>Ga0315281_10001139_pt1 | contig 38895 bp, 33 predicted proteins | sample YL17G07_0_MG_FD_204540 | JGI IMG/M metagenome (GOLD analysis project Ga0315281, IMG submission 204540) | Sediment microbial communities from Yellowstone Lake, YNP, Wyoming, USA - YL17G07_0 | ecosystem: Environmental > Aquatic > Freshwater > Lake > Sediment | place: USA: Wyoming | collected...
ACATGAAGAAATTATTCGTATTTGCCCTCACGATGATAGTGATGCTGGCTATGACGGCTACCGTATTTGCCAGCATGAAGACCGTGGAATTCGATGGCAAGGGAGCGGGTAAGGTCATTTTTGACGGCGCCGCACATAAAGCAAAAGGCCTTGCTTGTAAAGATTGCCACACGTCCCCCAAGCTCTTCGAGATGAAGAAGGGTGGCGTTGCCATCACCATGAAAGACATGAATGATGGAAAGTTCTGCGGCGCCTGCCACAACGGCACCAAGGCCTTCAGCTCGAAGGATGCGGCCAATTGCGCAAAGTGTCACAAGAAGTAGAGGTCATTATACATGTAAAACCCTCATGGATTACTCCATGAGGGGGTTTTTATGTGTGCCGAGCATATTCGACAGCTTGAGGGTGCACGTCCTTCTTGAAAAAGTTCGATAACTCGCACACCTGTTACGATTGCGTAACAATCAAATCTTTTCTTCGAATTTTATAAATACAACATTATCAGAAAGTTATCAATAAACTCATTTCAGGGTGTTCCGAATTCGTAACATCCATCTTTCTGTAAATCATTGTTAATCAATGCGTTAGCAAAGGCATGGAACTTGTATATTATGACGTGGAATTGTGCTCTTCTTATGGCAAACCAGTGGTTCCTAATTTTATCTATAAAAAACAGTTGCGAATGAGATGAAACCTGCCAGTGCGCCATCGTGAATGCCAATTACCAAATGGAGACCGGCGGCACAACTCCACGACATCAGAATTTTTATTCTTAAGAAAGGAGGAAACCATGTTCGGATTGGGAATGCCTGAAATAGTGATCATTCTTGTTATTGTGCTGGTTCTTTTTGGACCATCGCGGCTGCCCGGGCTCGGCAAGGGACTGGGCGAGGCCATCGGGGGCTTCAAGAAGGCGATTACAGCAAAAGAGAATGAACCGGAGAAAAGTAAATCGTGAGAGGAGGAGTCTTATGAAGAATTTATTGATCGGCTGTTTGCTGCTGCTTTTCGCTGCTACAGCGGGGGCTGCTGAGAAGAACCTTGTCGAGTTGCACAAGAACGCCGGGAAACTGAGCAACAAAGAATGTCTTGCCTGCCATGGCAATATTAAAAAGGATGTCACGCTCAACAAGAAGTTCAAGACGTTCCACCGGGTCCATCTGGAATCGAAACTGGACACGCCGAAGAATTGCGTCGACTGTCATCAGTCCGTCGATGTGCGGAACGGTTCGGCCGCTGCCCTGCGGAAACAGGTCGATCCGCAGATCTGCGCCGGGTGCCACAGCGGCGGCATGAAGGGCGCAAAAGTATTGTATGCGCAATAAAGGAGGATGTCGATGAGCGATAAGAAGAATATTACGAAAGAAGAAAAAGACTTATTTGAAAAAGTTACGGGCAAGGAATTTACAAGGCGTTCGTTTCTGAAGTGGACTTCGGCGCTTGCAGGCGCCGCTGTAGCCAGCGGTCTGCTCTGGGATGACAAACTCGGCTTGTTCCGCCAAGCGAGCGCGCAGGAAAAAAGCCTCAAAGACGGGGAATGGATATACAGCAATTGTAATATGTGCGGCGGCCAGTCAGGTATCAAAGTAAAGGTTGTAAATGGGCGGGCCGTGAAGATCGAGGGCATTGCGAACCCGAACAATGTGGCCAACATCTCGACGAATTACGAAAAGGCCGTGGCCGAACTCGGTGCATTGTACAATGACAAGGACGCCGCAGGCAGACTCTGCTCAAAGGGCAACTCGGGCCTTCGGAATCTCTACGATCCGGATAGGTTGAAAACACCGATGGTGCAGGTGGGCCCGAAAGGCAGCGGCAAATGGAAAGCGATCTCCTGGGATGAGGCAATCAAACAGGTCGCCGAGAACCTCCAAAAGATCAAAGACAAGCACGGCGCCGAAAGCCTTGCCTGGTTCAGCGAGGACCATTGCTTTACCCACATCCAGCAGGATTTCTGCAAGATGTACGGAAGCCCGAACTATCACAACCATTCCAACCTCTGCGACGTGGCGCGGAAGGCGTCATTCAAGCTCGTTATGGGAGATGAAAGACCGCTGGCCGATTTCGAGGACACGTCCTATGCCCTCGTGTTCGGCTGGAATATGCTCGGCGCGACAAAGTGGATCCATCTGCCGGGCATCTGGAACCGGGGCAGGGCAAAGGGTGCGAAGATGGTCTACGTCGATCCTTTCGCCAATCAGACAGCTGCAAAGGCGGATCAGTGGGTCCCCATCCGTCCAGGCACTGACGGCGCCATGGCGCTTGCCATTGGTCATGTTTTGATCAAGAAGAACCTTGTCAACAAAGCCTTCATCAATGAGTGGTGCGTTGGTTTCGATGAATACGCGGCATATGTCGCGGACAAAACCCCTGAATGGGCCGAAAAGATCAGCAGCGTACCGGCTGCGACTATTGAACAGATAGCAACGGAAGTGGGAGAGACTGCGAAAGCCGGTAAGGGGGTCGTGATAGACACCTGGAGCGGCCCCGGCCATCATACGAACGCCACGCTCGGCGGCTATGCCATCACCGTACTTCCGGCCCTGCTCGGCATGATCGACAAGCCCGGCACGATGATGATTCCGAAGAAGAGCGGTAACAAACACCATGGCCTCGACGTCGATCTCCCTTCCCTGAAAAAGCCGCGCGTGGATGGCAAAGGCACGAAGTATATCCTAGGTCATGGCTCCGGAATATATATCGAGACCAGAGACGTGGTTTTGAGCGGCAGTGAGTCATCTCCTGGATCCGGCGTGCCCAAGGCGGGAGTGTTCGTGTATCAGAACTTCATCATGTCTGTGCCGAACACCAAAAAGAACATCGAGTTTATGAAGAAGCTCGAATATGTCGTGGTGAACGACACTCATATGAGCGAGACTGCGGAACTGGCGGACATCGTTATCCCCGGCTCGGTCTATCTTGAGCGGTACGACTTCACCGGCTACTGGGTGACCTGGCCTGTTCTGGGACTCCGCAAACCGGTGGTAAAGTCCGTGATCAACGGCATGACCGAGGTCGAGTTCTGGATGGCGGTCATCAAGAAGATGGGGTTGAAGGACAAGAAGGGCTATTCCCCCGCCGACCATACCTATGACGCCCTATACGCCGACGAGTACAAGGATACACCCTATGCCAAGGAGCAGAACTGGGAAGCCTACAAGAAATCCACACTCGCTTTGACCGGCAAGACGGAATACGAGAAGTTCCGGAAAGAGGTCGCCATGCCCGAAGGCGGCAGCGTCGATGAGAAGACCGGCGTGGTGAAGGAAAAACCGGGAGCGGACGGCAAGGCCAAGGCGGTGGGGGTAAAAATCGGCGAGAAGATTTACAAGGGCTTCGATACGCCGACGATGAAACTCGAAATCTCCTCCGCGTTCCTGAAGAAGAACAAGATGAGCGGTTTGCCGGAATACAGCGAGCCCGAGGACAGACCTACGACGGAATTTCCGCTCTATCTCGTCAACTTCAAGCAGAACGAACATACCCACTCGCGGACGTTCAACAATGACTATCTGATGGAGATGAAACCCGATAACCCGCTCATCATCAACTCGGCTACCGCAGCCAGGCTCGGTCTTAAGGACGGGGACGCCATATGGATCGAGTCTCCCTTTGCAAAGGCTAAGGGTAGCATACAGGTATCGGAGCGTATCCATCCGGAGGTGGTGGCCCTGCATCATGGCTACGGTCATTGGGGATTCGGCAAGGTGGCGAAGGGCAGTATGAATGCGATCAACAAATGGTCCCCGGCTGGGACGGATGACGGGCAGTTCCTGTCGGGCAAGGCCGAAAAGTTCTCCGGGATGGCGGTGCATAAAGAAATCGGCGTCAAGCTTATAAAGGCATAGGGAGGAAAAGGACATGGCGAAGAACCCTAACCAGGTTGGCTGGTATTTCAATGAGAACAACTGCATCGCATGCAGAGCGTGCGAAGCGGGATGTAAACAAGAATTTGACCTCCCTATCGGCGTACGTCGCAGGAGGGTCATCATCAAGGAAGAGGGGAAGTATCCGAACGCGAAGGTTCGGTATATTTCCGCAGCATGCAACCATTGTGAGGAACCGGCATGCCTCAAGGCCTGCCCGGTCGGCGCGTACACGAAAGAACCAGAGTTCGGCGTTGTGTTGCATGATCAGGGGAAATGTATCGGGTGCAAACGCTGCATGGCCGCCTGCCCCTACGGCGCGCCGCAGTTCGATGCGAAGAAGAAAAAAGTGGACAAGTGCAGCCTCTGCTATCATCGGCTAAAAGAGGGGCTTCCTCCGGCCTGCGTCAGGACATGTCCTGGTTATGCGCTCTGGCACGGCAAGCTGTCCGATATCGAGGCGCAGAAGACGCCTCCCGAAATATACAGGCGTCCGCTCAAGGATGCGCTGCCGGAATTTGCCGATCCGAAGCTGACTATACCGTCAGTCAGATTTTCCGACACTAAATAGAAGGAGACGGGAGGGGCGGTGTTCCCGCTCCTCCCGTATTGATTATGCCGACTGAGGGAATGACGACTCCATCGGAAGCGCTGTCTTTATTAAGCAGCATGTATCTCTGTAAGCCGACACGGGAGGCCCTCGAAAATTGGAAGACGGCCCTTTCCGGGGAAGCGTCGCTCTTTCTTGACGACCTGAAGAAAGCGCTCAAAGAGATTGATACGACCTCGGATGAGGAGCTTGAAGAACTGCTATGGGACTACACTCGCCTTTTTATCGGTCCGTATAAATTACCCTGTCCGCCCTGGGAGTCGGTATATACCTCGCCCAAGCGGCTGATGATGCAGGATTCCGCTGGGCAGGTCCGGGAACTGTATAATGAAGCCGGTTTGGAGATCAACACGGCCGACGTGATGCCGGACCATATCGGGGTGGAACTGAACTTTCTTGCCGTTCTGCTTCAGCGGACGCATTCAGGGCCGGGCGGCAAAGAGGAACAGGTGAAAAGGACCGAAAAAATTCTCAATGAACATCTCTTGAAATGGGCGCCGAATTTCACTCATGATATGGAGAACGCCGCGGAAACCCCGTTTTTCAGGGCCCTGGCCAGGGCGACGCGGCAAGTCCTTGACGTGATAGGCGGGTGAAGATGAATGCTTCGGCGGCACAGGTTTCACAGGGGTTTTCCGGCGGTAATTTCCTTGAACACGATATTTGCAATTACGACATGAAAAAAAATAAGGGGCGAGGACAAATGAGAACGATTTTGTTTACCGTGATAATCGGGCTGCTCGTCAGCGCAGCCGCGGCCTCCGCGGCGGAAATCGACTTCCACGGACAGTTCAGGATAAATTACTTCAGCGAAGACCAGTCCGGAAACGGGGCGACTGACACGGATACGTCGGCTGCAAGACTGCGGTGGCGGCCTACGTGGGACGTCACGCTGCCGGACGATGTGCGGATGCACATGCAGCTTAATATCGGACATATTGATTCAAACAGCTCAAATGCCAGATATGACCAGAGCGGTAAAGACCCCGCCGTCGCTGTCAGACACGCGGTCCTGGATTTCAAGCTGCCCGAAATCGGAGGAAGAATCAATGCCGGCCTGGCGCCTGTATCGGACAAGTTCGGGGATACGCTCTTTAGCGGAGACTGGGACTTTAATCCGCTGGCGCTGCTCTGGTTGGGGAAGATCGCCGCATTCGATGTGCGGCTTGGCGCGGGAAAGCTGGCGGAAGGGACTTCCGCCGCGAATACCGAAAAGGACATCTACGTCGGCGATATCGACATCCCGACAGGCGCGGGCAGTGTGGGCTTCTCCGGATATCTCTACCGGGAAGCGCCCGGTTCAATAGTCGCATTAGTCCAGAAACAGGCCTATCTCGGTGTGCGCACAACTCAGCCCCTGGGGCCGGCGCAGCTGTCCGCGTTCATCGTCTATAATTCCGGCGCCATGGAAAAGGCCGTTGGCGGACAGGATATGAACAACAAGGGATATGCGGCGAAGCTCGAGGGGACGATGCCCATCGGGCCTGTCAAAGCGGGCCTCCTGTTCATCACGGCGTCAGGTGACAAGAATTATGGCGCGAATACTTCGGTTAAAAGCTTCATTACGCCGATGGGCCTCATTGACCACCAGGGTTACTGGGGGTATACTGGAAAGCTGAATATCCAGGGCCCCACCGATACCGGCATAGATAACCCTGTCCGTATTGACGGTTCCACTTACGGGGGGGCCGGTCAGGGCTTTGGCATCATGACACTCCAGGCTAAAGCCGTATTCCCGGTAGCGGGCAAGCTTTCAGGGTATTTTGCCGCCGGTATTTTCAAGCATGACGATGTTCCGGCGGGCATGAAAGATATGATCGGCACGGACTTCTACCTTGAGGCAGCCTATGCGCTTGCTCAAAACCTGAATCTCCAGGCAGGCGTTGATGTTGCCTCACTGAAGAAAAACAATCCTGCGTATGGTTTTGCGAACGATAACACGACCACCCTGTTTGCCACCAGGCTGCAACTGGAGTATTAATAATAATGAAGCAGGCGATTTTTGCATTCGAAAAGCTGCTCGATGAATCCGTGAAGGTTCACGGCCACCTCTGCGCCGGCCAGGTGCTGGGTGTTCGCATGACCATGCTCGGCCTCAAAGAAATCGGCATCCACGATCCCAAAGGCAAAGACCGGAAGAGCCTCATCGTTTTCGTTGAAATGGACCGGTGCGCCACCGACGCGGTGCAGTCCGTGACCGGGTGCAGCCTGGGGCACAGGACCATGAAGTTCATGGACTACGGTAAAATGGCGGCGACGTTTTTTAACACGCTGACCAATAAAGCCGTCAGGGTTTATGCGAAAGAAGCGTCCCGGGAGAAGGCAAAGGAGTATTTTCCTGAAATTGAGAACAAATACGCCGCACAGCTTGAGGCGTACAAGGTCATGCCGGAGGAAGAATTATTTGACGTGATGGAAGTGGACCTCAAGGTAGCGCCCCAGGATATGCCGGGGAGGCCGATGCGCAGAGCGCAATGCGACTCCTGCGGCGAGCACGTCCAGGACATGAGAGAGGCCTGTCAGAACGGAAAGGTCCTGTGTGTTGCCTGCGCCAGGGGCGGATATTATTCGCTGAAAGCGCAGTCCCTCTCATCCCGTCCCTCTCGCCGGCGGGGAGAAGGTGAAGAAGAAGTTCCGGTCCCCTCCGGGGAGAGGATTAAGGCGAGGGGTGGTTTTTTTTAAAGGTGCGTTATGCGGAAAAGTCATAACGGACTTGCTATCAGGTCAAAGGTGTGGCTCGAGGTGGACGGTGAACCCGTGTTCGGCCGGGGCAGGCGTTTTCTCCTTGAAGCCATAGACTCTCACGGGTCGATCAACCAGGCTGCGAAGGAAGTGGACATCTCTTTCCGGAAGGCCTGGTGCCATATCAAGGCCATGGAAGACCGGCTCGGCGTTAAGCTTGTGGAACGGCAAACCGGCGGGAAGAACGGCGGAGGCGCTGTTTTGACGACCGAGGCGCGGAATTTTTTGAAGAAATACGAAGCGCTGGAAAAAGGCATAGAGGAGCTCGTGGATAAACGATTCAGGAGCATATTCAGGGGAGGTTCCCATGTGTGATGAGATACATGAAAACAACGGATCTGCCATGAAAACGATTCCGGTCGATCAGGCCGTGGGCACTGTCCTTGCCCACGATATTACGGAAATTCGGCCAGGTGAATTCAAGGGCCGCGCCTTCAAAAAAGGCCACGTTATCCGCGAAGAGGACGTATGCCAGCTCCAGCGGCTCGGCAAGGAACACCTCTTTGTACTACAGGTCGCTGAAGACGAACTGCACGAGAACGACGCCGCATATGCAATCGCCAGGGCGCTCATGGGAGACGGGGTAGCGATCAAAGGCGAGCCGAAAGAAGGAAAAATCAGCATCATCGCCGAACGGGACGGGCTCTTGAAAATAGATCGTGTCGCGCTGCTTGAGTTCAATATGCTCGGCGAGGTCATGTGCGCCACGCTGCATAATAATACCATGGTGAAGAAAGGTCAGACCGTTGCCGGCACCAGGGCGATTCCGCTGGTCGTGAAGAGAAACATCGTTGAAGAGGCGGCGAGGATTGCGGAGAAGGGTCCAGGGTCCAGGGTCCAGGGTCCAGGAGTAATTGAAGTAAAAGAGCTCCGCAAACCCAAAGTCGGCGTGGTCATCACCGGAAATGAAGTTTATCACGGCAGGATCAAGGACGCCTTTGCCCCGGTCATCACGAAGAAGATAGAGGAAATCGGCGGAGAGCTTGTGGGCGTGTATTATGCGCCCGACGACCGGGCGTTTATCGTGGACAGGCTTCGGGAATTATTGAATGCCGGAGCGGATCTCCTGATCACCACGGGCGGCATGTCGGTGGATCCCGATGACGTAACGCGGTTCGCAATCCGTGAAATGGGCGCGGGCGAAATCACCTACGGCTCCGCCGTGCTGCCGGGAGCGATGTTCCTGGTGGCGTACTTGAGCAGAGAGCATGGAGCATGGGGCATGGAGCAAAAACCCTCTGCGCTAAGCGCTCTGCCCTCTGCTGAAGTTCCTATCCTCGGGATTCCCGCGTGCGGCATGTATGCCGGGACGACTGTATTCGATTTGGCGCTGCCGAGAGTTCTTGCCGGGGAAAAGATCGGAAGGCGGGAAATGGCGGAACTGGGCCATGGAGGGCTCTGCTTGAAATGCGACGTGTGCAGGTATCCGGTCTGTCCCTTCGGGAAGTTGGGATGAGCGACGCAGTGCGACAAGATCCGTAGATTATTCAGTATGCGAGGTTTGCGGAAATACAGTCGAGAATGGGCCTCCGGATGAAGGTCCTCATATGCCGCGCCAGGCGGACAATGTTTAAAAAGGCGGAATAGAAGGGAGAATGTCATGAAAAACCTCAGAATGCGTTTTATTCTCACAGTCTTGTTCCTGTGTTTGATTTTCTCTGCAATTGCCGGCGCTGATCAAAAGGAATCGGCAAAGCATGACGAATCCGAGCTAAGTTCCCAGACCAAGGCCTGCATCGAATGCCACAAAATGTATACCCCCGGTATTGTGGAAGACTGGCTTTCAAGCAGGCATTCAAAGGTTGCTCCTTCCGACGCAATGAAAAAAACCGCGCTTGAACGCCGGATATCAATCGACAAACTTCCCCCGGATTTATCAGGGCATGTTGTCGGATGTTATGAGTGCCACGCTTTGAACCCTGAAAAACATAAAGATAATTTTGAACATATGGGTTACAGGATAAATGTCGTTGTCACGCCGAATGACTGCAGCGCCTGCCATCCTGTGGAGGTCAAGCAGTTTTCAGGAAGCAAGAAGGCGCACGCGATAAAAAATCTTGCAAACAACCCTGTTTATCATACATTAGTAACCACCATTACAGGACTGAAGAAGATAGAGAAGGGGAAAATAATATCAGAGAAGCCGTCCGATGAGACGCTCCAGGAGACGTGTTTTGGATGCCACGGCACAAAGATAGAGGTAAAGGGGATGAAGCAGGTTTCAACGCAGATGGGTGATGTCAGCGTGCCTGTTCTTACGAACTGGCCCAATCAGGGGGTGGGAAGGGAAAATCCTGACGGAAGCCTTGGGGCGTGCACAGCGTGTCATCCAAGGCATGGTTTTTCCATAGAGGTCGCGAGGAAGCCTTATACCTGCGCCCAGTGTCATCTGGAGCCCGATGTGCCGGCATGGAATGTGTATAAAGAGAGCAAGCATGGAAATATCTTCTTCTCAAAATATCACGATTGGAATTTCAATGCGGTCCCGTGGACCGTTGGAAAGGATTTCAGGGCCCCGACCTGCGCAACATGCCATAACAGCCTTGTTGTATCTCCAGACGGCAGTGTGCTCGCGGAAAGGACCCATGATTTCGGCGCAAGGCTCTGGGTCAGGCTCTTCGGCCTTATTTACAGCCACCCGCAGCCAAAATCAGGAAACACAACGATAATTAAAAATAAAGAGGGGCTGCCTCTGCCGACATCATTTACGGGCGAGTTTGCGTCGGAATATCTCATTGACAAAGCGGAACAGAAAAAGAGATTGGATTCCATGAAGCGATTATGCAACAGCTGCCACAGCACCGACTGGATTGACGGCCATTTCGCAAAACTCGACAGCACCATCGGGGAAACAAATGAGATGACGCTCGCCGCAACAAAACTGATGCTTGAGGCGTGGGGAAAAGGCATAGAGGACAAGACAAATCCTTTTGACGAAGCGATAGAGCAGTTGTGGATAAAACAGTGGCTTTTCTATTCGAGCAGTATACGCTATGCCTCCGCAATGACAGGCGCGCCTGATTACACGGCGTTTAAATACGGCTGGTGGGAGCTGACCAATAATCTCAATATGATGAGGGACCTGATAGATATCAAAGAACAGGCCAGGAAAAAGACGGGTGCGAAGAGCATAAAGAAGAAAAGATGAACAACAGGGCCTCGGAGAGGTTGACATCATACTTTCCCGGGATTTAAAGAAGAGGCCCGGAATAAGACATTTGAACGATGCCCTGGGTGTTGCGGAATTTATCATGGAGAAGTACGAACATGGGCCTCGATAACGGCTGCGAAACAGAAACGCTTAAAGATTCTATGCTTTGCACGAGGGCCCTTTACTCCAACCCGCCCTGTCTCCCATGTCACAGATCGGAGGATAATGAATGAACGATAAGCTGACACACTTCGACGATGATGGCGCGGCCCGCATGGTGGACGTATCCGCGAAGCCCGAAACCGTCCGTGAGGCTGTTGCGGGAGGCAGCGTATTCATGCTGCCCGAAACGCTTCGGCTCATCCTGGACCGCAAGGTTTCCAAAGGCGACGTTTTTGGAATTGCGCGGGTCGCCGGAATCCTGGCGGCCAAGAAAACATCCGAACTGGTCCCCTTGTGCCATCCGCTCTATCTTACCGGCGTGGACATGGCCTTCGATTCTGACGAGAAAGCGTCATGCGTGAACATGCGGGCCACGGTCAGGACCACGGGGCAGACAGGCGTGGAGATGGAGGCGCTGACCGCGGTCGCCGCGGCGGGGCTGACGATCTACGACATGTGCAAGGCCGTGGACCGGGCCATGACCATAACCGACATTCGTCTGATAAAAAAGACGGGTGGAAAGAGCGGGACGTTTGAGAGAAAATAAGGGGGAGGGTATTTTACGATCGGGATGAAAATACATAAACCTCTTCCCCTTCAAGGTGAGGATTCAAGCGGGGATGGGTTGCTGATAATAATCCGGCAAAGTAGAAATAAGGACGCCCTTTTTATGATAACCATTAAACTATTTGCTGTGCTAAAAGAGCGCATCGGTCGGGGTGAATTAACCTTAAGCTTTTCCGTAGCCACGGTATCGGAGCTGCTCAGCGCGCTGTCGAGGGAGTATCCCGCTCTATCAGACTTTCTGACGCCGGGGCGGATTCTGATTTCAATAAATCAGGAGTTCGTCAGGACCGATGCGCCGATCAAAGACGGCGATGAGGTCGCGCTCATGCCGCCGTTCTCCGGAGGGTCCGGGCTCTTCGGCATTGTCCGGATTCAACGGGAACCGTTCTCTCTCGATGCCGAGGTTGACGGACTGAAGCGGTCTTCGTCCTCGATCGGCGGCCTTGTTGCTTTTCTCGGGACCACGCGGGACCTCTCGCGGGAAAAGCGGGTGGCAAAGCTCGAATTCGAGCACTATCCCGGCATGGCGGAGAAGAAGCTTTCCGAGATCAGGGAGAGGGCGATCAGAGAATACGGCGTGATCGACGTGACGATCATTCACCGGGTAGGGACTCTGCCGGTGGGAGAAAACATTGTGCTGATTCTCGTCGCCTCGCAACACCGGGACGAGGCCTTCCGCGCCTGCCGCTTCTGCATCGACGAACTCAAGCGGATCACGCCTATCTGGAAGAAGGAAACCACGCCGGACGGCGAGGTTTGGGTTGAGGAACATCCGTGAACGATCGTCGTCTCCTCTCTTTGGAACAGAGCAAGTCCGAACGCGGCGATTCGGAGGCAGACTGTCAAGATACGGTTTTCAGAAAATGTGTCTCCGGATAGATGCCGGATCGCTGGCGTGTCGGATTAAGGGGAGGTTGCGGTGAAAATATGTTTTGCCCTTACGATTCTGTCGCTGGTCATCGCCGGCGCGGCATCCGCCGCCGACATCAACCCCGTTTCACATGGTTTGGAGATAGCCGGATCCAGCACGGTCCAGCCGCTCGCGGAGCTGGTCGGTGAACTTTATCATAAGAAATACGGCGCTCCGGTCCGAATCAAGGGCGGCGGCACCATGGCGGGCATAGAGAGTGTCCTTTCAGGAGCGGCGGATATCGGCCTGGTATCAAGGGCGCTGAAGGACTCTGAGAAGGCGGGGCTGGATTACGCCACTATCGGGCACGACGCCGTGGTGATCATTGTCAATAGCGGCAATCCGGTCAGTGAAATGCGGAGGGACCAGCTCGTGGCTCTTTTCAGCGGAACGGCGCGGAACTGGAAAGAACTCGGAGGAAGAGACGAGACCGTCCTGCTCATTTCAAAGCTTCCCGGAAGGTCCACCCTTGAGCTCTTTGAAGAGTATACCGCGTTGAGGCATCCGTCCCGCGCCGGAAAAAGCCCGGGTGGCCCCATTTCGAAAAGCGCTTATGAGATCGGGTCCAACCTGGAGAGCGCGACACTGGTGGGAGGGCTGCCCGGCGCGGTAGGATATGTATCGATGGGAACGGCCTTGTCGCTGATCCAGGAGGGGATGCCATTAAAGATCCTCAGCCTGGACGGCATCAAGGGGACTCGTGAGAATGTGATAAACGGCGGATATCCCGTCAGGAGGGACCTGAACCTCGTTTTCAAGAAAGCAAACAGGAAGGTGAAACGGTTTATTGGAATTTTTCTGGAACCTGAGGGACAGCGAATTCTGATGGACCACGGCTTCATTCCGGCAAAGGGGGGACGGGCCGATTGAGACTGTCTGAAAAGAGCAAGATCGTTTTGCCGATCCTGCTGATCGCCGTCTTCGTTTTTGCGACGTTCGGATTGATTTACCGGTTCCAAAACCATGAGATGGCAAGGATTGTCGAGGCCGAACGCCTTCTGGACCAAATCAGCGAAGGCATGTTTGAGATCAACAGGACGATACAGAGCGGCATTCTGACACTCGATGAAAAATACGCCGTCCAGTCGGCGCAGCGCTCGTTGCGCATTTTCGATAAGCTGAGCGCCCTTGAAAACCTGCATTCGGCGGAGGCCGCGGCGATCAGGCGGATGTATCTTGCTTACTATGTGAAACTCGTTTCAATCAATTCCATTTTCCTTGAGAAGAGGCTCGATGAAGGCCGGACCCGCCTCGCCGATCTTGATATGAGCTTTTCCAGGATAAGCGCCGAAATGAAAAGGATGATCGATCTTCGGACCGTCCAGTACGGAAAGGCAGTGAGCAGCATCAACGTGTTCATGGCCGTTACCTCCGTCATTTTTACCGCCATGATTACGCTGATCGCCGGGCTTTTTATGCGCTCCAGCAGGAAGCGGAAAGAGGCCGAACGGTCGCTGATCGCGTCGGAGAAGATGGCGGCGCTCGGCGCTCTTTCGGCGGGCGTGGCCCATGAAATAAAAAACCCTCTGACGATCATCCTCCATGGGATAGAGCGTCTGGAAGCCTCGCCTTCAGACGGCTTCGGACGGCAAGACATCATGAACGGCATCAAACAGGCGGTGCTGAGGGCCGACGGGATTATTAAAGGGCTCCTGAGTTTTACCCAGGGGCCGGCTTCGGGGCGAGAAAAGCTGGAGGTCCTCGCGGTGCTTGAAGAAGCGCTTCGTATTCTGGGACAGCAGCGGGAACTTCGGCATATTCGCATCGAGAGGGGATGTCTCCCCGAGGCGCCCGAAGCCCGGGGTGACGGGGCGCAAATCCGGCAGGCTTTTCTGAACATTCTGGTGAATGCGGTGGAGGCCATGCCCGGCGGCGGGATATTGAGGATCTTCTGCGAAAAAATGAACGCGAATTCGTTTTCAATCACGTTCGCCGACACGGGCGCGGGCATTCCTGATGCTGATATCGGCAAGGTATTGGACCCTTTTTATTCGCTGAAGCGGAAAACCGGCAACACCGGCCTGGGGCTCTCCATCGCGCGGGGGATCATAGAAGGACACGGCGGAATGCTGAAAATAGAGAGCGCCCCAGGGGAAGGCACGAGAGTGACCGTCCAGTTGTCAATATCAGTATAGAATCGGGGGCCGGAGTCCCTGTTCGTTGCGTTGATCAACATCCGTGACGCCGCTGTCCTGTTCCTCGCGGTCATCGGCAAGTCATACAACAAAGATGCGGATGCGGGGACCCGATGCCGCGGACCACGACGTCCACGCAAGACGGGAAGCATTCAAAGGGGTGGGTATGGATGGGCCGACTGTTTTAGTTGTAGATGACGAACGTCTGATCGTTTACTCAATTTCAGGATACCTTACGAGTGAAGGTTTCGACGTGAAGTCGACAACCTCGCCTGAGGAGGCGCTTTCAATGATCGAGAACGAGCGGTTCGATATTGTGCTTACCGATCTCAGAATGGTCCCGGTCTCCGGCACTGATATTATCAAGCAGCTGAGGCGCTCCGGGTTCGAGGGAAAGATCATCGTCATGTCGGCCTACCTTGAGGAGTTCAGGCAGGAGTTGCGGGAATTGAAGGTGAACGCTTATCTGGAAAAGCCCTTCAAACTGAGCGAACTTCTTCGCGTGATCAGCGCGTAGCAGTGAATTTAACACTCTGAACAACCCTCCCATTTTTGCCGATAACTACCCGCCCGCCATTTGATCGCTTGAATACGCAACAGAAATGGAGTATTATGCTCCCCGCGGTCGGGAATGCGGTCGGCAGCGGACTATGAACAGGCCATCAGGACCGGTGTTGCCTCTATAGTCTCGTTCATGGTCCGACAAACGCGCCACGAACGGAAAGAGCTCTAAGAATTCCGCGCACCGCCATTCGCCCCGAGCTTGTCGAAGGGGCAATATGGACTTTTTCAAGAGGCCCTGTCAGCTATGGATAACTTTCTTTCGTCCGACTGCAATATCATCCTTAACTCAATTGTTGAAGGCGCCATAGCGGGCGGCGCCGACAGAAAGCTCCATTTTCTCAACAAAGCCGGACAGGAAATCCTCGGATACTCGCTTGAAGAAATTGTGGACCAACCGTGCAATACGATATGTACAGGTCTCGAATGCGACAGAGAATGTCCTCTGCTGCTGGCGGGAAGAAGCGGACGGGCGACCAACTTTGAGATGAAGTTCAAGACCAAGGACGGGAGGATTATACCCGTAAACGTCAACCTTGGGGTCATGCGGGACAGCGAATGCAATGCAATTGGAGGAGTCGGCATTTTCAGGGATGTATCTATTATCAAAGACATATCGAAAGACCTTGGGCTTGATTTCTCCCTGAAACAGCTTATCGGAAAATCCAAGGCAATAGCGGATCTCAGGCAGCTTATCCTTGAAGTAGCGCCTACCAATGTAAGCGTCTTGATAAGAGGTGAAAGCGGGACAGGAAAGGAGCTCGTTGCCAATATCAGCCATTACAACAGTCTCAGGCGTGACAGGGTGCTCATTAAGGTCAACTGCGCCGCATTGTCCGAAAACCTCCTCGAGAGCGAAATTTTCGGCCATGTGAAAGGCGCATTCACCGGCGCTCTGTCGGACAGGCAGGGGAGGTTTGAACTCGCGGACGGCGGCACTATCTTCCTTGATGAGATCGGAGATATAAGCCCCACACTTCAGGTAAAACTGCTCAGAGTGCTTCAGGAGGGTGAATTTGAGAGGGTGGGCAGCTCAAAGACACTGAAGGTCAATGTCAGGATTATCGCGGCAACAAACAGGAATCTGGATGAGCTGATAAAGAGCAACCGCTTCAGGCTTGACCTCTATTACAGGTTAAATGTATTTCCAATCAATATACCCCCGTTGCGGGAACGGAAAGAGGATATTCCGATTTTGATCTCATATTCCATCAACAAATTAAGAAACGAAATGGGGAGAGATATAACGGGTGTTTCAAAAGAAACCATGGATTTCCTGATGGATTATGACTATCCCGGCAACATAAGGGAGCTTGAGAATATTCTTGAGCATGCCTTTGTCAGATGTCAAGGAAGAACAATTCTCCCGTCGCACCTTCCTTTTGATGATGCGTGCGTTATTGCAAAGAACCTATTGAAGGATATCCGGAAAAAATCAGGCGGCTCCATGGAAGCAGTGGAGAAAGAATTGATATTAAACGCAATAAAACAGACAAACTACCATCTCAATAAGGCAGCCGGCGTTCTCGGCATAGGAAGGGCCACACTTTGGCGTAAGATGAAGAAATATGATATTAAGCTATAAAGAATTTGCCTGCGATGTGTCAATTCTCCCCTTTTGGCTTGCCTATGTTTATTGTCGGATAAATTTACATAATAATATTACATTAAGCCTAAAGCATTATACATTCTAAGCCCAAAGATTATTAGTGCATTGATTTTTATATTTTTTATTATAATAGAATGAATGTCGGCAAATCAAACACTATATATTGTTACAAAATAAAATGACTAATTTACAATAAGTTATGTCATGGTATTAATGTTGCATAATACGACTCAATAGTACAATAGTACGACTTTTGACACATAGGCGCACTTCAAAATATAGGGGTAAAAAATATAGGGGTAAACTTTTCTACTTACGATAATTAAATTGGAGGGCATGAAAATGGACATACATCTGGAACGAGTGGTCGATAGCAATACGCTGGAGCAATATCGGGCATTGACGGCGAGGCATGTGGGAGTACTGTTCCCCAATGAATATCTGGAGGCAGGCGATGTCTACGTCATGTACGATGCCGTAGACAATATGGTCGGGGGGTATGCACTGATTCTTGAGCCTCCGTTCCGCGCCATTCAATCGATTCCTACGTCTAAGCGCTGGAAGGCGCTTAATGCCGTTTCCCAGGCAGGCGACTCCGTCTGCGAGCTGAACGGCCTGTGGCTTGCCTCGGAGCATCGGACTCCCCGCGCGGGTCTGGTGCTGTGGCGGCATTTACGCCAGGCCGTCGTGGCGCGCGGTCGCCGGGCGGTGGTGTATGCCTACGGGCTCGAAAAACCGCATCTCAGTCGGCTCTACTCGGCATTTGCTCCCGAGGTACTGTATCAGGGGGAGACCGTCACGCTGGAAGGGATGGCGGGGCCTGAGCCGGAGTCGATCGAGATGGTCACCGTGTCACGGGCCGCCGAAGTGTTGCCGCTTCATCACAGCCGGGTTTTTGTTCCGCGTCTCGAGCCCGCCGCCGCGATGGCCTGCATGGGTGGAGGCTGTAAATCGGTATGAACGACGTCGCGTCTCGTGGCGGGTCGCGCATGCCGGGCGCCCCGGGGCATTCGGAGCGCGGCGCAACGACATCCAAGGATGCGTCGCCGTTGCTCGACGATCGGCAGTCAGTCGGGTTCGCGGAGCTCACTGCCGCATTTTCGCATGTACGACGCGCCTCGCAAGCCGACAACCCCGGTATTCTCGCGTTGCTCGACGAGACCGCGATGGCGGCTGGGAACTTGGCGTTGCGCTATGACCGCGCACCGGATTTTTTCCGTTTCCTGAAGTGCCAGGGCGACACACAGGTCGCCGTGGTGTCTGAAAGCGACTCGGGCAAGATCGAGATGGTGAGCGCGCTCAGCTTGCGGGACGGCCTGCACGAGGGGCGGCCGGTGCGGATTGGCTATCTCGGCGATCTGCGGGTCGCGCCGCGCGCATCACGCGCGGCGCGAGTCGAATGGCGCAAGTACTACGAGGCGTTTCTGCGCACGGTCGGTCGTAACCGTGACCTGGGCGGTTGTGATTTTCTCTACACGGCGATCCTGAAGGAAAACAAGGCGGCGATCCAGGCGCTGGTCCGGCGCGACCGTGGCGTACGCTATGAGCCGATCTACGAATACAGCGCCGTGAGCATGCTGGCAAACCGCCCATTGGCGTACGCGGCGCGGCTGCGGCGACCGGCGCGAACGCGGGGGTATCGCCTGGAGTCGCTTGATCCGGCCAATCTGGACGAGCTCGCGCGCTTTCTTGCGACCGCGAGTGCCGGGTTGGATCTGGGCTATCGTTATCCGCAAGAGCTGCACTTTCGTCTTCGCGCGTGGCCAGGTTTTTCGCTCGATCGGTTCCTGGTCGCGCGCGATCCCGCTGGCCGGATCGTTGCGGCTCTGGCGCCCTGGTCTCCCGGCGAAGCGCGGCGGCTCATCGTCGACCGTCTGCCGCCGAGCCTGCGCGTGTTGTTCCGGCTACTGGGAATCCTGGGGCTGCATACCGTGCGCGAGAGCGAGGAGCTCAATATCTGCTATCTCACCCATCAGGCGTTCGATCCCGAGCTCGATAGCGATCAGCGGGGGCGTTTGTTCCGCGCCATGGTTGACGAGCTGTTCGCCCGCGGGGTGTTCATGCCGTACCATGCGGTGACCTTCGTCGATCGGCCCGAGGCGCCATTGCGGCCTTACCTGAAAGGCTACGTAACCCACGAGACCGAAGGGTTGATCTATCAGGTCTCTCATGAGGGCATGGCCACGGGGCGGGGGAGCGCCATGGGTCGGCCCCTCGCGCTCGAGATTGCGACGCTTTGATCTGGGGAGGTGCATACGTGAGCATTGAGGCGGGCTGGAGTGAATCACGTCGCGTGGCCGAGCGCGAGCCCGACTGGGTCGGATTGTGGTTTGAAATGATCAGGGAGCGCGGAGGCAACGATCTCTTCACCATCGCGCGCCATAACGTGCGTACCGGCGAGACGACCTACTCGGACCATTCGCACATCGCGGTGGATGGGATTGGCGGCCTGATCGCCGCCGTCGAGCGGGACGGGTATCGGTTCGACCCGCCGACGCTTGGCGGCGCCGCCCCCGGCTGGACGGTGTTGCTGCGCACACTCGGCAGGTTCCTGCGGGAGCTGCGCGCCCCAGTGTTGCCCTGGCGGCTCACCGGCAGTGACCGCCGACCCGCGCCGCACGATTTCAGCTTCAATGTCTATTCCGAGGCTGAGACGCGCTCTTTGTCGGTTTTTGCGCGCGCGCATCACTATTCACTGGCGACATATTTGTTGTCCCGCGTGCATGCCGTGCTCGGCCCTCGGTACTTGCGCGAAGACGTGCCCGCGCGCTGGCTCTTTCCGGTCAGCCTGCGTGGGCCGGTTCGGCGCGCCGACCCCCGATCTAATCACTCAAGCGGTATTCCACTCGTCTGTCGGTTCGTTACCACGCCCGAGAAGTTGCGTGCGCAGATGCGCCAGGGCCTGAAGGACAACCTGCACTGGTGGATGTGGCGCGCGCTGCATATTGGGCGGCTCATCGGTGTGCGCGGCATGCGCTGGCTGTCCGCGCGCGAACAGCATCGCCACGCCTGGATGGGCACCTTCACGTTCATGGGCGAGTGGCCGCGGCGCGGCGGCGCCCCGCTGTCGGCGCCCGATGAGGTTCTGGTCGGGATTCCCCCGGGCAGCCCGGGCTATCCGATTGGCGTGGGGTCGGTCGTCTGGAACGGCCGTTTGTGTATTGCCTTGAAGTTGCATCCGATGATCGAGGCGGATCCGGCCGGCGCCGCGGCGCGACTGGTCGAGCTCCGCGCCGCCATCGAGCGCGATCTCAACGACGCCCCCACGGTACGCGAGGTATGCGGATGAGGCGCGCATTATACCAGAGTGTACGCGAGATTTTTGTGCCGCCGCCTGGCCGCGTCGCCGTACTCGACGGGGTGCGCGCGACGGCGATTCTCCTGGTGGTCATCTTTCACAGCTTCTTTCTGTCCTATTACGTTCTCGATGGCTCGGGGGCCATACAGGCCTTCGCGGAACGTACCTCGGGCTGGTTGACCTGGGCATGGAACGGCGACAAAGGCGTGGACCTGTTCCTGGTGTTGAGCGGATTTCTCATTGCCCGACTGCTCTGGCGGCAGCTCGAGGCGAGTAAGCGGATCGACTACCCGCGGTTCTTCGGTAACCGGTTGTTGCGCATCACGCCGCTCTACATCGTGGTTCTCGTGGCCGCGGCCGCGGTCGGATTTCCGAATCGAGAGCGCTTCTGGGCAAACCTGCTGTTCGTGAACAACTGGTTGCCGTTCGAACAGATGTTTGTGCCGTGGAGCTGGGCGGTGACCATCGAGATGCAGTTTTATCTGCTGGCTCCGCTGCTCGTCCGGCTTGTCCATCGCGCGCCTGGCCGCGGCCTGGCCGCGCTCGCCGCGCTCATCGTCGCCGGCATCATCGGTCGGGTCGGCATTCTCGCCGCGAACCCCGACTACGCGGCGGCCACCCTGCTTGATTTCCTGACGGGGCAGCGCGCACTCGGTATCGCGATGTGGGACGATCTTTATGTAAATCTTTATACGCGCGCGGGGCCGCTGCTGCTCGGGGTGATGGCGGCCGCGCTGGTGGAACGGCATGGCGACCTGTTGCGCTCACTACAGAGCCGGTTCCCGCGTCTCATGAACGCGGCGATCCTGGGCGCGGCAGCCCTGAGCATCCTCGTGGTGACGAGCCCCCTGATGCTCGCGACCGGCGAGAAGAGCGAGTTCATGCGTCGTCTGATCGCGCTTCACTGGGTTGCGGGGCGCGATTTGTTCGCGCTGGGCGCCGCGGTGATGCTGGTCGCGGCGGTGCTCGAGCTCGGGCCCGGCCGTCTGTTCAACAGGATCCTTTCGGCCCGGCTGTGGTTTCCATTGGCACAGACTTCCTACAGCATATACTTACTGCACATATTTTTCATCGGCGCCGGATACTACCTGCTGCGCGGCGGCACGCGCGGCGCGGAGCTCGCGCTGGGCGAGGTCGGATTCGTGTTTGCGCTGGCGCTTGCCGCGTCATTCGCCGCGGGCGTGTTCACGTTCGCGCTGATCGAGCGGCCATTCCTGAAACTCAAGGGGCGCGGGGCGGCGGTTGCGCGCGCCGGTGACGAGGGCGGTCGGGTGAACAGCGGCCGAATTACAATCCAGGCGCTGGCCATGCTGCTCGTGTCGCTGATGGTTGCGCCAAACGCGCGGACCGGTGACGATGCCCGCGCCATCGTGCTTGAATCCATTGAATACTGGCGCGACAGCTCGTCCGACGCGCAAGTGAGGATGACCATTCATCGTTCCGACTGGGAACGCAGGCTCACATTCTGCTCCATCACCAAGGGCAACAAAAAGGCGCTGGTGCGCGTGCTCGAGCCAAAGAAGGACGCGGGTAGCGCGACGCTGCTTATGGACGACCAGATGTGGAGCTATACCCCGAAGGTAAATCGCGTCATCCGGATCCCGTCCAGCATGATGCATCAGAATTGGATGGGCTCGGACTACACCAACAGCGATATCGCCAAATCAGATCAGATCGTCAACGACTACTCGCATCGGGTGATTGAGCGCGAACAAAGCGAGAAACAGGTCGTCCATGTGATCGAGTCCGTCCCGAAACCGGACGCCCCGGTGGTCTGGGGCAAGGAGATCCTCCGTATTCGCGCCGACAGGCTCTTGCTGGGGCACGATTACTATGACCAGGAAAACCGGTTGGTAAAACGCATGCGCGCGCTCGAGATTCGCCCCATGGGCGGCAAGTCAACCGTCGTCACACAGCGTATGGAGGATCTGTTGCATCCCGACGCATGGACCGAGATTCGACTCGATTCGATCAAGTACGGCCTAAGCGTTCCGGACAGCCTGTTTCAACCCGCCAGTTTGCGCGGTGCGCCGGACCGTAAGCAGGCGCCCGGGGTTTATCAGCCATGTCCCTGACGCTACGCCTCGCCTGGCGCAACCTGTGGCGCAACCGGCGGCGCACGCTGCTTACCATCGCCGCGCTCGCATTCGGCACCGCGCTGGTGATCGCGAGCATGAGCCTGCGCCAGGGGGCCTACGTTGCGCTGGTGGACCAGGCGGTGCGGCTTCTGACCGGGCACGTGCAGGTACAGGCCCCGGACTATCAGCGCGAGCCGATCCTGCGCCACGATATCCCGCACTCGCGCGCACTCGCCGATGAGCTGCGTGCGCGAGTGCCCGAGTATGGCATCGCGGAGCGGGCGATCGGTTTCGCGCTCCTCGCCTCCGATCGCCAGACGCTTGCGGCAAGCCTTGTCGGTGTTGACCTTGCCCATGAAGCCAGGGTTTCCGCGCTCCCGGAACGAATCGAGCGCGGACGCTTCCTGCGGGACGGCCCGGAGCCGGAGGTCGTGCTCGGCGAGACGCTTGCGCGCAACCTCGAGGCGGAGGTCGGCGACAGGCTGACCATGCTCGGCACTGGCCGCGACGGCTCGTTGGCGTCCGCCGAATTAGTCATCGTCGGCGTCTTTCGCTCCGGCGTGCCCGAGCTGGATCGCTCGCTCGCACAGATGCCGCTGAGCGTGTTTCAGCAATTGTTCTCCATGAACGACAGCGCGCAGGCGCTCATTGTGCGCGGCCCGGCCGGCGCCGATCCCGCGGGAGTGCTTGCGCGGGTGCGCGCCGCGCTCGAATCGCGTGACGAACTCGTCGTGCTGGGATGGGACGATATTCTCCCTGGCACGCGCGAACTCATCGAGCTCGACTTCGCCGCGAGTATCGTCTTTTATCTGGCTTTGATCGGCGTTGTCACCCTGGGCATCTTCAATACCTTTCTGATGTCGGTATTGGAGCGTACGCGCGAGTTTGGCGTGGTGCTGGCGCTCGGTATCGCCCCCATCCAACTGGTGCGGGTGGTCGTCGTCGAGACCGCCATGCTGGTGACGCTCGGAGTTGCTATCGGGTCCGTCCTCGGCGCGCTTGCCGATGGCTATTTTCTGGCGCGGGGGTTCGCCATCCCCGGTATGGCCGAATTCGCGCGTGGTTTCGGATTGTCGGCGCGGCTTTACCCGGTCGTGAGCGCGAAAACCCTGCTTACCGGACCGCTGCTTGTGCTCGGTATCGGTTTTATCGCAGCATGTCTGCCGGCCTTGCGCATCCGCCGCCTTGAGCCGATCGCCGCAATGCGTTCGGTATAGGAGAGCTGACCATGCTGCGATTCCTGCTGGTGCTGTCGTGGCGTAATCTGTGGAGGCGGACGCGCCGCACGCTCGTACTCGTTGCCGCCATTGCGGCCGGGATGGCGGCGATCGTGGTCACGGCCGCGTTCATGCGCGGCATCGCCGCACGCACGGTGCATGATGCGCTCGCCAACCTTCTTGGCGATGCGCAGCTTCATGCCCCCGGTTACCGCGACAATCCCTCGGTGCGCTACCGCTTCGCGCTCGACGCCGCCGACGTACGCGCGGCCCTCGATTCGCCCCAGGTCGCCGCCTACGCCGCGCGCGTTCGGGCTCCGGCGGTGGTGTCGAGCGAGCGGAGGTCCCTGCCCGTAACCCTGGTGGGCATAGACCCGCCGGCCGAGCAGTCGCTGTCGTTTCTCGGCGAGGCGCGGATTGAAGGCCATGGGCCGAAGGATGTCGAGGATACGGGTATGCTGATTGGCCGGAGGTTGGCCGAGAGCCTGGGCACGGCGGTTGGCAGGCGCATTGTGCTGATGAGTCAGGGCGAGGGGAACGTCATAGTCGACCGCGGCTTTCGCGTCACCGGAATTTACGACGCCAATCCGAAGAACCTTGAAATCGCCTACGTGTTCACTGGCCGCGCGACCGCGCAGGCGCTGCTCGGTATCGGCGGCGACGTCACGCAGATCAGCCTTCGCGCGGCTCCGGGTGTCACACCCGAGGCGCTTGCGGCCGCGCTTTCGCGCCGGCTTCCCGAACTTGATGCCGCGGCCTGGCCGGAGCTCGCCCCGATGGCGGCGGGCCGCGTACAGATGAACCGGGGGTTTACGCTTATCTGGTTCACGGTGGTCGCTGCGGCGATGGTCATCGGCCTGGTAAACACCCTGCTCATGGCGGTGTTCGAGCGCACACGCGAGCTTGGACTATTCCAGGCGCTTGGACTGCCGCCACGGGCGATTGTGTTGCAGGTGGTGTGTGAGAGCGCGCTCATGCTCGCCGCCGGGATCGCCTTGGGCGGCCTGCTCGGTTGGATCGCGATCGTCGGATCGGGTGAGGGGATCGACGTCTCGATGTTCGCGCGGGGCGCGGAGCGCGCCGGCCTCAATACCCGGCTGCCGCTGGTTTTTGATGTCCCTGACCTCATATTGACCGGCCTTGCCGGCTTCGCGGTCGGGATCGCGGCCGGACTGTACCCGGCATGGCGCGCGGCGCGCGCCGTGCCCGTCGAAGCCATTACCAGGACATGACAATGGAAACCGTGGTCGAGTGCAAAGCACTTTCCAAAACCTATTCAGGCGCCGTCGAGGCCCCTGCGCTGATCGATGTCGAGCTCGTCATCGCGCGCGGCGAGTTCGTCTGTTTCGCCGGACCCTCGGGCTCGGGCAAGACAACGCTCCTCAATCTGATCGGCGGACTCGACGTACCGAGCGCCGGCAGTGTGGCGGTCGCCGGCGAACGGCTCGACCGTCTGGACCGCGCCGCGCTGGCGGCGCTGCGCCTCAATCGTATCGGTTTCGTGTTCCAGGCCTACAACCTGATTCCGGTGCTCACCGCGCAGGAGAACGTCGAGTTCGTGCTCCAGTTCCGCGGGTTCACCCCCGCGCAATGCCGGGCGCTTGCCCACGAGGCGCTCGCCGAGGTCGGGCTCGAGGGGCTTGAGCGACGTCGCCCGGGCGAGCTGTCAGGCGGTCAGCAGCAGCGTGTGGCCGTCGCGCGCGCGATCGCGGGCAAACCCGAGTTGCTGCTCGCCGACGAGCCGACGGCAAACCTCGACTCCGCTACTGGTCAGCGCCTGATCGAGCTGTTGAGCGTACTGAATGGTCGTCACGGCATTACATGCGTGATCAGTACGCACGATCCGCAGGTGTTGCGGCATGCGCGCCGTGTCGTCCGCATGCATGACGGGAGGTTGGTGGATGATTCGGGTCCGACTGCTGCTTAATTGCGCCGCGCTTGGTCTTGTGTGCGCGGCGAGCGCGGCGAGCGCGGCCGAGTGGCGCGCGGGAGGCTATCTCAATTTCCAGGGGACCGCGTCGTCCCAGGCGTCTGACGAGCTCGTGGCCGTCGAGGAGGGCGAGCATTTGTTCGACTATTCCGCCGCCGCGCGTTTCAAGCTCGAAGGCCGCATGGGGCCGTTTGGACTGGTGGCGCACGATCAGCACCTGGCCGCCGGCGGTGACCGCTTTGCCGCGCTTTCCTCATTGGCCGGCGCGGGCGTGCTCCCGCCGGGCGCGGATTCGGCGCTGCCCTCGGATGCCACGCGCGCGCTTAATCTCGAACATCGCATCCACGAGGGCAGCCGCTCCGAGAGTGTGCATCGCCTTGATCGACTGTACCTGAGCTATAGCGACTCCAATGGCTTCGTTCGTCTCGGGCGCCAGGTATTCACCTGGGGCAACGGGTTGGTATTCAATCCCATGGACTTCATCAATCCGTTTCCGCCAACGGCCAGCGATACGGAATATAAGATTGGCGAGGACATGCTTTATGGCCAGGCGCTCATCGCCGGCGGCGATCTGCAGGCGGCCTATGTCATGCGCCGCGATAAGACGGGCGACATCAAGGGCGAGCGCGCCTCGAGCGCGCTCAAGTACCAGACGGAGACCGCGGCGGGGACTGTCGACGTGGTGCTCGCGCGCCACTACGACGAGACGGTGGCGGGGCTCGGCTGGTCACGGCCGTTCAGGGACGCCCTGGTGCGCGCCGATCTCCTCTGGAGCGATACGGTGAGCGGCGACGCCCTCAGTGCAGTGGCAAATATTGACTACTCCTGGACCTGGTTTGGGCACAATACCTATGGCTATCTCGAATATTACCGCAACGGCTTCGGCGCGGGCTCGATCGACCTCGCGCAGCTCGATCCGGCGCTTGTCCAACGCGTGGCGCGCGGCGAGGCCTTTACCTTCGGTCGCCATTACCTGAGCGCCGGGCTCAAGGTCGACTTGTCCCCGCTACTCAAGGCCCGGCCGACAGGGATTGTCAATCTCGACGACCAAAGCGGTGTGGCGCAGCTGCGCTTCGAGTACGAATGGCAGGAGGATCTGATGCTGTATTTCGGTCTCGATGTCCCGTTTGGCGGGCGCGGCAGCGAGTTCGGCGGCCTGCCGGTTCCGGGGACAGCGCTTTATAGCGCACCGGCGCGGCAGTTGTTCATCCGCCTGGCGTGGTACTTTTGAAACGATCATCAAGATTGATTTGTTAAAAGATGCATTGATCGTTTCAATTGAAAACAATCGTATCGTATTGAAAAACACGCCAAGAAACACCGTCTGAAGTACCCCGTAAAGGTCGCTTCTTTTTACTAAGTTCCATATTATAACGATATAAGAGGCATGCATTTGATGTAAAACATTCAGTGGAGTTTTCTTGAGCCTGACATGGCATTATCAAATTGAAAAGCATTGAGATGACGCGGAGTCTGTTGCGCGAATGCAAAATCAATCGAGTATGCCATTCTGAAAGTAGCTCATAATAGCGTATTTTCAGTCAGTTGCCGGACCATTCCGTTCGCTCGGTATGACGAAAATCTGGTATGTGCGATTGGCCCATTTCCGGCATGTTAAATGCATACATGTATACTCTTTAGGTTCAAGTAGTAAAAATCATAATAGGGGGGTATGGTCACAATGAAGACAAGTCTGAAAGGGTTGTTGAGCATCGGCATTTCATCGTTACTGTTTGTAAGCTTTATGTTTTTTGGTTTCATTGCCTCGGCAGGGGCCGCGGAAACGGGCTCTCTCGCAAGGGGAAAGGAGCTTTTTGAATGGAAAGCTCCTAATGGAAAAAGCTGTGTAGGCTGCCATGCGAACGGAAAACTTCTTGAAACTACCGCAAACAAAAAAGTGTGGGTCCTTATGGGAGTCAAGTTCAAAAAAATGGAAGACGTCGTAAATCTGTGCAGAGAAAATCCAATGGGGCTTCACTCGCCAAAATTCGCTCCCGGTTCAAAGGATATGGAAGCAATTAAGGAATATATCTTTTCTTTCACAAAAAAATAGGAGGACCTGATGGGAACAAGCACTAACAACAAATTGAACCGGCGGGATTTTCTGAAAGGCTCCGGGGCAGCGGCGGCCACTGTCGTGCTGTCGGACCTCTTTGAAGGCAAGGCCTATGCAAAAGACAGCAATGTCCTCACCGAGATAAAGCGGGAACCAAAGGCGGAGGAGCTCAAGCGCGGCTTCTGCAAGAATGTCTGTCATCTGGCGTGCGCAAGGATCACAACGGTAAAGGACGGAAGGGTCGTAAACATAGAGGGCGACAAGGACGGGCTTATCAACGAAGGTCGTCTTTGCGCAAAAGGCAAGTCGGTTGTAAAAGACCTGTATGCCCCGAACCGCATCCTCTTTCCCCTTAAGAGAGACCGGGGCCAGAACAGCTTTCATCGGATAGGCTGGGACCAGGCAATAGCGGAGATCTCCGGAAAGCTCCGTGAAATCAGAAGTGAATATGACGGGAAACCCACGCATACGATCACCGCGGATCAGTACCGGCGGGTCATATGGTATGAATCTCCCAATGGCGACGGAGGGTGCGGGGTTGACCTCCTGCATCGTTTTGGAAGGACCTTCCCCGCATCGCTCCATTACAGCGGTTGCGCGGGTTGTTTTGGCAACTGGTGGCGCGCGGGACTTGCCCAGGTAGGCTCCATCACGCGGCAGGACCCGGTCCAGGACATTATACACTCCAAATTTATCCTCAACATAGCGTACAACCTTGCCGAGACCGCAACCAATTTCATGGTCTGGATAAACAGGGCGAGGGAAAAAGGTGCGAAGGTTGTCTATCTGGATGTCAGAAGGACCCCGACCGCGGACCAGGCCGATGAATTTATTCCCATCAGGCCCGGCGCCGACGGCGCATTTATCCTCGGACTGCTTAACGTCCTGCTCGTTGAGAACAACTGGGGCTTTAAGAACATTTATCAGTGCGTGGAAAAAGAGGAATGGGACAAGTTTGTAAATGAAGAAGTTAAGAAATACACTCCCGAAGAAGCGGCGAAACTCACCTGGATTCCCGCGGAGACAATCAGGAGACTTGCAAAAGAAATCCATGCCGCTGGCAGGCAGGTTGCCCAGATCGACGGCACGCACGGCTGCACCGCGTCAAACGGCTTTGTGACCGGTCGACTGTACAACATGTTTAACATTGCCATAGGCGCCTATGCCGTACCGGGCGGGGGCGAATACTCTCCAAAGCCGACGGAAATAGCTACCGTAAAGCTTCCCGTGGCGGGAGATCTGCTCCATCCGAAGGCGGTGAGGTTCCAGTGGCCCATGCCGAAGTGGGCGGGGGACATCTATGACTGGCATCTCGGGTTCACCACGGAAAACCACTATCCCGAGGTGGCTTCTGATGCCGTTAAGGTAATTATGGTTACGGCCGGAAATCCGCTGGTCAAGTCCGCGGACAGCACGGCACATAGAAAGCTATGGGCCCATGTCAGGAGCAAGCCCGACTCCATGATCGTTTTAGGCACGAATGTCTGGAAAGAAGAATGCGAGTATGCGGATTACATTCTCCCGACAGCGGTGGACCTTGAAAAGGACGCGGACGATCTCAACTGCCAGGCGAACAGGTTCCTTGAGGTAAAAGAGGCCGAAGTGGAACCTCTCGGAGAGGCCAAACCAGACATGTGGCTCTGGAATGAGATCTTAAAGCGGGTTTACGGCGAAGAGACCATGTTCCGGCAGGTGGCTGATGATAGGCATCGCGACAAGCTTGAAACTATGGCGAAAGACGGCAAAAGCTCTGATGAGATACTTGCCTATGCCAGGGCGAACGGCCTGAAGGAGGTCTATGGAAATCTTGAGATCATCCATCATGACAGAATAAAGAAGATCGGGCTGGAACACGGCTATGACTTCGACAACCATTACAGGACCTGGCCAGGAACTATCTTTGACCAGGGACATCATGCCGTCTTTCAGTATATGGTCTCAATGTCAATGCTGACTTACCCCATGCCTGAAAACACCGAAAGATTCAACCCGTGGTCAGGTGTCAGCATAAAGGTGATAAAAGAAAAGAAAGGCGTATTCTGGCCCTTCCCGATTGCCATGCTTGAAGTGGACCCCACCTTCAGGGGCATAATGAAAAACTTCGCGAACATGAACCCGATGATAGAAGCCCCGTCATTCTGGACGCCCGACTATTTCTATAACAATGTCGGCGGCAAATGGGTGATGGAGCCGTGGACGTCGGGGAAGGCAAAGGTGGACCTGAAGGGAGCATGGAAGAATTCAGGCGTCCCGAAGTGGACCGATGTCGTGGAGTTCACAAAGGACAAATCTCCGAAGGTTGACTGGGCGGAGCCTTATCCGCTTTTGATGATCACCGGCAAGATGGGTCACACGATGCAGTGGAGCAGCAGGTTTAATCCGATGGTCGGCGCGCTTCAGGGGCCGAGGGTGCTCATCAATCCCGCCACGGCAAAACATCTCGGCATAGCGGATGAGGGGACCGTAAAGGTGACCACGGCGAGGGGGAACATCACCTGGAAGGCGAAAATTACCGAGACCGTGCCCGAGAAGGTAATATTCGTGCCTGCCCATACGGGGCCAAAGTCCGGTATGAAGGAATTCGCGGTAGAGTCCGTCAACATGCTTACCAACCGGGTGGACTCCGATCCTTATACCGGCTTTCCGGCCTACAGCCTTGCCGTGTGCAAAGTAGAATCCGCAAAGGAGGTCGCTTAAATGGAAAAAGCATTTCTCATTGATGTTGACAAGTGCACGGGGTGCCACTCATGCACTGCAGCCTGCATGCTTGAACATGACCTTCCGGAAGGTCAGTTCTGGACAAAGATAGAATCCTATGAAAAGGGGAAATTCCCTGACTCAAGGGTTGCCCATCTGCCCACGAAGCGCTGCATGCATTGTGCGGACCCGGGGTGTATGAAGGCTTGCTCCACGGGCGCTATACACAAATACGAATGGGGGACGGTGGAGATAGACCAGGCCAAGTGCAACGGCTGCGGCTATTGCCTGGAGGGTTGTCCTTATAATGTCCCTCAGATAAACAAGAAGACCAACAAGGCCGTCAAATGCAATATGTGCGTGGACACCCGGATGGTCGAAAGCGGCGAGGCGCCGGCGTGCGCAAAGACCTGCACCATGGACGCCATCCGCTTTGGAGACAGGGATGAGCTACTGGCAAAGGCAAAAGAGCATAAATATGTTTACGGTGAAAAGGGCCTTGGCGGCGCGCACCTTTTTTATGTATCGAGCATGGTCCCGATTACTGATCTTGGTCTGCCCTCAAGCCCCTCCGTTCCCGCCAGCGCATATCTCTGGAAGGAACCGGTGAGATGGCTGGGCTGGCTTGGGTTCTTCGGCGCAATAGCGGCCGCGGGATATCAGTATCTCACCTGGAGAGGCAAGCAACTTGAAGGAGGCAAAGATGAACGAAAATTTAAATAACGATAGTACGCAGCGCACCAGACTTCTGCGGTTCAGCACAATGCAGCTTTACATGCACCGTTATGCCATGTTATTTGTGCTGGGTTTGATAATAACCGCGCTGCCGGTTTTGAGCAAGGACATATTCTCCTGGGTGGCCGTTATCTTCGGCGGGCCCGCGAATCTATTTTTCTCCGGGACAGACGTAGTCTACCAGGGGGTGAATGTGGCGCGGCTCCTACACAGGATCCTCGGCGTGGGACTTATCGTCCTCTCCCTCCTCTTTATTGTGTGGGCGCTGTATTTCGACGACCGCAAGTGGGAGATCATCAGGCCGCGGGCAAAGATGGGGCAATTGTACAACTATTACATGAGAGGCATCCACGAACGATTCGGTAAATACAATCCCGGTCAGATTTTCGTGTTCAAGCTTGTCATGGTGTATGTTATCCTGGCAATAATATCCGGCCTGGTCATGTGGTTCCGGTCGTACTTCTCGCTTCCCATGGTCCGTTTTGCCCATCTTCTGCACGTGGTCGCATTTTTCATTGCCATTGCCGAGCTTGTCGTCCATGTGTATTTTGGGATCATTTTCCCGCCCAACAGAAAAGGCGCCGTGGCAATGTTCGGCGATGGGTATATGCCGGAGGATTTTGCCAAGGAACACCATGAAGGCTGGTATGAAGAGGTGAAGAAGAAATGATCGGGCATTATATGCCGACCGCCGATCTCCATTATTTTTTATCAAACCTGCTTATGTCAGGACCATCAAGGGAATGCGTCGCCGATCTCTGGGGCGACGCATTCCCAGCTTTTCCCGATGCGCTCCTTAAAAACGGCGATATAAAAGAAGGCTACGGCTCGTTGCTGGCACTGAAGAAACGCTTTACTCGTCAGGAGGATTTTTACTCGGCGTTTCAGGGCGAATTCACACGGTTGTTCCTGGGCGGTCCCGAAATGGTCCATCCCTATGAGTCCGTATACCTTGACACCATGAACATCGGCGGGGTCATGCTCAACGGACTGATGATGGGTGAGTCCTCGGACCGCGTGAAGGAATTCTACTCGGCATACGGGTTCGGCAAGACCGTAAACCTGCCCGAGGACCACATATCCTTTGAACTGGCCTTTCTGGGGCGGCTGCATTCCCTGCATGAGAACGCGGGGGATGACGCCTATCTGTCAGCGGCCAAAAAATTCCACGAGGAGCATCTGGTCCGATGGGTCCCAAGGTTTTGCGACGACCTGTATGATGCGGCGGACCTCTTTAAGCCGGTGGCGAAAATACTGAAAGGGCTGGCGCTCTACGAATATGAGGCATTGATGCTGACGTCGACAAATCAGTTGGAGGCCCTTTCACCTTCAAGAGGCAATGCCGATAAAACAAGGAGTTGAGATGGAGAGCGTGAAAATAAATGACGCGCTCGAAGAAAAGAAAATTACAAGAAGGGGCCTGCTTTTGGGCGCGGGCAAAATCGCAGCTGCGGGGGCCGGCATAGCCGCGATATCAGGAGGATTGAATCTTTTTTCAGAGGCCGAGGCAAAGGCAAAGGGACCGCGGCCACTGCCATGGCCGTACAAAAAAATAAATCCCGATGAAGCCGCCGAGATAGCATATCAGGACTGGTATGATAAATACTGCGGGTATGCCGCCATAAGCGGCATATTGAAGCCTCTCCAGAAAAGCATTGGCGAACCTTACACCTCGTTCCCGATGGATGTAGGAATATTTCTCTTCGGCGGCGGGGCTACATGGGGAGGAATGTGCGGAGCGCTTGTGGGGGCCGGCATTCCAGTTTCCATGGTCACGGGCGATTTCGGATGTCTTTTCCCCCGGGGCAAGCATGCCGCGAAAATCAAGAAGGAAACCGTAACATTCAACGGTCTTAACATCATGAACGACCTGATCAACTGGTATTGCGACAACGAATTGCCGGAATACAAACCCAAAAAGCCGGAGATGGAAAATTACACGCCGGAGAAATCGAAGAGCGATTCTCCTCTCTGTCATGTCAGGCTCGAAAAATGGATGAAGGCCACGGGCCACGAATTCGGGAGTCCCGAAAGGTATGAGATGTGCGCAAGACTTACGGCAGGTGTGGTAAGGCAGACCGTAAACTATTTAAACGCGCTGGCGGCCGGACAGTATACGGAAGGGGATAAGATGTTGCCTGTGATTATGCACAGGGTCACGACCCAGCATAATTGCGTTGATTGTCACGGAAAAGAGATTTCCAAAAGCTAATATCTTAACGAGGAGGCAAAAAGGTATGAAACGAAAACAGTGGGCAACAGCTGTGGCGGTTGTTTTGTCGATGGCGGCGTTCTGCGCGGGACCATCGGTCGTGTATGCGAACCACGGCATGGAAAACGTAGCAGGCGGCGCAAAGAGCGAGGGCATGGGCGGCACGACCATTGCCGTCGGAGATGACACAACGGTGATGAACACAAACCCGTCCGCCATCTCGAAATTGGACGGTTGGCGCATGGACATGAACCTTACGATGATGTTCCCTTTCTACTCTTTTGAAAACCAGGATGCCACGGGGACAACCACGCTGAATAAAACAGGCGGGAAAAGGCCCATCTTCGTTATGCCCTCAATGGGCATTGCCATGCACGATACGGACAGCAAGTGGTCCTTCGGCCTCGGCATGTACAATGAAGGAGGCACCGGAACTGATTATGGCTTCCTCAAGGTAGACACTCGGTTCCTCGAAAATCGCACGGCTGGAGCGCCGGATTACGCATATGCCGAGTATTATTCCATGTTCGGCTTCATGAAGATAACGCCGACCGTGGCCTATAACATCACGGATAAGTTGTCCATCGGCGCATCGCCGCAAATAGGGTACGCCATGATGAGGATGAAGATGCCCTTCTACATGGACATGAGCAAAAACGGGGTTATTGACACTCTCTTTAACGCCGACATGGACGGATCCACGGGGACCCTGCTGACGGGCAAAATCGGCTTGCTGTACAACTTCTACAACATGATGGGCGCGGGCCTCGCCTACACAACGGCAACGGATATAAACCTCAGAGGCACGGCAACGATGGTCTCGCCGATTGACCAGTCGATGGCAAATGCTCAGTCAAGGATGACGGGCGATTTTAATATGAAAATCGGATGGCCCCAGTCGGTAAAGGCCGGCATGTTCATGAAGATGCAGCCTATGTGGGGCATAATGATGTCGTTTGACGTTGAATGGCTTAACTGGTCAAAATACTTTGATACGATACCCGTATCGCTGTCCAATGTCAAGATGGACGGCGCCGACATGAATGACCAGAATTTTTTAATGAAAATGGGATGGAAAGACCAGTGGGTCTATAAGGTTGGCTTTGAAATGCCTGAAATAAAGAAAATCAAAATGCGGATGGGTTATGCCTATGGCAAGAACCCCGCTTCCTCGTCCGAAGGGGCGTTTGCCATCATGAACCCGTATGTAGAGCATCACGTCACGATGGGCCTTGGCTACGATATCAGCGACACCAGTGAGTTCAATATGGGCATGACCTACGGGTTCAACAAGAAGCAAAGCGGCGGCGCCGGCAACAGCGTTACCTCGGCTGATATGTATAATAACGCGCCTGACATGAGGAACAGCACGACAGGCATGGAGTACTTGTCAATGTCCATGATGGTGACCAACAAGTGGTAGAAGGCTGATTCTCCGCGAAGGAAAGCAAGATGACGGAGATGACACGGAAACAACAGGAGACCTTTGGGCGGCTGACTCACATGGTCGCATTATATTTCAATGGAGTCGGGCTTGTTCCCATACGGGGCGCGCTGAGGCTCGCAATGAAGGATTGGGAGGCGGGTTCAGGCAAGACCGTATCGGAAGCGGAGAAGTGGCCTTTTGAAAGGTACCTGAATGAATGCTGCATACCCGCCCTCAACAACTTTGTCGAAAGGCTGACAAGTCAGGGGTATGACCGGAAGGCCGCAAGGGAACAACTTGAAAAGCTGATCGATAAGGTCAGGGAGTCCTATGGCGAGAAAGAGAAATAAGGAACCGCATCGCCATCCACATAATTTTAAATTTTAAGGGGGACATGATTATGAACAAACCGGAGAACATGGTTATGAACAAAAGAGCGGGAACCGCTCGGTTGGGAAAGATGCTTATTACTATTGCCTCTCTGATCCTCTGTCTTGGCATGGGCGCGCCCCAGGCCATGGCCGCTACCACGCCCGGCGGCAACATGACCGCGTATGGTACCGGTGCCATCGGGGGTATTCCAGCGGGCGGCACCAACGACGTAGCTTTTGAAATCACCGGCCCCCTGTACACCTCGGTCTCAGCAGCCGGCGCGGGGGGTGTGAACGGCACCATCACTTCGGACAATCCGTTCTTCGGTTTTCCCTGGACCACACAGGTCTGGCTCTACGGCACAGGCACCTACACGGTCTATGACGGATGCGCTTCGGGTGACCCTGGTTGTGGAACAGGCACTGCCCTTACCTTCACCGTCGGCGCCGGCGAGATGGGTGGCCACATCCTCTTCAATTGGAGCGGATATACCAATCTTGACCTGGTAACCGTGTGGAGCCCGAATACGACCTACGCGGCTGTGAATGGGGCATATGAATTCTTTGAGGGCGTCGATAATACTCCCCCTGACGGCGTTGCCAATACCGCCGCTACTACTTTTAGTTGGGTTTCTATTGTGAGTAAGGGATCTGTCATGGGCGCGGAAGCTGGTGACATGGAAGGATACGGTCCCAACTTCAATCTGCAGGCGCCCGCGGCTACTGTGGCGTGTACGGTGGATGCGGATTGCAATGACAATAATCCCAGCTCAATCGATGTCTGCAATGCATCAAATGTTTGCGAACACAGCAGCGCGCCCACCGCGCCGACCCTCGTCTCTCCGGAGAACGGCCAGACCGGGCTGGCAAGTGTGGTTGAGTTCAGGTGGACGAAAAGCATAGACGCTGATAATGATCCGATAACGTACACAATCTATTACTGCACGACCCCGGGCGCCACTAACTGCGCTCCGGTGACCGTTGCAAGCCGGAGCAGCAAAGGGCTGTTCTATGCCGGCGGGGCGGGGCTGCTCATGATCGGCATGACGTTCTTCGGCGGCATGACCGGAAGGAAAAGGACCGTTCTTCTCCTTCTCCTCGTCCTCTGCGTGGGTGGAACGTTCGCATCCTGTTACAACCGCACTGAAGACAACAACAGCCCTTCGACGCTTCCTGCGACCCAGCAAAGCTATTCCGCATCGGGGCTGACTGCCAACACTACCTACTACTGGAAAGTGACGGCTTCTGACGGAACCAACCAGTCCGCGAGTGGTGTGTCGAGCTTTACGACGGAGTAAACGGTATGAATAGAACGGGAGCGCTCTGATTATTAAGAGCGCACCCGTTTTTTTTTGATCAAACCCTGTCGGATAAATTTACACAATAATATTACATTAAACCTAAAGCATTATATATTCTAAGCCCAAAAATTGTTAGTGCATTGATTTATATATTTTTTATTATAATAGAATGAATGTCGGTAAATCAAACACTATATATTGGTATAAAATAAAATGCCTAATTTACAATAAGTTCTGTCATGGTATTGATGTTGCATAATATTTCGTCGCAATGGCCTAACTTATGACATAACTTGTCGATATTATTATGAGAAAAACGCATGAATGCCTTAAACAATAATATGATCGACGACGGAAATATCCCTAAGAATTCAGTACACCTCCATTCGCCCTGAGCTTGTCGAAGGGTCATACATGGACTTTTGCGCGATGCTCCACAGAGAAGATGGTATTGAGAATTTAATTTGAGCTCAAAAATAAAAAGGAGAACAAGACCATGAATGCAAGAAAATGGCTGAGCATTTTAGCCGCGTTTGTGTTGTGCATCAGCATAGGGGCTGTACAGGCCATGGCGGCTCCCACGTACGGCGGCAACATGACCGCGTATGGTCCCGGCGGGGGCTTTGTAGCGGGCGGCACCAACGACGTAGCTTTTGAAATCACCGGCCCCCTGTACACCTCGGTTCCAGGAGCCGGCGCGCCCGTGAACGCCACCGGCGCTACGGACAATCCGTTCTTCGGTATTGTCCCGACCACGCAAATCTGGCTCTACGGCCCAGGCACCTACACGGTTCATGACTCATGTGCCGCGGGCGACCCTGGTTGCACACCGGTCCTCCCCGCCTGTGTTATTACTGATCCGGCTGACCCTGCCTTTACTCCCTGCGACAATGCCCTTACCTTCGTCGTCGGCTCCGGTGAGATGGGCGGCCACATCCTCTTCAATTGGGGCGGATATAGCAATCTTGACCTGGTAACCGTATGGAGTCCGAATACGACCTGGGCGGCTGTGAACGGGACAGCGCCATTCTTTACGGGCGCCGATAATACCCCCCCGGACGGCGCTCCCAATACCAAAAGTACTGTTTTCAGCTGGGTCGCTATAAAGAGTAAGACCTCCACCATGACTGCGGAAGCGGGTGACATGTACGATTACGGTCCCACCTTCAGCCTGCAGGTCGCGGCGGTGCCTTGCGTGCCTGCGGATTGCAATGACAGCAACGCCTGCACCACCGATTCCTGTAATGCGGGTGTTTGCGAGCACACCAACAACACCGTATCCTGCGACGACAGCAACGCCTGCACCACGGGCGACGTTTGTTCCGGCGGAGTCTGCGCCGGGACGACCATGAACTGCGATGACGGCAATGCCTGCACCACCGATTCCTGTAATGCGGGCGTTTGCGTCAGCACCAACAACAACAACACCTGCGACGACGGCAACGCCTGCACCACGGGCGACGTTTGTTCCGGCGGAGTCTGCGGCGGGACGGCCATGATCTGCGATGACGGCAACGCCTGCACCAGTGATTCCTGTAATGCGGGCGTCTGCGCGCACACCAACAACACCGCATCATGCAACGACAACAACGCCTGCACCACAGGCGACGTATGTTCCGGCGGGGTCTGCGGCGGGACGGCAATGAACTGCGATGACAGCAACGCCTGCACCACCGATTCCTGCAATGCGGCAACAGGCTGCGTTAATACGGCGATCAGCGCCGATGATAGCAATGCCTGCACCACCGATTCCTGCGATCCGGCAACAGGAGCAGTACACACAGCGATCAGCTGCGATGACAGCAACGCCTGCACCACGGATTCCTGCGACACGGCAACAGGCTGCGTTCATGCGGCGATCAGCGCCGATGACGGCAATGCCTGCACCACCGATTCCTGCGATCCGGCAACAGGAGCAGTACACACGGCGATCAGCTGCGATGACAGCAACGCCTGCACCACGGATTCCTGCAACACGGCAACAGGCTGCGTTCATGCGGCGATCAGCGCCGATGATAGCAACGCCTGCACCACCGATTCCTGCGATCCGGCAACAGGAGCAGTACACACGGCGATCAGCTGCGACGACGGTAATGTCTGCACCACCGATTCCTGCAGCACGGCAACAGGCTGCGTTCATACGGCGATCAGCGCAGATGACAACAATGCCTGCACCACCGATTCCTGTGATCCGGCAACAGGAGCAGTACACACGGCGATCAACTGCGACGACGGCAATGTCTGCACCGCCGATTCCTGCAATGCGGCAACAGGCGCTTGCGTCAACACCGCTATTTCAGGATGTGATGCGCAGTGTTCTGGAAAACCGAATGGAACAACCTGCAGCGACAACAACGCCTGCACCACGGGCGACGTTTGTTCCGGCGGGGTCTGCGCTGGAGCGGCCATGAACTGCGATGACAGCAATGCCTGCACCACCGATTCCTGCAGCACGGCAACAGGCTGCGTTAATACGGCGATCAGCGCCGATGACAACAATGCCTGCACCACCGATTCCTGTGATCCGGCAACGGGAGCAGTACACACAGCGATCAGCTGCGATGACAGCAACGCCTGCACCACGGATTCCTGCAACACGGCAACAGGCTGCGTTCATGCGGCGATCAGCGCCGATGACGGCAATGCCTGCACCGCCGATTCCTGCGATCCGGCAACCGGTGTGGCGCACACGGCAAAGAACTGCGATGACAGCAACGCCTGCACCGCCGATTCCTGCAATGCGGCAACAGGCGCTTGCGTCAACACCGCTATTTCAGGATGTGATGCGCAGTGTTCTGGAAAACCGAATGGAACAACCTGCAGCGACAACAACGCCTGCACCACGGGCGACGTTTGTTCCGGCGGGGTCTGCGCTGGAGCGGCCATGAACTGCGATGACAGCAATGCCTGCACCACCGATTCCTGCAGCACGGCAACAGGCTGCGTTAATACGGCGATCAGCGCCGATGACAACAATGCCTGCACCACCGATTCCTGCGATCCGGCAACGGGAGCAGTACACACAGCGATCAGCTGCGATGACAGCAACGCCTGCACCACCGATTCCTGCAGCACGGCAACAGGCTGCGTTAATACGGCGATCACCTGCGATGACAGCAACGCCTGCACGGCCGATTCCTGCGACACGGCAACAGGCTGCGTTAATACGGCGATCAGCGCCGATGACAACAATGCCTGCACCACCGATTCCTGTGATCCGGCAACGGGAGCAGTACACACAGCGATCAGCTGCGATGACAG
>Ga0315281_10001140_pt1 | contig 38889 bp, 25 predicted proteins | sample YL17G07_0_MG_FD_204540 | JGI IMG/M metagenome (GOLD analysis project Ga0315281, IMG submission 204540) | Sediment microbial communities from Yellowstone Lake, YNP, Wyoming, USA - YL17G07_0 | ecosystem: Environmental > Aquatic > Freshwater > Lake > Sediment | place: USA: Wyoming | collected...
GAAATAGAGTCCGCCGCTGAAGTATTCGGCCGTAGAAAGCGGCGATACTTGCAGAAGATTGCGCAGGGGAAACCTCACCACAAGGCCCACTGACTGGGGAGATCCACCGGGCCTAGGCTGATCGGGTCAAGGGCCAGGGGGTGGCGGCGCGGCGCTTTAGCAGGGCCATGCGAGAGCCGTCGGTAGGTCGGGAGTCCCCACCCTTGGGATGTTGGGGGGCAGGCCCAGGTAGTCGTCCTGCTTGAAGGATGACTACCGCTTCTCCTCGAACGCCTTCGGCCCCCCATAGAAGTCGCTCTGCCTTTGCGTCGAAGGCTTGGCCTAGGATGACCGCTGCTTTGCGCTCTTATTGTCGATTGCAGTGGGCTCCGTCGAATGCATGCCTTCTGGACGGTCTTGACACGGAACTTGACGTTGGATGACGGGGTATCCCTGTGCCTCAAGAGACAGTTTCACAATGTGCTCGAACGCTTCCACTCTTTCTGAGGTGTATGCTGCAAGAACTAGACCTGCAAAGTTCTGCGAATCTCCGCAATAGGTTCGATCTCAGAGTCGAGCAGACGTTGGAGACCGAAGAGTGCCTTCACGTTAGTTTCGGCCAGCTCTCGGCTAAGCTTGCCCTCGGCTGTGGCTTGACGTTGGATCAGTTGTCCGTAGCAACTCCACAATCTGGAGGCAACCCAGATTAGTTCTTCCCAACATCGAAGTACGTGAGCGGTCGGATCGCGAGAAAGTCTTCTGAGTTCATTGGTCATGCTGCCCTCGTCTGACGCTCGAGAGCGTTCAAGTTCCAGAACGATCCGCCAGGCTACCGCGCACGTAATGGGCGCCTGCTGAGTAAAAGCCTGAAGCAAAGGGTCCTTCGCTTCCCTCTCCGGATGCCAGTACGGCGAATCGATCGGGACATTGGGCAAGACTGCCAGAATCATCGAGGCTTGCGAATCCATCATCTCGCCCCACTTCCCCAGCAAGTCCTCGGCAGCAGATGAGAGGTCTCCAAGGTATTTCCGCTGGGCTTCTCCTGTTATTTCATCGTAGTCTCGGGCCGTCAACTCCGGGTGTTCTGTTAGGGAGAGCTCTCTATCCTTGCCAATCTTGAGGTGGCTGTCGGAAAGAAGGAAGAGATCCATCGCAGCCAACAAGTGTTCACGAGTTGCCTTCCACATACCCACAGCCGCCAACAGCGGCAATGGAGGCGGGCCGCAACTTGCTTTACAGGAAGCGACGGAACGCTCCTCTAACACATCTCGGAAGCACTCGATGACTTGACGCGTCGTCTGAAACTCGGGGTGCTCCCGCACGATCCGCTCCACATCTTGTGCAACCTCGCGGCCAAGGTCGCGAAGACGCTGCTCTCCCTGCCCCTTCTCATCTCCACTCCGCAGATATGCCTGCAGGTACTTCCCCACGGCTTCTCACCTCGGTCGAATAATCACTGTCATTTCCCTACCCCAGTCGCCCCTTCCAATAACCGCGCGTCCTTTGAGCAGAGTGGCCTGCCCCCGAAAACGAGTCCACCCTCTATGTTACTCGTACAGGTACCATCTGGTGGGACAAAGCCTGCCCACGGCAGCACCGTCTTCGGCTCCGGTGGTCGGTACCCCAGGTAGCTGTGGGGTAGCACCACATTGTAGTGCCGCCGCCAGCGCTCGACAAGCACCTGTGCCTCAGGAAGTGCGGTGAGCAATGCCGACAGCCTCAGCGATGGGGACAAGGTCAATCCCTTGGCAGTGGTCTCCGACCCTCTGCGTGTAAAGCATCTGAGCCTGAGCGCTGTGCATCAGATTCAGTACCCCTGAGCGAAAAGGGGGAAGTTATCATCTGGAAAATGGACCACTAGCCGCCACTGCGACTAGTCCCAGTGGAAGCTCTGCGCAATGGCTTCGTTAGCAGGGCTTGCGTCGCGGGTCTTACAGAGTCGGCCAGCGCCTCCTGACATACCAGGCGCCAGCCACGAAGAGCAGCGCGCCCCCTGACATCGCCAGCGCCGCTGCCGACGGGAGAGCCCCATGCCCGCTCCAACCAGCGCCCTCGCCTGTGGGGGCCAAGAATCTCATCCGAATCTGACTGATTGACCGAAGACAGCGTCCGCGCGAGTGTGGGGTGCCAATACTCCATCCGTATCTGGAACGCAGACAAACTGATCTGTCTGGGCCAGCCCTGAGGCAACAGAGGCCCCACGGAAGTCCCGTTCGAATGGTGGATATCGCCGTCAACCCTCTGCGTGATAGGCAGCAGGTTGCTGGCACGGTGGAAGTGTGTCATGAGGGACGGCGCCAGCGCCGCGGAACCGGACTCGTCGGACTGAAAACTCGCAACTGGCGGACGTCATGACGCGCTTGAAAACAGGAACCCCCGCCATTTCGGCGGGGGTTCCTGAACGCCTCTGCGAGCCGTACTGCGTCACTTGCCTTACCGACACGGCAACTCAGCCGGATAAGTACCGATGAAGAACTGCCCGACCACGTGGATCAGCTGCTGCTCATCCCAGAGCCGGAAAGCCTGGCCAAGATGGTAGCTAAACAGCCGATCGACATCGCTCCACTCCTCGATGGGGTAGACGCCAGGCACCGGGCGGGGGATAACCCACCACTCCTTGCCACCCTGAGTCCTTGCTCGCCAGATGGCGAGCTTCTCGCACAGGAACTCCTTCTCGTCCACCAGCCGGACGCTGGTCACCTCGACGCCGAGGTCCGACTCGACGACGGCCTTCGCTAGCTTCTTCGCCGTATCCATGTCTTCTGAACTCCTTCCCGCCATCGCTGGCAGGGCTGATGGCCGCCGCCGGGCAGCCGGACCTTCTTCTCCCATCTCTCCAGTAGACATAAGTTCCAGCCTGGCGAGCGGGTGCATTGCGGGAGTCCCGCCTCTGAAGCGTGCGCGTCAGCTATGCGTTGTCCGTCGTGTGGTTCCCCCCCTTCCTCCTCCGTTTCGCCAGCCGGTCAAAGGGACCGCCGGCGTCGTCCTTCTTCTGAGGCTCGGGCGGCCCCGGTAGGCCATACCATTGCCGCGCCTCGCGCAGATCTTTGAGCTCGTTGTCGATGTAGTGCTCGCTGAAGCCGCGTTCTCTCAGCAGTTCCCGGTACTCTTCCTCCTCCATCTGGAGGAAGGGGAGAGGGGAAGCCCAGTCCGTCGGTCCAATCCTGTTCTTGAAGTCCATCTCAAACCTCCTATCTGGCTGGTGCCGTTCGGCGCCCGCCAAACATGTCGTTCCAGTCGCCCAGCACCGTCATCGCCGGGCCGTCCTCGGCTGCCTTCACGGCCAGCGCCGTGCTCCAGAAAGCGTCTCCGTGACCACCGTCGACCTCCACCGACTCCAGGTCCTTGGTGACGGCGCAGAGCTGCTTCAGCATCCGGTCGTCCTTGAGCAGGATGATCCCCGGCTCCTCATCCGAGGCATATACCCGTCGCTCCAGCAGTAGGGCTATGTTGGCTTTCAGTCTCTTCGTGAACCGATGCCCCGCCGCTCTTGAGGAAAGACCCCGGTCGTCTAGCTCCGCCCGCGTGCTGTCGTAGTAGAAGCGGGTGATGTCGAAGTGCTCAATCACCCTGTTGATGAGCTTCACCTGAGCCCGGTAGTCCAGGTGATCGAGGAACACCTGAAAGACCTGGAGCAACGTCCCATCGGGCACCTGGACGAAGACGCTGATGTGGCTGGGATGCACGTCTTTGCCCACGTCCATTCCGCCGTATACCGGATAGTGCTCCGGGTTCTCAAACGGCTCCTCCAGCGACCAGAACGGGGCTTCGACGTCAACACAGGTCTCCAGCGCCTCCCGTGGCAGGAAGGCGTTGGCGACCGCGACCGGCACCAGCAGGTACTCCACCTGAAACGCTCGTTCCTTGATTGCCGCCCGCACCCGCCTCAATTGCGAGCCGTCGAACTTCTCCGGCCAGAGCGTCGTCTGCCGCTTCTCGTCGAGGATGGCGGGAAGCCGCAGCCAGTAGAAACTGGGGTCCTCCCGCAGCTTGAACAGGATGTCCTCGTAGGACTGGGGCGTTCCCACGACCACCAGCGGGTTATGGGGGTCGGGCAGCGACATCACCACCTGCCGGAAGACGTTCTCGATCCGCGTCAGCTGCGCCGTCCCCAGGGGATTGGCGAAGTCTGAAAGGACGTCGTCGCAGACTACGAGCTTCGGGTGGCGTCCCCTGCTGGCGGAGAGGATTCCGGTCCCATCCGCCTCACCCAACCAGCTCACCCCCTGCCCGAAGCTCACCTCGAACGAGATGACGGAGTCGGACTGCAGCTTGCGGTCTCGCCAGAGGCGGCAGTAGGGGTTGGCCTTGATAAGCCGTTTGGTGATCACCAGGTGCTCCCGCGCCAGCTGGTCCTTGTAGCTGAAGACCAGGGCGTCGACGTCACCCCATCCCTTGAACAGATGCCAGAAGACCAGGGCATGGTTCAGGATGGTGCTCTTCAGGTGCATGCGTGGCGCCACCACGCAGAGCCGGTTGTAGGCCTGGGCGAGAGTCGCCCAGCGGCGATGGACATCGCCTAGCGTGAACGGCTGCCTGTCCCCGTCGGCCATTCGAAATCGCTGGCCGGCAAAGGACTTGGCGAACACCTCCTCCAGGAAGTAGCCGAAGTCCAGTTGAGCCCGCTGGACGACGGCCAGCTCTTCCTCGCTCAAGAGTTCAATACCCGACTGATTCATTTCTCCTCCTTCTCCTCATTGGGAGATGCCTCTTTCTCTTCCGGCGGGTGTGCGTTCTCGCGGCCGGCCGCCCGTTCCATCTCGATCACGGACCGGGCCGAGTCGCGAAGACTCTCTTCGGCTTCGCGTATGTCAGCCTTGAATTGCGGCCAGTCAGGGTTGCCAGAACTACCTGTTCCCGCGTTTGCGGAGCCGGGACCGGGTGAAGCGACTCGCTTGACCTCCACACCGCGCAGGCGGGCGCGACGGGTGATCAGCTCACTGATCACCTTCAGACAGCCGACGCGGACAGGGGATCCGGGAGGCGCCTCATCGTGGTCTCGGTAGGCGGTGCGCAGCGCCTCCGCCAGCTCGATGTCCACCGCCTCCCATTGGTCCTCACCGGTTCTTTCCTCGCGACGCCGCTCCAGCCCCAGCTGGCGCTTGCGCCGGGCCTCGCTCTCGGAGAGCCCGAGAGCCACTCCTATCTCACGGTCGTTGAGGCCTCGTGCTGCCAGGCGAAGCGCCTGGTCTTCCGCCTTCGAGGCCTCAACGCGGCTGCTGCGCCGTGGCATCAGCTGACCTTCCGCGCCTTCTTTCCGCTGAACGATTCCCAGCGCACGACGGCGACCTCACAGAAGCGGGGGTCGATTTCCATGGCCAGGCAACGGCGGCCGCTGCGGTCGGCAGCGATGAAGGCGGTGCCGGAACCGACGAACGGGTCCAGCACGGTCTGGCCGGGACGGGAGCTGTTCTCTATGGCACGCGCCACGAGCTCGACCGGCTTCTGGGTGGGGTGCTGGTAGTCTCTCCCCCGGTCGCGGGAGACGGACCAGATGTCCGTCTGGGCGCGACCGCCGTAGAAGGCGTGCGGCTTCCCAGCTAGCCAGCCGTAGAAGATGAGCTCGTACTGGCTGTGGTAGTCCTTGCGCGTCAGGACGAGTGAGCCCTTGTCCCAGACGATGACGGAGCTGAGATGGAATCCCGCCGTTTGGAACGCTTGTTCGTACGGCAGGAAGGTGCCGGTGCCCCCGAAGACGTAGACGGCACCGCCCTTGGACAGAGAGCTCGCCAGGTTAGAGAAGGCGGAGTCCAGGAACGCCTGATACTGCTCGGGCGTCATCCGGTCATTCTCGATCGGCCCCAGCGTCTTACCGCGCCGCTTCTTTCGGTTGCGGCCGGCGGTGCGCCCCGAGGGGGCACCCTCCGGCTCATAGCCGACGTTGTACGGCGGGTCCGTGACCACAAGGTCGACGGCATCGCCCTCAACGAGGGTGGCGACGTCCTCGGCCGAGGTGGCGTCGCCGCATATGAGACGGTGACGCCCCAGACGCCAAACCTCGCCGCGTTTGACGCGGGAGGCGGCGCGCGCCGCTTCAATGGCGCCTTCCAGGTCGAAGTCCTCCTCCTTATCGCGGTAGGCTGCCGCTTCCAGTGCTGCCAGGTGGGTCTTGATCTCCTCGTCGTCGAAGCCGGCAAGGGAGAGGTCGAACTCCGGCAGAGCGCCGAGCTCCTCCAGAACGAGCGCCAGTTTGCGCTCATCCCAGTCGCCGCCGATCTTGTTCAGGGCGAGGTTGAGGAGCTTGGCGTCCGCCTCTGACAGGTCGAGGAAGACGGCCGGCATATGGCTGAGCCCCAGCTTTCGCGCCGCCGCCAGCCGCTGGTGACCACCGATGACGACGTTGTCGGCCCGGCGCACCACGATCGGGTCGACGACGCCGAAGTGCTCGAGGCTTCGCTCCAGATCCGCCAGATCCTTGTCGCTGATCGTGCGCGGGTTCTGCTCTGTGCCCCGCAGGTCTTCCAGCGGGACATACTCGATCTTCAGTCGGGATCCGGCTCTCTGTGCCGTTCTTTCTGTGAGCTTCTCCTTGCCGCCTGGGCGGCTCCGCTTTCCGCCGGAGTCGACGTCTTCAGTGGCGAGTTGCTTTATCGATGCTGAACCATCCGAACGCATGTCTGACTGCCCTCCTCAGAGACACAAGTAGGCCGTCGCGCTTTTCTTACAGCGCGACGGCCAGGGAAGTTAGCTGTTACAGCTCTCCCTATCTATTACAGGGCAGCAGAAGAGGTGAATTGTGACATTGAGACAGAGGGGAATTCAGGGAGAATCAGAATCTCCCAGAATCTGTTGCAAGTGCTTGCGAGCGCGCTCCCAGCCTTTTCGAATTGGGCCGGGCTTCCACCCGTGGCGCAGGCAGGCGTCTTCGACGGTGATATCATCCCTGGCGACATCCTGGTACACAATAAAGGCGCGACGCTCAGCCGGAGTCAGTTGGTCGACAGCCCACTCAAAGAGCAGCCTGTTCACTACTCCGTCCACCAGCGCTTCTCCGTCAGGATACTCCAGGTCATCCAACGAATGAGGCAAATCAGACTCCGTGATCACTTCACGTTTCGAGCGTCTGCTGCCAAGGCCTCTGCCGTAGGCTTCGGCCTCCAGCTTAGCCCTGGCCAATTCCTGTACGATGTCTTTGGCAGCTCGCTTCTTTCCCAACCAGCCCTGCCAGAGGGGGATGCCCTGGCCCTCTACGGCGAGATACTCCGCCGGCAGGAGCGCAGCTCCTCTGCCCTCGTAGCTCCCGTCCAGAATGATCTCCGCGAGCGCGCTGGTAAGCCACTCCTCCGGGTTCACTCCCATCCTCTCGTAAAGGTAACGTCCTGGACGTTTCGGACGCAGGAGGTTGAACAGCTCTCGCCCGGTCCCGGAGTCAGGTGTGATGACACCGCCCCCGATCTGCTTCCTCCTCCTCCGCCGTTCCCTCTTTTTGTCTTTGTCAACGTCGAGAAGTGATGTTCGTACCCCGACCACTGTCGCGATTGCCTCGGCCAGCACCTTTCGCAGGTCCCAGGCCGCAATCCCTCGGGCCCAAAGTGGTTTCGACGACAGATAGAGAGGCTGTGATGCCGAGAGGGGTCCAACCAATTTACCGAGGAGAACGGTAATGTGGCCGACGGAGTCGTCGTCCGCCGCGACCGAGGTGATGGGGATCTCCCGTGCCCGCCAGTAGGCGAGTGGGTCGGCACGAAGTAGCGGCGTTACCCCACCGTCCGCGAAGCTCAACTTCAGTGCCACCTCGTCGTTGAAGCGCACACTAGTCTCCAGTCGCGGCCAGAACACGATCTGGGCTCCCCATAGCTGGCCTTCGATACCGCGGCGGCGACGTTCCTGCTCTGCTTGAAAGAGGAACTTCTCGAAGAATAAGCGGAGTGCGAGCTGCACCTCTATCGGCCGAACGCCTCGGGGCGCTTTCTTGACCATGATTTGCCTCCACATGGACTTTCGGCATCGCCTGGCGAGGATTACAGTCGGAAAGTCTCCGATCTTCGAACTTGACTTTTCTCGCAAGAGGAGTGATGACTACGCACTAACTTGTGGAGAAAGGAGGTGAAGAAGAGATGAGCAAGCGTCAGGACCAGAAAGCCCAGGTGCGGCCGGCCCGGGAACTGCCGCCGGCGGGAACTCGGCTCTCCGGGCGCTATCGAGGGCAGGAATTCATCGCCGAAGTAATCGCGGCCGAAGGCGGCGAAGGTGCCCGCGTGCTGGAGTTCCAGGGTGCCCGGTACGCATCGCTGAGCGCCGCCGCGAAGGCCATCAGCGGCAATTCGGTGAACGGCTGGCGGTTCTGGAAGGTAGTGGAGCCTCAACCAACGGATTCTGAGTGAACCCTTCAGTGCCGGAGGCGAGGGTCGGCGGATTGGGCCGCCGACCCTTCCTCTCTGGGGCATTCTTGCCCCCACCCCCTCAAAACCGCTGCATATGCAGCGGTTCCTCATAAAAGAGGCAATTTGCCCCCAGAATCGCGTCAGATTCAGCCAAACCATCCGAACACAGTCATGCGAGTCGAGCTGATTCGACTCCAAGGAGCAAACCGTGGACTGCGAGGAAGCCTGGGACCTGACCTACGCCTGCGTCGTGGCAGAAGAGGAGCGTGGAGTGTTCTGGGTCCAGGTGCAGCTGCCGACCAGGCGCTGGTGGAGGGGGCCCTACTCGGACCGCGAGCAGGCATACGCGGCCGCAATAGCGGCCGACTTGGTCGCACAGCGGCACTGGGCAGAGAATCGGGCTGAATTGGGGAGGAAACTTGACTTTGTCGGCCCCACGAGTGATGTCTAGTACACGTCCGTGGTTGGAGATGGCACGATGGTAGTCGCGGCGAAGGTAAGGCAGGAGACCGACCTCAACACCCTCGTCAAGCTCTACCTGTTGCGCTGTGACGTCGAGGGCAAGTCTCCCTTTACAGTGGTGGCATATCGCGAGACCCTACACTTGTTTCAGCGGATCGCCGAAGAGGAAGGCATTCCTGCTGATGTGCCGGCAATCACGCCGGCGCACATCTATGCCTACCTGGGCCGCGTCGCGGCGACGGGCGTAAGCCTGGAGACACGCCACCGGCGGCATCGGGAGGTCCGGTCCTTCTTCAGTTGGCTGGAGCGAATGGGCTACATCGAGGAGAGCCCGTTTGCCAGAATCAAGAACGTCCGCCTGCCCCAGAAGATAGTCCAGCCCTACACCCCGGAGGAGGTGAGAAGGATACTCTCCGTCTGCGACGAGCAGAGTGCGCTGGGGGCACGGGACCGGGCGATAGTGCTCCTGCTCCTAGACTGCGGCCTGCGTCTGAACGAGCTGGTTCAGCTGGAACTCGGGGACGTTGACTTCGAGGAGCAGCGGATTCGGGTGCGCTGTGGGAAAGGGAACAAGCAGCGGGTCGTGCGCTTCGGGGAGCGGGCGAAGGAAGCGCTGTCTGGCTATGTGAAGCAGTACCGTGGCGGTAAGGAAGGGCAGTTGTTCCGGTCGAGCAAAGCGGGGCAGCCGTTGACGAGGAACCTGATCAGGGTTCGGATGCAGCACTTAGGGCGGGTGTCGGGGGTGCCCAAGACCCATGCCCACCGCTTCCGGCACACCTTCGCCACCTGGGCGATCGAGAATGACGCTCGGGAGCTGGACGTTCAGTATCTGCTGGGTCACAGCACGCCGGCGATGGTGCGGCGCTACTCAGCAACGTATAATGCTGAGAAGGCGGCGCGGGCTCACGCGAGATGGAGCCCGGGCGACATGCTGAACGGGAGATCGGCGGCAGATCCGACGTCAGCCTAGGTTCGTGGGCTGCACTTGAGTCGCTTAGTCGGTTCCTTCCAAGCAGGATGTCGCGGGTTCGAATCCCGTCCCCCGCTCCAGGCCTTTTCCCCAAAACCGTAGACGAAGCCGGGCACTTCGCCCGGCTTTCTTGACGGAGCGCTATGAGCACAGCCCAAATCACTGCTATCGAGGGTGACGCGGTCCGAAAGAGCATCCGCAACATCGCAATCATCTCTCACGTCGACCACGGCAAGACGACGCTGATCGACGCAATGCTGTGGCAGACCGGAGTCTTCCGCGAGAACCAAGAGGTCGTCGAGCGGGTGATGGACTCAAACGACCTGGAACGCGAGAAGGGGATCACGATTCTGGCCAAGAACGCAGCGGTGCGGTTTGGCCGGTACAAGATCAACATCGTCGATACGCCCGGACATGCCGACTTCGGGGGCGAGGTGGAGCGCACACTGAAGATGGTCGACGGCGTGCTGCTACTGGTCGACGCCAGCGAAGGGCCGCTGCCGCAGACGCGCTTCGTGCTTAAGAAGGCGCTGGAACTGGGACTGCCGCCGATCGTCGTGATCAACAAGATCGACCGCAAGGACGCGCGGCCGCAGGAGGTGCTGGATGAGATCTACGACCTTTTCATCGACCTCGACGCGCACGAGTCTCAGCTCGATTTTCCCGTGCTCTACACGATCGCGCGTGCCGGTGTCTGCCGGCTGACGCCCGAAGGCAAGGACCATCGCCTGCAGCCGCTGTTCAAGGAGATCATCCGGTCGATTCCGGCACCGCGCTATCAGCCGTCAATGCCCCTGCAGATGCTGGTGCTGAATCTCGATTACTCGGATTTTGTCGGACGGTTGGCGGTGGGACGTATCGTCAACGGGCGCCTGCGCGCGAAGCAGGACGTGGCGCTGGTGCGCGAGGACGGTAGCATCGATCGCGCCCGGATAAGGTATCTGTATACGTTTGAGGGGCTGGAGCGCGTCGAGGTGACCCAGGCAGGGCCGGGGGAGATCGTACAACTGGCTGGATTCGACGAGGTCAACATCGGGGACACCATCACTGACGCGGATGACCCGCGGGCGCTGCCGCGCGTGACGATCGACGAGCCGACGGTGAGCATGATGTTTTCGATCAACACGTCGCCCTTCGCCGGTCAGGAAGGACGGTCCGTAAGGTCGCGCAACCTGAAGGACAGGCTGGAGCGGGAAGTGCTGACGAACGTGGCGCTGCGCGTTGAGCCGAGCGACTCGGCGGACAACTTCAAGGTGTCGGGCCGGGGCGAGCTGCAGATGGCGATCCTGATCGAGACGATGCGACGCGAGGGATTCGAGCTGACGGCGAGCAAGCCACAGGTGATAACGCGCGAAATCGAGGGCGCAGTGCACGAGCCCATGGAGCATCTGGTGATCGACTGCCCGGAGGTGTACGTGGGCATCGTGACGCAGAAGATCGCCGGCCGCAAGGGGCGCATGACGAACATGGTGAACCACGGCACGGGCCGGGTGCGGCTGGAGTTCCACATCCCATCGCGGGGGCTGATCGGCTTTCGCAGCCAATTTCTGACGGACACACGTGGCACCGGACTGCTGAACCACCTGTACGATGGGTATGAGCCTTGGCAGGGAGATATCGAGCATCGAACAAACGGCGCGCTGGTGGCGGACCGTGGGGGCGCCGCCGTCGCGCATGCCATCGAGCAGGCGCAGAAGCGCGGCGAGATTTTCGTCGAGCCGGGGGAGCGTGTGTATGAGGGGATGATCGTCGGGGAGAATGCGCGCGAGGGAGACATCAACGTCAACATCACGAAAGAGAAGAAACTCACCAACATCCGCTCGTCGACGTCTGACATCGCTGTGCAACTCCTGCCGGTGCGGCGGATGTCGCTGGAGCAGGCGCTGGAGTGGATCGCCGAGGACGAGATGCTGGAGGTGACGCCGAAGAGCTTGCGGCTGCGAAAGCGGCTGCTCACAGCAAGCGGGCGGGCGCGGGGGCGCGGCGGGGCGAGGAATCGCGAACTCGCGGGTCCGGCGTCATCCTAGGTTCATCGGCTGGACTTAGCTCGCTTGCTCCGTTTCTTCCAAGCAGGATGTCGCGGGTTCGAATCCCGTCCCCCGCTCCAGGCGTTTGATGGCCTCGCTCCGCATGGCTGAGCATCTGATTCCCAAACAGCTGTTCGGCACCGCTGTCCTCTAGTCTCACAGATGCCCACCGAAAACCCCGCAGTTATCAACTGTTCACGCGTCACCCGAATAGCGCATAACTGGCAGCCACTCCGGCCAACGACGCCAACCGCGCAACCGGCGCGAAATTGGATCGAAAATGCCAAGACCCCGAGGGGATTACCCTCAGGGTCTTTTGGCGACGGAAACCGCTGGATTCCCTAGCTCATCGTTGCATCAGATAGAACACGTTACCGTAATAACTTGAATATTCGCGGTATATCTCGATCTCCAGATGAATGGACTCGATCGCCTCGATCCTTTCTGGGTCCGTGGCATACTTCTCCCGAAGTGACTGAAGACGGTCTTCAAGAGGGTGGTAGTATGACGTCCACCACGCTGACTCCGGAAGGGTGAAGTGCCCCAGTACTTCATATCCACAGCTTTTTATGGCGGCCAAATTGGCGGCTATGTCGACCATGGCGGGGTACTCGTTGGCAAAGAATTTTCGGCACTCGGACGGCGGATCGGGTCGCAACCAGGAGAGCTCGCTAGCCGCCAACAACCCACTCGGAGTGAGCAGATCGTGGCAAGCCTCCAGTCCCTCGCGAAAACCCATAATGAAGAGAGAGCCCTCCGCCCAGATTAGATCAAAGGACCCCATCTCGATTCCCAAGGCACGCATATCTTTCAGACAAAACTCGATTTTCTCTGAAAGACTCTCGGCTTCAGCGCGGCGCTGTAGTTCGTCCAAGAACGGCTTGTGGTTATCCACGGCCGTGATCGTTCCATCCGTATATTTGGCCAGTTGGATAGTCTGCGCACCATTTCCACAGCCGATATCCAGGATTCTGAGTTTCGCATCCTTACGTTGAGGCCTTGTCGTGAGCAGCATGTCCAGCGCTTTTCTCGTCGAAGCGTCGTCTCCGGGGCCAAGGCGGGGCAGCGATGCGTGGAAAATCTCGTGGAAGAACTGCATGTGTTCTTGTTCGTCCATTGTCTGTCTCCTCTAGTTCTCTAGTATGCATGGCGGTCGGGTGAGCATGCTCACGCCGTCTGCCAGTTTCAGTTTGGGGGTTTCTTTGAGGAGTTAGAAGCCGCACCGTGACCTTGCACATGATAGGGGACGCATGTGCAAGTGGCTTGGCCGCGAACGGCTTCTATTTACAGGACAAGAACAGTAGTCACGTTCCCAGGTTAGGTTCATTGGCATGCTGTGTCAAGGGTGTAGGCAATTAGGTATTTGACACTTAACCCAGGCCAGGACGGCTTCATGACCGTCGCACGATTTTCTGTGGAGCGTGGGCGAGAGACGCCATTTGCGAGATGGGTATGCATTCGTGTCGTGGTTCGACGCTTTCCAGAAGAGCCCTGGGCCGATTGCAGCGGTTTTCGAATTGCCGGATGAGTTCGGGTGGCTCGACCGGCTGAGGGTGCAACCCCTGCCAGGTTGGCAGCGGCACGTGGCGCAACTAGAGAGCTACGACACTTCGCGTGCGACTGTGCCGAACGAGCCTTGCTCCATGAGCGAGAACGCGACCTGCCCTGGAGGCCAAATGCTGATTCATCGCGAGCAGTGGAAGTAGCGCGAGCCCTTGTCGACGGCAAGGCGACACGCGAAGAGTTGAATACGATCTCTTCTCGTGCCATAGACGTCGAAGAGCTTGCCTTGATCCCGGCGGTCCGCGCCGACGCCGTTTTCGGTGAGAGCAGCTGGATTGCCGCAATCTTCGCAGCAATTCATGCTGCCAGCGTCATCGTGAACTTCTCTCTTGAAGCCGTTGGCACCGACGCGGCAACTGCCCCTTTCCACGCCCTCGTTGGCGCTATCTTCGCAGCCAGGTATGCAGACAAAGCCGGCCCAGCCCACAGGCGAGGACCGGAAGGCGCGGCCGACAAGGCCGGCCTGGAGGAAGAGATGAGCGCATATCCGAAGAGCCTGCCCGCTCGGATGTATGACGTCCTTAGAAAAGGCTTCCGCGTTTGGCGCGCAATCGTTTGACGATGCCTCACTCCCATGCTGGGATCGTGGCCACGAATACGCGCGGATTCCGCAAGGAGGCGCCGAGCGGCTGCTGAGCCATCGGGTTCACGAGGGGCGCCACAGGACGCCAGTTACCGGCTGTAGCCGCCGCTGCCGGTTGCCGGTGGCATGATGCGACCGGAAGGCGGCGATGGCGTCGCGGGTGAGGGTAAGTGCGGTGGAGGCTCCGGCGACGCAGCTTCCTGGCAGGATATGAGCACCGATCCCTGCAGATTCCCTACTGTCACTACGACCGGCACCCCCTGGAGGGACGCCGACAAGGGCGTGATGGTGGAGACAGCCATGCCATCGATCGTCCGGGTCGTGATCGGCGTGGCAATGCCGAGCGCCCGCACATCGAAGCGGACCTCGTTGCCGTTCGCCACCAGGGAGCCTTCGGCGTCGGTGACGATTGCGGAGACAGCCGAGGACGCGGTGCTGTCGCACACGAACCTCGACGGCTCCGCTGCCAGCTCGAGGCTGGCCGGCGGTCCGAGCACGGTGAACTCCACCCACTCGTCGCTCGACTCGGCCATCGGGTCGAGCTGGAGGGGGCACGCGGGGCCTTCGTAGCAGAGACTGCCGTCGAGGTACGCGCCCAGGGGGACGATCGCGCCGGTAACAGTGACGCTGCCGGGCTTGTCGGTGCCGCAGAGCACGTTCGCCGTGCCCGCTCCAAGGTCGTCGAGGTCGAGCGTTGGGGTCAGGCCGCTCGCCATGATCCCCTCGTGCCGGGCGTTCGTCTTCCAGCTGATGAATGCGCCCGTCACCGCGGTGTCCTCCCGGTCGAGTGCGCGTGCGAGGATCATCGTCTTCTCGGGCAGCCCGACCGCTGCGGCGAATCCCTCTGCCGTCGTCTCCAGGGGACAGTCCTCGGCATCGAGCCCTGTCTGGATGGTCTTCTCGACCACGACGAGCTCCAGAGCGTGCGGCTCGCCGACGACGGTGAAGTCGAGGCTCATCGTACGGCCGTCCTGCTCCACATCGATCGTCTCCCTCCCGGGCTGCGACTTCTCGGAACAGGTGCTCGCCGCCGGGTTCCCGTCCTCACAGGACCAGAGCCAGGCGACCACCACGCCGTCGCCCCGCAAGCCGTCGCCGTCGCAGTCCTCGTCCCCGTGGTCGCACACCCATTGGACACCCTCGTCTCCCCAAAGGCTCGTGCGGTCGAACATGCCGGCGCTGGTCTTGAAGGTTACAGGACTATCGTCCGTCACGAATGCGAGGATGAACAGCTGACCGTCTTCGCTGTGCAGCTGGTTCCCGTCTAGGTCGATCGGCGCGAAGTCCTGCGCCCCGAATGGGGCCCGGTTGTCGGCGTCGATGAGAGCGGCGACCTGCTGGAGGCTGAACGGGAGGTACATCGCGTAGCAGTCGAGAGGGATCGTGTCCCCCATGAGCAGCGAGAGGCAGATGGAGGGCGAGAGCGCCAGCAGATCGCGGGGACGAGCGCCCGCCTCGTCTGCCTGCCAGAACCCGAGCGTTCCCCCAAGAAGTAGCGCAGAGGTAATCGTCAGGGCCAGCGCGACGCGTCTGCAGAGTGCCATGGCACACCTCCGTGGGGGCTGTCAGACCCAGGTCCGGATGGCGGCGGGCGGGCGTCCGGGTGTTATGAGCCCCGCTTCGAATTGCGGCTCCGTCCGGTCTACGGCGACTGCTTGGTGCTCGACGGAGCCCCACCTTCCAGTGACCGTTGCAGCGTCTCGATTGACCGCCGTACGTCGGGCACCTCGACCAGTTTGTGCGCCTCGTTGACCTCGGCGCGCGCGGTCTCCAACTGTCCCTGCGCCTGGGAGAGGAGCGCCCGATGATAGTAGAGCTCCGCGCGCGCCTCCAGAGGGAGCGTTTGGAGGCCGCGCAACGCCTGGTCGAGGTCTGCTTGCGCGCGACCATAGTCGCCGAGCAAGAGGTACGCATAGCCGCGTCTGTCGTAGCCTGCCGTGTACTGCGGGTCAAGCTCCAGCGCCGCATCGATGTCTTCAAGGCCGCGTTCGAGCCGGCCGGAGTCCACATAGGCCAACCCCCGGCTGCTCAGCAAGTAGGGGGTCGGGCGCCCCTCGACTTGCAGTAGCGCCGTCGCGTCCTCGATGGCGGTCTCGTATTCTCCGCTGTAGCGGGCCACATAGAGGCGCGTATAGAGCTCGGCCTGGTCGAGCTCCACCGCGCGGTTGGCGTCCGCCAGCGCGTCGGCCTTGAAGTCGAGGTACAGGCGTGCGAGGGCCCGATTGCTATAGGCGGGGGCGCTCTCGCTCTCCAGGGCAATCGCCTGCGTCAGGTCCGCCTCTGCCTCCTGGTAGCGGGCCATGATCCTGAACGCGGTGCCCCTGTTCCGCCACGCCGCCGCATTGTCCGGCTGAATCTTCAGTATCCTTGTCGTGTACCCGACGCCCTCCTCGTACTCGCCCCGATCGAACGCCATCAACGCAAGCTGGTCGAGAGAGACTATGTGGTCCGGGTTCAGTTCGAGGACGCGCAGGCAGACCGGCTTGGCCTGTTCGTAGTCTTTTACTGCGGCCAGAACCAGACAGCGAACGAAATAGGCGTCCCAGGCCTCTGCGTTGGCGGGGAGCGGCCGTGTCGCCGCCTTGAGGTCTTCGGCGGAGGCGGTGAGATCGCCCTCCTTCGCTTCCGCCCAGGCCCTGATGGCATAGCCGGCCGGATGGTCGGGCCGCAGCTCGATCAGCCGGGCGCCGTCGGCCGCGGCGGCTTCGTTCTCGCCCTTCTCGATCAACACGCGGCTTCGCGCCAGATAGCTGGCGGGGAAGCCGCTGTCCAGCTCAATTGCCCGGTCGAAGTCAGCGCGGGCGCGCTCGAAGTCAGACTCGGCCAGGTAGCGCTCGCCCCGCAGGTAGTAGGCCATCCCAACGTGGGGGAAGAGCGTGACGAGCCGGTTGAAGGCGCCGAGGTTTCCCGGCGTGTCCACCTCATTGGCTGAGGCGATGACCGCCTGCCGCATGCCGAACCAGCTCACCAGCCCGAAGGCCACGGCCATGATCAGCGGCACCTCAAACCCGAAGAAACCCAACTGATAGGCGGCCGCCTTGGCACGCAGACGTCGGCCCGCAAGCAATGAGGCGACTGTCCCGGCTATCGCCACGGCGGCCGAGACGGCGATCAGCGCGGCGAAGAATCCTGCCCCCAACCCGGCCTGGGCATCAGCGTTCGGCAGCAGGCCGGACTGATAGCAGGCCAGCAACCCCAGCGCCAGGCCCCCGCCTCCTGCGGCCAGCAACCCCAATTGCCGCACCGCCGCCCACCGGCGCCCCTCTTCGATCTGCTTCGGTCCCAAGGGGGTGCGGCGCAGGCGGGCCCAGCCCCGGGCCTGAAGTCGTAATAGTACCGTCCAGGCGACGGCGACAACGAGGGTGCCGAGGACGACTGTGAGGAGAAGCGAGTAGTCCCCGAGCAGCGGTCGCAGTGTCGCCGCGCCCACGTACATCGCGGAGAGATGGTCTAGAGCGTCCAGACGCAGCAGGCCGACGAGCGCTGCGTATCCCGCGAGTACGGACAGCATGCCCAGACCCCAGCCACCCAGCGCCACAGCGACGAGGACGGGCAAGGAGACCCTGCGCCTCATCAGAGCTGGCACCGCTAGGTGAGCGAAGGCAATGCCAGCCAGCAGCAGCGGTAGGCCGCCCATGGAGACGGCCAGCAGTATTGACGAGAAATTGAAGTCTACTATCTGGAAGGGCAGTCCTAGCGTTAGCAGGTTGGGTTTCGGCCGACGGGTCGCGAAGAGCAGGAACTCGGGAAGAACAAGCGCCAGCGCCAGCGATGCCTGCAGCGCTGCTGCCGTCAGGCGAGTCGATCTCGTGGGCGTCCTGTGGGCAGCGTATAGCCCCGCCAGCGAGGCCATGTTCAGCAGCCGGTTGGCGGTGCGCCGATAGCTCTTCGCCTCCGAGGGCGCCTGCAACCTCTCGGCGCGCTCGCCGGCCGCCAGATAGTACGCGGCGGCTCGTTCTCCCTGGCCTGCTTCCCTATAGTGAAACGCCATGTGCTCCGGCTCCACCTCCATCCCCTCTTCGCGTACCAGCTCGAGCGCCTCCGCCGCCTTCATGTGCAACTCGGCGCGTATGCGGTGGAGCAGTCCTTCGTAGAGCGCCTGCCGCACGACGGAGTGCCGGAACCGATAGCAGCGGCCGGCGGCGCTGGGCATCTCATCGAGCAAGCCGACCTCGCACAGCAGGGCAAGGGACTCATTGAACCGCTCAGTGACCGTCGTGATCAGCTTCAGCGGCTCCTCATGGAAGGAGTGCCCGAAGATGCTGCCATCACGCAGCAGTTGGCGGCTCGCCTCGTCCAGCTCGTCAACGCGGGCGATCACGGCTGTCTCGATCGACTCGGGGAGGTGCGCTCCTTCCGGCAGCGACGCGGCGCTGGTTAGGAGCTCCACGTAGAGGGGATTTCCGCCCGCCTGCGACAGGATCTGCGCTATTCGCTCGTCGGACAACCCGGGGGCAGCGGCAAGCACGAGGCGCTGCGCCTCCTCCTCGGCAAGAGGGCCCAGCGTCAGGGACTCTTCCGCGGGAAGATGACGGAGACGGCGGCCCTTGGGCTGCCAGAGGATTAACGTCAGCACGGGCAGACGGGCCAGGCGCGGCAGGAGCTTTTCGACAACGGCGACGGTGGCGCCGTCGGCGCGATGCATGTCGTCCAGCACGAGAGCGACGGGACCGTTTCCGGCGAGCGTCTCGATTACCTGGGCGAGGCCATCGCAAAGCCAACCCGGCTCAACTGTGGGCGCCTCGGCGAGGTCCTGAGCGCGCGCCAATTCCTCCAGTCGCTCCTCGAAGCCGGGCGTCAGGTTGTCTCGAAGGAAGGGCAGTAGCTGCAGCAGCGGACCAAACGTGCGTGGTGGCGTATCGGCGCGAGTGTACAGGACCTGCTGAGGAGGCGTATCGGACATGGCGAAATGGTGGGCCAGTAGTCTCGTCTTGCCGATGCCGGCCTCTCCGGTAATGTGCAGTACGCGAGCGGCTCCGGCTTTGACCGTCGACCAAAGCTCGCCGATGCGCCGCAGATCCTGCTCGCGGCCGATGAAGGGCGTGTCGCTCGGCGCGGGCACCAGCCTGGCAGGGGCCGGAGCCAGCATCTCCACGGTGTAGCATGCCACCGGCTCCGCGCGACCTTTGACGGCGAACTCCTGCCGGTCGCCCCATTGGAACTGGCGACGCGCCAGACGTCGGGTCATGTCGCCCACCAGCACAGCGCCCGGCTCGGCCGCCTTCTCGAGGCGGGCGGCGACGTTCACGGCGTCGCCGGTGACTGTGTACGCGCCCGGGCCGACTGCGCCGGTCACCACGAGCCCCGTGTTGATCCCGACACGCATGCTCAATGCCTGACCAAGCTGGTCCGTGAGCTGCGGCGTCAGGTCCTCAAGTGCCCGCTGCATGGCGAGTGCGGCGGCCACCGCCTTGCCGGCGTCGTCCTCCTGCGCCCTGGGGGCGCCGAAGAGGGCCATGATCTCGTCGCCGACGACCTTGTCGACGTAGCCGCCGAAGCGCGCGATCTCGGTGGAGAAGCGGTTGAAGCAGAGACTCAGCGCTGCCTGTACCAGCTCCGGGTCGCGCGTCTCTGAGACGGAGGTATAGCCCACCAGATCAGCGAAGATGACGGTTACCAGCCTGCGCTCTTGGTTCATTTCGTATCTACAGTTGAACCACAGGTCGACGCGGGACAGTCGAGAACACGCATACTATAGCATCTGAATGCTGAAATTCAAGCCATTCTAAGCTTGACAAAATCGATGACGATGCTATAATACGCTCCTCATTGCTCCTCTTCAGAGCCGGTGGCTCGCCCAAAAGCATGCAGGGACTCCTGTGGCGGGGAGAGGGAGGCCCGATGCGCGGCAGGACGCTTTCCGAGGGCGTGGCCAGAGGAAAGAGAACTCTGAAGGCGGCCGGAAGTCCAGGCGGCCGACAGCGCCGTGCGCTACCCCGGTTTCACCCTCCGACAAGAGCGAGGCCGACGCGCCTCTGCGCAGCCGTCTTGATGGTGCTGGCGCTGCTGGCGTTGCTGCTGACTGACGCCCCGGAGACCGGCCTTGCGCAGACGCCCGTGCCTACGCCTACGCCGGCGACGTCGATAACCGTCTCACTCGATATGGACACCAGCGACGGCCCCTGCACGGATATCGACAGCACGGCGAACCACGGTTTCGGGGAGAGCTACGACGTTGCGCTCTGCGTCAGCGGCCTCACGATAGGCCAGCCGGTCGGCGCCTTCCAGTTCGACGTTCTCTATGACGACACTCTGAACGACGCCCCGGAAATCGCGGACGTCGGATACGCCCTCGATGACAACCCGGACGCTAACGCCGGCACCACCTTCTGGGGCGACGGCCTCGGGAGCGGTTGGGACTGCTCAGGGGCAGGCTTGGCCTATCCGAAGGGCGACAAGGGGAACGGCGATGCCTTCATCGTCTGCTGGAGCGTCGCCGGTACATATACACTGGGAGACAACGAGACAAGCGGCGTCCTCGCCGTTATCCATTTCCAGGGGCTGGCGTCAGGCGTCGACGCGATGACCATCGCGAACGGGGAGTTGGTCAGCGATGAGGGGGAGGATCTCGGGACCTGCAACCCAACCCTCACCGTGCCGATGACGTGCAACGGGGGCACCAGCACCATCTCGCCCACCATCTCCCTCGACATGGACAGCAGCGACGGCCCTTGCACGGACATCGACAGTTCGGCGAGCCACCAGGAAGGGGATACCTACAACGTCGGCGTCTGCGTCAGCGGCCTCACCGTCGGCCGTCCGGTGGGCATGTTCACCCTTAACGTCTTCTATGACGACACACTGAGTGTCGCTCCGGAGGTGGCGGACGTTGGCCTGGGCTTTGACGACAACCCGGACGCCAGCCTCGGCGTCACCTACTGGGGCGACGGCCTCGGCACCGGCTGGGACTGCTCTGTAGGAGGCCTAGTATATCCAGTCGGGGACTATGATGCAGGCACGGGCCCGGGCCATGGGAAGGCCTTCATCGAGTGCGCCAGCGCCACCAGCCCCCAATACTTGGGAGATAACGAGACGGCAGGCGTCCTCGCCGTCATCCAGTTCCGGGCGCTCTCTACGGGCGTGGATACGATGACGATAGCCAATGTTGAGCTATACGACGATACCAGCCTCCAGATGGGGAGCTGCAACCCCCTTATGTGGGTTCCCATGCAGTGCAACGCCGGCACCACCACCATCCTGCCGTATGCCGTTGCTTCCCCTGACACTGCCGGCGATGTGGGTCTGTACACGTCGCTGGAGCTGGACGCCGGCGGCAGGCCCGTGGTCAGCTACTGGGACGAGACCAACTTCGACCTAAAGGTGTTGCACTGCGGCAACGCCGACTGTACGGCCGGCAACAGCATCACCTCCCCCGACACGGCGGGCGGCGTGGGAGAGCACACCTCGCTGGCGCTGGACGCCTCCGGTAACCCCGTGGTTAGCTACTACGACGCGACCAACGATGATCTGAAGGTGCTGCACTGCAACGACGCCAACTGTGCCGGGGGCAACGAGTCCATCACCTCCCCAGACACTGACGGCGGCGCTTGGGCCTCGCTCGTCTTGGACGCCGGTGGCAACCCCGTCGTCGCCTACTCGGACACCGGCCCTGTGTACGACCAGAATCTCAAGGTGATGCACTGCAACGACCCGAATTGCGCCGGAGGCGACGAGACCGTCACCCTGGTCGATACCGGCGGCGTCTACTTCTCGTGGATATCGCTGGCCCTGGACGCCGGCGGCAACCCGGTGGCCAGCTACATGCACAACTGGAACCCCAGCCAACTGAAGGTGCTGCACTGCGGCAACGCCGACTGCACATCGGGCAACAACGTGGAATGGGCCGACAGCACGGGCGACACCGGCTGGTGCACCTCACTTGCCCTCGACGGCGACGGCAACCCGGTCATCAGCTACCACGAGGGCACCAGCGGCGACAACTTGAAGGTAATGCACTGCAACGACCCCAACTGTTCTGACGGGAATGAGTCCATCACCTCTCCCGACACGGAGGGTTCGGTGGGTTCGTACACCTCGCTGGCCCTGGACACCCACGGCAACCCCGTTGTCAGCTACGGCGATTGGGGCAACGGGTACCTGAAGCTGATGCACTGCAACGACCCCAACTGCGTCGGCGGCGACGAGAGCATTTACTCTCCCGACACGGTCGGCGCCATGGCTGACTGGGACTACTACACCTCCCTGGAGCTGGACGGCGCCGGCAACCCCGTGGTGAGCTATCACGACGTCACCAACGGGGACCTGAAGGTGCTGCATTGCGACACCCCGACCTGCGGACCGCCGGTAATCAGCACCGTGGCCGGCGCGTACGACGATCCCGGCTTCGTCGACGGCGACGTCGATGAGGCCCGGCTCGACTCGCCGCACGGCGTGTACAAGGCCGCGGACGGAAGTCTCCTGGTCAGCGACACAAACAACGACGCCGTGCGGAAGGTGGACCCGGAGACGGGGGATATCACCACTATTGCCGGGCTCCCGCCCGGAGGCACCGCCGGCTGTGAGGCAAATCCCTCGACACCGCCTTATGACGGCTGCCCGGCGACACAGGCGACCCTCTCCGCGCCGAGGGACGTCTTCGACGTCCCGCCGGGCGACACCTACATCGCCGACACCGGCAACAACCGCATCCGCATGGTGGACGGGGACGGCATTATCAGCACTATCGCCGGCAACGGCACCGCGGGCTACAGCGGCGATGGCGGCGCGGCCACCGAGGCCAAGCTCAGCAGCCCCAGCGGTGTAGCGGTCGACACGGCGGGCAACGTCTATATCGGCGACACAGGCAACAACCGCATTCGCAAGGTGGACGCGACGACGGGCATCATCACTACCGTCGCCGGCAGCGGCGATGCGGGGTACTCCGGCGACGGCGGCGCGGCGACCGACGCCGAGCTCGACACCCCGCGCGACGTCTACCCCTGGGGCGCGATGTACGCGGGCACCACCGACCTGCTCATCGCCGACACGGGCAACAACGTTATCCGCTGGGTCCACGGCCCATCCGGCATCATCGATACCCTCGCCGGCACCGGTGACGACGGCTTCTCCGGCGACGGCGGCGCCGCGGTTGACGCGGAACTGAATGCCCCGGAGGCCGTGGCTTCCGACGCCTCCCTCGCCGTCTACGTCGCCGACACCGCGAACGACCGCATCCGCCGCGTCACCTTCGGCGACGCCACGATCAGCACCATCGCCGGCGGCGGCGAGGGCTGTGAGGCGAACACCACGCCTCCCTACGACGGCTGCCCGGCGACGGACGCCGTCCTCGACCACCCGGCGGGAGTCGCCACCGGCAGTTGCACCGGCTCCGACACGGACAATGAGATGGTCCGCGAGATCGACTGCGCCACGGGGCTGCCTGTGGGGGGCTTCACGGGCACCACCGGCTGCACGTATGGCACGGTCGCCACCATCGACGCGGCCTTCTGGCTCTTGCCCCTCGGTCTCATTCTCGGCCGGAAGCGGATCGGCGCGCTGCTTAGCCGGAGAAGGGCGGGTAGGCCATGAGGTCAGTGCGGAAGGAGATTACAGGCTTGGCCCGCGAGGAAAGGTCGCATTCCGCGGGCGTCGGCTGTCGGCGTCTAGCCGCTCTTGGCGGGCAAAGCCTTAGGGCGCTCGTCTGGGGCCTGGTCGTCCTCGCAGCCGTGCTCCTCGCTCCCGGAGGCTCGGAGACGGTGGTCGCCGCGACCTACTCGAGCACACCGGACTGGGACGTAGTCATGTCCGACCCGGCCGCCTACGTCTCTACCTGTCCTGCGCAATACCACGACGGCAAGATCGCTTCGGGGGAATGCCCTGACGTGACCACTAACTTCTGGATCCAGCGGGCGGGCGGCACCGGCGGCAGCCAGTCGATGTTTGACCGCGCCAACGTCATCTGGACGACGGGACCCCTCGCCGGCAACGTATCCACGCCGCAGCACGGCCTGGCTCCCAAGCAGCCCGCCAACTGGGGTTCCAAGGTGGGCATGGTCACCATTCAGATGCAGTCGAACCTGGTTGTGGGGGCATTGACCCAGAACAACGTCGACGACGTCGCCAGCGGCAACGACCCGACGGTCGCCGGCCAGCCCCCGCGCTGCGGTGCCGACCTGAACAGCGACAGCGAGCCGGATACGCTGTCCCTCCAGGACTCCTTCGAACTCTGGAACGCCGTCCCGGACGACAGGTTCGGCATCATCGCGGCGTCGGAGAGCCAGTTGCCCGATGACTACCCCGTCGGCTGTGACGGCACGCGTGGCCACGCCTGTGCCCCCCGCGCCGTGCGCAAGCTGCCGCAGCCAATCGTCGCCCTGGAGTCGGCCATGGGCTTGTCGCCGACTTCCAGGGTGAGTCGCGCCTACGGCATCGCCAAGCTTCCTATCGTCGCCGGCATCAGCAACAATCTGGACGTCAACTTTCTCGTCTACAGCTTGCACAGTAGGGGAACGAACGGCTATCTGAGCGTCACCCTCATCCAGTACCCGGGCCTGCCCGCGCCCGATCCCACCTACGCGAGCTACAACCCTCTGTCGCAGGCGGTCGAGGTCTGTCCTCCCTACTTCAGCTCGGCCACCATCTACGGAGTGACTGCCGGCGCCGACTTCAACGAGGACGGAGCGCCGGACCTGAGCGTGACGGCGCCGGAGAAGAACCGCGTCGTCGTGTGCGACGGGCCGGGTTGCGGGAGCTACGACTACCTGGTCGAGACGTCGATGGTCCCCGACTACGACGGCGACGGCATCCCCGCCTACGCCGACCGTTGCGACACCGATCCGACCTCGGCCAACGACAGCGACGGCGACGCTCTTGTTGGGACCTGCGAGACCAGCGGCCAGGGCAACGGCGAAGGCAACAACCCGAAAGGCCAGGATGGGAAGTGGGGTAGCACTCCTCCCTGGGACCCAAGCCCTCAGGTGAACGGGCAGGACGTAGACAATGACGGCTACCTGAACTACGTGGACAACTGCCCGACAGTGGCGAACAAGGACCAGAAGGACACCGACGGCGACACGGTAGGAGACGCCTGTGATGCTGCCCCGACGACCCCGGGCGATGGGAAGGGTTATGCGAGCCCATATCCCGGCATGTTCGTCGACTACGACGACATCTGTCGGGACCCCTGGACGGTTGGCCAGGCGGAGACGAGCGGCGACGGGGGCCGGCAGTGCCTGAAGCGGGACGGCGCGATCACCGCCTGGCAGGACTCCAACGACGACGGCACGCCGGACTACGTTGACCTCGCGTCGATCGGGGGCGGCGTGGTAGCGGACTGCGACAGCGACAGTGACCGGGACGGCCTCGTCGATGCCGTCGAGGCGGCGCCACCCAGTGTTCGGCCGTGCACGGTGGTGTTCGGAAAGAGCAGTGACCCGCTGGATCCCTCCTCTCCGGCTCCCGTCGGCGGCGTAGCGGAGCTCCCCCTTGAGGCCGGCTCCAGCGCCGAGCAGGCGCCGGGGACCGCCATTGGCATCTCTGCCGTGGTCGTGGTCCTAGCCGGCTGTTCTGGCTTACTCGCGGCGGGCGGCTGGTATGCCAAGAGGCGACGGCGCTGCTGAGGCCGAAGGGAGAAGCGACGCTTCTGCGCGGAGATTTCTCGCCCTCGAACTGCGGCGGGCGAAGAGGATGCAATCAATGAGCCGCGTCGTCTCCTGTCTGTTCCGCTTCCCGTCAGATGGGCGAGGTCCGGGCCCGTGAGCGAACCCCAACAGGCAGAGGCTGACTCCCTAAAGACGGTCCCCGTCTTTTCCGACTGCTCGCCCGCGGAGCTGGCCAGGATCGCTGCCTCCTTGCAGGAGACGGTTGTGTCCATGGGTGGAGTCATCTTCCGGGAAGGTGACCCCGGGGATGACATGTACTTCGTGACTTCGGGCCAGGTGAGGATCGTCTCCGACGCGGCGACTGAGAAGGCCATCTTCGCGCATCTGGGGCCGGGCGAGTTCTTCGGCGAGATGGCGCTGATCACCGGTGCCGCGCGCTCGGCGGCAGCCATCGCCACGACAGACGTCCGGCTCTGGCGGTTGAGCAAGGGGGAGTTCGACCTCATCCTTCGAACGTTTCCCGAGGTGAGTATCGAGATCAGTCGCGTCCTCGGCGAGCGCGTGGGTCGCGGGAACCTCCACCGCTTTCAGAACGAGGCCTTTGCCGTGCTGAATCTGACGCCTGAGCGCGACGAGTTCACGATTGGCCGCTGGCCGCAGAACGACCTGGTGCTCCCCGATCCGCAGGTTTCCGGCGTGCACGCGCGCATCAACCGCGTCGATAACCGCTGGGTGATCCACGACGAGGACTCGGTGAGCGGCACCTACGTAAACCGCCAGCGGGTGCGCACCGCCGATCTCCAGGACGGCGACGAAATAGTGATCGGGACGCACAGGGTCTTCCTGGACGGTCTGACCATCAAGAGCTTCGAGGGTCGTGAGGGCGTTCGCATCGACGCGCGGGATCTGGCGAAGGTCTTGCCCGGTGGCAAGTGCATTCTGGAGGGGATCTCTCTCTGCATCTATCCCGGCGAGCTCGTGGCCATTGTCGGTGGCAGCGGCACAGGCAAGACTTCGCTCTTGCACGCGCTCAACGGATTCTTGCCGGCCAGCAGCGGCGATGTTTGCTACAACGGTGTCAGCCTCTATCAGAACCCCGGCCTCTTTCGCTCTCTGATCGGCTACGTGCCGCAGGATGACATCGTTCACGGAGAGCTAACGGTTGAGCGCACGTTGTATTATGGCGCCAAACTCCGGCTGCCTAAGGACACTCGGCCGGAGGAGATAGGCGCGCGGATTGGCGACGTGCTCGATGCCGTGGGACTCTCGGAGCAGCGCAGGAGCGAGGTCAGGCGTCTAAGCGGAGGTCAGCGCAAGCGCGTCAGCGTCGCTTTGGAGCTGCTCGCCCGCCCACGGGCGCTGTGCCTGGATGAGCCGACCTCTGGGCTCGACCCGGCATTGGAAGGCCGGATGATGGGCCTGTTCCGTGATCTCACCGATAACGGCACCACGGTCCTGGTGTCGACTCACGTCACGCAGAGCCTTAATCTCTGTGACAGAGTCGCCTGGATGGCGCCGGGAGGACGCCTCGTTTTCTTCGGCTCTCCCGCCGAAGCGCTCAAGCATTTCGCGGTGCGGGACTTCGGCGAAGTATACCGCCTGCTGGGCACAGGTGTTGAGCAGGAGCGCTGGTCTGCGGCTTTCCTCGATTCCCCGGCCTACGAGGCCAACATCAGGGAACGTCTCCGGCCGTACCCGCTTGGGGTAGAAGACCAGACACTGCCGAAGACCCCTTCTGCAGCCCAGAAGCCCGGGCTGATGAGGCAGCTCTTCTGGCTGACGGTACGCTACGCGGAGGTGCTCAGGCGGGATGTGCCGAACCTGGCGCTCCTGCTCGTGCAGGCCCCCGCCATCGCTTGCGCGCTCTTGTTCCTCTTCTCAGCGAACACCTTCGCCTTAACGTCCGCGGAGGGCGGCAATGCCGCATTTGCCCTGACGGCCCTTCAGATCGTCACGGCCTCCGCCATCTTCCTCGGCGCCTCGAACGCCGCGCGCGAGCTGACGAAGGAGTCGGCGATCTATGCCCGCGAACGTCTCGTGGGCTTGGGTGTCCTGCCGTATGTGGCGTCCAAGGTGGCCGTTCTCTCCATGCTCTGCCTCATACAGTCGATTGTGCTCGTGGGCATCTTCGCCGCCGGCATGCGCCTTCCCGAATCGAGTTGGGGCCTCTACTCTGCGCTCTTGGGCGCCGTCTTCCTTACGGAATTGGCCGGGCTGAGCATGGGTCTGCTGGTCTCTGCACTGTCCGCCAACGCCGACAGAGCGATGACCGCCGTGCCCCTCTTGTTGATCCCGCAGCTCATTTTTGCCGGGGCGGGCGTGCCTTTGGAACGCATGCTGGCCCCCGCGAAGATCATCTCCCTGTTCATGATCAGCAGGTGGTCGCTGCAGCTCGCCGGCAACATTACTTACCTGGGGAAGCGGTTCACCAGCCAGTTCCCACCCGTGTTTGCCGATCCGTATCGAAACCAATTTGATATCGCGCCCTGGCTTCCCTCGGCCGTCCTCGCTGCCTTTGTTATCGTCATGCTTGTGGCAGCCATCGCGGTACAGAGGCGAAGGGATGTGCCCTAGAGTCCGGTCACCGACGGGCGCCGCTCGGACAGGTTGCCCGACATCTTCGCTTCGGGGGAGCACGCCGGACGACGCAGACCATGCGACCCGCTGAAGGGGATCCGACGTTCGCGGGCATGCTCGCGCGGTCGCACACAGCACGCCGGCGATGGTTGCGACGTTACTCAGCAACGTATAATGCTGAGAAGGCGGCGCGGGCTCACGCGAAGTGGAGCCCGGGCGACATGCTGGACGGGAGAGCGGCGGCAGATCCGGCGTCAGCATAGGTTCGGCGCCTGCACTTGGGTCGGTTACTCGGTTCCTTCCAAGCAGGATGTCGCGGGTTCGAATCCCGTCCCCCGCTCCAACGTTCGGGCATGGTACATTAGATATGAAGCCGGGCGTTTAGCCCGGCCTTCTTCGTGTCGCAGACTGGCGGCTGTCTGCACCTCAAGGCAGATGCCTCGCAATCTCGCTGTCTTAGCTATGAATCGAGCGTTGCCACGGGCGCAGCCGTAGCGCTCCCTCTGCTGCCGGAGGTCCCAGGGCCTGAAAGCCCCTAAGGAACGTCGACGTACTCTGCATCCTCTCCAACTACGGGCTGATCCTCGAAGCCCGCAGGCGGCGTCGGCGGCGTGCAGTTCGGGGTCGATTCGTAGCTGACAGGATCGCCGACGGTCACCCACTTGCCGTCTCTGACGATGTTGATCTGCTCGGCCTGGTTCATCCTGTGGTCTGTAGGACTTGTGGTCCAGGGGGCGATGCCGCGACATGTCGAGCAGTAAATGTTGCACATCGATTCGGCAGCATCGAGGAAGGAGTCGCGGGTAAGATCGGGTCCGGCCATCTCCAGGTCCCACACTGTGGCCTCGGCGATGGATATGCCATATACGGCGAAGTTGCTGAGCGGGCCGCCGGTACCGGTCTTCGCCCAGACCCTCTCGTACTTCTGGATGCCCGGAAGCTCCGTTTCGTACGCCTGATGGCCAATGACGCAGCTCACCACGCCCTCGGCGTTCTCGGGGCCTGCCAGTGCGACAAAGATATCGCTTTGATTGATCCCGCTGACGATTATGGGGACATCCCAGTTGAGGACCTCGCGGGTGGCTTTCACCAGGCTGGCGGCCTGCGGGGGAATAGCGTAGACGGCTATCACCTCTACGCCGTCGTTCTTCAGCCGCTGGGTCTGGGCGGTGACGTCGGATTGGACGACATCATACTGCTGCACGGACGTCACTCTTACCTCGCTACCCTCTATACCTTTCCGGAGACCCTTTTCTCCATCCTGGCCCATCTCGTCGCTCTGACGAAGGATTCCGAGCTTCTTGCCATTGTAGTTTTCGGCAATGTACTGGCCGAGCACGCTGCCCTCAGTCACGTAGTCGGGATAACTGCCGAAGCGGGTCCGCGCCACCGGGTCGGTCCATTTGGCCAGCCCCGTCGACATATACATGTCGGGAACACCTTTCTCCTCCAGGTACTTCCACACCGCATCGTGTGTTGCCTCGCCCAGGCCGCCGACGATGGCGAACACCTTATCCTGCTCCACCAACTTTCTTACCACCTCCACTGTGTCCGGCGGGTTGTAGTGGTCGTCGCCGATGAGGAACGTGATCTTCCGCCCGTACACGCCTCCCTGAAGGTTGATGTAGTCGAAGAAGGCTTTCATGCCGAAGGCGATGGGCGCGTAGGCGGCAGCAAGGTTCTGGCTTAGAGGGAAATGAGTGCCGAGCTTGATTTCAGTGTCTGTCACTCCCGTAGTCTCGCCGGCGCCGTCGGCTGTAGCCTCGGCCGTGGTCCCCGGCGCGCTTCCTTCGTCTTCCTCTTGTCCCCCACAGGAAAGCGCCGGCAACGTGCCCGCGGCCAGCACGATAACCAGGAGTAAGAGCCACCGCTTTAGTAGCGTCTGCATTTTGTCACCTCCCCCGCGTGCTCGAAGAATCGAAAGTAGTGCCGAGCGTCGGTCGTTGTCGCGCGCTGTCGAGCTTCCCCCGGCTCCTACAGATCCATCTCACGCAAGTCCGGCGCGGGGATGAGTACGGGCTCCGTCAGCGACTGCACGTACTCTGGGGTCACGCCGAATGCCACTTCCTTGAGGACGAGGCCTGCCGCGGTTACCTGGATGACGGCCAGGTTGGTCACGACGAGGTCGACGGCGCCGACTGCCGTCAACGGGTAAGAGCATTCCTTCACGATGCGGGGCTCGCCGTCCTTGGTGGTGTGCTCCATAGCGACGACGACCCGCTTGGCCCCGACCGCCAGGTCCATAGCGCCGCCGATACTCCCCATCCTACGGGCCGGGACCATCCAGTTCGCGAGATCGCCCTTCTCGGACACCTGGAGGGCGCCGAGAGCCGTGAGGTCGACGTGACCGCCCCGAATCATACAGAAGGAGTCGGCGCTGTGAAAGAAGCTGGCTCCTCTGAGAAGGGTAACCGGTTGGCCGCCGGCGTTTATGAGGTCCCAGTCGATCTCGTTCTCATCGGCGGTGGTGGCCCCGTAGCCTAGAATGCCGTTCTCTGCCTGGAAGATCACTGTGACCCCTGCGGGAATGAAGTCCGACACGAGGGTCGGGATGCCGATCCCCAGGTTCACCACCATGCCGTCGCGCAACTCGCGCGCTACCCTGAGGGCGATCAGTTCCCTACTCAAACCCATGGAGGTCATGCTTGGGCCCCTTCACGATTCTGTCTACGTAGATTCCAGGAGTGGCGATCGCCTCCGGGTCCAGTTCTCCCGGCTCGACTATCACCTCAACGTCGACGATGGTGATGCGGCCGGCTGTGGCCATAATCGGGTTGAAGTTCCGGGTGGACATGCGGTAGACGAGGTTGCCCATCGTGTCGGCCTTGTAGGCTTTGATGAAGGCGAAGTCGGCCTTCAAGGGGAGCTCCAGCAGGTGGCACACCCCGTCTATCACCCTCTCCTCCTTTCCTTCCGCCGCCCAAGTGCCGACGCCGGTTGGGGTGTAGAATCCGCCGATGCCGGCGCCGCCGGCTCTGATCCGTTCGGCCATGGTGCCCTGCGGCACTACCTCTATCTCCACCTCACCGGCCAGATACGCCTGGTAGAGGAGATCGGGCCTTTGACTCGTGGCGCGGATGGGAAAGGAACCGATGAACTTGCGGATCTGCTTGTTCTGGCAGAGGGTATCCAGCTTGTCGCCCAGGCCGATGTTGTTGGAGATGGCAGTGATGTTCCTGGTGCCCTTCTCGGCGAGCGCCAGGATGAGGTTGGTGGGGCTGCCGGCGGAGCCAAAGCCGCCAAACATGATGATCGCGTCGTCCTCGACGTCGGCGATAGCTTCGGCGGCGGTGGCGTAGACCTTGTTCATGAAGGGTCTCCTGTTAACGCCAGCGTCGGAGGCTGGAGGGCGACGGACGAACATCCTCCGCCACCTGTTGAGTCCATCGCCCGAAGGACAGTAATATGGCCAAGAACGCCAGATTGTGGAGAGCTGGCGGGTTATTATCTACGCAATTGAGGCTACTCAGTCAAGGAAGGAGGCTCATGCCCCAATGTCAAGGGTTTGCATTGTCTCTGGCGGGATTACCAAGTTCGCTAAGGCGAACCTGCTGACGCAGGAAGCTATGTGCAAGGATGCCCTGGACTACGCCCTCAACGACCTCGACGGACGGCTGGAGTTGCGGGATATCCAGACCACCGTCTGCACGTACTTCTCCGACCACTTCAACAGCCAGCTTCTGTTCGACTCCCTCACTCAGGACTACCTGGCGATGTGCCCGCGCCCGTCCATGCGCATCGAGGCCGGCGGCGCCACCGGTGGCATTGGAATTCGGGCAGGGTACATGGACATAGCCTCCGGCCTCTCCGAGGTCTGCCTGGTCTACGGCTTTGAGAAGATGAGCGAGGTCAACACCGAGAAGGGCAACGAGTTCATCGCCCTCGCCTCAGACACCGACTTCGACTTTCCCGTCGGAGGCTATTACTCCGGCTACTACGCGAACATGGCCCAGCGGCACATGCATGAGTTCGGCACGACTTCTGAGCAGATGGCGAAGATCGCGGTCAAGAACTACGACAACGCCTTCCACAACCGCTGGGCGCAGAAGCACGAGCGCTGGACGGTCGGGGAGGTCCTCGATGCGCCTGTCATCGCCACGCCGCTTACCAGGCCGATGGTCTGCGTGATGAGCGACGGCGCCGCCTGCCTGATACTGTGCACGGAGGAGTGGGCGAAGCGGTTGCGCCCGGATGGCGACTACGTCGTCATCACCGGCCTGGGCTGCGGCACCGACACGATGCGGCTGGGCGACAGGCCCCGCGGCGACGTCATTCCCCTGCCCGGCGACGAGCCCGGAAAGTACGATTACCTCGCCGGTCGATGGCCGGGGATAGCGTCATTCCGAGGAGGACGGGAGGCGGCACGTCAGGCCTATAAGCAGGCGAACATCACTAAGCCGCTCGAGCAGATCGACTTCGCGGAGGTGCACGATGCCTACGCCTCCAGCGAGCTCCAGACCTACGAGGACCTGGGTTTCGCCCTTTACGGGCGGGGAGGCCGTTTCGTGGAGGAGGGTCATCCCTATGTCGGCGGCACGCTGCCGGTCAACCCCTCGGGAGGCCTACTGGCCTGCGGCCACCCGGTGGGAGCCACCGGCATCATGCAGGGCGTGTTCGCGCTATGGCAGCTTCAGGGCTCGATTGCAAGGCATTGCAGCGACCCCGAAGCGGGGATAGACGGCTCGAAGATTCAGGTGGAGGATGCCAGGCGCGGACTAATCCATAGCCACGCCGGCACGGGCACCTATATAGCCGTCAACATCTTGGAACGTGCCTAGGTTCGGAGAGGCCTCACCACCAGCGTTTACAAAGATAGGGGGCGCATTATGACGCACATCTACAACACCAACCCGCTGCAGGTCGGCCGCCATTACGAGATCGACTCGATCCACAGCTACGGGGAGGTGAGCGATTTCTTCCTCGGCCTACAGAAGAGGAAGCTCCTGGCGACTCGCTGCCCGAATTGCGGCCGCACGTGGCTGCCGCCTCGACGCGACTGCGGCGCCTGCGGGAAGCGGACAGAGTGGTTTGAGGCGCCTCAGGCGGGGAAGGTCCACAGCTTCTCAGTCCTGCACTTCGCTGCCGAGGCCTTCATGGCCGATGTGCCGTTCGTCCTGGCCTACATCGAGCTAGAGGGGATCGACACCGTGCTCCTCTCGCGGGTGACAGGATGCAAGCCGGAGGAGGTCTACATCGGCATGCCGGTGCGGGCCAAGTTCCGCCGCCTGGTGGACTGGACGCCGAACGACGTGGTGTTCGTGCCCGCGGGGTCTTGAGCATCCCAAGAGGATAACCGGCCAATGGACTTCAGGTTGTCTCCAGAGGAAGAGGCCTTTAGACGCGAGGTTCGCGAATACCTCGACCGCGAGTTCCCGCTCGACCGCCACCTCGGCACCCTACCCGACGGTTCGAGCCTGCCGACGCCGGGGCCGCACGTCCCCGGCTATATGCCGTCGCGGGAAGCTGAGCTGAAGCTCGGAGCTAAGGGCTGGCTGGCTCTGAGTTGGCCTGTCGAGTACGGCGGCGGCGGCAAGCCTCTGGTGTACCAGATGATCGTCGATGAGGAACTCGCTTACCACAACGTGCCCGGCGCGGAGAGCATGGGCCGGACGATAATCGCGCCGACACTGCTGGCCTGGGGCAACGAGGGGCTGAAGAAAGAGGTCCTGCCAAGAATCGCGTGCGGCGAGACCGACGTATGCCTCGGCTACACGGAGCCGGAAGCGGGTTCTGACCTAGCGTCGCTACGGACGCGGGCGGTGCTCGACGGCGACGAGTACGTGATAAACGGGGCGAAGGTATACACCAGCGGCGCCGACGTCTCTCAATACTGCTGGCTGCTGGCCCGCACCGACCCCGATGCCCCCCGGCATCGCGCGCTCTCCCTTTTCCTGACGCCGATGGACGTGCCCGGTGTGTCCGTCCGCTCTCTCCCTAACCTGCTGGATATTTGCTGGTTCACGGAGGTGACGTTCGAGGACGTGCGCGTACCCCGTCGCTGGCTGGTGGGCGAGGAGAACCAGGCGTGGCAGATCGTGACGTCGGCGCTGGCGTCGGAGCGGCTGGCACTTTATCACTGGCGCAGTCAGCGTCGTCTGTTCGATGCGGTCCTCGAGTACGCGAAGCGCGTGCAGAAGGACGGCCGGCCGCTTGGCAAAGACACAATGCTGCGCCAGCGCCTCGCCGATATGGCGGTCCAGTTCGAGGTGGCACGCCTGCTGACGTATCGGGCGCAATGGCTACGCAGTCAGGGCCGTACGCTGACTTACGAGGCGGCATTGGTCAAAGCGTTCAACACGGAGATGACGCAGCGACTCGCAGCGGTCGCGATGGAGGTCGTCGGACTGTACGGCGGACTCCTGCCGGAATCGGCGAGGACGGTGCTCGGTGGCATCGTCGCACACGGGTATCTTGACGCCGTGCAAGGGACAATCGGTGCCGGCGCGTCGGAGGTCATGCGTGACATCATCGCACGGGCCGGGCTCAACCTGCCGCGCGGCTAGGTGAGACACCGCGTACCCGGTCGCTTCCCAGGCAGGATAGCGCGGGTTCGAATCCTGTCCCCCGCTCCAGATTCGTGCTTCCCCATAGACAACCGGTTCTGACCCCGTTGTTCATCGGAGGCTTAGGGCCGATAAACTGACGCTCCGCCGGAATTTCAGGGCTTTCCGCGAGCTAGCGTCCAGTCGTCGGACTAGCCGTTCCGTTCCGCGCCCGATCCCCAACCAGCCGTCGTTTCCGCCTCGTTTATTGAGCGAATATTGAGCGGCGCAAGGCTTTCGTTTACTCGGCGTTGATGGCGCGCGTGCAACGATGCTGTTCGAAAGCCGGGCAACATCTGACAATCCCGACAAGCGAAGGGGCGGAGCGGTGTGAGAGATTCCGCCGGAAGCTGTGTGCCCAATTGAACAACGAAGCGTCGTCGAACTCCTCAATATCGTCACGGGTGCCTGCGAGATGCTTCTCTCCACGCAGCCAAATGCCGTCGGCGGGATAAGGGTTCCGCGGGTGCTTGCGGACCGCGCTGCTCTGTGCCCGGGCAGGAGGATGACTCTCCGACCGGCGCAGGAGTCGGTCTCTGCGCTGAGGCGGCGTTGAAAAGGGACTCCTTCGACCTCCGCCTCAGGTGCGCTGTCCGGTCCTCCCTTGGATGACCGCCAAGCAAACGGGCAGCGAGGGCGATAACGTGGTCACCAATAACTCTAACGAGTCAGAGAAGATGGAGCGCTACGGGCGCTATCGAGTTCCGCGGCGCCGCGAGCCGATGCGACCGGACCTCCAGTTGCACGAGGTGCGGCGCGGGCTGAAGCCGGGCTCTCGCTACCTCCGCATAACCCCCAGCAGCCAGCAGACCCTCCGTCGCATGGCGCCGGCCCACCTTCAGGCTACGGCTGCGCTGCTGCGGCCGCAGAACGTTGCCGACGCGCTCTGGACGGGAATCAGACGCATACTCGTCGGGTCGCCGCTGGCGTCGTCGCAGGCGATCCACGAGCGACTGGACAAGGTGGGGGCGCTCGCCATCTTCTCCGCCGACGTGATCTCGTCTACCGCGTACGCTACGGAAGAGATCCTGCTCGTCCTCATACTGGTCGGCACGGGCGCGCTGAACGCCTCCCTGCCGATAGCCGGCGTCATCACCGCGCTGCTGATCGTCGTCGCTTTCTCATATCGACAGACGGTGCGCGCATATCCGAGCGGCGGTGGGTCGTACACGGTCGCGCGAGAGAACCTGGGGACGTTCCCCGGACTGACAGCCGCGTCCGCGTTGATGATCGACTACGTGCTGACGGTCGCCGTAAGCACGTCCGCCGGCATAGCCGCTGTGACCTCCGCGGCGCCGGGCCTCTTCCACGAGCGATTGGAGATGGCGCTGGTCGCCGTCTGGGTCATCGTCATCGGCAACCTGCGAGGGATCCGCGACTCGGGCAAGATTTTCGCATTCCCTACATATCTCTTCATCTTCACCTTCGCCGCGCTCCTCGTGACGGGCTTCGTGCGGTACGCCATGGGCAACCAAGCGCCGGCACCGTCAGAGCCGGTGGCGGCGGGCACGGGCGCACTTACCCTATTCCTGGTGCTTCGCGCGTTCTCGTCAGGCTGCTCCGCCCTCACAGGCATGGAGGCCATTGCCAACGGCGTACCAGCCTTCAAGCCGCCGGAATCGAAGAACGCGGCGACGACCATCGCCTGGATGGCGACCATCATCGCCTCATTCTTCCTCGGGCTGACGATCCTCGCCCATGTGATGCACGTCCAGCCGGCCGCGCAGGTGACCGTTATCTCGCAGGTCGGCAAGGCGGTCTTCGGCGGCACGCCGCCCTACTACGTGCTCCAGGCGGCGACAATGCTCATCCTCATCATGGCCAGCAACACCAGCTTCGCGGACTTCCCGCGGCTGGCCTCGATCATGGCCCGCGACGGCTTCCTCCCGCGCCACATGATGTTTCGCGGCGACAGGCTCGCGTTCTCCGGCGGCATCCTCGTGCTGGGCGTGCTCGCCAGCGCCCTGCTGATCCTCTTCAAGGCCGATACGCACCGGCTCATCCCGCTCTACGCCGTCGGCGTGTTCCTCTCGTTCACGCTATCGCAGTCGGGCATGGTTGTTCACTGGCTGCGGTCGCAGGAGACGGGACGCCGCCGCAGCATGATCATCAACGGTGTCGGCGCGGTTGGCACCGGAATCGTCGTGGTCATCGCCGGCGGCACGAAGTTCACGCACGGCGCCTGGATCGTGTTGCTGGCGATTCCAATCCTCGTAGCGATTTGCGTGCAGATCGGCCGCCACTATCGACGCGTCGGCGCGCAACTGGAGATACGCGAAGGCGATTTTGACGAACTGCGGACGACGCCGCCCGGTGGCAGCTCTCAAACGGTCATCGTGCCGGTGGAGGGACTGGACAGGGCGGTGCTGCGGACCATCGAGTACGCGCGGTGGTCATCGCAGAACGTGACGGCCGTCCACATCACCGACGATGTCAAGAAAGCCGAAACACTTCGGGCTGAGTGGGAAGAGACCATCCCGGACGTGCCGATCGTCATCGTCGAGTCCCCATATCGTGCCCTGGTCGCGCCGTTCCTCGCCTACGTCGACGCTGTGGACCGTGCACATCCTCAGGGACGAATCACGGTAGTGCTCCCGGAGTTCGTGCCAGCTCACGGTTGGCAAAGCTTCCTGCATAATCAGCCCGCGACGCGTTTGAGGCGGGCTGTTTCGAAGCGCCCGAATACCGCTGTCGCCAACGTCCTCTATCAGCTTCGCTGAACGATTTCGCAGGAACCCATATAGCTGAGATCTTCTTCCCAAGCAGGCGGTCGCGCGCTCGAACCCCGTCCACCGCTGCGGCTTGTTCGCGCTTTCGTTTTCCCGCACGCGCTCGTAAGATGGGTGCCTAGGTGTCAACCCAGCAGAATAGCGGCCATCGGATCGCGCCGCGTCGCCGACGGGCGGGAGCGGTCTACACAATTCGAGGGAGGCGAGGAATGATTCTCTTGAACCCCAAGAGACTGAGTCCGCGGTATCAGGACAGGCGCTCGTTGGAGGTAATGGCCAGTACGATCGACTTCTTCGAGAAGAAGGGGAAGAGGCGGCTGAAGGAGGACACTCACGCGCGCGTCTGGTACGACGACTTTCTCACGTTCGTGAAGGAGGAGAAGATCTTCGCCACGCTCCTCACCCCTCCTGATTACGGGGATGCGGATTCGCGCTGGGACACCTTCCGCAACGTGGATTTCAACGAGATTCTCGGATTCTACGGGCTCTATTACTGGTACGCCTGGCAGGTCACGACGCTCGGTCTCGGCCCGATCTGGATGAGCCGAAACGAGGAAGCGAAGCGTCGCGCCGCCGAGCTCCTGGCAGACGGGGCGGTGTTCGCCTTCGGACTGTCTGAGCGCCGGCACGGTGCGGACGTCTATTCAACGGAGATGACATTAGCGCCGCAGCCCGATGGTGGTTACACGGCAAACGGCGAGAAATACTACATCGGCAACGGCAACGTCGCTCCGATGGTTTCGACTTTTGGGAAGATGGCGGACAGCGGCGACTACGTGTTCTTCGTGGCCGATTCGGGCAAGCCCAACTACGAGTTGCTGGACAACGTTGTCGCCTCCCAGGCATACGTCTCGGCATTCGCCCTGCGTGACTACCCGGTCGGCGAGGCAGATATACTCTCGAAAGGACGCGAGGCGTGGGATGCCGCTCTTAACACCGTCAACATCTGCAAGTTCAACCTGGGTGCGGCGTCCATCGGCATCTCGACACACGCTCTATATGAGGCCATCAACCATGCCGCCAACCGCCGTCTCTACGGCATGTACGTTACCGATTTCCCGCATGTCAAACAGATGTTCACCGACGCCTATGCGCGCCTGGTAGCGATGAAGCTCTTCACGCGCCGGGCCGCCGATTATATGCGGGTCGCTTCGCCGAACGATAGGCGCTACCTCCTCTACAACTCCATTGTGAAGATGAAGGTGACGACTCAGGGAGAAGAAGTCATAGACCTGCTCTGGGATGTGATCGCGGCAAAGGGCTTCGAGAAAGATACGTATTTCGAGAGCGCGGCAATGGACATCCGCGCCCTGCCCAAGCTCGAGGGCACAGTCCACGTAAACATCGCGCTAATCCTGAAGTTCATGGCCAACTACTTCTTCAATCCGGCTGAATACGCCGCCATCGGTCAGCGATCGGAACCGAAACACGACGACTATCTGTTCCGGCAGGGGCCGACGAAAGGTATGGGCGATATCCAGTTCCACGACTACAACGTCGCTTACAGCGACTGGGACCTGCCCAACGTCAACATCTTCCGCGAACAGACTGCCATATTCGCGGAGATGCTGGCCGCGGCGCCTCCTGACGAGA
>Ga0315281_10001141_pt1 | contig 38883 bp, 40 predicted proteins | sample YL17G07_0_MG_FD_204540 | JGI IMG/M metagenome (GOLD analysis project Ga0315281, IMG submission 204540) | Sediment microbial communities from Yellowstone Lake, YNP, Wyoming, USA - YL17G07_0 | ecosystem: Environmental > Aquatic > Freshwater > Lake > Sediment | place: USA: Wyoming | collected...
CTGGCCGAGCACGTCGCGCTTGGCCCAGCGCTCGATCGAGGCGATGCAGTCGGCCGGGCGCACCGGCGCGCCGTCGTGGAACTTCAGGCCATCGCGCAGCGTGAACGTCCAGGTCAGCCCGTCCTTGCTGGTCTCGTACTTGTCGACCATCTGCGGGTGCACCTGGAACTTCGCGTCGGTGGCGAACAGCGTGTCGTACACCATGTAGCCGTGATTGCGCGTGATGTACGCCGTGGTCCAGACCGGGTCGAGGCTCTTCAGATCGGCCTCGGGAATGAACTTGATGGTCTTCTGTGCGGCGGCAGGGGCCGCGTTCAGCGCAACAGCGGCGACCAGGGCCACGCCCAGCAGGGCTCGAATGCTCGCTTTCATCAGTGTCTCCCTTGAAGAAGGTAGCGCTTTGTTGAAACAACTGACATGCCCGACCGGCTGCGCCCTGCCGGAGCTGGTCATTTTGCCCCAGTTGGCGAAGTTGTGCGAAAAAATTCTCCCGCGTAGCGCGCAATCCGAACATAGTCGGCCGGCGCCAGGTTCTCCGGCCTGAGCTTTGGATCGATCCCGAGTTCCTCGTAGTCCCGCGGTTCCAGCGGCAGCGCGTTGCGCAACGTCTTGCGGCGCGCGCTGAAGGCCTGGCGCACGATTTTCTCCAGCACCTCCTGGTCCCAATCCGGCTTCTCCGCGATCGGCACCAGGCGTACCACAGCGGATTCCACTTTCGGCGGCGGGCGGAAGGCGCCGGGGGCGACGTTGAAGAGCTTGTACATCCTGAAGCGCGTCTGCAGCATCACCGACAGACGCCCGTATTCCGGCGTGGAGTGTTTCGCCACCATCCGCTGCACGACTTCGAGCTGCAGCATGAAATGCATGTCGCGCACCCGGCCGGCGTAGCGCGCGAGGTGGAACAGGATCGGCGTCGAGATGTTGTAGGGCAGATTGCCGACGACGCGCAGATCCGGAGGCAACGCAGAAAAGTCGAAATCGAGCACATCCGCGCATACGACGGAAAGTCTTTCGGAAGAAAATTCGTGCGCAAGACCCGCCGCGAGATCGCGATCGATCTCGATCGCCGTGAGGTGCGCTACCCGTTCGAGCAACGGCCTCGTGAGCACGCCCGCGCCCGGGCCGATCTCGACGATGGCATCGCCAGGCGCCGGCGCGACGGCGTCTACGATGCGCTTGAGAACTCCGGGGTCGTGCAGGAAATGCTGGCCAAAACGCCTACGCGTTTTCAATGGATACTTTTTCTCGGCTTCACCTGTCCTCGAGTCGCATCTCGACGTAGGTACGATCGCGCAACTGGCGCAGCCATTCCTGGAATGCATCGTCCGCCTTGCGCTCCTTCAGCGCCAGGCGGGCCTGCAAGCGGCGGCGGTCCTGCGTCAGCCCGGACACGCGGCGCTCCAGCACCTGGACCAGGTGCCAGCCGAAAGGCGATTTGACCGGCTGGCTGATCTCGCCCGCCTTGAGCGTATCCATGACGCGCTCGAACTCGGGCACCGTGTCCCCGGGGTGCAGCCAGTCGAGATCGCCGCCGCGCGAAGCGCTGCCGTCGGCCGAATGAAGGCGCGCCAGTTCGGCGAAATCGGCGCCGCCGGTGACGACGCGCTCGCGCAGATCGGCAAGCCTGCGGCGCGCGTCGGCTTCGGAGGTAACCTCGTTGGTCCTCACCAGGATGTGCCGCGCGTGGGTCTGCTCCACGGGAGCCCCCTCCTCCGCGCCGCGCCGGTCCACCAGTCTGACGACATGGAAACCCCCGGGACTGCGCAACACCGGGCTGGTTTCGCCGGGACGCAGGCTCTTCACCGCACCGGCGAAGATCTCCGGCAGCCGGTCCTCGGCGCGCCAGCCCATGCTCCCGCCCTGCATGGCATCCGGGGCGTCCGAATAGCTGGCCGCGATCTTGGCGAAATCCGCGCCGGACACCGATTCGGCGCGCGCCTTCTCCGCTTTCTGGCGCGCCCGGTCAATCTGCTCCGGGCTTGCCTGTTCGGGCAGACGCACCAGCACATGGACCAGGTTGAATTCGCTGCGCGAGCCGCTGCTGCTCTTGGAATCCTCCAGGAACTGGTCGATCTCGCTGTCGCTCACGTCGATGCGGTCGTCCACCTCGCGCTCGCGCAGCCGCTGCAACAGGATCTGCTGGCGCACTTCGTCGCGGAATTTATCGAAGGCAACGCCGTCCTTCTCCAGGGCCTGGCGAAACGCCGACAGCGTCAGCTTATTGTTCTCGGCAATGCGCTCCAGCGCGCGGTCGAGCTGGCTCTCTTCCACGCGGATGCCGTTTTCCTTCGCCAGCTGGAGCTGTGCCTTGTCGAGAACCAGCCGCTCCAGAACCTGCCGCTCGAGAATGCTGCGTTCCGGCAGCGGCGTTCCCTGCTGCCGGAGCTGCCGTTCGGTCAACTCGCGGCGCTCGGCGAGCTCCGACGCGGTTACCACCTCGCGGCCGACGACCGCGACGATGCGGTCTACCAGCACGACGCGCACCGGTTGCCGCGCCACCCGCGGCGCCGGCACCTGCCCCTGCGATTGCGTTTGCGCCTGCACCTGCACCTGCGCAAGGCTGGAAATGCAAAGCACCGCGACGGCAAACAGTATTCTCATCGGGAAATCTGCTAGAAAACCTGTTCGAACGGCAGGCGCGGGCGCAGGCTCTGCGGTACAAGCTGCGGATCGTTCGGATTGGTGCGGGCGTAACCGGGAACGTTGCGCTTGAGAAAGTCCGTGATGTCGTCCGATCCGATCTGTCCGAGGCCGTTGAATTCGATCTGCAAATGGATCCCCGTCGAGGTGGTCTGCGACGCCGCCTGGATGCGCTGGAACACGCCACGGAACACCCAGCAGCCGGCGTTGTACTCGATGCCGCCCATGCCCTCGATCAGTCGCTTGTCCTGGAACGAATAGTTGACGCGTCCGATCGCGTACCAGCCTGCCTGGACAGGCCACTGGCCGGAAAGATCCACCTGGCGCAGCGGCTGCGCCGGGTCGCGGTTGTAGCGGTAGCTGGCGTTGATCACCTTGGCGATCTCGGGCGCGTAGCGCACCGCGGCGCCGGCGCGCTCGATGCGTGAACTTTGGGGGTTGTACTGGACCGTGTTATCGAACGTCCAGGACTGCGTCAGGCGCCCGCCGATGGACGCGAGGAGATCGGATTGGTCGCGGCTGCGCAGCACCGAAGCCGGCGTCAGGCCGATGCGCTCGTTCTTGAAGAAATAGCGCTGACCGAGCGTGGCGCGGATCAATTCCCGCCCGTCCGTCCCCAGGATGCGCGAGGTCACCGCCATCGTCACCTGATTGGCATCGCCGAATCGGTCGCCGCCCGCGAAACGGTTCTCGGTAAACAACTGCGCATAGCTGAAGTCGGCGAGCGCGGTGTCGAACAACGGAATCCGGTTCTGCGCGCGATAGGGCGCGTACACGTAAAACAAGCGCGGCTCCAGCGTCTGGACCAGGTTCTCCCCCAGCAGGCTGGTGCCCCGCTCGAATATGAGGCCGCTATCGACGCTGCCATACGGCACGTTGACCGACGGGTGCTCGGGCTGCCCCGGTCCGACGCGCGACAAATCGTACTTCGCACTGCGCATCCCGATTTTCGGCGTGACGAAATAGCCGGGGGCGAGCAAGGGCATGGTCAGCGCCGGATTGAACGAGGTGCGTGCGCCTTCCACCAGGGAAGAGTGCGCGAAACGCACGTATTCGCCCGGGATCGTCAAATCGAAGCGCTCCGCCAAATCGGTCTTGGTGGCGCCGAAATTGAGCTGCGGCACCCGGTGGTAGGGGCTCACCGACGGCGACAACGGGTCCTGCAGGGTCTGGAAGCGCTGCACCCGGCCCTGGACATAGGCTGGCAGGCCGAAAAAACTGCTGTTGTAGTTGAGCACGCCCTCGCGTTGCAGATTGCCGGCGGAAAACTGCCGGACCTGGGTGGCGAAGTCGACAATATAGCGGTCGTCGCTTACCTTGTTGAGGTCGAGCCGGCCGGTCAGGCCGGGCGCGAATCGCTGCTCGTGCTGAAAGGAGAAGCCGCTGCGCGGGCGCTTCAGCACGTCGTCATCGGGCATGTATTCGAGCCGCAACTGGCCGCTGTAATCCCTGTCCAGATAGCGATAGCTGGTCTTCAGCTGCTCGCCACGCTTTGACATGTAGTGCGGGGTGAGCGTCAGGTCCTGCTCGGGCGCGAAGTTGATGTAGTAGGGAAGCGCGACCTCCAGGCCGCGGCGCGTATTTTGCGAATAGTGCGGAGCGAGGAAACCGCTCTTGCGCCGCTTCTCCAGCGGAAAGCTGGCGTAAGGCAGCGCGAAAATCGTGGTATCGAGCAGGCGCAGGCGCATATCGCGCGCCTTGCCCTCCTCTTTGTCGTAGTCGAGCTCGAGTTCGCGCGCCTCGATCACCCAGCCGTTGTCGCCGGGTTCGCAGGTAGTGAAGCTGGCGCGGGTCAGCCGCAGGTTGTCCTTGCCGAGGAATTCGAGCCGCTCGGCGCTGCCGCGCGAGACCTGGGTGCGGCCCATGAGGAAGGTCGGTTCCTCGAACACGCCGGTGTCATCCTGGGTGTTGTAGCGCAGCCGCGGGCCGAAGAAACGATCTGCGCCGCGCAGGAAACGCACGCCGCCATCGGCCTCGATGCGGCCAAACTCCTGGTTGAAGCGCAGGAATTCGCTGTAGACGGTGAGTTCCTCGCGCTGGAACTCGACCCGGCCGCGCGCGGTTACCTCGAGTTCGGAGACGCCCTCGATGCTTTGCGCATCGATGGTGGTCGGCCCCTTCGGCTTGGGTGCTGCGCCGGGCGCAGGCGCCTGCGCCCGGGCGAACTGGGCGCCGGACATCAGAATCAACAGCGCGGCGAGTAGCGCCGTAAGGTTCAACATCAGGGAGAGGATTCGGGCGCGGTTTTAGAGTGTGGAAAGTGTCATAATTCCGCCCACTTCGCAATGGATTTCAGGCTCGTCGCGCTCGAGCGCTGGCTCGGCGCAGAAATTCCGGCCATCTCCTTCACGCTGGCCCCGGCCTCGGAGGATGCGAGCTTTCGGCGGTATTTCCGCGCCAGCCTCGCTGACGGTCGCAGTTTGATCGTCATGGACGCCCCGCCCGCGACGGAAGATTGCCGCCCTTTCGTGCGCGTCGCGCACCTGCTGCGCGACGCGGGCCTGAACGCCCCTCAAGTGCTGGCGGAGGATTTTTTGCAGGGTTTTCTGCTGCTCACGGACCTGGGAACGGCTACCTATCTCGAGACGCTGAACGAGGGCAATGCCGCCGATCTGTTCCAGGATGCGACGGATGCGCTCCTGCGCTGGCAGCTCGCCACCCGCAAGGGCGAGCTACCGCGGTATGACGGAGCGCTGCTTCGCCGCGAGATGAATCTGTTTCCCGAGTGGTACCTGTCGCGCCACCTAGGCCTTTCCCTGAGTGACGATCAGAAAAACGACCTCGAGCGCAGTTTCAGCCTTCTCGCCGGGAGCGCGCTGGCGCAGCCCGCGGTGTATGTGCATCGCGACTACATGCCGCGTAATCTCATGGTCTGCGACCCCAATCCCGGCGTGCTCGATTTCCAAGACGCGGTCGAAGGGCCGATAAGCTACGACATGGTCTCGCTGTTGCGCGACGCCTTCATCAGCTGGGATGAGGAGCGGGTGCTCGACTGGACCGCGCGCTACTGGGGCCAAGCGAAGAAGGTGCAGCTTCCGGTGAATGCGGATTTCTCCGAATTCTGGCGTTCCTTCGAGTGGATGGGCCTGCAGCGCCATCTCAAAGTGCTCGGCATCTTCGCCCGGCTCAACTATCGGGACGGCAAACCAAAGTATCTTCGGGACATGCCGCGCTTCGTGGGCTATGCACGCGCCGTTGCCGGTCGTTATGGGGCCCTCGCTCCGCTCGCCCGCTTGCTCGACGACCTGGAACGACCATGAAAGTCATGATCCTTGCCGCCGGCCGGGGCGAGCGGCTGCGGCCCCTCACCGACGCGACGCCCAAGCCGCTGGTCGAGATCGCGGGCCAGACGCTGCTCGGCCGGCATCTGGAACGCCTGGCGCGCGCCGGGTTCACCCACGCCGTGATCAACGTCTCGCACCTCGCCGAAAAAATCGTGGCCCGCTTCGGCGATGGCAGCCGCGAAGGGATACGCATCGAATGGTCGCACGAAGCCGCTCCGCTGGAGACCGCGGGCGGCATCGCGCAGGCGCGCCCGCTGCTTGGGTCCGCGCCCTTCCTGCTGGTGAACGCGGACATCTGGTGCGACTACGCGTTTTCGAGACTGAGAGGATTCAATCTTGGCAAACAGCTGTCGCACCTGGTGCTGGTGCCGAACCCGCCGCAGCACGCGGCGGGCGATTTTTCCCTCGACAACGGCGTCGTCGGCAACGCGCCCTCGCCACGCTACACTTACGCAGGCATTGCGGTGATTTCGCCGCAGCTCGTCGCCGGCGTCGCCGCCGGCCGCAAAGCGCCCCTCGCGCCGCTGTGGCGCGCGGCGGCGGAACGCGGCGAAGTGACGGCCGAGCTGCATGAAGGGCACTGGAGTGATGTGGGCACACCGGAGCGCCTGTGCGCGCTGGAAGCACGACTGAAAAAAACATGACACCCAACGATTTCGATCCCGCACTCCATGCCGCGCGCCGCGCCCGGTTGGCGCAGGCGATGCAAGGCGGCATTGCGGTCATTCCGACGGCGCCCGAGCGCATACGCAACCGCGACACGCACTACCCCTACCGCTTCGACAGCCATTTCTACTACCTCGCCGGCTTCCCGGAGCCCGAGGCCGTGCTGGTGATCGTCGCCGGCGCGCGGCCCAGGAGCCTGCTGTTCTGCCGCGACAAGAACGTGGAGCGCGAAACCTGGGACGGCTTTCGCTTCGGGCCGGAAGGCGCGCGGGAGCGCTTTGCCTTCGACGAGAGCTATCCGATCACTGAACTGGACGCCAGGCTCACCGGGCTGCTCGGCGACCAGCCGGCGCTCTACTACCCGGTCGGCGCCGACGCCGCCTGGGACGCGCGCGCCATGGGCTGGCTGAACGCGGTGCGCGCCAACGCGCGCGCCGGCATCGGCGCGCCCGAGCGCGTGCAGGACGTGCGTGCGCTGATCGACGAGATGCGCCTGATCAAGGACGCGCATGAGCTGGGCATCATGCGCAGAGCGGCATCGATCTCGGCCGGAGCGCACCGGCGCGCGATCCGCGCCGCGCGCCCGGGCGGCTTCGAGTACGAGCTCGAGGCCGAGCTGCTGCACGAGTTCCGCCGCAACGGCGCGCAGTTCCCCGCCTACTGGCCGATCGTCGCCGGCGGCGCCAACGCCTGCGTGCTGCACTACGTATCCAACGACGCGGCGCTGCGCGCCAGCGACCTGGTGCTGATCGACGCCGGCTGCGAACTCGCCGGCTACGCTTCCGACATCACGCGCACGTTCCCGGTGAGCCTGCGCTTCACGCCCGCGCAGCGCGAGGTCTACGAAATCGTCCTCGCCGCGCAGGCCGCGGCCATCGAAAAGATCCGGGCCGGCAACGCCTGGAACGAACCGCACGACGCGGCGGTACGCGTTCTGGCGCGCGGCATGCTCGATCTCAAGCTCGTTGGCGGCAGCCTCGACGAAGTGCTGGAAAAGGAAACCTACAAGCGCTTCTACATGCACCGCACCGGTCACTGGCTGGGCCTCGACGTGCACGATGCCGGCGACTACAAGCGCGCCGGCAAGTGGCGCTCGCTCGCCCCCGGCATGGTGCTCACGGTGGAGCCGGGCCTCTACATCCGGGCCGCCGCCGATGTCCCGGAACCGCTGCGCGGCATCGGCGTGCGCATCGAAGACGACGCGCTGGTCACCGAGAGCGGCTGCGAAGTGATCACGCTCGAGGCGCCAAAGAGCATCGCCGATATCGAAGCGCTCAAGCGTGATGCCGGTTGAAGTCTCCGTCCTTGGGGCCGGGCCGGTCGGTTGCGTGTTGGCTCTCTTGTTACAGGCGGCAGGGAGAAGCGTTTGCATCGTGGAAAAACGGGGGTCGCCGGGAAGACCTCCGTTCAGACCGATTGCGCTGTCGCACGCGAGCCGGCTGATTCTCGAGCGCATTGGCGCCTGGCACGCGCTCGAACCCACGCCAATCGGGACGATCCACATCTCGCAGCAGGGCGCTTTCGGCCGCACCTGCTTGAGCGCCGCGGACGCGGGAGTTCCGGCGCTGGGGTATGTTGTCGAGTACGGAGTTCTGCTGAGTGCGCTGTTGAACCGCGCGAAGGAGGAACGCATTCCAGTTGAAACCGGATCTGGCGAGGCCTCGCTTGTCGTCCACGCCGAGGGAACAGCAGAAACGCAGAAGGAAAAGAGCTACGGCCAGGAGGCCATCGTGGCGCTGGTGACGACCAGCCCCGCCGCCGATGTAACCGCATGGGAGCGCTTCACGCCGGAGGGCCCCCTCGCGCTGCTTCCTCTGGGTGGGCGCTATGGCGCGGTATGGGGCATGCACCCCGGACGGGCACAGGCGTTGGGCGAGGCGTCCGAAGCAGACTTCCTGCAAGCGCTCGCGGGCGCCTTCGGCGCACGTGCAGGCGATTTCGTCGCCGCCGGCGAGCGGGTTCGCGTGCCTCTGGCTTTGCGCGTGCGGCCCTCGCGGATCGGCGAGCGGGAAGCCTTTATCGGCAATGCGGCGCAGATGCTGCACCCGGTCGCCGGCCAGGGCCTGAATCTCGGCCTGCGCGATGCCTGGGATCTGGCGCAGGTCCTGCGTGATGCGCAAGACCCCGGCGATGCGCGCGTGCTGCGGCGCTTTTCCACGCTGCGCCGCATGGATGCGATGGCGAGCGTGCGGGTCACCGATTTCCTGGCGGGGGCCTTTCTGGGCGCGAACCCCTTCGGCGCGATGATGCGAGGATTTGGATTAACCGCGTTGGACATTTGCCTGCCGGCACGGCGTTTTTTCGCGCGCCGCATGATATTCGGAACCTCCGCGTTGCCGTAGCGCTCGCGGCATGCGCAATGCGTGTCTGAAAAACACAACAGTACCGATGTTTTTCGGCGACGGAACGCGATAGAATCCGTTCCCCTCGCATGACCTTAAACCGATAAATACTGATGCAACCCGGCGCACAGGTATTACCAATGCGCCTCGGTGCGCATGTGTTGCGTAACGGCCTGTTCGCCGCCCCGATGGCGGGCGTCACCGACCGGCCGTTCCGCACCCTCTGCCGTCGCTTCGGCGCCGGCCTGGCGATCTCCGAAATGGTCTCGTCGCGCCCCGAACTGCGTGGCTCCCGCAAATCGCGCCTGCGCCTGGAGCATCGCGGCGAGACGAGCCCGGTTTCGGTGCAGATTGCCGGGGCCGACCCGGCAATGATGGCGCAGGCCGCCCGCATCAACGCCGCCGAAGGCGCGCAGATCATCGACATCAACATGGGCTGCCCGGCGAAAAAGGTCTGCAACGTCGCCGCCGGCTCGGCGCTGCTGTCCGACGAGCCGCTGGTAGCGCGCATCCTCGAGGCGGTCGTCGCCGCGGTGGATGTTCCGGTGACGCTGAAGATCCGCACCGGCCCGAGTCCCGAACGCAGGAACGCGCTGCGCATCGCAAGAATCGCCGAAGCAGCGGGCATTCAATTGCTCGCCGTGCACGGACGCACCCGCGCCTGCGGCTTCCGCGGCGAGGCGGAATTCGACACGGTGGCCGAGGTCAAGGCCGGCGTGCGCATCCCGGTCATCGCCAATGGCGACATCGGCACGCCCGAGGAAGCCAGGCGCGTGCTCGAGTACACCGGCGCCGACGGCATCATGATCGGCCGGGCCGCCCATGGCAGGCCGTGGGTCTTCCGGGAATTCCTTTATTTTTTGAATGAAGGAAAAGAACTTGCGCCTCCGGCGCCGGCGGAGATGCGCGCGGTTGCGCTCGAACACCTCGAAGGCATCTATTCTCTCTACGGTGAAGCGCCCGGCGTGCGCATCGCGCGCAAGCACATTGGCTGGTATACGCGCGGGCTGCCGGGCGGCGAGTCCTTCCGGCGCGAAGCCAACAGGATCGAAGCCGCGCCGGCGCAGCTCTTCGCCGTGGGGCTTTTTTTCGACGGCCTTGCCGCGTGAGCCGCAACACTGAACTCGCCGAAGCCGTGAAGCGGTCGCTGGAGCGCTACTTCAGGGACATGGACGGCGAAAAGCCGACCGCAATCTACGACATGGTGCTGAAGAACATCGAGCGGCCGTTGATCGAAGCGGTGCTGGGCAGGACCGAAGGCAACCAGAGCGCCGCCGCCGCGATGCTCGGCATCAACCGCAATACCCTGCGCAAGAAGATTCAGCAGCTGCGGATCAAGGCGTGAAAGTCACGCGGGCGCTCGTCAGCGTCTCCGACAAAACCGGCGTGACGGAGTTCGGGCGGGCCTTGGCCGCGCTCGGCGTGCAGATCCTCTCCACCGGCGGCACCGCGAAGCTGCTCGAAAAGGAAGGCGTGCGCGTCACGGAGGTGTCGGCGCATACCGGTTTTCCGGAAATGCTCGATGGCCGGGTCAAGACGCTGCACCCGAAGATCCACGGCGGCATCCTGGCGCGGCGCGACAGCCGCGAGCACATGGCCGCGCTCGAAAAGGCGGGCATTTCGCCCATCGACCTGATCGTGGTGAACCTCTACCCGTTCCAGGCCACGGTGGCCGATCCCGACTGCACCCTCGAGAATGCGATCGAGAACATCGACATCGGCGGTCCGGCGCTGCTGCGCGCGGCGGCGAAGAACCACGCCGGCGTCGCGGTAGTCGTGGATCCGGCCGATTACGCGGGCGTGCTGGAGGAGATCCGGTCCTCGGGTGGCGTCGCGGATGCGACGCGCTTCGCGCTCGCGAAGAAAGTGTTCGCGCACACCGCCGGCTACGACGGCGCGATCGCGAACTACCTGTTCTCCCTCGATCAGGACCGGAAACGGCGCCCCTACCCGGAAGTCCTCAGCCTTCAGTTGCGCAAGCTGCAGGACATGCGCTACGGCGAGAATCCGCACCAGTCGGCGGCCTTCTACCGCGACATGCAACCGGTAGCGGGCGGAATCGCCGGCTACCAGCAGATCCAGGGCAAGGCGCTTTCCTACAACAACGTCGCCGATTCCGATGCCGCCTGGGAGTGCGTGAAGAGTTTTGCGGAGCCTGCCTGCGTGATCGTCAAGCACGCCAATCCCTGCGGCGTGGCGATCGCCGAGAGCCCGCTCGCCGCCTACCGCAAGGCCTTGAGGACGGACCCGACCTCCGCGTTCGGTGGCATCCTCGCCTTCAATCGCGCGCTCGAGCGCGCCGCCGCGGAGGAAATCGGCAAGCAGTTCGCCGAAGTGATCATCGCGCCGCGCGTCGAGGCCGGGGCGCGCGAATTCCTCGCCGCCAAGCAGAACCTGCGCGTGCTGGAGGTGCCGATGTCGCACGATGCGCAGGCGCATGATTTCAAGCGCGTCGGCGGCGGCCTGCTGGTGCAGAGCGGTGATTCGAGTGTGCTGGAGAAAAAAGATCTGAAGGTAAAGACGAAAAAGCAGCCGTCCGAGGCGCAGTGGACCGACCTGCTGTTCGCATGGAAAGTGGCGAAGTACGTGAAATCGAACGCCATCGTATTCTGCCGCGACGGCGCCACCGTCGGTGTTGGCGCCGGGCAGATGAGCCGCGTCGACAGCGCGCGCATCGCCGCCATCAAAGCGCAAAACGCCGGCCTCGCCATTGCCGGTTCGGTGGTGGCCTCCGATGCCTTTTTCCCCTTCCGGGACGGCCTGGACGCGGTGATCGACGCCGGCGCCGTTGCGGTCATTCAGCCCGGCGGCAGCCTGCGCGACGAAGAAGTGATCGCCGCGGCCGACGAGCGCGGCATCGCCATGGTGTTCACCGGCGTGCGCCATTTCCGGCACTGATGAAGCTCCTCGTCATCGGCGCGGGCGGGCGCGAGCACGCGTTGGCGTGGAAGCTGGCGCAAAGCCCGAGAGTGCAGAAGGTATTCGTTGCGCCAGGTAACGGCGGCACGGCGACGGAGATTGGTCTCGAGAATTTGTCTGTGACTGATTCTTCCGGGCTTATTGATTTCTGCCGGAAAGAACAGATTTACCTGACCGTTGTCGGCCCCGAAGCGCCGCTCGCCGCGGGCATCGTCGACGCCTTCCAGGCGGCAGGCCTGAAAATATTCGGCCCGGGACGCGCCGCGGCGCAGCTCGAGGCCTCGAAGGATTTCGCCAAGCAGTTCATGGCGCGCCACGGCCTGCCGACAGCGAAACACGCAACCTTCACGGACGCTGCGCGGGCGAAGGCTTACGTCGCCGGGCAGGGCGCGCCAATCGTGATCAAGGCTGACGGCCTTGCGGCCGGCAAGGGTGTGGTGGTCGCGGCCACGGTCGCGGATGCGAATACCGCGATCGACCTCATGCTGGTGGAGAACCGGCTGGGCGATGCCGGCGCGCGCGTCGTGGTGGAGGAATTCCTCGAGGGCGAGGAAGCGAGTTTCATCGTCATGGCAGACGGCGCGCACGCGCTGCCGCTGGCCACCAGCCAGGACCACAAGCGCCTGAAGGACGGCGACCAGGGGCCGAATACCGGCGGCATGGGCGCCTACTCGCCCGCTCCGGTGGTGACGCCGGGACTGCACGCCCGCGTGATGCGCGAGATCATCCAGCCGGCGATCGCCGGCATGGCGAAGGACGGCACGCCCTATACCGGTTTTCTCTACGCCGGTCTGATGATCGACAAGGCGGGCAATCCGAAAACGCTGGAGTTCAATTGCCGTCTCGGCGACCCCGAGACGCAACCGATCATGCTGCGCCTGAAATCCGACCTGCTCGCGCTGGTCGAGCACGCGCTGGAGGGCACGCTGGATCGCGCCGAAGCCCACTGGGACCGCCGTTCGGCGCTGGGCGTGGTACTCGCGGCCGCGGGCTATCCCGACGAGCCCCGCAAGGGCGATGAAATTACCGTGCTGCCCAAACCAACCGCGGACTGCCGCGTGTTTCACGCCGGTACGAGACTGGAAGGAAAACCCGGCGGCAAGCGCTTGGTCACCAACGGCGGACGGGTGCTTTGCGTCACGGCGCTCGGCGACTCGCTCAAGATGGCCCGCACGCGCGCCTACGAGGTGGTCGACGCCATCCGCTTCGACGGCATGCAACTCCGAAGAGACATCGGCCATCTGGCGTTGAAGAAAGGCTAGCGTGGACGTCCGGCCGGTTCGCGACTACTTCACTGCACTGCAGGCGCGCATTGTCGCGGCGCTCGAAACGCTGGACGGCACGCCGTTCGCCACGGATCACTGGGAGCGCGCCGAGGGCGGCGGCGGATCCACCTGCCACATCGAGCAGGGCAAGCTTTTCGAGCGCGGTGGCGTTTCATTTTCCCACGTCTCCGGCAGCAAGCTGCCGCCCAGCGCCTCGGCATCGCGCCCCCAACTCGCCGGGCGCAGCTTCGAGGCGATGGGCGTCTCGCTGGTATTGCATCCGCGCAATCCGTACTGCCCGACGGTGCACCTGAACGTGCGTTTCTTCATCGCCAACAAGCCTGGCGAAGCCCCGGTGTGGTGGTTCGGCGGCGGCATGGATCTCACGCCCTACTACGGCTTCGAGGAGGACGCAAAGCATTTCCACAGCACCTGCCGGCGCGCGCTGGAACCGTTCGGCGCCGACCTGCACCCGCGTTACAAGAAGTGGTGCGATGAATATTTCTTCCTCAAGCACCGCGACGAACCGCGCGGCGTCGGCGGCATCTTCTTCGACGACCTCGCCGAGCCCGATTTCGACACCGCGTTTGCCCTGGTTCGCTCGGTCGGCGACCACTTCATCACCGCCTACACGCCGATCCTCGAGCGCCGCCGCGCCCTGCCCTGGAACGCCGCCGAGCGCGCCTTCCAGTGCTACCGGCGCGGGCGCTACGTGGAATTCAATCTGGTCTACGACCGGGGAACCCTGTTTGGCCTGCAATCTGGCGGCCGCACCGAATCCATCCTCATGTCCCTACCGCCGGAAGTCACCTGGCGCTACGGCTGGACGCCCGCGCCGGGTTCGCCCGAAGCGAAGCTCTATACAGATTTCCTCAAGCCGCGCGACTGGATCTGAGCGCGGCGCCGCTTTCGATACGCCCGCGCAAGGCGTTTGAGAAAATCGCCGCGAATTGGAGAGATCCGCTTCAATCTTTTTCCCTTGACCGAGAACTTGGCGATCGTCACTGTCGATCGCAGGAGCTTTCGGATGCTTTCCGCAGCCGCTCGGCGTTTGAACAACGTCCCGCCCGCGGGATTGTTGTGCGCGAACGTATCGTCCGAAACGTTGTAGTAAAGAATAAACCGCTGGCCGAACTCGGAAACGATCAGGTACCGGACCGGATCGTCCATATCCTTGATGCTCCGATCCAGTTCCCTGATCTGTGCGGGCGTCAAATCCGAGTCGTCGCTGGAAACACGCCGCTTGCTACGGGCCATACGGAATTTCAGCGATTTCTGGATGCAGCCAGTATTTCATCTGGATTCGTCTCGCAGCTTGGCCAATGTTTCGGCCCCGGGAAGCAACGTGAGTCTAGGAATGGATTGCTGGCCCGCTCGGATCATCCGTGAGACGTCTCCGCATGCAACTTTAACCCCAGCGCTCCGACCACCTTGAGAATGGTGTCGAAGTCGGGACTGCGCTCTCCAGAGAGCGCCTTATAAAGACTCTCGCGAGATAAGCCAGAATCACGAGCTACCTGCGCCATGCCTTTGGCGCGCGCAATATCGCCCAGCGCCTTGGCAATGAACGCCGCGTTGCCGTCGGCCTCCTCAAGGCAGGCTTCCAGATACGCCGCCATTTCCTCTGGGGTTCGGAGGTGTTCGGCGATGTCGTACCGGGTGGTCTTGGTTTTGGCCATCATGCGCTCCTAAAGGTTGCGTGCCAGGCGTAAGGCCGTCTTGATGTCGGCAGACTGCGTGCGCTTGTCGCCGCCCGCCAGCAGAATCACCACCTCACGCCCTTGCTTCTTGAAATACACCCGGTAACCGGGACCGTAGTCGATCCGCATTTCCGAGACACCCTCGCCCACCGGTTCGGCATCCCCGGCGTTACCTGCCGCGAGGCGCTCAATCCTGACCTGAACGCGTGCCCGTGCACGAATGTCCCGCAACCCGTCGAGCCATCGGACGAAAGTCTCCGTCTTGCGGACTTGAAGCACATGATACTGTAGCCGTGTGGCTACACACTGTCAATGGGCTGGGTCTAAGCAGTCCACTTCGGCGCGATGCGCTCACCGGGCAGGATGTCGTAGGGCAAGGCCCAGCCGGAAATTGCCTTGACGCGCTCGAGCCACGCCGCGATGCCGGGAAAGCGCGACTGCACTTCGTAGCCGCTCTCCTCGACCGGATAGAAGAGATAGCCGCAGAGCGAAAAATCCGCGATCGTCGGCGCCGTGCCGACGATGAACGGGCTCGCGGCGAGGTGCCTGTCCACGATGCCGTAAGCGCCGTCGATCCTGCCTTTCAGCCAGGCCATCACCGCCGGGTCCGGCGCCGCAGGGCCGAACGCCTTCATGAATCGATAGGTCGCGAAATAGCTCGTGAACTTGTGGTTGTCGAACAGCAGCCAGCGCAGGATCTCCTGCTCCTCCTCCGGCGTCTTGCCGCCGTACGCGCCGTGCTTTTTCGCCAGGTGCGTCAGGATCACGCCCGACTGCGTCAGCCGCCGCGCCCCGTCCTCCAGCACCGGCGCCTCGCCCATCTCGTTGGTCCGCGCCCGCCACGCCTCGTCGCGCGTAATCCCGTGCATGAAATCCACGAACACGTTCTCGTACGCCTGCCCGAGCGCGCGCAGCAGAAACGCCACCTTGTAGCTGTTGCCGGACTGGCTGAAACAATGAAGACGGTACATGGGGATTATCCAGTCATGTGGTTAAACAGGGACGGATGCTTATAGTTCCGTTTTGCCGCGCGGTGCGGGCAGCGCAGCGGCGAGCCTAACGCGTCGGGCAACAACCGGTGTTATGTGTATCCTTTCCCGAACTAATGCGGTACCTTGCCTCGCACGGCGAGAGCCTTTGCCCGCAAGTCAAAAGCGCCGTCGGGCCGATCGCCCAGAATTCGCTTTCGCAAGCCTTGCCGCAAAGCTTCGCGACGCTCCTCGGAGAGAGTGGCGACATAGGCGCCCTGCGGCGCGACCCCTCTGAGGTGTGGATCCCAGAAATCGTTGAACGAAGTAAACGGCAACTGCATCGTGATCACGGTTTCCTTCACGTCCTGCAATCCGGCGGAGCGCCAAAGCGCGGTCAGCTGACCCTCTCGATTTGAGTGCTTGGGCCTTTGCGAGCGCGCGTCGGCACCCGGTTCAAGCCTGACGGCCTCCTCCCAGAAGATCGATGACAACTCAAGACCGTCGCGGTCCCAAGTGCATGCAGAGACGGTTCCACCCGGGCGGGTGACTCGCCTCATTTCGTCGGCCGCCTTTTCTGGCTGGGGAACGAACATCATTACCAGGAGAGAAAGCGTCTGGTCAAAGCATGCAGAGGGAAAGGGCAGCTGCATGGCGTCCCCAACCTGAAACGTGATCCGTGAATCGTTGAACTGCGTGCGTGCATAGTCCACAAAGGACTGTCCGGGATCAACGCCGACGATCTCACTTTCACGTGTCTTGGCGGCGATAGATTTGACGAGTGAGCCTGTTCCACATCCTACGTCGAGTATCTTGCCCGTATCGCGTAGCTGCGCGAAGGCTGTGTAAAGCGGGGCCAGTCGCACGCTCCATCGCCCCATCAGTTGCTCATAGCCGATCGCGTTGGCGAACATTTCAGGCATTTACCCCTCCTCCCTATGCCGCTCTGCTGGCTCTCGAGACACCTCAACGTGGGAGCCAACGGCGCGCGGCCGCTGGGCCGCCGGGTTAAGTGGCACTACCACGTTTCATTTCCAATTCGACGAATACGAACTCGAAACTGTTGGGGTTCCTCACATTGTGTTCGACACCGGCTTCGCGAGACGTAACCTGACCGCGTTCGAGCGGAACGGTTACGTTTCCGTCTTTCGATTCCACGAAAAGGTTCCCTGACGTCAGATATACGACTGCGTAGTCGTGCTCGTGCCGGTGCCACCCGGTTTCCGACCCGGGTGGCATGCGCCACTCGGTTGCGATGACTCGGCTGTCCTCAACGCGAGGAATGGCAGTGGCTTTCAGCGGTGCGTCCATAGTGACACTTAACTAGTGCTTATCTCGCATGTAAGGGATGCTAGGACGATCTAAAAGTAGATGCAACGATCTACGGACAGATCGCGCGATATGCCGGCAGATGTCTATTGGCAGATCGGCTGGGGTATCGACGGACTGCTGGACGAAAAGATCAGTCTGCTTTCGCGCCGGAAGTCTTTACCACCGGCGCCCATTTGGCGATTTCGGCTTTGACGAAATTGCCGAACTGGTCGGGCGTCATCGGAATGAAGCGCGCGCCTTCGGCGGTGAGACGGGTGGCGATTTCTTTCGACTGCATGAATTTTTGCGTCTCGGCATTGAGCCGGCCGACGATCTCGGCCGGCGTGCCGGCGGGGGCGAAGAGGCCGACCCAGTTGTTCACTTCGAAGCCGGGCAGGGTTTCGGCGACCGTCGGCAGATCGGGCGCGGCGGCCGAGCGCGCGGTACCGATCGTCGCCAGCGCGCGCAGCTTGCCTGCCTTCGCGTGCGGCAGGATGGTGGGCATGGTGGCGAAGATGAGCGAAGTCTGGCCGGCGAGCAGGTCGGTGATCGCGGGTACGTTGCCCTTGTAGGGGACGTGCAGCATGTCCACCTTCGCCATGGCCTTGAAGAGTTCCCCCGCGAGATGGCTCGCGGTGCCCGCGCCTGCGGAGGCGTAGGTAAGGCCGCCGGGCTTGGAACGCGCGAGCGCGATCAGTTCGGCCACGTTTTGCGCCGGCACGGACGGATGCAGCGCGAGCAGGCCTTCGGCTTCCAATGTGAGGCAGATCGGCGCGAAGTCGCGCACCGGATCGAAGGGCATTTTGGAGAACAGGTTCACGTTCACCGCGTGGGTGCCGAGGCTGCCCATGACCAGGGTGTAGCCATCCGGCGCGGATTTGGCGACCAGGTCGGCGGCGATGTTGCCGCCGGCGCCGGTACGGTTCTCGACCACCACCGGCTGGCCCCACGCCTCGGTCCAGCGATTGCCGATCAGCCGCGAGTAGAGGTCGGCGATGCCGCCCACGGGAAAAGGCACGACGATCTTGACGGGTTTTGACGGATAGTTCTGCGCGGATGCGGAAAACGAAACAAGAAAAGCAAGAAGAAATCGCACAATGAATCTGCTCATGGCAGTTCCCCGGCACGGCGAAAGTGTTGCTGGGCCTCGGCGGTGCGCCCTTCGCGCTCGGCCAGGCGGGCGAGTTCGAGTTGCGCGGCGCGCGAGGGCCCGAACGAAAGGCTGGCCTCCAGGTAATTCTGCGCCTTGCCCCAGAGTTCCGCGGCCATGCACAGCCGCCCCAGCGTGGCCAAGAGTTGCGGGTCTTCGGCATGCTCGCGCAGCCAGCGTTCGCCGCGTTCGATGCGCGCGCGCGCTTCATCCCGCCTTTTCGCGGTTTCGAGTTTTTCGATGTCGCCATACAACGCGACCACGGCGGCGTTCCATTCCGCGCCGAGGCTGCGCTCGATGAGATCGCGGGCGAGCGCCGCTTCGCCCAGCGCAGCCGCGCGCCGCGCCGCCGACGCCGCAACACGCGGCAGCGCCAGCTCGGACGATGGAATGCGCCGCAGGCGCGCCTCCAGCGAGATGCGGTCGCCCGAATCGCGCGCGAGCAGCTCGATATGGGCCTGTACCCGGTGCTCCTCCGCGATCGCCGGCGGCAGCGCGCCGCGCTTGGCAAGCAGCGCGGCGAGCCGCAGCACCTCTTCCCAGTTCTGCGCCCCGCGTTCGGCGCGCAGCTGCATGCGCGCGGTGGCGATATGCCGGGGTCCGGTACCGTGCATGCTTCTGAGCGCGTCGCGCGCGCCGATGAAATCACGCTCATCGAGGGCCAGTTCCGCCTGCGTCAGAAGGCGTGCCGCGCGCAATGATTCCCCGGCGCTTTCGGCGCGTTCCAGCCACTGGTCGCGGCGATCGTGCTCGCGCATCTGGTGCGCGGCGCGCGCCGCGATGAGGGCCGCGATTCCTGGCGCGGCGCCCGCCTCCCAGGCGAGCCCCGCCTCTTTCTCGGCGCGCGCGAAGCGGCCCTCGAAATAGCACTGCAAAGCGGCGGTCAGCGCTTTCTGGGCATGCTCGCGCTTGCGCCGCTCGCGGAACGCACGCACCTGCGCCGGCAGCGCCAGCGTGTTGCCGATCAGGCGCAGCGCAAGGTAGGCGATGCCGAAAGCGGCCGCCAGCGCGAGCACCGCGAGGAACAGCGAAATCTCGACCCGCCACGGCGGATAGACCACCAGCACGTAACCCTCGCCGACGCGGCCGGCGAGCGCAAACGCCACCGCCGCGGCGAACACCGCAATCAGCCAGAATAGCCCGCGCATCAGCCGCTTCTCAAGACCGGCCTCGCTCGCGGCGGGACTTGAAGCCGCGCACCGCCTCGAGGCTGTCGACGATCGACGGCGGCTCGAAGCTGATCGAAGCCGAAGCGAGCTGTTTCAGTTGCGCCAGGGCGGCCTGGGAGGCCTTGGCGCGGGTGTCGAAATAGCGCTGGATCCAGCCTTGCGCGACGCGCAGGTCCTCGCGATAACCCGCCTCTTCGCGCGTGAGCAGCGCGAGCCGGGCATTCAGCAACCGCAGCTTCAGGTTCTCCCGCAGGAACCAGGCCTGCTGCGGCGGCAGCAAAGGCGGCTCGGGGGCTTCAACCTTGCGCACCACCACCAGCTGGCGCAACTCCTTCCAGATTTCGCCGCCCAGGCGCGCAATAAAATTCTCTTCCGCGGGCGGCACGGACTTGGCCGCCTTGGCGGCGGCAGCGCGCCCGGCGCGCTCGTCGAACGCCAGCGGCATCGCGTCCACCGAGGCAATCAGCCGGTCGATCGTGAGGGACAGCCCCGGCACGTCCAGCACCGGGAGCGATTTCAGGCGGTCGATGTCGCGCGTCAGCGCGCGGCGCACCGGCAGAAACTGCGGCCGGTCGACGCGCGACAGGCGGCTCTCGGCCAGCTGCAGTGCGAGCAGCGCCGCGCGTACGTTGCCCGAAAGCTGCAGTTGCTGCTGCGCGATCGCCAGCACCTGTTCGATCTCGGCGAGTTGCCACTCATCGCGATTGCGCGCCAGTTCCTGGTAGAGGGCCTCCAGCGCGACCTGCTGGCTCTGCGACTCCGCCACTTTCGATTCGATCGCGCCCAGCTTGGCAAGCACCTCGCGCAGCGCTTCCTGGGACTGCCGTCCCAGCGTGCGCGCTTCGCGGGTTTCGGTCTCGATGTCGCGCAGGCGCTTGGCGAGTTCCTCCTGCGTCGCGCCGATGCGCCCGCGCGTATCCAGCCAGAGCCCCGCCACGATCGCCGCGAGCACCGCCAGCGCGACGGCAACTACGCGCAGGCGCGTGCGCGGGCCGGCGTCCGAAGCAAGACTCTGGGGCGAAGGCGAATCCACGCGCTCAGTTGTAGCTTGCGCCGCCGAAGTATGCAACCAGTGCCGCGGTCATCTCCGCATCCCCCGGCCCGGCGACGATCGCCCGTCCGAGGCCCTGCCGGGCCGCTTCGTCGGCCACGCGCGCATGCGGCACGAAAATCGCCGTCCCGGCAAGTCGCCTCCCTTGGCGGCCTAACATCTCCAGCAGGTTGGCGAGTCCTTCGCCCGAGGACACCAGGACCGCATCCACCGCGCCGCCCTCCCACGCCGCCGCAAGCTGCGCGCCGCCCGCCTCGGGAAGCGCGCGCTGATAGCAGGCCGCTTGCTCTACTACCGCGCCGCGCCCGGCCAGCGTCTCGCCCAGGAACTTGCGCCCGCCTTCACCGCGGAATATCGCGATCCGCTTGCCGGCGACAGCGGTGAGTTCGGGCAGCGCCAGAAGCGCTTCGCTGTCGAATTGCCCGCTCGGCGAGATCACCGCGGCAAAACCGCGCGCCTCCAGTTCCTCGCGACTGCCGCTGCCGACAGTGGCCACCCGAAGCTGCGCGGGCCATGGCCTGCCGCCGCGGCGCTCTCCCAGCAGCGCCAGTGCCTTGCGGACCGCGTTTCTGCTCACAAAGATGGCGCAGTCGAACGATTCCAGCCGGTCGGCCACGGAAAAAAAGGGGGTCAGATCCGCCAGGTCGCGGATTTCGATCACCGGTAACGCGAGCGGATCGCCGCCGGCCTCCCGGATCAGCGCCGAAAGGCCTTCGGCCTGGTCCTTCGGCCGCGTCACCACGATCCGCCTGCCGGCAAGCGGCAATCGCTTCATGGCGCCAACGCCGCCAGAATCTCCCCGGCGCCGCGCTCGCGCAGCAACGCCGCCACGTGCATGCCGAGCGCTTCGGCTGCGTGGATCCCGCTCTCGCCCTCGGCACGCACCGCGTGCCTGCCGTCCGGGGAAGCCACGAGTGCGCGCAGCCGCATTTTCGCGCCGGCAATTTGCGCATAGGCGCCCAGAGGTATGGTGCAGCTGCCGCCGAGCGCCAGATTCACCTGGCGCTCGGCGCGCACGCAGGCGCTCGATTCGGCGTCATCGAGAGGCTTGAGAAATTCCAGCAGATCGGCGCGCTCGCCAAGGCACTCCACGCCCAGCGCCGCCTGCCCCGCCGCGGGCAGGCTTTCCTCCACCGAGAGCGCGCTGCGGATGCGCGCCGCAAGCCCGAGGCGTTTCAGCCCCGCGGCGGCGAGCACGATCGCCGCATATTCGCCCCGGTCCAGCTTGGCAATGCGCGTATCGAGATTGCCGCGCAGCGGACGGATCTCGAGCTGCGGATGGCGCGCGGCGATCTGCGCCTGCCGGCGCAGGCTGGAGGTTCCGACGACCGCGCCCGCGGGCAGGGCGGCAAGATTCTCGTGCGTCAGCGAGACGAACGCGTCGCGCGGGTCCTCGCGCGCGAGCACTGCCGCGAGCACGAATCCCGGCGGCAGCTCCGCCGGCACATCCTTCATCGAGTGCACCGCGATATCGGCGCGGCCCTCGGCCATCGCCGCTTCCAGTTCCTTTACGAACAAACCCTTGCCGCCCACCTTGGCCAGCGACTCATCGAGCAGTTCGTCGCCGCGGGTGGAGAGCGCGACCAACTCGATGCGCAGCCCCGGCTGCTGCGCCTCGAGGCGCGCTTTCACATGCTCCGCCTGCCAGAGGGCCAACCGGCTGCGGCGCGTTGCGATCCTCAGGTACTTCAGGTCGCGGATCATTCCCTGCCCTCCGGCAGCACGCCCTTCACCGCCGGCCACAGGCGCCGGCTCACGGGCAAGCGCTCGGGCGTGCCCTCGAGCACCACGTTCCAGTGCGCTTCCTCCTCACCGCTTCCGGCGATGCGCTCGAAACCGCGGATCGCGGCGCGCGCCACCAGGCAATTGCGATGCACTCGCACGAACCGTTCGGCGAACTCGCGCTCGATGGACACCAGGGGTTCCTCGATCAGATGCTCGCCGGCCCTGGTGCGCAAGGTCACGTACTTGAGTTCCGCCTTCAGGAACAGCACTTCGCCCACTGGCACGAGGACGATGCGGTTCCTCTCGGCGACCGAAAAAAACTCGCGCGCACCGCCCGCTGCGCGTTCCAGCCGTTCGCGCGGCGCCGGGCCGGTCGCGAGCACCTTCCTGAGAGCCGCCGCGAGGCGCTCCGCGCGCACCGGCTTCATCAGATAGTCGAGCGCATTCAACTCGAACGCCTCGACGGCGTGCCGGTCGTGGGCGGTGACGAAGATGATAGCCGGCGCGTTCTCCAGCGCGCACAGGTGGCGCGCGAGTTCGACGCCGTCCATGCCGGGCATCTGGATGTCGAGCAGCAACACCTGCGCCGCGCTGCCGGGAAGCCGGTCGATCACCTCCAGGCCGCTGGCCGATTCGCCCACTACCGTGGAGGCGATCTCGCCACGGATGTCGGAGAGCAGTTCCTTCAGCCGCGCACGCGCCGGCGCCTCATCGTCGGCGATGAAAATTCGCAGCGCGCCGCTCATGCGCGACCCCTCTGAGCGCTCATGCGCGACCCCTGTACGGAATCTCGATCTCCACCCGGTAGCGGGCACCCTCAACGCCGGATTCGAGCCTCGCCTCGTCATCGAAAAAAAGCATCAGCCGCTCGCGGATGTTGTCGAGCGCCATGTGGTTCCCCGCGCGCGCTCCGCTCACCGGCTCGCACCAGGGATTCTCGATCCGCACCAGCACGCGATTGCCGCGCCGCTCGATGCGCACCAGCACGTCGCCGACGCCGGTGCCCGGCTCGACGCCGTGGTAGATCGCGTTCTCCAGCAACGGCTGCAGCACGAGCGCCGGCAGCATCGCGTCCATCGGTGCGTTGTCCAGGTCCCAGGACATGCGCAGCCGCTCCCCCAGCCGCAGCTGCTCGATCGCCGCGTAGCGCTCGATGAGGGAAATCTCGTCGGCAAGGCGCACCAGATTGCGGCCATCCGACATGAGCGCACGAAACAGGTCCGCGAGGTCCTCCAGCGTGCGCTCGGCGCGCCTGGGATCGTGCCGTATCAGCGCCAGCACCGCGTTCAGGCTGTTGAAGAGAAAATGCGGCCGGATGCGCGCCTGCAGCGCCTGCAAACGCGCTTCGGCAAGCGCGGGGGAATACGCCTTGGTATGCAGCCTGAGATAGGCCAGCACCGTCGCCGCCGTCGACGCCGCCAGCACCAGCGTCCGCAGGAGGCCGGCCGGGGCGAACTCGCCCAGCACCAAGTGCGTCGCCACGCTGAAAACGAGCACCACCGCGATCACCAACGCGCAGCCGCTCCAGTAGGGAAAGCGCAACAACCACGGCGCGACCGCATAGAGCAGCGCGAGGCTGGCGACCAGCGGCGGCTCGAACAGCGCCGCTTTAATGACGTAGGCACCCAGCGTGTTGCTCCAGTCGGGCTCGCTAAACAGCGTGGCGACCAGCGCGAGCAGATTCACGCCGATCAGCGCGCGCGCCGTGACGCCGAGGTTGCGGAAGTCCGGAAGTGATTCCGGAAAGGGGTTTTGCCTTATACTGGGCATTGTTAGCGGGCGGTCTTCAAGCGCATTCTATTCCCCGCATTTTATTCCTTATGGCTGCTCCGGCGTCGAAGCAGAAAAAGAAGGCGAAGGCCTGGTCCGGCCGTTTTTCAGAGCCGGTGGATGCGCTCGTGCAGCGCTTCACCGCCTCGGTCGCGTTCGACCAGCGGCTCGCGATGCACGACATCGCGGGTTCGCTGGCGCACGCGCGCATGCTCGCCGCCTGCGGCGTGATCGGACGCCGGGACCTCGCGGCCATCGAGGGCGGCCTGGCGAAAGTGCGCGCCGAAATCCGCGCCGGCAAGTTCGCCTGGTCGATCGAGAACGAAGACGTGCATTCCTGCATCGAACAACGCCTCACCGAGATCGCCGGCAGCGCCGGGAAGCGCCTGCACACCGCGCGCTCGCGCAACGACCAGGTAGCGACCGACGTGCGGCTCTGGCTGCGTGACGAAATCGACGCCATCACGAAGAAACTCTCGGCGCTCGAAGATGCGCTGCTGACGCAGGCGGCGCGCCACGCCTCGCTGGTGATGCCGGGATTCACGCATCTGCAGGTCGCGCAGCCGGTGACCTTCGGCCATCACCTGCTCGCCTATGTGGCCATGTTCGAGCGCGACCTGGCCCGGCTAGCCGATTGCCGCAAGCGGGTAAACGTGCTGCCGCTTGGCGCCGCCGCACTGGCCGGCACCACCTTTCCGATCGACCGCGCGCGGGTCGCGCGCGAGCTCGGTTTCGACAGCGTCGCGGAGAACTCGCTGGATGCGGTCTCGGATCGCGACTTCGCCATCGAGTTCGCCGCCTGCGCGGCCGTCGTAATGATGCACCTTTCGCGTTTCGCCGAGGAACTGATCCTCTGGATGAACCCGCGTTTCGGTTTCGTGAAAATTCCGGACCGCTTCTGCACCGGCAGCTCGATCATGCCGCAGAAGAAGAACCCTGACGTGCCGGAGCTGGTGCGCGGCAAGAGCGGCCGCGTCTTCGGCCACCTGGTCGCGCTGCTCACGCTGATGAAGGGCCAGCCGCTCGCGTACAACAAGGACAACCAGGAGGACAAGGAACCGCTGTTCGACACCGTGGACACGCTCAAGGATTCTCTCGACGCGTTCACCGGTCTTGCCGCCGGCCTCCAGCCGCAAGCCAAGGCGATGCGCGCGGCGGCGCTGGAAGGCCACGCAACCGCCACCGACCTGGCGGACTACCTGGTGCGCAAAGGCGTGCCGTTCCGCGATGCGCACGAGGCGGTGGCGCGCGCGGTCCGCGCCGCCGAGCACGCCGGCTGCGACCTCTCCGAGCTGCCACTCAAGACGCTGAAGCGCTTTTCCTTCGCCGTCGGCGCCGACGTGTTCAAGTCGCTCACGCTCGAGGGTTCGGTTGCGAGCCGCAATCACCTCGGCGGCACCGCGCCGGCGCAGGTCAAAGCGGCCATCGCGCGGGCGCGATCCAGATCGAGCAGAGCGCGCGCGCGCATGCGCGCGCGCTGAGGCCACGGCCCTGAACGAGCCGCTCAAGCTGCAGCAGATCGGCAAGTACCCGGTCGAGCGCCACCTCGGTTCCGGCGCGACTTCCGAGGTCTACCTCTGCCACGACACCTTTGCCAAGCGCAATGTGGCGGTGAAGCTGGTCTCCGCGGCGCTTTTCAACGACCCTGAACGCGGCAAGATCTACAAGAAGCTCTTCGTCACCGAGGCCTCGCTCGCGGGCAAACTGCTGCATCCGCACATCTGCCAGATCTACGATGCGGTCGCCGACGAGGACCTGCATTACATCGTGATGGAATACGTCGATGGCGGCACGCTGGAGAAATTCTGCTCAGCCGAGCAGCTGCTGCCGGTCGGCAAGATCGTGGAGATCGCCTTCAAGTGCACGCGCGCCCTGGAATTCGCGCACAAGATGGGCATCACGCACCGCGACATCAAGCCCGCCAACATCCTCTATGCCGGCGGCACCGACGTAAAAATCTCCGACTTCGGCGCCGCGCTGATCGCCAGCGGCGACTCCACGCAGATCTCGGCCATCGGCTCGCCCGCCTACATGTCGCCGCAGCAGGTGAAGGAACACCCGCTGGATCACCGCACCGACATCTATTCCATGGGCGTGGTCATGTACCACCTGCTTGCCGGCAGGCTGCCGTTTCAGGCCACCAACAACTTCAGCCTGATCTACCAGATCACCGGCGTCGAGCCGCAACCGCCCTCGGCCCATCGGCCGGAAATCCCGCAGGCGGTCGACGCCATCGTGCGCCGCGCGATGGCAAGGGACCTGGAGCGCCGCTACGCCGAATGGGAGGAGTTCTCCGCCGATCTCGCCGCGGTGTTCCGCGGCGAACCGGCAAGCATCGGCCTGTCAGCCGGCGAACAGCAGTTCCCCGACTCCGACAAGTTCGAGACCCTGCGCGCCCTGCCGTTCTTCGAGAACTTCTCCGACGCCGAGATCTGGGAAGTGGCGCGCATTTCCGCCTGGCGCCACGCGCGCACGGGCGAAGTGATCATGAAGGAAGGCGAGCACGGCGACCACTTCTGCCTGATCGCCGACGGCCAGGTCAAGGTGACCAAGCGCAACAAGCTGCTCAATGTGCTACGCACAGGCGAATGTTTCGGCGAAATGGCCTACCTGCAGAAAGGCGCGCATGTGCGCGGCGCCGACGTCACCGTGATGAGCGACTGCAAGATCGTCTCGGTGCCGACCGGCAAGCTGGCGAATGCCTCCGACGCCTGCCGCCACAAGTTCGACCGCGCGTTCATGGAAATCCTGGTCGAGCGGCTCTCCATGGCCAACATCCGCCTGTCGGGGGTCTGAGCGCCATGCGCCGCCATTAATTTTCCTGTCCGTATGCTAAAATGTCTAGACACTAGTCTATATATCAGGAACCCTATGACGACCCTTACCAAGGTAGTGAAGGTCTTCCGCAATGGCGGCAGCCAGGCAATCAGGTTGCCCAAGGAATTTGCGGTCGACTCCAAGGAAGTGGTGATGCGCAAGGACTTTGGCGTGATTTCCATCCTGCCCCGGCGCAAGGGCAATCTGCTGAATCTTCTCAAGGAGATCGGTCCGATTGAACTCGCGCCGCGCGATCAACCCGGGTGGACGGACCGTCGCGCGGATGCCGCGCTGCGCCCGGCGCCCAAGAAGCGCGCTCGGTGAACTGGATGTTCGACACCAATGCCATTTCGGCGTTGGTGCATCACCGCGCGGGCTGGGAGCAGCTCGCCCGCCGAATTGACGGACTCACTACAGATCAACGTCTGATCTCGACGATCACGCTCTCCGAACTGCAGACGATGATCGCCAAGGCCGAGGCCCCCGAGGCGAAGAGAATCCTGGTATGGCGGGTGCTGCTCAACTTTCAATTTCTGGATTTCGACGAATTGGCGGCCGTGCATGCGGGTCGAATTCGAGCGTACTTGGAGCCGCGCGGCATCAAGATCGGGCCGATGGACACATTGCTAGCCGCGCATGCATTGAGTATTGGCGCCACCGTGGTTACCGGGAACATGCGGGAGTTTGCAAGAGTTCCCGGTCTCGCGGCGGAGAACTGGCTTCATTAACGGATAGGAAACTCAGGAACGTCGCGTGTGCTGTCGCGCGCGGTTTGCGCGGCCGGTACACCCGGCCAGCGGACGTCTGCGGCGCATGCATGCATCCTTGCATGCGTCGAGCAACGCATTCCTACCGCAAAAGGGAGTACAGCGAGCGCCGCCATTACCGCGCGGCTTTGCAAGCAGGCGTAATAAGTACGCGGGCCGCGCCTAACCCGCCCGCACCACGCTGCGCAGTCCGGCGCGCGCCGCGCGCTTGACCAGCGCGGCGTCAAATGTGGCGAACGATTCGCCCTCGGGGGTCTGCAGCGCGTGCAGGGCATCGGCGAAATCCATTCCGGCCTCGAACGCGTCGAGTACGCGCTCTGTCAATGCCGGCGACTGCGGTGCAAGCTGTTCAAGCTCCAGCAGGCGGCGGAACAACTGTGCGATCAGAGCCGCGTCCATGCCGTAAGCCGCTCGCAACACCCATTCACACTCCATCAGCACACTTGGCGCGACGCTGCAAGATTCCGACTTCAGCAGCTTCTTCGCTCGCGCTGTCTGACGCGGATCGTCGCCCGTCATCAGACGCACCACCACATTGGTGTCGAGCGCGGCCATCAGCCGCGTTTTTGACCGGACCGCGCGGTGGGTGCGCAGCAGCACGCCCTGCGGGGTCTTCTCCGCCACCCGTCGCGTGCCTGGCAGCCTCCGGCGCCGGGTGCGGATTTTCATAGCAACGCGCGGACGCAGCCGTGCCGGCCGCGATCTAGGCCTGCTGGCGAAGCCCTTCCAGCAGCTTTTGCAGTTCCCCCGACTGGTACATCTCCTTCACGATATCCGAGCCGCCGACAAACTCGCCCTTGACGTAGAGCTGCGGGATCGTCGGCCAGTTGGCGAAATCCTTGATGCCCTCGCGGATATCGGGGTTCTCCAGCACGTTGACGCTGAAAAAACTCGTCACGCCGCAAGCGTTGAGCACCTGCACTGCGAGGGAGGAGAAGCCGCACTGGGGGGCCTGCGGCGTGCCCTTCATGTAGAGCACCACGGGGTTACCGGTGACCTGTTGCTTGATTTTGTCTTGAGTGTCCATAGTCATGATTTTAACGTCCCGCCCGAGACCCGGGCAATACCCGCGAGATCGGGCCAGCTGGCAACCGCTTCAAGTCCCGCTGCGGCAAGCAGGTTCCTGACCGCCGCGTCCTGCCCGGACCCGTGCTCCAGCAGCAGCGCACCGCCGGGCAGCAGGAATGACCCTGCTGCCGTCACGATCTCTCGGATCGCATCAAGCCCCTCGGGCCCCGCCACCAGCGCTCCTTGAGGCTCGAAGCGCAGAGCGGCGAGGTGCGGATCACCATGCGCGACGTAGGGTGGATTGGAGACGATGAGCTCGAAGCGCTCGCCGGCGACCGGATCGAACCAGCGGCCGTGGCGCAAATCGATTTCCAGATCCAGCTTTGCCGCGTTTCTTCTTGCAGTCAAAAGGGCTGAAAGATCGGAGTCGACGGCGACCACCCTGGTTTCCGGCTTGTTGTATTTCAATGCAATCGCGATCGCGCCCGAGCCGGTGCCCAGGTCAAGGATGGAGACGGGATTGCGTTCGAGCGCCAGGTCCACCAGGAGTTCGGACTCGGGCCGCGGGATGAGCACGGAGGGATTGACCGAAAGCTCCAGGCCGTAGAATTCCTTGCGGCCGAGGATGTAGGCGACCGGTTCTCCCCCGCTTCTTCGTTTGATGAAGTCAAAAAAAGAATTCTCGGCCTCGAAGGGAATTTCCTGTTCCGGTGACGCCGCCAGGCTTGCCTGCGAAAAACCGCAAACCTCCGCAAGCAGCAGCCTCGCCTCGCGCGCATCGATGCCCGACGCCGCCATCGCCTCGAATACGGTCAGGAACGCACCCGTGCGTTTTTCACGCGACTTTTTCCGAGAGCTGCGCCAGCTGCTCGGCCGTGTGCTCGGCCGCGAGCGCGTTGACGACATCGTCCAGTTCGCCGTCCATGATGCGTTCGATCTTGTAGAGCGTGAGATTGATCCGGTGGTCGGTGACGCGGCCCTGCGGGAAGTTGTAGGTGCGGATGCGCTCGGAGCGGTCGCCCGAGCCGATCAGCGATTTGCGCGTGGAAGCGGTCTTCGCCGCGAGCTCCTTTTCCTGCTTGTCCTTGATGCGCGCGGCGAGCACCGAAAGCGCGCTCGCGCGGTTCTTGTGCTGCGAGCGCGAGTCCTGGCACTCGACCACGATGCCGGTCGGCAAATGCGTGATGCGGATCGCCGAATCGGTCTTGTTGACGTGCTGCCCGCCGGCGCCCGAGGCGCGGTAGGTATCGACGCGCAGCTCGGCGGGGTTGAGGACTACCTCACTCAGCGCATCGGCTTCCGGCAGCACCGCGACCGTGCACGCCGAGGTGTGGATGCGTCCCTGCGTCTCGGTCTCGGGCACGCGCTGCACGCGGTGGCCGCCCGACTCGAATTTCAGCCTGGCGTACGCGCCCTGGCCGGCGACGCGCGCGACCACTTCCTTGAAGCCGCCGAGTTCGGAGGGGCTCTCCGAGATCAACTCCACCTGCCAGCCCTGGCGCTCCGCGTAGCGGGTGTACATGCGGAAAAGGTCGCCCGCGAAGAGTCCGGATTCGTCGCCGCCGGTGCCGGCGCGGATTTCAAGGAACAGGTTCCGGTCGTCGTTGGGGTCGCGCGGCAGCAGCGCCGCCTGCACCTCGGCCTCGAGGCTTTGCATGGCGCCCTGCGCGGCCTTCATCTCCTCTTCGGCGAAACCCTTCATCGAAGGGTCGGCGGCCATCTCGCCCGCGTCGGCGGCGTCGCGCTCCGCCTGCTGGTAGCGGCCGTAGAGTTCGGCCACGCGGTTGAGCTCGGCGTGTTCGCGCGAGAGCTTGCGGAATTCTCCCATGTCGCGCGCGGCGTTCTCGGCTGAAAGCAGACGGTTCAGCTCCTCCAGCCGCTTCGCCAGGCTGTCGAGCTTCGTGCGCAGCGACTGCTTCAAGGTCCGGGTTTCAAGTACGAATGCGGAATAGCCGCGCGAGCGTATCGCCGAGCGTACGGCGATCCTCGCCGGCAGCCTCGTTCAGCGCCTGCGTCGGCGCGTGCATCAGCTTGTTGGTGAGGCCCTGCGAAAGAGCCTCGAGAACCTGCTTCGGATCGTCGCCCCTGGCCAGCAGCCTGAGCGCGCGCTCCACCTCGACCTTGCGCGCATCTTCGGCCTGGTCGCGCAACGCGCGGATCAGCGGCACCGATTCGCGCACCTGCATCCAGTGCATGAACTGGCCGACCTGCGTGTCGATGATGACCTCCGCCTGTTCCACCGCCGAGCGGCGCGCGTCGAGGTTGCCCTGCACGATGCCCTTCAGGTCATCGACCGTATAGAGGAACACGTCGTCCAGCTCGGCGACTTCGGGCTCGATGTCGCGCGGCACCGCCAGATCCACCATGAACATCGGCTGGCGGCGTCGCGCCTTCAGCGCGCGCTCCACCATTCCCTTGCCCAGGATCGGCAGCGAACTCGCGGTGCAGGAAACCACGATATCGTGTTCATGCAGATGGGCGGAGATCTCGCGCAACTCGATCGCGCGGGCGTTGAAGCGGTGCGCCAGCGCCTCGGCCCTCTCCAGCGTCCGGTTGGCGACCGTGATGCGCGCCGGACTCTGCGCCGCGAAGTGCGTCGCGCACAGCTCGATCATCTCGCCCGCGCCGATGAACAACACCTTCTGGTCCTTGAGCGAAGGGAAGATTCGCGCCGCGAGCTTCACCGCCGCCGCGGCCATGGAAACGCTATGGGCGCCGACCTGCGTGGTGCTGCGCACTTCCTTGGCCACCGCGAAGGAGCGCTGGAACAGCTTGTTCAATACCGTGCCCAGCGTGCCCGCGGCCTCCGCCGAGCGCACCGCGTCTTTCATCTGACCGAGAATTTCCGGCTCGCCCAGCACCATGGAATCGAGGCCGGAGGCGACTCTGAACGCGTGCCGCACCGCCTGCTCCCGCGGCAGCGCGTACAGGCACGGCGTCAGCTCGCGCGGGTCGATGCCGTGGTATCTCGCCAGCCAATCGGCGACCGCCGCGCGTTTTTCGTCCTGCCACTCGCCGGACAGGTAGAGCTCGGTGCGGTTGCAGGTCGAAAGGATCGCAGCTTCGGGCGCGAGCAGCCGCTTGGCCTCGCCCAGCGCCTCGCCAAGGCGCTCGACATGGAACACCACCTTCTCGCGCATTGTCAGCGGCGCGGTCTGGTGATTGAGTCCAAGGGCGAAAATGGTCATGGCGAAGAGGATGCAAGCACTTGTTTCGTTGCCATTTTACCCCCTCCACAGCATCGCCGAATGGGGATCGTGGTTTAGAATGTCCGGATGGACACGCTCAGCCGAATCAAGGATCTCGCCATCAAGGAACTCTCGCTCGATCCGGGCAAGATCGATCCCAACGCGCCGCTCGCCGACCTCGGGGTCGATTCGCTCACCTTCATCGAATTCATGTTCAAGGTCGAGGACGAATTTGGCGTCAAGGTCTCGGACGAGGATTTGCGCAAGATCAAGTGCCTTGCCGACCTGGAGCGCCACGTCACCGCGTCGCTGCCGGCCGCCGGCAAGGCCTGAGCTGCGGGCCCCGCGATGGGCGCGCACCGCGTTGCGGTCACCGGGATCGGGGTCGTCTCGGCGCTCGGCAATAACCTCGAGGAGTTCTTCCGCTCGCTCGCCGAGGCACGATCGGGCGTGCGGCGCCTTCCCGACGAAGTAACGCTCGGTTCCGGCGTCCAGGTCGGCGCCCTCGCCACCTGGGACCCCGCCGCCCATTTCAAGGGGCCCGAAGCAGGGTCGCTCGACCGCGTCTCGCAATTCGCGCTCACCGCGGCAGGTCAGGCGCTTGCGGCAAGCGGCCTCGTCGCCACGGATCCGGGCGCGGCAGGGCGCAATCGCATCGGCGTCTACTGGGGCACCGGCATGGGCGGCGCGCACACCCTGGATGGCGCGTACAAATCCGTCTACGGCAAGAACGATTTCCGCTTGCGGCCGCTGTCCGTGGTGATGGCGATGAACAACGCAGCAGGCTCGAACGTCGCGGTGAAATGGGGATTGCGCGGCCCGTTCGCCAACTTCTCCACCGCCTGCTCGTCCTCGGCGATGGCGATCGGAGAAGCGATGCATGCGATCCGCTCGGGGCGCGCCGACGCGATGGTCGCGGGCGGCTCGGAAGCGCTGCTGACCCCGGGCATGCTCGCCGCCTGGCAGGCGCTGCGCACGCTGTCGCCCGCGGACGCGAACGATCCCGCGGCGAGCTGCAAGCCGTTCGACACGCGGCGCGGCGGCCTGGTGCTCGGCGAGGGCGCGGCGGCGCTGGTGCTCGAAGAAGAATCGCATGCGCGCGCGCGCGGCGCGCGCATCCTCGCCTTCATCACCGGTTACGGCAACACCTGCGACGCGACCCACCTGTCCAAACCCGACCGCGAAGGCCAGGTACGCGCGATGACCCAGGCGCTGCGCGAGTCAGGCCTGCAGCCAGATGCCATCGGCTACATCAACGCGCACGGTACCGCCACCATCGTCGGCGACGTCGTCGAGTGCGAAGCGATCAAGGCGGTGTTCGGCGATGCGGCAATGCGCATCCCCGTGAGCTCCACCAAATCCATGCACGGCCACCTGCTCGGCGGCGCGGGCGCGATCGAAATGGCCGCTGCGCTGATGCCTTTCACCGACGGCGTCATTCCGCCCACCGCCAACCTCGAGCAGCCGGACCCCGCATGTGCGGTACGCCACGTGCCGCTCAAGGCCCTGCGCGGCGAGATCCCGCGGGCGGTGATGTCGAACTCGTTCGCGTTCGGCGGCTCAAACGTCGTGCTGATCGCGCAACGAACCTGAACATCGATGTCTCCCGCAATCCCTAGCTTGTCGGCCGCGGAGGCCGCGCGCGCCATCCGCGCAGGCCGCCTGACCTGCGAATCGCTGGTGACGGCTTGCCTCGAGCGCATCGCCGCGCGCGACGGCGAGCTGGCCGCCTGGGCGCATGTCGCACGGGAGGCGGCGCTCGCGCAAGCGCGCGCGCTCGACCGGCAGCCCGCGCGCGGGCCGCTGCATGGTGTTCCGGTGGGGATCAAGGACATCTTCGATACCGCGGACATGCCCACCGAGCACAATTCCCCGATCTATCGCGGCAACCGGCCGCGCGCGGATGCCGCCGCAGTGGCGCTGCTGCGGCAGGCGGGCTGTGTCATTCTCGGCAAGACGGCAACGGCGGAATTCGCCAACATGCATCCGCCTGCGACGCGCAATCCGCGCAACGCAGCGCATACCCCGGGCGGCTCCTCGAGCGGCTCGGCGGCGGCGGTGGCCGACCACATGGTGCCGCTCGCGCTCGGCACGCAGACCGCGGGCTCGGTCATCCGCCCTGCGGCGTTCTGCGGCGTCATCGGCTTGAAGCCGAGCTTCGGCAGCATCAACCGGACCGGCGTGAAGCCGGTCTCCGATACGCTGGACACGATCGGGTTGTTCGCGAATACCGTCGAGGACGCGGCGCTCGCGCTGAACCTTCTTTCCAGCCGCCGAATACCCGATTTTGCGGCGAAGGCCGCCGCGCCGCGCATCGGCTTCGTGCGCACTTCGCGCTGGAAAGATGCCGACGCGTCCACGCACGCCGTGCTTGATTCCGCGGCGAAGCGGCTGGCCTCGGCCGGCGCCGATGTGAGGGACGCGGCACTGCCCGCGGCAGCCGAAGCGCTGTTCGACCAGCAGGGCCTGATCATGAACTTCGAGGCCGCGCGCGCGCTCGCCTGGGAGCAGTCGCGTCATCGCGAGGCGATCAGCGCCAGGCTGCTCAAGCGCCTGGACGAAGGCTGGGCGGTGTCGCGCGAGCAATATGACAACGCCCTGCAAACGGCGCGCGACGCGCGGCGCCAGTTCGCCGATCTGATGCGCAGCTACGATTTGCTGCTCACACCCGGCGCACGGGGCGAAGCGCCGTTGGGGCTGGCCTCCACCGGCGACCCGCTGTTCAACCGCGTCTGGACGCTGCTCGGCGTGCCCTGCATCACGCTGCCCTGGGGCAGCGGGCCGCAGGGACTGCCGCTTGGCATCCAGCTCGTGTCCGCGATCGAGCAGGACACGACACTCCTCGCCCACGCGCAGTGGGCGGCCACCGCGCTCGGCTAGACAAACCGCCTAGCTGCCAGGTACTGTCCCGGGCGGCAGCGTTTCCACGTAGCGGCAGATGTCGCCCGCGCGGGTCAGCCAGATGCGCTCGCGCTGCTTGACGATGTGCTCGATCACCTGCCGGAAGCGGCGCAGGCGATGCGGTTGGCCGAGGATGAAGCTATGCAGCACCAGGCTCATCACCAGCGGCCTGCGCACTGACTCCTCCAGCATCTCGTCGAAATGGTCGATCAGGTTCTCGCAATAGAGTTGCGACGGCGTGCGCCGCGACACGCACTCGAACGAGTCATTGAGGTCGTGAGCGTAGGGGATGGAAAGAATCGGGCCGTGCCTGGTGCGGAACCAGACCGGCTGGTCATCCAGCGGCCAGTCCATCATGTAGCGAAAACCCGCCTCGCGCAGCAAGTCGGGCGAGGCGCGGGTCTGCGAGATGTAGGGCGCAAGCCAGCCCATCGGCCGTTTGCCTTCATGTTTCTCGATTGCCGCGGCGGCCTCCTGGATGCAGGTCCGCTCTTCGTCGAGGGACATGTCGACCTGGCGTTCGGCGTTGGTGCGGCCATGGCCGACGATTTCGTCGCCGCGCTTGCTGAATGCCGCCACCATCTGCGGGCAGTAGCTGTAGAGCTCGGTGTTGACCAGCAGCGCGTAGGGCAGTTCGTAGGCGTCGGCGAGTTCGAGGAGGCGCCAGGCGCCGACCCGGTTGCCGTAGTCGCGCCACGCAAAACTGCGCTGGTTCGGCTGCGGGTGAGGGGCTGCGTAGTCGTTGCCGAGGCCTTCGCCGAACGAAAAGTGCTCGACGTTGAGGCAAAGGTGCACGGCGAGGCGCTTGCCGCCCGGCCAGCTGTAGTCCCTGCGCTCGGTGATCGCGGAGTAATCGTAGCGGTCGTGCGTTTTCAGCGTCATAGGTCGAACCCCTCGGAAAAGCGGGAAAAATCGCGCACCTCTTCAATCTTCAGGCAACCCTTCAACAGGCTGCGGGTGGCGGCTTCCCCCCAGGTCGGCGCGCCGAGCTGCATGAACTTCGCCTCCAGTTCCGCGGGCTGATGCGGCTTGGAAGACTCGCCCTTGGTCACCGTGCACCGGCCTACGTGCACCTGGCCGCTGGCGAGGACGATGCGCAAATCGCAGACCTGCTCGGCCGGGTAGCGTGCGGTGTAACCCTCGTCCTCTTTAACGTCGACGCGCGCGGCCAAGGCCTGGATCGCCGCGTTGTCCACCGCGACCTGCTCGAAGGGGCCCAGGCCCGACGTTCCATGATGCAGGATCGTTGCCAGCGCGAAGGGCACCGAGAAACGCGCGCCGAAACTGCTCGTCACCCGCTTCCCGGCGAGCATCGCCGCGAGGCGATAGGCCTTCACTTCGATGCGGGCGATGCTGCCGGTCTCCAGCTTGCCGGATCGCGACAGGAGGTCTTCCAGCGCGTCGATCACCGAATGCACGTAACGCCCTGTCGGATGGAGCTTGAAGTAGCCCTGCGCGAGGATCCACTCGCGGCCGAGGTTTTCCACTGCTTTCGCCGGATCGAAACCGTCGGAAAGCACCTTGCCGTACACCGAAGCCGGACTGTCCTTCTCGCCGGTGAAACCGCATTCGACCAGCCGCGCGGCCATCATTCCCATGTAGCCCGCGTGCCCGGTGAAGATGTTGCGCACCGTCGCACCGTCGAGCAGCGTCTGCCGGCTGGTCGCCATGCCCATGGTCGTCGCTACGTTGATGAGCTCGAGCATCTGGCGTTCATCGAAGCCTTTCAGCCGCCCGGTCGCAACAGCCGCGCAGAGCGTGCCCCAGGTGCCGTGCGGGTGCACCGAGATCTTCACCTGCGCCGCCCGGCTGATGCGCGAGCCCAGCTCGTAGCCGACGGCCACGGCCATCAGCAATTCCTCCCCCGAAGCGCTCGCCTCCTGCGCCAATGCGACCGCGGCGGGCACCACCTGGATGCCCGGATGGCCTTTCGCGAACAGATTGCCTTCGTTCAGTTCGAGCCAGGTTCCGGCGGTGCCGTTCAGGAGTGCGGCGTCGAGCGCGCCGGCGCGCCGGCGCGTACCGAGCACCCAGGCAGTGCCGCGGGCCGCGCCGGCAAGGTGCCGCTTCAGCAGCGCCTGCATTTGCGCTTGCTGCATGCCGGCGGCGATCACCGGCAGGCTGTCCGCAATCACCCAGCGGGCGCGCTCCAGCACATTCGCGGGGAGGTCTGCCAAGCGCGTGCGGCAGGCAAAACCGGCGAGTTCCCTCAAATAGCTCAGTCGACCTTCGCTCCCGAGAGACGAATCACGTCGGCCCATTTCTTCACCTCGACCCGGATCCAGGCCGCGAACTCCTCCGGCGAGTTACCCACGACATCGGCGCCCTGCGAGGTGAGCTGATCGCGCACTTCCGGAATACGCAGGACGCGCACGACTTCGGAGTTCAGGCGATTGATGATTTCGCGCGGCGTACCCGCGGGCGCGAGCAGCCCGTTCCAGCCGACCGCATCGAAGTCCTTCAGACCCAGCTCATGGAGCGTCGGTACGTCTGGTAGAACCTGGATGCGCGCGAGGCTGGTGACCGCGAGCGCCTTGATCCTGCCCGAGCGCACATGCGGCAGCAGCGGCGGGACGTTGTCGAACATCATCGGGATCTGCCCGGCGACCAGATCGACGATCGCCGGCGCGCCGCCCTTGTACGGAATGTGCAGGATATTCACGCCGGTGTAGGACTTGAAAAGTTCGCCCGTCATGTGCGGCGGCGTGCCGTTGCCGGCCGTGCCGTAACTCAGGGCCCCGGGCTTCGCGCGCGCCAGCGCAATCAGTTCGGCGACGCTCGAAACGCCCGCCGAGGGGTGAACCACGAGCAGGTTGGTGTAGTTCACCGCCTGCGCGATGGGCGCAAAATCCTGGATCAAGTCGTAGCTGAGCTTCTTGTAGAGGCTCTGGCTGATCGCGAGCGAACTGGTGCCCATGATCAGGGTGTAGCCGTCGGGCGGCGACTTGGCGACATGATCGGCGGCGATGTTGCCGCCCGCGCCGGGCCGGTTCTCGACCACCACCGGTTGGCCAAGCGGCCCCGCGAGCCGCGCCCCAATGGTGCGCGCAAGGATGTCCGAGGTGCCGCCGGGCGGAAATGGCACGACGATGCGCACCTGGCGATTCGGATAGTTCTGCGCCAGCACCAGTCCGGTCATGAGCAAAGCGACGGCCGCAAGCAGAATTCGCAGCATGTTTCTCCCCCTGTGGAGAACAATTATGCGGCCAATCCTGCAAATGCAGGGTGTGGTGGCCAAGGCTGGAATCGAACCAGCGACACGCGGATTTTCAGTCCGCTGCTCTACCAACTGAGCTACTTGGCCTTCGGGACGTGCCCCGCATGAAACTGTAACTACAGCGGGCGCGGTTTGCAGGGGCGGATTATATCAAGAGGGCGACTTCTCGAGGCTGTAGCCCAGGCCACGGACGGTGACGATGCGCACGCCGCCGGGCTCGAGCTTTTTGCGCAGCCGGTGCACGTAGACCTCGATCGCGTTGCCCGAGACTTCCTCGCCCCACTCGCACAGGTGGCCGACCAGCTGGTCCTTGGAGACGAGGCGTCCGGCGCGCTGCAGGAAAATTTCCAGCAGGCTGATTTCGCGCGCCGAGAGTTCGATCGCGTCGCCGTTCATCTGTGCGGTGCGCCCGACCTGGTCGTAGGTAAGGGGGCCGTGCTTGAGCAGCGTCGGGCCCCCCGCCATGCCGCGGCGCGTGAGCGCGCGCACGCGCGCCTCCAGTTCGGCGAGTTCGAAGGGCTTGGGCATGTAGTCATCCGCCCCGGCATCCAGGCCACGAACCCGGTCGTTCACGCCGTCAAGCGCGGTCAGGATCAGCACCGGCATGCGCGAGTCGCGTCCGCGCAGGCGGCGCAGAACATCCAGGCCGGATTTCTTCGGCAGGCCGATGTCGAGGATGAGGAGGTCGAAATCGTTGGCCTCGAGCGCGCTGTCGGCCTCGACGCCGGTCTTGACCCAATCCACCGCGTAGCCCGACTGGCGCAGCGTACGCGTCAGGCCGTCGGCCAGGATGGCGTCGTCCTCCGCGACGAGTATCCGCATGTCTCCTCCTCGCGATGAGTGTAATACAAAAGAAAAGGGGCCCTTGCGGGCCCCCTTCCAGCAGATCCCCGCTTGCGCGGGGATGACCTTGCTAGCGCAAGGTCACATGTCCATGCCGCCCATGCCGCCCATGCCACCCATGCCGCCCATGCCGCCGCCGTGGTCGTGCCCGCCGCCGCCCTTCTTGTCTTCCACCTGTTCCG
>Ga0315281_10001142_pt1 | contig 38865 bp, 36 predicted proteins | sample YL17G07_0_MG_FD_204540 | JGI IMG/M metagenome (GOLD analysis project Ga0315281, IMG submission 204540) | Sediment microbial communities from Yellowstone Lake, YNP, Wyoming, USA - YL17G07_0 | ecosystem: Environmental > Aquatic > Freshwater > Lake > Sediment | place: USA: Wyoming | collected...
GGCCCCACAATTCCCCTTCGACTTGGCCGGCTCATTACGAACGGGTCTCGACGTTCGTGTCCTGGCCGCCACGCTGGGCTTTTGCCTGATCGCCGGCGTGCTCTCCGGCATGAGGCCGGCCCTGCGGCTTTCGCGGCGAGACACACTCGCCGACTTGAAGCAGTCCGGCACCGAGGTGCTTCGATCCACCGGAAGGGTACGCCGGCCTTACGGCTTATCCGTGGTTTGCCAGATCGCCCTATCTGTCGTGCTCGTGATGGGCGCAGCGCTGTTCACCCGTAGCGCTCTGCAAACCAGCCCGGCCAGTTCCGGTTTCAGCCTCGATGGCAAACTGCTCATCGAGCTCGATCCACTCGCCGCAGGTTACGACCTCGCTCGCACTCAGCAGGTCTACCAAGACTTGGTCGACCGTTTGAGGTCCATGCCCGGGGTCCAGACGGTTAGCTTGTCCGCCTCATTCCCCTTCGCGGATGGGGGCGGTCACGGCGGTTCAGTCAGCGAATACGAACCGGGAGTCGAAAAGGATCAACGGAATGAAGAACAAGTGCTCCGCGATGCGATTGCCAATCCACCTGCGAGGACGGGCACCGTGTACACCGTTGGAGTGGGTTACTTTGAGGTGATGGGAATGCCCCTCTTGCAGGGTCGGCCTTTGCAACCTCTCGACAGTGTCCCTGACGCAGAGAAGGTGGTGATCCTCGATAAGAGCCTGGCTCGCAAGCTTCGACCGGATGGAAACGCCCTCGGCTGTCTGATCCAGTATGGCTGGCGATCATCATCGTCACCGCCACGCCGGGTGGTCGGGATCGTACCGAACTTGCGGACTGTCTCGGACAACAAGACGAGTTCAGCCCAGATATACGTGCCGATGGGACCTGACAGCCGGCCTGCCTTCATCCATCTTCGTGTCGCGAGCACAGCACGCGGGGCCGAGGCCGCCTTGCTGCAGCGGATTCCCACGGAGATTCGCAAGGTGGACCCGCATCTGCCGATCCTATCAGTGATGACTCTGGCGGACTGTCACCGCAACAATCCCTTCGTGTGGCTTTGGGGAGTGGGCGCGCGGCTTGCGGCGGCCTTCGGAGCCATGGCCCTATTCCTGGCGTCCTTGGGCATCTACGCGGTCAAGGGCTACCTGGTCGCATCCCGGACGCCGGAGATCGGTATCCGCAAGGCCCTTGGAGCGACGCACAGGAACATCATGGGCATGGTCTTCCGCGAGGGAATGGTGTTGACGCTCGCGGGACTGGCCGTTGGATTGTTGCTGGGACTGGCCGTCGCGCGTCTGATTGGCAGCCTCCTCTACGGCGTCAGTCCGGTCGATCCCGTCAGTATTGTCGTGGCCGTGGCCTTGCTCGGTGCCGCTTCGCTTCTGGCCAGCTACATCCCCGCCCGCCGGGCGGCGAAGGTCGATCCGATGGTGGCCCTGAGATACGAGTAGGAGGAACAAGGGGAGCTCTGTGGCAAGACATGCGACATGGCTTGTGGATGATGGCCAAGCACTTGGATCTGTGTCGCTAACGGGCGGGAGGCACGCCCAAGGCCGGGGATTCACGTTACTGCCTCGCTTCTTGCTTCCGTAGCAGGTCGGCGATGGAGTGATGGCCCGGGCTGCGTATTCGCCTATTCGTTCGCCCCATGCTTTCGCAGCAGTTCGGTGATGCAGGGGTGGCAGTTGCTTCTGAATGACGGTGAAAAACCGTCCCCGGCGCTGCCCTGCTCGGTGTGCTCGGTCTGGGTTATGCTGGAATACGACTGAGACGTATGGGGTGAAAGCTGATAGTGTAGTGTAGGATGTTACCCAAAATGCAGACAGATGTCAACGCACTCAATAAGATGACGATCACGGCGGCCCCAGCGACGACGAGTTATGAGCTGCGCTGGAAGCCCACAACGCCGGGTCTTTATCCGGTCTGGCTGACGGGAAGAGACGTGCCACCGACAGGTGTTGATCCCTGTGAGGTCCCGCTCACCATTCTGTGGCAGGTGACCCCCAGGAACACACCACCAAAGTTCCACCCGTGTGGTGGACTGCCGTAGACGATGGCAGAGAGATTGCATAACCCACTTCAGAAGGGAACAAGTCATGACAGAATGGAGACTGTGGACCGCAGCAGAGGTGCGGGTGCTGAAGAAGATGTATCGCGAAGGATACCGGGTGGGAGCCATTGCTCATCACTTCGGTCGGAGCCGGGATGCTGTCAAGAGGAAGCTGTCGTACCTCGGCATCCGCCGACCAAAGAAGTATGATGGAAAGGGAAAACGAGAGGGATAGTTGTCGTTCGTTCCTCACCCCGCCGACTGGATGCCTTGGGACTACCGAGACACACTCCAAGAGCAGGCCGTTCCCCCTCGGAATAGCTGATCCCCGGCCACCTCGATCAACACCAGCCCTCATAAACTCAGATTCTTTTCAGGCCTGCCGGAATGACAGGCGGGTTCAAAACCAGCCACGAACCCAATCCCCGGGTCCGAGGCGGCGCAGACGCCATGCGCGGGGAAGATTCCTACTTCTTCACCGTGCTTCCGCAGCAGGTCGGCAATGGAGGCGTGGCAGCCGCTTCTGAGTGACGGTGGACGCCCGGGACGAGCGAGGATGCGAAGGAGCCATGGTGGAGGCTGGGGGTTCGGCTATTCCTTTGCCTCGTGTTTACGCAGCAGGTCGGCCTTGGAGTGGTGGCCGACGCAATGGAGTCATGGCCGCCCTTGATGAGCGACGGGGAGGGAGCCATGACCAAGCCTGCGGATTTGACTGAAGACCAACTTGACCGGAGCCAGGGCCGTGGCTGGGGATGATTATTCTTGATCCCCGTGCTGACGCAGCACTTCAGCGATGGAGGGGTGGGCGATGGGGTGATGGTCGCCCGGTGACGAACGATGGAGCCATGGCCAGGCTGCAGATTCGCCTATTCCTTCGCGCCGTGCTTCCGCAGCAGGTTGGCGATGGAGATGTGACGGACGAGGTGACTGTGGCTGCCCGGGACGAGCGACGGGACGGCAGGGAGCTGGGACGCAAGGTTTCTGTCGGGCAAAGGGGCTATTCCTCTGCCCCCGTGCTTGCGGGGGGAGTATGTCCAATAAAACAGTCCCAGGTAGGGTTATACCCCATAGAAAACCAAACAAGGAAAGGATAGGGAATGGCTATGCTCTATGCTTTGCACTCTCGCTGCTGTGTTGATTTTGGGCCCAGGGGGGGATGCGGATGGGCTACAAGGTATTGTGGGATCAGGCCGCGAACCACACATTTGGATGATAAGCTAAGAGGCAATTATGGCAACATTAGTCGAGATGCCGGAGCTGCAATCCACAGATCGCTGTGAATCGCAGGACGCAGGAAACAACCAAGGGCGTGATGCTTCGCCAAACGACGATGGATTGATGGAGCAGATCCTTGAGAATATGAGTAGCACGCCTTGGGAGGAGGTGTTGAAGAGGATCGCATGCTCGCCCCACATCCGGCGAGGCAAGGTGCTGAGCATCCGTCGTCAGATTACGGAGGGCACCTACGAGATCGAAGATCGGGTGGACGGAGCGATAGATCGGGTGCTGGAAGCGATCGCATGTCCCTCCGAAAAACCCTGTCTTGACGACGATGTGAGATCAGGACCGGCGAAGTTGGTGGCATGTTGACCCATTCCAATGGCGCCCAGTGAGCCAACAGGGTGCTTTTCGCACAACACGTCGGGGAATCGGGGAGAGCGTCGAGACGAGTACAGACATCTGTTCGACAGTCTATGCAGCTATGCGGACATACCTGTAATGCAAACCTCCAAGTACAGGAATGGAGATGAGTGCCACAGCAATCAGTGCGTGGTTTTCCGGTCGTGTGACGGCCGTTCTCGACGAGCTACCCTTTTACGAGGGATGGGGCGGAGGAGCTTTCACAAAGCCCGCGGGTTCGGGTGGCTGCAGATGCATGGGAGTTATAGCCGCCCGGGACGAGCGAGGGGTCGGGGGAACCGAAGCCCACGGACGAGTGTGGCCAAAGTGCTTCGCACGAGCAGACTTCCAGTACAAGACCCAAGAACAAACGATTCACCCGTAGAGCATTTGCAAGGCGTAACCCCGGGATCTGTTGTCTTCTGAGATTCTTGCAGATTCCTTGCCTGAATGGCTGAAATTGCTTGTAGGTACAGTTGTGTACCCCTCTTCGCGATGGGAGTAGCAATTGCTGATACATACGCTTGCCCTCATCGCAACGGGTGTTTTCTACCCCGAAATGCCTTAACGGACCGCCATTCGTAATGGTGTTCCCAGATTTCCGGAAAGGAAAGGCGAATTATGTTGGCAATTGCTTCCTACTGGGTGTTGATTGTGGTTATCATTGTAGTTGTGATTGGTGTCTATCTGTATAGAAAAATGGGGTAAAGGCAAGAAAATATCAACTGAGTCAAGAGTTTCCTTCACGCGATGATTACCACCGGGATCCGCAAGAAGTAGATTGCACAGACCACAATCAACATCGCCGATAACGACGAATTGCTGGCACTTGTCTCCAAGGCCGGCGGTAGAGGGGTCTTTATTGGCTTTGAATCGCCCATGGCCAAAGGACTGGTTGGAGTGGGTAGGGAATTCAATCTCGCCGGGAAGAGGAGGAAGTCTGAGCGGGGCCGTAGGTATCCCGGCCGGGCAGCATCCTGCTCGTGGCAAACCGGCCATACCCTCAGACCATTGCCGGCCGCCCGGGACGGGCGACGGAGCCGTTGCCGGGGCTGGGGGTTCGGACTGATGAACTGGCAGGAGCCATGGCCGAGGCTGGGGATTCGTCTATTCCTTCGCCCCGTGCTGGCGCAGCAGTGTGGCGATGGAGGTGTTGATGCGGCGGAGTGACGGCCGGTCGGGACAGGCGACGGAAGGGACGCACCCATGTGGGAGACTGCTTCTTGGCAACGAGCGGCAAGCGCAGGCGGGCACCTCCATAGTGAAGCGTGAGGAACGAGACGGTGCCCACCCCCGTCCGGGGCCGGTGAGGGAAGAGGAAGCGAGACTTGGCCCGTGGATCGGACGGTATAAGTGAGATAGCCGTATCATAGGCACGGTCGCACTGAAGGTCGATGGGGAAGGCCGTGTCGCTTTGTCCCAGGTCCAGTCGCTGAACGGTCCCCGTTGGCCCGATGAGGGCTTGACAGAGGGGGTAAATGGACTTGTTGGCCGATGCGCCTGCGTGATTTGGCCTGGAGTCATGCCGAATCTGCGGTTCGCGTCACCAACAGCAGGGGGCATGGTCAAGCAAGTAGATGGCAGAGAAGACTCTTGGAACGCGCTGAGAGAGCATGTGGTCAAGGTGAGCAGGGAGGGATGCGCGGTGAGGGAGGATGTTGTGAACAGAAGAAAAACGGCTGACGTTTATGACCGTCCGGCGAACCCTATCTTTGCTGCTGTTGAAGGATGAGAATAATGCTGCCATAGGACTAAGGAGAGAATGGATGGCAGCAGGCAAACGACGGACATCGTTGACCCCACGGGGTCCGTTCTGGCCGGGGCATCTTCAGCGGTGGAAGCAGTCCGGACCGTCCCAGGCCCAGCACTGTCGGTGGCAACGGCTATCGCCGGCAACGTGGTGTTCGACTCCCCACAGACTTCATGCTCTCGTTGTTCGCACCGGGCACGTCATGATGTATCAAAGCACACCGTACTCATCATAGACGTCGCGCAGCGTGCGGCCTTTGAGGAGCTCCCGGCGGGTGTCGCTCTCTTTGCCGGCCTTCTCGGCGGCCAGATCCAACACTTTGTCTTCGATGGCGGAGGGCACCACGACGATACCGTCGAAATCGGCAAACACCAATTCCCCCGGATGCACCAGCACGTCGCCACAAGTTACGGGTACGTCGTAAGCCATCACGCGGCCGCGACCCTTACTGTCCAGCGGCCGAATGCCCTGGTAGAAAACCGGAAATCCCAGTTCCATGATCTTCCGGCAATCACGAATCTGGCTGTCACAGATGCATCCGGCGGCGCTGTTGCGTTTGGCCACGGTGCTCATCAGCTCCCCCCAAGGTGCATTACGACCGGCATAGTCGGTCGAGTGTACGACGACGTCGCCCGGCTGGAGAGAGTCCATGAGATCGATTTCCAGGCCGTAAGGGTCTTCATCTACATAGTCAACATCCATCCAGCGGACCGTGCGCGCTCGGCCGACAATGGTACAGCGGTTGGGGTCCAGCGGCCGCAGCCTCTGGTGCATGGCCTGATGCAGACAGCCGACACTGTCGAGAACGTCGCAGACGGCGGGGACGTAAAGGTGTTGGCCGACCCAGGCAAAACGCTCCTGGTCGTTGACGAATGAGAGCATAGGCAGTCCTTTCACGCCCAAACGAAAGGTTCCATAACGGTGGGGACGACGCAACGGGTCGTAAGTTGGCGCTGCCGGCAGAGCCAGCGGAACGTCCGAGGATTCTCCGCGTTCAGTTCCATCATGTCTACGCTACTGCACATCCCGTATGGATACCGTCTCAGGAGAACCGACTGTCCGGTCCATCCGACAAGGTTTTTCTGCTAAGCATCGGCCACGCGGAATCGCGCAACGGTCTCTTCGTCGACCTCGATGCCCAGACCCGGTCCTTCCGGCAAAGCCAGCCAGCCATCCACGCACCGCAGGGGCGTGCGGCACAGGGATCGGGAAATGGGATCATCGCATACGTTGTACTCCTGAAAAAGGGCATTGGGGAGAACCGCGTTGAGGTGAAGCGACGCGGCCGTCAGCAGGTCCGACTGCCAGGCATGAGGACAGATGGAGCGTCCGGCCGCTTCCGCGAGCGGCACCACCCTGCGTGCCACGGTGAATCCCCCGCATCGAGAGAGGTCCGGCTGCACTACGTCAACGCCGCCCTCCCGGATCAGATGCTCGAATCCCCAGACCGTACCCTCCTGTTCTCCGGCGGCGATTCTAATCGGTGTCGCCTCGGCTACCGCCTTGTACGCCGCATAATCCTCCGGATGGCAAGGCTCCTCCACCCAGAAGGGATCGAAGGGCTCGATGGCCTGTATCAGTAAGATCGTCTCGTCCACAGATCGTGGATATATCCAGCCCGCATCGACCATAAGAACGCGGTCCTTCCCAAGGCTTTCCCGAGCTGCCTGGACGAGAGCCGCATCTTTGTGTCGATCCCTCCCAAAGCCTCCCCACCCGAACTTCACTGCCGAGAATCCACGGTCAACATACCGCTGCGCTGCTTCCTTCATGGCCTGCGGCGTGTCGCGGAAGAGAGTGCTTGCATAGGCGGGCACCCGCTCCCGGCGAGCCCCGCCGAGCAGCGCATGGATTGGCTTGTTCAGGGCCTTGCCCATGATGTCGTAACAGGCAATGTCGATGCCGCTGATGGCCTGGAGAACAACACCTCTCCTGCCGTAATACATGGTGCAATTGAAGAGTTTGTCCCACAGTCGTGCTATTTCGAACGGGTCTTCTCCAACCGCCAGACTGCCTATCCCATCGAAGAATCCAGTGCCATCGCCCGGGGCCTCGATAACGGCCTTGAGCGCATGTGGTTGAGTTTCGATTTCCGCCCATCCGTCGATCCCCGCGTCGGTTGAGACACGAAGGAGGGAACGATACTTCGGACCTGAGGCCTCCCCGCCGTGAATGCCATAGCCGCGGGGTGATTCCAGAATGATGGCTTCGACCTTTGTGATTTTCATGGGCACAAGACCACCTTTATGGCACGATCGCCATCCCTGGCCACCGACAGGGCTTCTTCGGCTTTTTCCAGCGGAAACCGGTGTGTCACGAGCGAGCGCAGGTCGATCAGGCCGCTGGCTGCGAGCTGAACGGCTCTGTCCCAGAGCAGAGGCGAGCCAATGCCCGTGACAACATGCAGGTCCTTCTGTACGATCCAATCCGAGGGAATGTTGGCTGTGCCGGTGCCGGACACCCCGTAGAGAGCCACGCGTCCGCCGGGCCGGACCCATTCAAAGGCCTGGCGCACGGCAATGTCCGCACCCGAGGCCTCGACGACAATATCAGGTCCCTTGTCCCCCGTTGCCCACAGGACCTTTTCCTGGAGGTCGGCATCCCGGTAGACCCACGTCTCGGTCGCGCCGAACCGCTTGGCCAAGCTGAGCCGTACCTCACCCCGTCCAATCATGAAGACAGGCGTGCAGCCTGAAATACGGGCGAGCCCCAGAAAAAGCAGTCCTGCGGGGCCGCTCCCGAAGATCAGGACCGATTCGCCCGGCTGAGCCTGGGTCCGAAGAAACGCGCCCCAGGTGCAGTTGAGTGGCTCCATGATCGCACCCTCTTCGAACGAGAGCGCCTCGGGCAAAGAATAGAGGTTCGCGGCCGGAACGGTCACATACTCGGCGTAGCCGCCGTCGCCACCTGTTGTGCCCAGCTCGCCTCCGGTTTTGCAGAGTAGTTTTCGGCCGGCACGGCAATAGGGGCACAGGCCACATCCAATGACGGGGTCAACAATGACCCTGGTTCCCATCCAGTCGGAAGGGACGTCACGGCCGACGCTCTCGACGACACCGGAGATCTCGTGGCCGAGCACCTGAGGAACTCGATCGAACCTCTGGCGACCATCCAACAGGTGAAGGTCCGTGGCGCAGATGCCCACCGCGTGCACGCGGACGAGAGCCTCCCCCCTGTCAGGAGGACGGCAGGGCCGCTCCTGTAGTTCCAGATGTCCATCCTTAATCACGAGAGCCTTCATCGGTCTTGTTCCTCAACCAGACTGTTTCGGCAAGATTACCAGAACCGCCAGTAAAGATATACCCAAATACAGGCATATAAGGCAAACCAGAGTCTTACGCTTCTATAGCGAGGTCGTGCGATACCCTCGTCGTAGTTGGCAAGAAGCGACGGGCTCCACAGCAGCGATTGCACTGCTTCTTTCGGCCCCGGTGCGGTGGCCAGGGACACAGCCACTACACCGGCCATGATAATGACTTGGGCGATGAAGGCCAGATACAGCCAATGCAGTTTGTAGCCGAGGGCGGGAGCACCCAGCGCGACCGCCGTCTGGATGGCCAATCCGCCGATGATGCCGAAAAGGGCGCCTGGATAGTTCGTTCGCTTCCACAGAATTCCCAGAATGAACACGGAGACGAATGGGGTAGCCAGATACGTGACCCCCGTCTGGAAATACCGGAAGATGCCTCCCAGCATTTCCACCGCAGGAGAAACCAGGCCCGCGATCGTCAGCGCGAGCAAGGAGGCAATCCGTCCCGCCCGGATCACCTGCTGCTGGGTGGCATCCGGCCGCAGCATTTTCTTGTAGATGTCCAAGGCGAAGATCGTAGCCGTGGAGTTGGCCAGCGCACTGACCGTAGACATCACCGCCGCGAGGAAGCCCGCCAGAACCACGCCGCGAAGCCCAAAACCGGAGGCAAAAGTGCCCAGGGCGAGAGAGAACGCCGTATCCGGGTTACTAAGGGGCTCGGCTTGATGCATCTGATGAATCCAAAAGAAAACGATGAAGCCCAAGAAGCAGGTCACGAGGGGCCGCAGCAGATTGACGAAGCCGGCAAAGACAATTCCCATGAGGCCATCCCAGGTGGAACGGGCGCCCAGCACCCTTTGGATCATCACCTGGTTCGTGGCCTGATAGAAGAGAAATACACCCAGTGAGCCGCAGATTAGTGCCGGGAAAGGTGCGACGGGGTCGAGCGGCGGATGGTACAGGTGAAAACGCTCGGGGTTCGCCTGCACCATCGCACTCCAACCGCCGGGGATCTTGCTCAGCGCGACGAAAAAGAGGACGGTCCCACCCCCTAACAGGAGCACACACTGTGCGGCGTCGGTCCACATCACCGATACCAGTCCACCCTTCACCGTATAGAGACCTACGAGGATCACGGTGCCCCAGAGGATGGTATAGAAGTTCCATCCGGTAAGCTCGGAGAAGACCAGGCTGCCGCCGTAGAGGACGGGCGCCAGGAACACCAGGACGTAGGCGACCAGCATGACCCAGCTATAGATATCACCACAGAGGGGACCGAAGCGTTTCGCCAGAAACTCGGAAACCGTGGCAATCCGGTTCTTCAGATACACGGGTATGAAGAACAGCAGCACGAGCAGGTACGTGGGCAGACACCACCATTCCCAGTTGGCGATCCCCATGCCGTGCTGATATGCAGCGCCGATGGTCCCCACGATCTGCTCGCTGGAAACGCTGGTGGACACGAAGGCCGAGCCGATGATCCACCAGGGCAGCCGCTCGGATGCGAGAAAGTAGGCTCTGGCGGTCTCGCCTTGCCTGCGTGATGCCCAGAGCCCCACCCCCATCACGAAGACAAGGGACCCGAGAATGATGGTGATGTCCAGCGGGCTTAAGGCAAAGTTCAAGGCAGCAGTCTCCCCAAGGGCGTACGCCGATCTGCCAGGCAGGGACGGAAGGCCTCCGCGTACCGGACGCCGACACGCTGCCCGGCGGCCTTCAGTCGTTCGTCCAGCATGTCGCGATAATCCTTTCCCAGCAGGCGTTGCGACACCTCCATCTGGCTCTTATGGAGCCCGACGATCTGCCGCATCTTCACAGATGTGGCGGCGTCGACCTCGACGAAATGGGTGGCCTCGAAGCCATACCCCGGCCCCGGGTCCGCGTAAAAGATCGGGGGCACGCGCGGCAGCGCCGAGCTCTCCGTCCGCACGGAAGCAATCTGCGAGAGCAGTGCCGCCTGAAACACGAGGGTAGACGTCGTGGAGTGATCGAGGTTGTAGTCCTGGGGAAAGTGCGTGAACAGCAGATCCGCCTTCGTGTGTCGGATCGCCTCGATCATCTTGAGGCGATTGGCCCACGTGTCGTACAGAGCCTCGTCAGGTTCGCCGAGGCAGTCGTATTGGGCGCCTATCGCGCGAGCCACCTCTCGCATCTCCTGGTCGCGCAGACGGGCACACTCGGCGTGAGGAAAGTCCGGGTCATCGCTGATTCCCTTGTCCCCGTTGGTGGCGCAGATCAGAAAAACGCGATCCCCGCGCTGGCGATAGAGAAGGAGCGTGCCCAGGCAATACATCTCGTCGTCCGGGTGGGCACCGATGAAGGCTACGTTCATAAGGGTTCTCCCCAAAGAAGACTGACGGCATCGCGATGGATGATCTCTTCGATGGATTGGTGGCTCACGCACGGCAGGTTCGTTCCGGTGGTGAAACGATTGATAGTTCGCAGACCCTCCAGCGAAGCCGCCGGAGTCGTGAATGGGTAGTCCGAGCCGAACAGGAGCTTATGAAGGACGCCGTACTCTTGGGCCAGCACCATGGAATTGTAGAACTGCCAGGGCCGGCCAAAAAGGGCGCTCACGTCGGCGTAGACGTTGGGATGCTTGCGAATCACGGCGATGGTTTCGCCTTCCCAGGGGTGGCCGAGGTGGGCGATGACGATCTTGAGATCCACAAATCGGCCTGCAACCGCATCGATCAGCACCGGTCGTGACCATGCCAGCGGTCCCAAGCGCACGAAGGAGGTACCCATGTGGAACAGGACCGGCAGGTTGTGCTTGACACAGTCGGCATAGAGCCAGTCCAGCTTCGGGTCCGTCGGGTCAAAACCCGCGTATATGGGTCCGAGCTTTACTCCCCGCAAATGCAGGTCTTGGCGCGACCGCTCGAAATCGTCCTTCCAGCAGGGTTCGTTGGGATCGAGGGACATGAATCCGATCAGTTTTTCCGGCGCCCGGGCGACGAAGCCGGCGACAAATTCATTGGGCACACGCAGTCCGCTCAGGAGCCCACGCAGACCGAAGCAGATTGCGCGGTCGCACGGCGTCACCACCTTCATATAGGTATCGAATTCCACGGCGATATCGATCTGGACCCCAGGATGGGAACTGCGCAGGTCCTGTAGGAAACTGGCATGAATATGGGACGGATAGTCCCACGCATGTGTATGGACGTCCACGATCACCGTGAATACTCCTCATGTCCCGGCGCCCGGCAGAGCGTGTGGCGGGAAACCAGGGCAAAAAGCCAGCCTGAATCCCAGTGTTCAGCGCCTAAAGTTTCCGGCATCCGTTCATTCCTTCTCTCTGAATTCTGCACCTATGCGATGGGAGAGTTCATTGGCTTTCTCCATCACAATCTGCCAATGGGCCGCATCGATTCGGTACGGGGTCCCTTGAATGGGACCTGCCGCCGAGATCGCCGCGATCCATCGTCCGGAAGCGTCCCACACCGGCGCCGCGATACAGCCTACTCCCAGGTCTTCCTCCTCCACCTCTATGGCATAACCTGTTTGCCGAATCTCCTGCAGGGCCTTTCGCAGTCTGGTCATGTCGGTGATGGTATGCTTGGTATACTTGGTCAAGGGATGGGCCAAAAGGCTCTCGAGCCTGTCCTCAGGCTGGCCTGCAAGGATGACCTTGCCCAGTGCGGAGGCATGGAGCGTCATCTGGCCGCCGACACGCGTGGTCACCTGGATCCGCCCCGGGCTGGGCTCTTTGGCCACAACAATCAGGTCCCTTCCCACCAGGATGCCCAGGTGGGCACTGGCGTGAACCGCGCCGGCCAGCTCACGGAGGACGGGTTGGGCCTCTCTCACCAGGCGATCCCCCTCCTGATAGCGCTGCGCCAAGACCAGGATGCGGGGGCTCAATTGGTATTGTCCCCGGTCCGCATTTTGCACGGCATAGCCCAGAGCACAGAGATTCTTGAGCAGTCGGCTCACACTACTCTTTTCGAGGTCCAACTGTTGCGAAATCTCGGTCACGCGCAAGGGCGAGTGTGCGGCCAGCAACTCTATGATACGGAATGCCTTCCGGATCGAGAGGTAGGGCGTCGACCTTGCCTTCGTTGGCACGGCAAGATTCTTCTTGACATTCTCTTGAATCTTCACGATACTCAATTCAATTGCTTAGTAAGAAACCTTGTTGCATTTCATGCAACACAGGAGTCCAGTATATGGAACCTCACGAATATGTCAACCCCGAAGCGAAAAAGCAACACAAGATTGTTGCCTTGGCACTGGGGACGCTGATCGTCTCCGGCACCTTCCTGCGGGCTCGGGATAAGACAACGAGGCCGGCCCCATCGAAGGATCCCAATGCCGCCACACTTTCCGGAGGACTGTGCTTGGAGCTACCGGCAAAACAACATGAGGTGAGGTGTTTCTCGGCCTTGGGCCAAGACGATCAACACGTTCGGCAAACTTGAGGAAGGAGGAATATCATGTTCAAGAAATGCTGCCGTATGTTCTTGGGGGTTCTCGTGCTGGGCTGGACCGGCCGCGTGACGGCTGCAACCTGGTCGATTTTCACCAATCAGGTGCCCGCGGCCACGGCGGGCGACCGGGACCTGCCGTACGAATTGGGCACGAAGTTCAAGACCACGGTCGGGGCGCGGGTGACGAAGGTGCGGGTCTACGCCAGCGCGTCGGAGGAAGGAGAGCACACGGTGCGCCTCTGGCGGGTGGCCGACAGCACGCTGGTGGCCGGGCCGTACGCGTGGTCGTTCCTCTCCGGGACGGAAGGATGGAAGGAGTTCACGCTGCCTGAGCCGGTGGTCATCGAGGGCAACACGGACTACATCGTCGCCGTGACCAATGGCACCGACCAGTGGTATTTCTGCACGGAGCAGGCGTTCAGCTCACCCATCAACAACGGACCCTTGGTGACCTATATGGGCAGCGGCGTGTTCACGACGACGCTGGGGACCATGCCGATGCAGACCTGGAACAACTCCAATTACTATCGAGACGTGGTTATGGAGACTCTTGCGGTCGCGTCCGGCCCGGACCCGGCCGACGGGGCTTTGGCGGTAGTGATGGGTCTATTCCGATGGGCGCCGGGCGATGGGGCGCGGTTTCACGATGTGTACCTGGGCACGACCCCCGATCTCAGTCCCGGCGACCGTGTGGCTGCTCGTGCGCCCCTGGCGTTGTATTACCATCCGGTTCCCCTGCAGCCGGGGACGACCTATTACTGGCGTGTGGATGAGATGGAGGCGGATGGCGTCACGGTCCACCCGGGCAACGTGTGGACCTTCATGACGCAGGCCCTGACGGCCTATCATCCCGATCCGTCGGATGGGGCGACCGATGTGTCGCCCGCTCCCGCGCTGGTCTGGCTGCCGGGCCAGGCGGCAATCCAGCATCACCTGTACTTCAGCGACAGCCTGGAGGCGGTCAGCCAGGGGGTCGCGGAGGCGGACAAAGGGGAGTTGGAAGACCCGAATTTTGCCCCCGGCGACCTTCAGACCCTGACGACCTACTATTGGCGGGTCGATGAGGTTGTGGCCGGCGGTTCCCCCCGGGCCGGAGCGGTCTGGTGCTTCACCACGTACCTGCCCATCGAGGACTTCGAGAGCTACAACGAGGAAGAAGGCCAAGGTACGCGCATTTACGAGACTTGGATTGATGGTTACGCAGACGGCTCCTCCGGCTCGACGGTCGGCTATACCGAGCCTCCCTTTGCCGAGCGAACGATCGTCCACGGTGCTCTGCAATCCATGCCGCTGGATTACAACAACGTCAATGCGCCCTTCTACAGCGAGGCGGTCCGGGAGTTTGCCCCCGTGCAGAACTGGACGATCGATGACGTCAACGAACTGGTCCTTTACGTTCGAGGCCTGACGACGAATGCCGCCGCGCCGCTGTACGTGGCCATCGAAGACGCCTCCCGAAAAGTCGGCGCGGTCGTCCATCCCGATCCGTTGGTCGTAACCACGATGAAATGGATGGAGTGGAAGATTCCGTTCCGTGCGTTCACTGATGCCGGTGTGAATATGGCCCGCGTGAAGAAGCTGTACATTGGCATAGGGGACAAGGCCGACCCGAAGAAGGGTGGCGCCGGCCGAATCTATATTGACGACATCTGCGTGACCAAGCCCGCTCCGTAGCATGGGGCTGCTCGGTGAATGCCAAGATGGATTGGCGGCTCATTGTCCGGACCGCTCCGCAACTCTTGCATCCCCAGGTACGAGCAAGGGAACGGATCGCCAATGAAGAGTGAGATGGGAGACTCCAATCCAAGGGAGTGAACCATGTGCAGACAAGGTCGGGACAAGGTCGATGCTCGTGCGTTCACGCTCATCGAGCTTCTGGTCGTGATCTCGATCATTGCCCTGCTGCTGGCCATGCTCATGCCGGCGATGGGCAAAGCCCGAGAGCAGGCCCGAAAGGTCACGTGCCAGGCAAACCTCAAGCATCAGACCATCGCCTGCCACATGTACATGGGTGATTACGATCAGTACTTTCCCACGTTAAAAGTCGTGGATCCCTATTTTGCCTGGGGCGGCGTGGAAGGCAGGGAGGACACGGACGTTCGGGTGGAGCGGGCGCTGAACCGTTACATGGGCACCCAGCCACGGATTCCCAACTCCAGTGGAAATACCGGGGCCAAGGTATTCAAGTGCCCCAGCGATCGGGGGACTATAGGTACAAGCCACTGGCCCGCTCGTCAACCGACGACCTGGGATGACCTCGGGTGCAGCTATTTCTATATCTGTTGTGCCCTGAATAATGACTGGTCTCTGGGTCTGTACGGCAAGAAAGTGAGTCAGGTCAAGACTCCCTCCAAGTGTCTGCTGGTCGGCGACAACAGCGTGATGACTTACTATCACGGTTTCGGCTCCGAACCGGGTGACGATCCCTTCCAGATCGTGTACTGGCACCACAAACGAGAATTGGGCTGGGCGAACGTCGCCTATGTCGATTTCCATATCGATTCTATGCAGATGACCTGTGACGACCCGGAGAACAGAGGCTACAACTTCCAGACGGGGGCGGGATGGACGGTCCTGTACAACAACACGCGCGACCGGTAGACAGGGCGGATGCGTCATCTTGGGTCTGCTCGGTTTGCCTCGGAATCCCATTCCCGCCGGGGTGCCTGTGACATCAACTATGTACCCCGGCATGGCAAAGACCGCCCGACAGCGACGAGATGACGCGAGTCGGGCGGGAGATTCGGATGTGGGAGCGGTTCTATCTTGAGGGGGCGGCCTACCGTTACAGGCTGATTCAAAATGCCGGCAAACCCGACTGGGATCTGGCTTCCATCGCGGCGCCGCATGCTGCCTTACTGTTCGCGCTCGACCTTGCCTACCGCGAGCAACTGGAGGCTCGACGGCGTGAGCGCATTCGGTTCGAGGAATCATTCGACCTCGATCCAGCCCGATCCGATATAGCAGGAGGAGTCATTCGGAGCGGCGTGCTGCGTTGTGATGAGGGCGCCCCCGTCCGATACGCTATCATCGGTACGGCCGCAGACCCGAAGGGCAGCTACGCGATCAACGAATGGGTCTACGACAGCGACGATACCGGCGGCGGGCGAAAACTCGAGGACTACTGGAGGAGCACGGGCCACAAGGGTCTGAGCAATGTGCCCGTCATGGGCGATGCTGTCACGCGTCCCATGATACCGCCATACCCCGTGCCACCTCAATGGCTCCCCCATACGGATTCTGGAGACCGCAGCCGCAAATTTATCTTTTCAGGGTTGACCCCCGAAGTGCCCCGAAGTCCCCGAAGTCCGGACCCCCCAAGTCCCCGGAAGTCCTCGACCTATGACAATTGATGGCTCTCCCATTCATCTATTTGGCGCCCGGCTCTTGGCGGGGCCAGGGCCAGGTGTCGGCTTTGATGGCTTCGTAGTTGGCGTCGAGGTCCGGCTGCATCAGGATCAAGGCCGCAATCCGCCGGGCCATTTCCGTGACGTACTCCGCTTGCCTTGCCCGCCCCGACGGGTCGGGCTCTATCACTAACGGCTGTTTTGAGGGCCAAGCTTGGAAGCCCACCTTGCATCTATTTGATGCCTGGATTCTCATTGTGTTTCTCCTGCGGGAACGTAGAATGAGCTTGAGTCGAGTTGCGTTGAAGGGACTCAAGAGTGAATCACAGTGCCGAAAACAGGAAGAGGCTGATATCCATTACCGAAGGAAATCTTCGGAACCATCATCTGTATATTACGGGACATCATGATTTCTTCCCTGCGGAGTGCTATGGCCAGTCGAACGCCAAAAAGGGGATTGGTCACAGGCTGACACTGGTCGTGGATGGGCTCGCGAAACCAGTTGAGACAGATATTGCCGCGGGCGCCGGGAATGGGCGTCCCAGAAATTTTTTTCGCAAGCGCAACTGGCTTACCGAGTTCTTCCGGAGACACCGCTTGCAGGAGGGAGATTTTGTCGCGATAGAACGCTTGGACTCCTTCACCTACCGCGTCTATCCATTCAAAAATGGCGGTCGAAAGGGAAACGCGGGCCCCTCGGCAAAGCAAGTAGAACAAGGTGAACTCTTTTCGAACGCAGCGCGATCTCTGGTGGAAGAGAATGTCCCCTCCGCCTTTGGGGATACGGCGTTCACCAAGAACAGACAGGAACCGCTTCATCGCTGGGTACCGTGGATTGCTGGGTTCTCCGCAACGTTCGTGCAAGAGGTCCTTGAGGCCGCCGGTCTGGGGAACCCGGCGGACGTGACAGTCCTCGATCCGTTTGCAGGCGTCGGGACGACTCTCGTCGAAGGTCTCAAGCGTGGCTTCAACGTTGTCGGGTTCGAGATTAACCCCTATGCCGCCCTGGCATGTGAGGTAAAGGTGTCGTGCGTTCGGCAGAAGCTAAAGCCTCTCGGGGATGCGCTCGCTAGTCTGGAAGATATCGTCGGTCAACTATCGCGGGGAAATGTAGAGCCGAAATCTCGTCCGCCGGACCGCTTCAAAAGCCGAATCCCATTTTTCAGTCCGCCCATCCAGCGCGATGTCCTGCTGCTTCAGGACTTCATCGGCGCACAGAAAGACCCTTTTGTAAGAAAGACGCTGAAGTTGACTCTCGGCGCCGTCATGGTGACCTTTTCGAACTACTCCTATGAGCCGAGTCTCGGCACTCGTTCGGCCGCTGGGAAGTCCCTGATCGAAAGCGCTGATGTCTTTCATATATTCCGCGACAAGCTCTGTGAAATCGAAGCGGATATCAGCTTCTTCCAGCAACAGTTGAAGCGACTGAAATGCAAGCCCAGGGCAGCGGTCTATCAGCAGTCGTATCTACAGGGCGCCGAGGTTCTCGCCCCCGGCACCGTGGAGGTCCTCGTGACATCGCCGCCCTATCTGAATAACTACCATTACGTGCGGAACACAAGACCGCAGCTCCACTGGCTCGGCCTCGTGGATCACAATGGGGGATTGAAGAAGTTGGAGCAGGAGAATTTCGGGCAGTTTTGGCAAACCGTGCGCAGCGGTCCGCCTGTCAAGCTGGCGTTTTCCTTTCCTGAGCTTGAGCGTGTTCTTGACGCGATCCGGGAACGCAATCCTGAGAGGGGTGTCTACGGCGGGAGCGGATGGGCAAATTATGCGGCTACATACTTCAATGACTGTGCGAGATTCTTCGAAGTCACGCGACGGGTGATGAAGCCCGGTGGCCTAGCCGTGATCGTGATCGGCAACAATATCGTGCAGGGCGTTCACATCGAGACGGACCGATTTCTGGCCCAAATAGCCGAAGTACACGGCTTTCGGCTCGAGCGGATGCACCCAGTCCGCAGCAAACGGACGGGCTCCAGTATCGTAAACTCCTCCGTGCGCGCAGGCGTCACCAAAACGCCAATACAACTCTACGAAACAGCCGTCGAGTTGCGTCTTCCGAAATGAACACGTGTCCCGCCGAGCCGTGCATGCCTCTATCTCTGGCGATTCAGGAATTCCTGGAGCCGCTCTGACACTTCCTCAAAGGACTCTTTCGCCGCGAGTCTCTCAGCCCACACGCGCCCGGGATGGAGGATATCCCAGCGAGGACGCCTCATGGCTCCTCTTCCGGCGCCGGGAGGATGATTGCCGAAGCCGTCGATCACCACGTTCCATACGGGTTGGTGATGCTCCACAAGGAATCGCTCGGCCAGCGTTATCCAGACCGGTTCCACTACCAGATATCGGCATGTGAAGTCCGGCAGTTTGAGGTTTTGCGTCTGCGTGATATTGCCGCTGTGCTGGCGCAGTCTCTGGTACAGTTCGTTGCCCACTCCTGATCGACGCGCGCCTTTCCTTCCCCCGCTCGGTTCTGCTTTGCCGACGTAAATTGGTGGGGCATCCGTTGCTTTCACGAGGGGGTCATAACCTGGGAAGTCGCCATGGTAGTAAATGGCATAGACACCCGATCCTTCGAATAGCTCGCGCGGCGGTAACAGATCGTCCGGTCGTTCGAGAAGGGCCTGAACGACACTCTTCGCCAAATTCGTGTAATCCAGCGGGTTGTATGGTTGCATAATTTACCACCTCGAAGCCAATGATTTCGCCGGTTCCTGCATGTACGCCAATCTCGATATCCCAAGAATCGGCTGGATAGCGGTATAACATGAATCGGACGTTGGTCCGACAGAAAGGCAACAGGAAAAGGCGCTCTGCCCCAGCGAACTCGCAGGAAACCACATGAGGAATGCAATAGTCTGAAGATACGCGCTGGGGTCCGTCTTTCAGCCTTCAGGGTTGCTCGGTTGTGCGGGTAATAATCTCAGGCCCCTTGGCACTACTAAGGGGGAGTTCTGATGAGGTCGAAGCTTGTTTAGCGATTAGGGAGATGAGGGCGGCCAGTTTCCATTGTGGTTGTCGCGGGCGGCTTTCTTTCTTCCGGTTCGTCCGGCACCGCGGGCCGGCTCATCGGCATGCAGCATCGTGCGTCGGAGGCATTCGACAAGCCGCTCGCCATGCTGCCGGGCCGCCTTGTGAGGCTGGGCGAGCATGCCGCGAAAGGCATTCTCGCTTTCCACCATGCGGAAGGATTCGAGTCGGATGGGCTTGCCCCGGTCATCCCGGCCGATGAGAACGAAGTCACGATAGTTCGTGACGAGGACGAGGCCATATTTCTTCCAATAGTTGGAGACCTGCGTGCTCTCGGTGCGTGCGAAGGAATCATCGTCCCAGGGTTTGCACTCGATCACGCCGCGTTCCGGCTTTTGTCCCACCATCGGGTGGGGGTCGTTGGCACGCTGGAACTGATTGGCGGTATAGAGTCCGAAGTCCGGCTCGCCGGCGCCGATGTTCTTAAGCTGGCCCACGCAACGGACACGCGGCTTAAGCTTCCTGCCGATCTCATTGAGCAGACTTTCCAGGGGCCCGTAGTACGATTCTTCGGCTACCCCGCCGCCCGTGCGGTAGATCTCGCCCAAGTCCTTAAGGTAAGTCTCAACAGGATGTGACGCCATACGGTCCTCGCCAACCAGTAATTCGGGCCATCAACAGGCCCCATAATAGTATCGGCACACAAGTCAGGCAAGTTGTAAGGAATTGATGATCTCCTCCGCGTCCCCACGTCAGACCCGAATTCGTGTGATTCGTGCGCCTCGTGGTGTCAAAGGGGGGGCAGGAAGCGCTAAAAAAGGCTCAAATCGTGCCATTTCGGGGTCAAAAAGGGGCAAGAAAGTGAAAGAATGACAGGCGACAAGCGGGAATGCGGCCGGAGGCCGGATAGAAGTGTGAAGGGTCCAGTCGTCTGGCTGGAGGTATTGATGATCAACAACGAATCACACCAATCCTATGAATCTGAATCTGCGAAATCTGGGCAATCTGCGGATGATCTCATACTCTTTCGCATATCTGGCGCGTTTCGCGGTTGAAGAACCTGGATTCCCGCTTTCGCGGGAATGACAGAGCCGTTATCCGCGTTCACCTCTGTTCATCTGCGGTTTCATTCTCTCTGTGTCCCTCCGCACCGTGTGCGGCCGAAGATTATCTTGCGTGACTTCCTTAATCCTTGCGGGACAAGAGGTTATGGCCGTCGGCCGGGGACATTTTTCGTTTGACAAGGCAGCAGCTTTCGTTTATTATGCATCGAAATCGGCAATGCGGTTAACGCGTGGATTAAGAAGGGGTCCCCAAACGCGAAAGAAGGCGTTTGGGGGGCCCAGCCCACCCTACGCGAAGCGATCTGCCCGGCGCTGGCGTGTGGCCAGGGGTGAATGACAAGCGGGACGTTGACTGGACGGGAGTCACAAATATGCCGCATCATTCCAACATTCCATCATTCCAGTATTCCATTATTCCGCTTTCCAAGGGACCAGGCAGCAGGGAACAGGCAGGAGGGAATCATATGGCTGATTATGCAAAACAAAGCCAATTTGGATCGAGCCAATTCAGTGCTAATTGTCGCCTGAGAAACGAGTTATGAAGGAAAAACACGCGTTACGGGGCTACGAAAACAAAGCCAATTTGTCCAGTCTCGCTCGTAGTGTGCCGAAAGGGAGTGTCAAGTGTGAAGTTTCAAGTGTCAAGTCGGAAAAGCCAAGCCTCGCGTCCTCTGACCTCAAACTTCACACTTCAAACTTCACACTTCCTGCGAAACGCCTCCCGGCGTCACTACGAGCGGAGGACCAATTATGCAAAACAAAGCCAATTTCGAGATGGGCGAATGTATGCTAACCGGTGTTCAGGAATAGGGTTATGAGAAGAAGGGCGGATTATGCCTCTGCGAAAACAAAGCCAATTTCCGTCATTTCGGCGGCAAGCCGCAAGGCCAGCAGTCCAGCCGCATCCACGCGTGCTCACGGACCAATCGGGCAACTCGCCTTATCACCACGCCTGGGAGACCAACCTCGTAGTCTGGCTCGTGGCGGCTGCCCCGACGCGCAGCGGCGCTGCGGGCAAACTCGACGTGACATTGGTCAAGGGGATCAAGGACGAGCCGGTGCCTCAGTACGTCTCCCAGGGGGCGCGGGTGAAGCCGGGTGCCGCTTCCCGGCCGAAGCGCAGAGGCGGATTGCCGTTTTCGAACGCGCCGATGTCCGGGGCCCAGTTCCCGCAAGGCTTCGGTCAGCTTGCGCCGGGGGGAAAGCAGTGGACTACGGTCGTCGTCCATGAGGTAATCCACGTTAACGCCCGTGGGACGTCGGCGGACATCGTTCAATACAGTACCGAGATCCACGCTCAACTCGTCCGTCGCGTTGGTACTGATGACGCACCAGAACAGCAATAATGTCCTCATAAGAACCTTCCGATTGACAAGTTCTTGCGGAAGGGCACACTCATCCCCTCGATCATTCCCTGAGCGTGAAGGTTCCCTTCCATTCCATGCGATACGACCGGCAATGAGTCCACAAGGTCGAGTCGAACTCGATGCGGTCGCCAGGCGAGAATCGCTCCCGGCCCCATTGTTTGGCGGTCAACTCCAGGGCCGCGATATTGCGGACGGTCAGGAAGACGCCCGACAGGTTCTTGACGCGCACGGCGGGATCGCTGACAACCGGCTGGCGGCCTGCACCAAGACGGATGCGCAGCGGCTCGCAGCCCGGCACCTGAATCACCCACAGCGCCCGATCCGCCTCCGGCACCGCGCGGTCGCGGTAGAAGGTGTCCTCCGTAACGTCGAGGGCGTAGAGCCCGAGGTAGATCGCCTCCGAGCTCCAGCAGATGTACAGGTCCGCCAGCGGGAACTCCGAGGCCGGCTTGACGAAGCCTCGCTCCCGATCCCAATGCTTGAGGGCACGCGTGGGCGCGAAGTCGCCCAGCGGGTCGCGCGGCGCGGGCGGTACCCCGGCCGAGGCATCCGGGCGAGCAGGTACCGGGCGCAACTTGAGCGATGGCAGATCCATCGAAGCAAAGACATCGGTGACCTCCCCATAAGGACGATCATGGATATCCACCAGGCCGAAGTCGAAGTCCTCGCCGTCGTCGCGGCCCAGCGGCGGCTCGTCGAAGTACTGGAACCAGTCCATGCCGAGCACGTAAGGCGTGCGGGCCAGCGCGACGAGCGTCGTCCGCAGCGCCGCCGCTCGCTCCTGCTGATCGGTCACGACAGGAAAGACGCCTTTGCTGTTGCGGCTGCCGCTGGCGTTCTCGCGCGCCGCCATGTAAATCTCGCTGACGAGGATCGGCTTGCCGGTCAGTTGATGCAGCGTGTCGAGGTAGCAGTGGAGATACGACCCATCGTTCCAGCTTGCGTTCAGATTGGTGGAAACCGCGTCCACCCAGGGTGCGGCGGCACGCGCGACTTCCGGATAATAAAACGATTGATAGCGATCCCCGAGAATCAAGGCGCGCCGGTCGTACTTGCGGATTACGTCGTGAACGAGCTGGTAATAGCGCTGCGCCATCAGGCCCAGGAACTTGCGCATTACCTCGATGCCCCGACCGCCGCCGCGCAGGTACAGCATCCCGCCGTCTTGCAGCTCGCGCCAGTTGTCCGCCTTTTGCGGCTCGAAGTCCCGGAGCAGGCGGGCCCAGTCGTCCTGGTACGTGTCCCGAAGGAGTTGGAGCAGCCGCCGCCGCTGGCCGCTGGTGGGCGCCTGCTCGAGGGTCATTTTCCAAAGCGCCGCATTCCACCAGCCTATCTCGTTGTCGGAGTAGTAGCCGAGCAGTCGCGGGTCGTCACGCAGGGCAAGAATTTGCTCGCGTGCAACCGCGTCCATGCGGGCGATGATATTCGGGTCCCACATGTTCCACCAGGGTATGCCGGCGGTCGAGCCGACATGCAGGACGGGGGTAAGCCAGAGCGACTGCTCCTGCGACTGGCGGAGCGTGGCGAAGTCGCTCCAGCCACCGACGGTGGTGAAGCGCCACGACTTGAGCCTACGCAGCGTGGCGTCGGCCCAGGCCGCCGGCGAGTCGTAATGCCGCCAGGCGGCGTAGCCGGGGTTGTTCGGGTCGAAGGATTCGCGTGATGCGCCTGGTGTGACGACGCAGACGCCGAGAGAGAAGAAGGGCTTGCCCGCCGGCGACACGAGCCACCAGCCGGATTGCTCCTGTCGGATCGAAAACGGTGCGGCGGCCGGGGTGGCCTCCGGAAGGCCCGAGGCATTCGCGGGCGGCGTCGCCGCGATGAGCCAGCACGCCAGAAGCAGGACACCACGTCGGATTAGAAGGTTCATGGATTCCAGCCCTCGCGGAAGAAATAGAGACAGCCTGACGAAGGGGGGCCGTCGGGGTAGGCGGTCCGGGCCATCTGGTCCAGACTCATGATGAGCGTCGCATCTCCGGTATTCAGGTCCATTTTCCAAATGCCTGTTTCCTTGGGCGCGTACTGGTCCGCGTACTTGTCTCCGATACCGACGTACGGCGTTCCGCCGTGCTTCATCCGCTCGAAATCGTGCGTCAGTGCGGAGGCGCCATCAGGCAATGGAGTGTAGAGAGGCCAAGGCAACGTGCGCCGCGCACCCGTCTGGAAGTTATATACCCGGCACACGTAGTGGCGACCGTCGTCCGAGCGGTCATTCCACAGGATTTCGTCCGAGCCGGGCCGCCACTGCAGCCGGGCCCCTTGCTGCCAGTTCCAGGCGGCGGTCTCCCCGATCCGGGTCCATCTGTATCCGTCCTGCAGATCGATGAATCCGATCTCCGCACGGTCGGCCGGTCGAACGTCGCGGTTTTGGCAGTGAACCCTCATGCCGAGCACACAGCGGTCCGTGGGATCAAATTGCCGGCACTGGTAAAAGAAAAACCCGGTGTAATTCGGGCTCTCCCTCGTCCCCGGCTCGGAGATGCGGGCGATCTTCGGATACCGGGCGTTCTCGCCCGCCATCAAATCAGCGAAACTCCAATACGCCGTATACGGCGGATTGTCCTGTGCTCGGGCCTCCGCCGGTGCGATCAAGGCCGCCAACAACACCGTGAGAACGACCTCGCTTCCCCACATTTTCCGGTTCTCATCCATCACTCTTATCTCCGTTCCTGCACTTCCTCGGTCAGTCAATCCCTACGGTCATCTGCTTGAGTGTCCATACGGTCTGTTTTCCCACAGGAGAAGGTTTGCGTATCCAATCCATCAGAATGGGATTGTGCCCCCGCAGGAAGCTCTTCCACACCCACGTGCGGCTGACGGCGCCGATGTGGTCCGTGTCGAGAAGGATGACCTTGCGTCCGTCGCCCGCCGGCGGATCGGACCACTCGGTCGGGGAGATCCAATCAGCAGGACTGTCGAAGAGCTCGGGGTTAGTGGGGCCGCCGCCCGTGATTCCCACTGGGTGACGTTTGGGTTTCGTGTCCTCGTGGTCTTTGATGACCTGGGCAAGGTGGTAATGCCAATCCGCACCGTATTCCGACTCGTTGGAGATTTCGTAGAGCACGTTGTCGAGGTCGTTGACGGTATCGACCACCTTCCTGGCATAGGCTTCCTGAAGCCTCGTGACGGCGGGAGTCTTCCCGGCCATCATGATAAGTGCCAACCCGAAAATGAGAATCTGATGTTTCAACATGTCGTTCTCCAATCGAGAGTTGAGCAGCTCGTCCCCAGGTCCACTTCGCTCCGAATCCGGCTACGGAGCCCGGACGATGTTGCGAATCCGCCGCAATTGTTCGGGTCCGGAGAAGTAGACATCGTTGCCGACGAACGTCGGCCAGCCGACCGGGTCGATCTTGCCCACGACATGCACGCTCGCATCCTTCGGATCGATGCACACCAGCACGTCCTTCAGGTACGCCCACACAAAACCATCGGGGCCGCGCACGAAGGCATTGTACTCATACGACGGGTCTACCCAGTGCGGCCAATGATCGTCGACCGAGACGGGCGATGGCAGGTCCTTGGCGAACAGCACTTCACCGGTAGTCACGTCCACCCCATAGAGGATGCTGCGGCCGGACTGCTCCGGGTTCGATGTCAATCCGAGCAAGCGCCCGGGGGCAACCTCGGCAACCAGTCCGGTGGTCCGTCCTTTCGCCATCGGCACGATCTCACGCACGATCTTCTCTTCGCTCACGTCGTACACGAACAGTTTGGCCTCCTCCGGCGCTTGATTGTTGTTCAGTTCGTCAGCCGCCCTGATCGTGGAAATGACGATCAGGCGCCCGCCCAGCGAGGGTGCAATCCACTGCACGGCGTAACCGCTCAGCGGCTTCCAGAAGCCGTCCATCTTCTGGGTCTTTGGGTCATACCAGCCCAAGCCGCCGCCGGTGTAGTGGCGTAAGCCGAACCCGCCGAAATAGATCCTGCCATCGGCGCCGAGCGCGGAACTGTGCATGAGCCCCACGCGAGTGGTCTTGTCAAAGTCCCCCAGGTACCGGGGGTTACTTCTCGCATCCGATTGGTCAGGCGCCGGATGGCCGGGAGGTCCACCCTTGCTCAGCGTCCAGGGTCGCGCGGGATCGTAGACAAAGAGATGACCGCCGGAATAGCCGCTGGAATAGAGCTTGCCGCCGCAAGCGATCTGTGTGTAAGGCGCCAGCCCGGGGCGAGGGCCGAGAATGGTGGTCTGGTCGGTCCGGGGATCGAACACGAACACGCCGGCGTAATCGTCACCCGTACCGTAGAGCCGGCCGTCGGGCAGGATGGACATGGGATTGATGCGATGCGGGTACGACTCGACACCCTCCAGCCGGACCGATTTCCAGCCTGCGTCTTCCGCCGAACGATACCAGAGCGTCGCGCGGCCTTCAGAGTCCGGATCGATCTGGTCGAAGTAGACTTCCGGCTTCGGCGCTGCTTTGTCCCACGGGGAGGCCTGCTTCGGCCAGGGCGACGTGTCGCTCACTTTGGGAATGGCCTGGCCATGATAGAGCCAGTACTCCTTGTTCGGCGCGCCGCCGTCCTGGGGCACGATCACCCACGCCCCCGGGAAGCTCTCGATGATATCCATCACGCGTTCTGTCGGCGACTCCAGCAGCACTTTCTCTTCGCCGGTAGCGAGGTTCACGGCCACGAGATACCAGGCGGGGATCATCCCGCTGGCGATATACGCGTGCGTGTCATCCACGCCCATCACGTAGCGGCTCCAGGCCTCGTTGGGATGGCTGGGTCCCACCGGGCCGAAATCCTTCACCACCTGGCCCAGCTTCGGATCGTAGACATACAGGCCGACTTTGTTGTCCCGAGTTCCCGTTCCGTAAATCCGCCCATCAGGCCCGACAACGAGCGGACGAACCTCGCCGCCAAGCCCGGGAACGATCTCGCCCCGGTCCTCCACCGTGTTGGTCGCCGGGTCGTATACGAACATATCCATGCTCCACGTGCGCCTCGATGGGGTGGCGATGTAGTACTTGCCGTCGAACCCGAGCGCCCGGCCCGACAGGTAGAATTGGTGATCGTCCGCCAAACGCTGCTTCTTCACCTGCCCTGTGCCCAGGTCGATGGCGTAGAGCCACGTCGGCCCATAGTACTCCTTGAAGTACACCTGAAGGACGTCCCACGTCTGGCCGTCGGGGTTCGGCACCAGCCAGCGCTCCCAGACGTTCACCCCGCGCGCCGGCTCACCCAGCGATTCGGTCTGCAGGACCGGCGCGCGTTCGAGAGCCTCCTTCAGCTCCGGCTGCTCGACAGCGTGCCAAGGCTCTCCGGCGGCGGCGACCCGACCAACCGCAACAATCATCACCGCCGACCATCCCCTCCATAAAGCATCCTTTGCACTCATTGTTTGCCCTATCTGTAAACAAAAATGCGAGATTGTCCCCGGCTCACCTTGTTGAGCCATCCTCCCTGCTCAAATGCAGCACCCAGTCCCGCGTCTCGGGGCAGGTGAACGTCCGCTTCGCGCCGCCCTCCACGGCAGCGGCCGCTTTCTTGACTCCCGTGCGTGGATCCAGCCATTCGGCCTGGAACGCGGACCCGGCGTTGGGAAGATCGATGGTAATGGTTCCTCCGCTTTGCCGATAGACCACATATTCCCGTCCGGGGTCGGCCAGACAAAGACTTCCTGAATTCACCAAGGCATGGTCCGGCTTCAATTTCCAGTACGCAAGCCTATCAAGGAAGTCGTTCATGATCTCCATGAACGCAAACGCGTTGCCGTCGCCCCAGGTGAGCGTGGGTTCAAAGCACTCCGCATAAAGGTAGAACGCCCCGCCCATGAGGCTCCCCCAGGCGCCCGTGCGCAGCCAGTCCACGTTCGAGCCGCCGTCGAGCCGCGGGCGCGTCCCCGAATAGAGAAAGGGAAACAGGCCGTTGCCGGCAATGGTCACGTATTTGCCATTCTGCGCTGGGTCGGGAGCCTCGTAGGGAGCCCCCTGCCAGTTGAGTTCCTCTCCGACGCCCACAAAGTTAAGCAGGTTTGCGTTGCAGAGGTTGAAGTTGTGCTTCGTGCCGAAGAAGTAGTCAATCCAGTACGCGCGGTGGGTCTGGTTCCCCGCAACGAACAATTCGGGGGCCGTGTAGGCGCGGGGGAAAAAATGGGAACCGTCGGCAAAAACCCAGCAGTGTGGATTGGCGGGATCGATGCGCAGCGGACCGGGTTTGGCGCCGTCGGCGACACAACGGAACGTGCCGCTCTTGCCGGACACGCCGTCGGAGAAGGAACACTCATACGGCCACATGCCAACCTGGTCCGGCATGAACCGCAGTCTCCATACGTTGCCCGTCTGGTCCCCGTGGCCGTCGCCGTCGTAGAAACCCCAAAATGGAAGGCGGCTCTTATCGGGACGGAGGAAGGTGGCAACCAGCGTGACGTCGGTGAAAGGGTTCGCGTAACTTCTCAAGTTGACAACGCTTGTCTCAACGCGGTCCCACAGGGGCGCTTCCTGCGCGGACACCTCGCGCACGAGCCCTGAAGCGAGAATCATCAAGAGCGCAATCATGAATCCCTTTCTCCTTCGAGTCGCTGGTACCTGGTACAGGCGATCACCAGTTGCTCTTATACCCATGCTGCGTTCCGCGTGCAAGCGACGGAAGAATGACACGGCCGGTGAGCCATCAAGCACCCGACGGACCGTCTTGGGCACGTTGACAGGGCCCATGCATCGAAATACTGTGAATTCACAGCGACAGCAGAAGCTCGAAATGTAGTTTTCAGGAGATCGGGAGATGACGGTTCCTGGTCCCCATTCGCACGTACGTGGGCAAATCGGTCATCTCTACACTCTGCCGGCAGTCCTGGCCCTCCTGTTCCCCTGGGCGGCCCAGGCAGCGATGGCCGCGACACAACAGCAGCCGATCCAGCTTCACCCGGAAAATCCCCATTATTTCCTGTGGCGCGGCAAACCGACGGTGCTGGTGGCCTCCACGGAGCACTACGGCATGGAAAGCCCTTCTTCTGGCTCGGCGACCCGGCCTTCTCGAACGGCGATTCGACGAGCCCTCTGGTCACGCCCGGCGCGGATCGGACGACGGGAGATTGCAGATCGGCTTGTTGTGGCGCTGGATGATCCGGCCGTCCGGACCCATTACGCGCAGGCAATGTCCCCGCCGGTCTGGCGCAAAGCCGGGGATCACGAAGGGTGCACAGAAGACCACATAGACGTCGTTGGTGCGAGCCGCGTCTCGGATCGCATCCACCGCCTTCTCCGTGTCCTCGTTCGACGTTCCCACGGGGGAACCCAGCGCATCTCCGGGCTTTGGACATAGTGCGTGGGTGCAACGGTTTCCGCGACGAACCATTTCGGGATCACCTGCCGGCCGGCCCAACTGCCCCAGTCCGAATACCACAAGGGGCGAGGATCGTCTCGGTCCACGGCAGCGAGAATGAGTTGCACCGCCAGTTCCTACCACAGGGACAACGACCCACCCCCGACACGAGCAACAGACTTCCCATCCGTGGGTCTGGTACTGCACCATCCGAGAACCAAGCCAATCCCTTTCGCCCGCACCTGCTGTCCCCGCAGTAATCGCAAATCACACAGTTCGATGGTTTCGGCCGGGTCAACCGGCGGCCGGCCCGTCTGGAAGAACTGGGCAATCGCCTGCACCAGACCGTCATAGCCCTCGGACCCGGCGGACTCGGTTGTGCCCTCGGTGCCCCAGATGCGGATCACCGGCTGTTTCTCGTTCTGGGGCGGCCCGTAGTAGATGCCGACACGCCCATCTTTCCATCGGCCGGTCGTGATGTCGGCGCTGGTCGGCAGATCGGGGCTGCCCCCTTTGAACGCCGCCACGACCTTGACTCACCCTTGGGGGTGCGATTGAAACGCACCGGTGAACGCCGGCACGTGAGAGGTGTCGGTCCCAATAATGCCGGCTCGGAGGTCTTTGGTCGCCCATTGGGGCGACTCCACTGCAAACGCCGCCGAAGCCATGGTCAGCATCAACACGAATATACATGTTCTCATGGTCCTCTCCTCATAACGTCGATGACGAACTTCTGGGTCGCCACGCCGACCCGCTCCGTATCCACAGAAAGGACCTTTTCGCCGCCCCAACGCAGCACCGCCTCGTCGAGCTTCCGCACCTGGCGATCAATGGCGACAGTGACGATGACGTCGGCCCTGCCCGGCACGTCTGGCGTGCCCGAGAGCACACCGGTCGCCTCGTCGATTCTGAGCCACGCCGGCCCCTGGGTAAGCGCGAATCGGGGCTTCTCGATGTCGAAGTAGCCGCTGACCTGCCGGTCATCCGCCATCCGCGAGCTGAGGTCTCCCAGAGATCGGTTGGCAAGCACCTGGTAGCGGTACTCGGCGCCCACTTGGGCGGTCACCACCGGCCTGCTGTAGATGACGGGCCGGGGGGCAACGGTGTAGTCGGACGGCCCACTGCGCTTGCCCTGCTCGTCGACCGCCACCACGCGGTAGTAGGTCTTGTTGGCGGCAGACAGGTCCACATCGGCGCCAAGCACAGCCAGTTCCGCAGCCGTGGTCTCGGCGATGAAGTTTGCCGGGAACCACGGGTCCCAGTCAGCCATCGCCTCTTTGGTCACGCCCACGACGCCCTGGTGCCTCTGGTCGGCAATCGTAAAGCCCTTCTCGTCGCTGCCGTAGACCCGGTACTTGACCGGCGCACGACCCACGGGGTTGGCTTTCCAGCGGAGAGTGCCCACGCCCTTGGCTTGGTCGTAGTCCACAATCACATCCAGCGGGGGCGCGGGGCCGCGGGCAGTGAAGCTCCAAGTTTTGCTCCAAGGCCCCCACACACCCTTGTCATCCTGGGCCCGCACGTGCCAGTAGTATGGGCGGTCCGGCGTCAGCAGGCCCGGCTCGGGTAAGGTGTACTGGGCCTTGACGGTGATCCTGTCCTTGTCGGTGTCTTTGTCCTTTTCCCCGGTGACATCGGCGGTCCGGGAGATGAGCTTGTAAAAGCTCATCGAGAGCGGCCACTTCATGTCGGCGCGGCCGGACAACTCGAAGTGGTAGTCGGCAATCGCGTCGCCGTCAGGGTCGTTGGGAGCAGTCCATTGAAAGACGACATCTGTGCCGTTCGCCTCACCGCCATCGGGCGGAGAGACGCCTCCGGCCGGCGCCGGCGGCGGTCTTGAGGCCGACCGCTCGACCCAGTTGTGAGTGATCCGCACCTTGCGGTCCCCGGCAGATTGGTCGCAGTAGATGAAAACGTTTTCGCCGACGACCATTTCCGGCAGCGCCAAGGGGGCCATCTGCAGGTCGTTGATGATCGCCAGGCGCCGCAGCCGCGCTGTCCCTTCCAGTTGGCACTTGAGCTGGTACTCGTAACAGGCCGGACCGACGATCGAGAAGAACTTGTCCAGGTTGTCTTGCACGGACCTCCAAGTCTTTCCATCCTGGCAAATGAGGAACCGGGCCCCTGCACCCTCCACCTCGAGCCGGCCTCCCACAAAGATGTACGGGCTGCGCATCGACCAGACGATCGTGCCCGTCTTGCCCTCGTCGGCGGCCAGGCCGTCCGGTCCCACCGTGACGTTTTCCACTGCGGCGGCCCCTTGGCGCCACATGGCCTGGGAGAAGTCCGGACGGTACTCCCACAAACCGTTGCAGATCGCGCCTTCGTAGGTGGGGGTCACCCTCAGCATCCCGTGATACTTGAGCGGACTGAGCTGCCCCCAGCGCCAGACGAGCGCCTCGCCGGGACGCAGGACCATGTTCATTGTGGTATCGGACTTGCCGGAGCGATCGCCCGCAACCGGTCCCTCGAAGAAATACATGGAGCACATTTCCGGCTCGGACCACCAGGTATCCTGCATCAGGATTCCCTTGGAATGGGTCCGCTTGATCAGGTCATGGTCGCGCACGATGTCCTGTTCGCCGGCTACGGTCTGGTTGTCTCGCAAGAGGTAGACGGAGTGCATGTCGCCATCATAGAAGTGCCAGCCGCCGTCATAGAAGGCCTGAGAGATGCAGTGGCCAAGGGCCCGGGCCGGCGCCGCCTTGAGTCCGGCCTTGCGCCACAGCGTGGCCAGGGAGATGGAGTCGTTGCCGCAGGTGTTGTACCCGTAGACATTGAAGACCTTCACGGGGTCGCCCAGTTCGCTGTTGTCGCCCGGGGAATGATGACGGTACTGGATTTCCTGGAACCAGAGGGCAAAGGCCTTGTCCGCGTCCGTCATGCCCGGCGCGACGGCCGAGGAAACGATCTCTTCGACGCTGCGGAAGTTGTTGCGGCCGTTGGAGAGCCACGGGTTGACGACATCGGCGTCGCCCACGTTTTCCATGCGCACCGACCGATTGGACTCCCAGGTCTGGAGGAAGGCCCCTTCCCTCGAAACCCCGCAGCCCATGGGCGACCGGCAATTGCGGCCATCCATCGTGCCGCCTTGGAAGACCGTGTACTTGTGTGTCGCCCCCATCGGAGCGGTGATCTCTTCGACGTGCGACTTGGCGACATCGGTCGGGTGCGTGTCGGTTGACCAGGGGTGTAACGCATTGTCGGCAACAACGGCGCCTGGGGGATGGGGAGCTTCTGCCAGAGCTGCCGAAGCGGCGAGCAGGGCCAACACGAATGCACAGGTCTTCAAGATCATTGTTCACCTCTCAAGGATCGGCACCAAACGAGCTGTCCCCGTCAGATCTCGTTCTCCGCCGGCACTACGAAGGGCTTGCGGTAATCGCGCGTCAGGAATACGTCGGCCGCCGGATTGTCGATGAATCTCTCTTTATCCGAGTCGATCGCGATCCAGGGGCCGAGGGTCAACGAGGTCTTCTCGATGTCCACGTCGTTGTCGGCCAGGTGCTTGCGGATCTCCGTAAACGTCTCCACGAGGTTCTCATTCACCTTGAGAGCTTCCAGGGCCTGCTGAATCTCCTTGGGCGAGGCCGGCTTGCCCAGGCGCTGGGAGATGTTGGCCGTGTGGACCACGGCGGTCGAAATGTGTCCTTCGTTGATCTCGGCGTTCTGGTCTTCCCGCCTGCGGCTCCTCACCGCCTGAATGAACTTGTCGAAATGATCGACGTTGGGCCCAGAAAGCTTCTGGACCAGCTTGCCGCTCGGGTCGTAGACCGTCGTGCCGGCGAGGTACCCTTCGGTGCCGACGATCAGGATCGAGTCACGCCTCGGAGGGGGCGTCTTGAGATTGCGGATCTCCTGAACGACCGTGATCGGCCCGAAATCGTGAACGGTGACTTGGACGCTGGGCGTTTCGCCACAATCGTTCAGGCCGACGCGCCCGCCGTAGCTCATCACGCCCCGGCCCAGCCCCCTGAGGTCCACGATCATTCGCATCGTGTCCACGACGTGGATGCTGTTGTTGGCCAACTCGCCGCCGCCCCAGTTCCAGAACCAGTGCCAATCATAGTGGAACGACCTGCGCCGGACCGGCAGTTCCATCGGCGCCGGGCCGGCCCAGAGGTTGTAGTCCACCGTCGGTGGCGGCGAGTATTGGCCCGCCGGACCGATCGAGTCCCGCGGCCGATAGGTGCAGACGTGGGCCAGCTTGATCTGGCCCAGCTTGCCCTCGCGAACGTACTGTGCGGCGGCTCGGTTGGCTCCAATGGAGCGAAGCTGGGTGCCACCCTGGCAGATCCGGTTGTACTTGCGAGCCACCTCGACCATCCGCCGGCCCTCGCTGATGTTGTGACTCACGGGCTTCTCGACGTAAACGTCTTTTCCCGCCTGCATGGCCCAAATGGCCGCCAGGGAGTGCCAGTGATTGGGCGTAGCGATGGAGACGACATCCACCGACTTGTCGTCGAAGACTCGCCGCATGTCCTGGACGAACTTGGGCTTACTCTTAAACTGGCCGGCGACTTTCTCGCCGATCGCACTATCCGCGTCGCAGATGTAGCTGATGACGCAATCGTCGCGTGCGTCGTAGGCCTGGGCGTGATCGCCGCCCCGGCTCCGCACGCCGATCACGGCCACGCTCAGCCGCTCGTTGGGGCTCTTACTTTGGTTGGCTCGATCCGCAGCCAGCAGCACGCGGGATGGCCCGCCGGACATCGCGGCTGCGGCCAGCAGGGTCTCTTCCAGAAACAGACGACGACTGAAGTGTCCCATAGTGGTTCCTCCTGAAAGGGTCCCCAAACGCAAAATTTCGCGTTCGGGAGCCCAGCCAGTCAGTACATTTACAGCGCACCGGCACCGGCCGGGCCACATGCTCCGGTCCATGATACTTTACGACGGCGCCAAGGGGAAGGAGGCAGCAAACTCCACAATGGCGTTCGTATGTCGATGGTTCACGAGTCTGTGGCTTGGGGAAGCAACATAAGCGGTCTCATTCCCCGTTGACGAATAGTCAGGACTCGGTGAAACAGACGTGCTTGATTGTCTTGCGTGTCCCGCGACATGGTTCGGCGTAGGGTGCAAATACCACCGCACGCTAAGTACTTCTGGCTGATCGACTTGCGCCATTCTCCGACGAAAGCGCTTGCCTGCCACCTGTCAGTCCATTAGCCCCGTGGGATTATGAAACAGAACCTGTGGCTTTCGCTTGTGACGTGTCTGGCATACTGTGTCGATCGGGAACTCTGGAAAGTCATCGACTATCTCAAGGAGCAGGTCAAAGTCCTCAAGGAACAGCAGGAGAAGGACAAGCGCATCCTGCTAAACAACCAGCAGAGGACAAGGCTGGCAGCGAAGGCCAAACGGCTGACTCGAAAGCTCTTGGAAGACACCGCCGTCCTGTTCACCCCGGACACCCTTCTCGACTGGTACCGCAGACTTATCGCCCAGAAGTATGATGGCAGTGAGAAGTGCAAGAACCCCGGGCGACCGAGGATCTCTCAGGAGATCACCGCCCACGCGGAAAGGTTTGTCAGGTCCGTCAAAGAGGAATGCCTCGGTCATCTCATCCTCTCGTCCGAAGACCGATTGCGCTATGTCTTGTCCGAGTATCTCAAGTACTGCCATCACGAGAGGATTCACCAGGGCCTTAACAGGATCATTGAGCCCAAGCATGAGGGCTGTCAGGGTAACATCATCTGCATCGAGCGTTTGGGCGGACTGCTGAGATCCTACCACCGCAAGGCTGCCTGACACGGCGATGGCATATCCGTCTGACGAGGCTGGTGCGCGCCTGGGTGCAATCTCCGCATCAGGGAGGTCCAATCCAAGCCGTGTTCAAGGGTGAATTTCCCGCGATACCTTCCCCCTGCCGCTCCAATTCGTACATGGATTTGAGCGCCAACACCTTGAAATGGCTCGGTTTAGGTCCAGTTGGTTTTGTGCACCCTACGCGACTACAATTTGGCTACATTCGCGTCAAATCGGCCGCGCAAAAGAAAAGCAGGAACCGACGCAACTGTCTGTCCCTGCTAAACTTGTCCGTAATAGCGGGGGGAGGATTCGAACCTCCGACCTCCGGGTTATGGGCCCGACGAGCTACCAGACTGCTCTACCCCGCGGTCAATAGATTTTATTATACGTTGCAGGCGGCCGTAAGTTTGACCCAACCCGCAACGGTAATCAACTCCAAATCACTTTACGGCCAAAGTATAGGAAATGCAAGTCCCTATCAACAAAAGAAACCGCTATTCCAGATTCCTGCGAATCTTCGCGGCAATCTCTTCGATCTGTCCTTTCCGGTAATGGTACGACGGCCACTCTGTGAAGACCCCGTCACCCATGTTCCTCGGGATGATGTGAAAGTGCAGATGCTCCACTACCTGGCCGGCGGCCGCACCATTATTGGATAAGACATTATAGCCGTCGGCATCTATCGCCGTGACAACAGCCTTGGCTATCCTGCCCAGACGGGAGGCGACCTCCGCCAGCACATCCGGATCGCACTCGTGAATCCTCGTGCAATGCTGCTTGGGTATGACGAGCGTGTGGCCGTCGCTAATGGGCCCGATGTCCAGGAACGCGAGGACCGCTTCATCCTCATACACGCTGGTCACCGGAATCTCTCCCGCGACCATTTTGCAGAACGCGCAACCATCCATGCCCATTCCCTCGCCTTACCCGCCCGGCCGTGCCTGCTCTTCGCGCCGGCTGCTTTACTCGGATTTCTTCTCCTGCTCGCCGGCCTGCGGCTCGGATTCTTCCCGCGGCTGTTCCGAAGTCTCGGCCGCGGCCTCCGCCGGCTGTTCCCCGGCCGTCTGGGCCTCGACCGCCTTACCGGCCTCGACGGCCGCTTTGGTCTTCCGGCGCCGTCGTTTGGCAGGCGCCTTGCGTTCCTTCTTCAAAGGCTCATCCTTGCCCAACAACTGAAGAAGGACCAATTCCCCGTTGTCCCCCAGGCGTCTCAAAGACAGGCGAACGATCCGGGTGTATCCGCCCGGTCGGTCGAGATAGCGAGGACCCAGCTCACTGAAGAGTTTACCGACGACGGTTCCCTTTCTCACCGGCTCGCCATCCTCAATGGCCACGATGTTCCGGTTGCCGAGCAGAGAGATCGCCCGGCGCCGGTGCTGGAGCTTGCCTTTCTTGGCCAAAGTGATCAGCCTCTCGACGAAGGCCTTGACCTCCTTCGCCTTCTGGATGGTGGTCGAGACAGTCTCATGCTCGATGAGTGATTGGACCAAGTTCCGGCGCATCGCGCGGCGATGGGCGGTCGTCCTGCTCAACTGGCGTCCTGCAACTCTATGACGCATATGCCAAACTACCTCTTCTACTTGGGATTTCTAAACGTTTCCCTTTAGCCTTCGGGCGGCTTCGCGACGTCTTTCATGCCCAGTGACAGGCCGATGTCCGCGAGCTTGCGCTTGATCTCGCGCAGCGAGGTCTTGCCGAAGCTGCGAATCTTCAGCAGGTCCGCATCGGTCATCTGCACGAGCTGGCGCACGGTTTCCACCTTCACCGATTCGAGACAGTTGCTGGCCCGGACGGACAGCTCCAGCTCCTGAATCGGCGTATTGAGCTTTGCTTCCAGCTCCTGATCCACCTGTTTTTCCGGCTCTTCCCTCGGCACTTCGCCGGCGACGGTCTCTTCGCCCAGCTCAAAGTACTGGACGAAGGGATTGATATGCTTGCGCAGGATCTTGGCCGCCTCGACCAGCGCCATTTCCGGCGTGATCGTGCCGTTGGTCCAGATCTCCAGGACCAGCTTGTCGTAGTTCGTCCGCTGCCCGACACGCGTGTTCTCCGTCGTATACCGCACGCGCGTTACGGGGGAGTACACGGCATCCAGGTGGATCCGCCCGATCTCCTGCTCGAATCGATCCGCATCGGCGATGCGGTCCGACACCGGAACGTATCCCCGGCCGTTTTCCACGACCATTTCCATCTCGAAGTTGACATCCTGCGTCAACGTGGCCAACACCGTGTCCTTGTTGATCACTTCAATGGCCGGATCGGCGACGATGTTGGCGGCCGTAATGACGCCCGCCTTGTTCGCCGCAACCTTCATGGTCTTGGGCCCCTCGCCCTGGAGCCGAATGACCAGACTCTTGACATTGAGAACGATGTCCGTCGTATCTTCCATCACGCCGGGGATGGACGTGAACTCATGGTCCACGCCGCTGATCTTGATCGATGTAACCGCACTGCCTTCCAGCGAGGAGAGTAAGACACGCCTGAGGCTGTTGCCAACCGTCGTGCCGAAACCGCGCTCGAACGGCTCTATATAGAATCGGCCATACCTGTCCGTCGAGACCACAGTGTCTTTTTCCACACGAGTCGGCAACTCTAACCCACGCCAAGTCACTCGCATACAGGCCTCCGATTTGAACCTTCTTTGCTCCACACACAGCAGAATGCAGAATTCTCCCCGCTGGTCGTGTGTCTATCGTAATTCCGCATTTCGTCTCCGCACTTACCTCGAACAGAATTCCACCACCAGGTGCTCTTCCACGGGAATCTGCACGTCCGTCCGGTTCGGCAGAGCGACGACGGTCGCCGCCGGTTTCTCACGGTCCAACTGCAGCCAGCCTTGGGTGGTGAAATTCGGGTTGCTCTCCAGTTGCTGTTTCACTCGTTTCACGCTTTTCTCAGAGTCCTTCACGCTGATCTTATCACCGATACCGATGACGTAGTCGCTGATATCGACCTTGCGTCCGTTCACATGGATGTGCCCGTGGGCGATGAGCTGTCGGGCCGCCTTGCGGGAGGCCGCGAAGTTCAGCTTGTAGACCACATTGTCCAGGCGTCTCTCCAGCAGCTGCAGCAGGTTTTCGCCCGTGTTACCCTGCAAGCGGGAAGCTTTCCGGAAGAACCGCATGAACTGCTGCTCATAGACGCCGTAATACCTCTTGATCTTCTGCTTTTCGCGCAGCCGGACACCGTATTCGCTCAGTCGTCCTTTTCGCCAGCCGTGCATGCCCGGCGCCAGACTCCGCTGCCGACGTTCGATCTGGCACTTGGCCGTCTCACATTTGGCACCCTTGAGAAACAGCTTCATTCCCTCCCGGCGGCAAACCCTGCATGATGGACCTGTGTAGCGTCCCATATCAATCGATCTCCTAATCTTCCACGGAGCCCTATACTCGTCTGCGCTTCGGCGGTCTGCACCCGTTGTGCGGCAGCGGCGTCACATCCTCGATCGAGGTGATCCGCAGTCCCGCCGACTGGAGAGCGGAGATCGCCGATTCCCGCCCCGCGCCGGGGCCTTTGACCTTGATCTCGACCTCGCGCACGCCATTGCGCATGGCGGCGTTGGCACAGCTCTGCGCCGCCTGCTGCGCAGCGAAGGGCGTGCTCTTGCGCGAGCCCTTGAATCCGATGCAGCCCGCGGAGCTCGAGCAAATCGCGTCGCCATCGACGTCCGTGATCGTAATCAACGTGTTATTGAACGTCGCCTTGATGTGGACGATCGCCCGCACGACGTTCTTTCTGATTTTTCGTTTCGCACCTTTTGCCATTTGCGTCTCTTATTCTCAATTCTCAGTCCGGCCACCCGCCGGACGACCCGGCGCTCCATTCGATGGCCCCATTCAGCACTTACCCCCGCTGCTCCTTCACACCCTTCTTGCCGGCCACGGTCTTCCGCGGTCCCTTGCGGGTCCGCGCGTTGCTTTGCGTCCGCTGTCCGCGAACCGGCAGGCCTCTTCGATGCCGAATCCCCCGGTAGCAGTTGATGTCGCGCAGGCGGGCGATGTTCT
>Ga0315281_10001144_pt1 | contig 38800 bp, 28 predicted proteins | sample YL17G07_0_MG_FD_204540 | JGI IMG/M metagenome (GOLD analysis project Ga0315281, IMG submission 204540) | Sediment microbial communities from Yellowstone Lake, YNP, Wyoming, USA - YL17G07_0 | ecosystem: Environmental > Aquatic > Freshwater > Lake > Sediment | place: USA: Wyoming | collected...
TGGACGGCTTCCTCACCTACTACAATGGCTACCGACCGCACGGTGGCCTGGACGGCGACACCCCGCTCGGCAGGCTCAGCGTGTCAACAACCTCGTGATGCGGAACAGCTAGACGGGCGTTCCATCGAGCGCGCCCCTGGACCATCCGACGTGGGTCATGGACCAGGCAAGCAGCGAGGTGGCCCATGACACGCAAGGAGAGAGAGCTCGTCGTCGAACGGCTGTTGGCGCGGTACGACGACGTGGGCGCGGCCATCGTCGGCGACGACCAGTCGCTCTGCCGGCTTCTGACGGTGATGCACCGCGCCTCGAACGGCAACGAGGTCGGACGGTACGTCTGCGCCTACTTGGGCGCCTGAGACGTCGGCCGGCTCCTTCCGTCCCTAGGCGCGCGGCCGGGCGAGGATCGCCTCGAACGCCACCCAGAGTCGCGCATCGCGGCCTAGGCCAGCGCCTGAGCGCAGCTCCTGGAGCGCCTCCGACTCCGAGATCTGCGGCCGATACGGAGCCCTGGTCACCAGCGACTCATACGTGGCCGCCAAGGCGGCCAGTCGTTCGGGCAGGCTCTCCTTCTTCGTCGCCATCGTCGCCCCCTCGTTGCACGCCGATGCGGCAGCCGCCGCCACGTCGTGCATCTCGCCGGGCTCAAGTCCGAGCTCGCGTCCCACCGCCAGGGCCAGGCGAGTGACGGCGGCCCGGCGCCGTTTGACGAGCGTGTCGCGCGCGTCGACGACGCCGGCCAGAGCGGACACGTGGTCGTCGTGGACCGAGAGCGCCTGTTCCGGCGTGAGCGAGCCGTGCTCGGCGCCGAACGAGACGACCTGATTGCGACCCCGCCGCTTCGCCAGGTACACAGCCCAGTCTGCTTTGTCGAGGACCTCCTCCTTGTGGCTCGCGTCGGCGGGGCAGAGCGCCATCCCGATGCTCACCGAGAGCGCTTCGTGGCTCGACGCGAACTCGGTCTGTGCGATGCCGGTGCGGATCCGCTCCGCGACCTCGAGCGCCCCCGCTTCGTCGGCGTCGATGAGGATCACGCCGAACTCCTCCCCGCCGTAGCGCGCCGCGAGATCGACTTGCCGAAGCGACGCCTCGATGACTCGGGCGACGTCGCGCAGGGCGCGGTCGCCGGCGCTGTGGCCGTAGCGGTCGTTGAAGGCGCGGAAGTCGTCGAGGTCGACGAGGAGCAGCGCGAGGCTGCCGCCCCGGTAGACGCAGCGTTCGATCTCCTCGTCGAGGCGCTCGTGAAGGTAGCGGTGGTTGTAGAGGCCGGTGAGGCTGTCGGTGATCGCCTCGAGCTCGGCGTGACCGAGTCTGGCAGCGGCGTCGGCGACCATGGTGGCGAAGGTCCGCGTCACGTCGCTGCGCAGGCCGTCGACTTCGGTGGCGCCGGTGGTCGCGGGCAGGTCCGCGCTGGTCACGGCGACGATGTCGCCGTGCTCGTCGCGGGCCGGAGCCGCCCCGCTCATCCACACCCCGAACTGGTCGACGAAGAGTACCGTGCGGTCCACCGGCTGGTCGGCGAACACGCGCAGGATGTCCTCGTCCGAGAACGTCTCGTCGCCGATGTGCGACCGAAGCGCCTCGTCCTCCTCCGCGTCGGCGACGAGCATGGTCGTCGAGCCTCTGCGCACGAACGTCGTCACGTATCTCGTCGGAGGGTGTTCGTCGCGCACCGCCCGCAGTGTCTGAACGACACGGCCGTAGGCCTCCGTCTCCTCATCCTCGCGCCGGCGGAGGCTGGCGTGAGCGTCGCGATCGAGCCGGACGGCCGCCTGGCGGGCCACCTCGACGGCGAACTCCTTCTGCTCATGCAAACCGTCGATGACGCGCTCGAACGCGGCGACCATGCCGGGATCGAACTGGGTCCCGGAGCAGCGCGCGAGCTCCTCCCGGCATTGCGCATACGAGAGGGCCTGGCGATACGGGCGACGGAAGCTCATGGCGTCGTACGAGTCGACCACGCACATCGCCCGGGCGACCAGCGGGATCTCCTCCTTCGCCAGGCCGTCGGGGTAGCCAGAGCCGTCGTAGCGCTCGTGATGGTGGCGCACGCCGGACGCGAGTTTCTCGTCGAACAGCGGGCGGATGATATCCGCGGAGTAGGCCGGGTGCTGACGCATGAGTTCCCACTCGCGGGGGTTGAGGACGCTGGGCTTGAGCAGCACCCTGTCGGACACGCCGATCTTGCCGATGTCGTGGAGGTAGGCGGCCTCCTCGACACCGCGCAGGAGTTCCGGGTCCCAGCCGAGCTCCTCACCCAGCAGAACCATGTACGCGGCCACGCGCGCCGCGTGGCCCAGCGTGTAGTAGTCCTTCGCGTTCAGGGCGCTGGAGAGCGCCTTGAGGTTGCCGAGGTGCATCCGCTTGATGTCGTCGTAGAGCCTCGCGTTATGGATCGCCAAAGCGGCGACTCGACACACCGCTGAGATGGTCGCGATCTCTTCGTCGCCGAAGCTCCGGGGTCCGCGTGTCTCGAGCAGCTCGAGGACGCCGATCACGACGTCTTTCGAGATCAACGGGAAGATGATCTCCGCCGTCTCGGCGAACCTGTCCATGAGGCCGCGCTCTTCCTCGCTGAGCAGCGGGTCGTCGGCCGACGAGATGACGATGGGCATGCGACGGTCGACGGCGGTGCGCATCGCCGACCACCTGTCCAGGCTGAAGGACTGACCTTGCCAAGTCCTGTCCGGCTCTCTGTCGACGAGACTCACGACGCAGTTCAACCGGCGCTCGGCGTCGAGTGTGTAGAGGTCGCAGCACGGCATGTCGGCGAGGGCACACAGGCGGTGGGCCGTGTTCTCCAGCACCTCGCCCAGGTCGAGCGAGGACGAAAGCTCGAAGCTGACGTCGCCGACGAGTGTCACCCGCTCGGCGGACTGCGCGAGCTGGTCGTAGAGCGCAGCATTGGCCAGTGCGTTCGCAGCTACCTGGGCCAGGCTCTGGAGCACGGTGAGGTCGACGGAGTCGTGCGGCCGGTCGTAGAACAGCGAGGCGAGGCCGACGACGCCGCCTCGCGAGACCAGCGGCAACTCGATCTTGGCGCGATACCCGTGACGAAGGTTCTCCGCGCGCTCGAAGTCCGAGACCCGCGGGTCTTCCTCCATGTCGCGAATGACCATCGGTCGTCCCGCCGTGAAGACCTCGCGTACGCCGTCGAGGCGTTCGAGTTCGTACGTCGTGCCCACGAACGCCTTGTCGGCGACACCGCCGTCCCGGCTCACGAGACAGCGCAGCTGGTCGCCGTCGATGCGATAGATGTCGCAACGGGTCGCCGCTGCGGTGTCGCAGAGCCGTCCGGCGACGCTGTGCAACACGGCGTCCGGCTCGAGTGTCGCCCCGAACTCGAGGCCGGCCTCCACGAGGTGGCCGAGCTGGGCGTTGGCGCGCTCGAGGCGCTCAACCAGCTGGGCGTTCTCCAGCACACCAGCGACGATCTGCCCTGCCTGGCGGAGGAAGTCGAGGTGCTCGGCGTAGTCTCGCGGCCGGCGGTCGTACGCCTCGAGCAGGCCGACGACGCGCTCGTCCACCACGAGGGGCACGACGACATCGCTCCGCCATTCGGACTCGCGGTAGTGATGGCGTTCGGCCTCGCTCAGATCACCCTGGTCGGGGCCGGCGACGACGAGGGTGCGCTCCTGCTCGAGCGCCTTTCGCGTGGTCGGGAACCGCTCCAGGTCCAGCATGTGACCGATGTCGATGGTGCTCTCCTTACCGTCCTCCCAAGTGAACAGGCAGCGGAGGTCGGCGCCGTCCAGGGCGAAGACCTGACACCCGGCGGCGTGGACCACTTGGCTCACACGCTCGGTCAGGGCGCGGAGAAGCGCGGTCGTACCGGCGGCGCTACTCGCCACGCGACCCAGGCCGACGAGCTCGGCGAGCTCACGGTTTCGGTCGGTGAGTTCCGCGACAAGCCCCGCGTTACGCATCGCCCCGGCGATGATCAGGCCAACGCTGCGCAAGAAGTCAACGCACTCACCGTAGTCACGCTCGCGGGTGTCGAAGACGTCGACGACGCCCACGACTTCCTCGCCCGACACGAGCGGGAGCGACAGCAGGCTGTTGAACCCCCGCCCCGCGTACTCGCTGCGCTCATCGTGGGTGACTCGCGGGTCGTCGAGGCTCGCGACCACCATAGGTTCGCGCGTGCGGACGGCCATCTCGATGGTCGCGTAGCGGGAGACGGCGATGACGTCGCCGATGACGTCGTTGTCGGAGCCCTGCTCGTCGACGCTCGCCAGGCAGGTCAACGATCCGCCTCCCAGTGCGTAGATGTCGCAGTCGGAGGCTCCGATCGTGATGCGCAAGCGGTCGGCGATGGTCGCAAGCAGCTGCGCAAGATCGGTGCGCTGTGCGGCGATCGTGCCGAGCTCGACGATCTCGCGCAGGACGGTCGTCCGGTGCTCGAGCTGGCCGAACAGACGCGTGGTGGCGAAGGTGGCGGCCAGGTGCATGCCCAAGCTGCGGAGGAAGCTGAGGTACTCCGAGTACTGTCGCGCACGGGTGTCGTAGATGTCGATGAAGCCGAACAGCTCGTCATTGACGATCAGCGGCACGCAGACCTCGCTGTTGAACCCGTAGGCCCGGTAGACCGCGCGTTCGCTCTCCGTGAGCTGCGGGTCGTCGGGGCTCGAGATGACAAGCAGCTGACCGGTCGCGACGGTCGCGACGAGCGTGGGGTAGGTAGACACATCGAGAGTCCTTCCGACGGCCTGGTCGTCGAAGCCGCTACGGTCGTAGCTCACGACGCAACGGAGACCCTCGTCGAAGGCCTGGTAGATGTCGCAGTTCGCGGCGTCCAGGGTCCGCAGCAGACTCTCCGCGACGTGGCGGAGAACGGTGTCTGGGTCGCGGCAAGCGGAGGCGAACGCACCGAGCTCGACGAGCTCGTTGAGGATACGGGTGCGACGCTCTACCAGCTCGAAGAGGCGCGCGTTCTCGAGCGCCTGCGCCGCGACCCTGCCCAAGCCGCGGATGAGCTCGAGCTCCTCAGCGAAATCGCGCGGTACGTAGTCCGACAGCTCGACCAGACCGATCACGCGGTCGCCGGCGAGTAGCGGCATGGACAGCTGCGACTGATACCCCCAGCGCTCCAGGGAGAAGCGCCCTTCGGGGCCCAGGGTCGAGGCCTCGAGGCTCGCCGCGATCGCGATCTCTCCACTCTCCACCGCGCGAAGGCTGCAAGGATAGCGGGAGATCGGTATCACCACGCCTTCCCACTCGGGGTCGAAGCGCCCTCCGTCGTAGCTGACCAGGGCGCGCAGCGTGCCTCCCTCGACGGCGTACACGTCGGCGACGGGGCACTCCGTGAGCTCGGACAGCCGCTGGGTGACGGCGTGAAGCACCTCGTCGGTGCTCAGCCGTGCGGCGTCCTCGACGCCCGCCTGGACGACGGTCTCGAGGTCGCGCACGCGCCGTCGCAGCGCCGCTGCGGATCCCAGGGCCGCGAGGGTGGCGCCGAGCAGCTCGATCGCCGGGGCGAGGGCGTCGGCGACAACGAGGAGTTCGTCTTCCGACGGCCCCGCGATCTCGCATAGGCCGCTGGCCGGCGAGGGCGCGCGAACAGGCAGGATGAGCACGGCCTTCTCGTCGCGCGATCCTATGTGGGGCTGACCGTCGGCCGCCGCCGCCGCCGCGTCCGGATCGTCGGCGAGGAGGAAGGCCGTGGGCTGTGGCGTCGTGGGGCCGATGAGCGGCGTCGCGGTGTCGCCGGAGACCGCGTACACAGTGCAGGTGGCGCCGGGGGCTACGTCGTCGACGAGACGCAGGAAGGCGCGCAGGCAGGCGTGCGCGTCGAGTCCGTCCGCCGCCGTGCCGGCCTCGTCGACCAGATGAAGGAGCTCGGCCGCGCGTTCGGTGAAGTCGCGGCCTTCGTCGGCCGGTGTGAGGGCCAAGGTCGCGGCCGCGGTCGCCGGTACGCCTTGAGGCCCCGGCAAGGCGGGCTCGTCGCGGGCCGCGGCGTCGCCGACCTCGGCGGCGATCAGTCCGGCCGCCTGCCGGGCGACGAACTCGGCGAAGGCGACGTCGGCTTTGGTGAACGCCCGTGGCGTCCGGTGTTCGACCAACTCCATCACGCCGAGCAGCCGCCCTTCGATCGCCAGGGGCAGGGCGAGAACGGCGATGTCCCCCCGGGCGGTGCATCCGTCGATCTCGGTGGGCGTGAGGAGGTTGGTGGCGCCGATGTCGGCGATGAGGACGCGCCGGTGCGTGTGCTGGACTTCGTCGGCGACCGGCGCCCGTTCCCGCGTCAGGACGTCGCCGACGCGGACCCCCTCACGACTCCCGGCGGCGAAATGGATCGCGACGACGCGCAACCGGCCGTCGCCGTCGGCGGTCGCAAAGATGCAGGACGAGACGCCGACGCCCTCGGCGGCGACCTGAGCGAGTGTGGCGAGAGGGGAGTGCGCCGCGCCGGCGGTCTCGCCCGTGTCGGCGGGTCGAGCGACGGTCGGGCGGCCGTCTCCGGCTGCCTGCCCGCCGTCGCCTGACTGCCGCCGAAGGAGGGCGTCGATGTCGGTGCGGCGATAGCGGCGATGACCGCCGGCGCTACGGTAGCAGGCGAGCCGGCCTGAGTCGCTCCAGCGGCGCAGGGTGTTCAGGCCGACGCCCAGGACGCTGGCGGCTTCGCTGAGACGCAGCCATGCCTCGCCGTCGGCCCTCCCTACCCGCATGTGTCCCCCGCTTGGTCGCCTGCCCCAAAAAGCTGCCCAATTCTACCTGTACGACCGTGATGCGTCGACCGGGCCGGCGGTCGGCGCACATCGGGACGTCACGAAGGCGGGAGACCCTGATCGAGCTGTGGGTCGGAGGAGGGCGGAGGCAGCTCGCCGGGGTCGAAGACGACCACCCTGTCACGCCCCTTGCGTTTGGCGAGGTACATCGCCCAGTCGGCCTTGTCGATGAGTTCCTCGGCGAGGGCGGCGTCGCGAGGATACGCCGCGATGCCGATGCTGATGCTCAGCTTCCGGCCGGGATCGTCGAAACCGAGCCCTGCGACGCCGCTGCGGATGCGCTCGGCGACGTCGCCGGCGCGCCGCGCAGTCGTGTCGATGAGGACGAGCGTGAACTCCTCACCGCCATAGCGCGCGGCGAGATCGACCTGGCGGACTGACCGCAACAGGACGTTGGCGACGGCGCGAAGAGCCTCGTCGCCGGCGCTGTGACCGAAGCGGTCGTTGTAGCTCTTGAAGCGGTCGAGGTCGCAGAAGAGAAGAGCGAGGGGTCTGCCTTGTTCGGCGGCGCGGGCGACCTCCTCGCCCAGGCGCTGCTTGAAGTAGCGCTGGTTGTAGAGGCCGGTCAGACCGTCGGTGACCGCGTCGACGCGGGCCCGGCCCAAGCGAGCGGTCGCCGAGGCGATCACCGACGCGAACGTGTCGCCCGGCTCCGCGAACCGCAGCCCGAGGTCGCTGGGCCAGTGGTCATCGGGGGCGACGTCCGCGCAGATCAGACCGACGCGGTCACCGTGCTCGTCGACTAGGTCGACGACGACGGTGACCCACAGTCCGAAGTCGTCGAGAACGAGGACGTTCCGCAGCTCGTCGATGCGGGTGACATCGTCCCCCAGCACGCCCACGCCCTCGACGTGGTCGCCGATGTGGGACTTGAACGCGGGGTCCTCCTCGGGGTCGACCATCATCGTCCACCCGTCGTGAGCGGGAGCAAGAGTGGTGAGGAAGCGGAGCGGCGGATTGCTGTCACGCACCTCACGCAGCAGGGCGGCCACCTGCTCATAGTCGGCGCTCCCCTCGTCGCTGGGGGTGTTGAGACGCAGGTGCGCGGCGACGTCGACCCGTCCGGCCGCCGCGCGGGCGGCCGCACGTGCCAGCGCGCGCCGCTCGCCCAGCCGTTCGAGGACGCGGAGGAATGCATCGACGAAGTGCGGGTCGAACTGGTGGCCAGAGCAGCGTCGCAACTCGGCGACGCACTCGTCGTAGGTGAGCGCCGCGTGGTGCGGTCGCTCGTATGACATCGCGTCGTATGAGTCGACAAGACACAGGGCACGCGCGAGTTCGGGGATCTGCTCCTCGGAGAGTGCATCCGGGTACCCCGCGCCGTCCCACCGTTCGTGATGGTGGCGTATGGCACGGACCATGTCCTCACCGAACAAGGGCTGGATGATGCCGGCGCTGACCACGGGATGACGGCGCAGTTCGGCCATCTCCGCTTCCTGCAGCTTGCCTGGTTTGTACAGCACGTCGTCGGCGACCCCGATCCGGCCGACGTCATGCAGGAACGCGGCCTCGGTGATCTCCGGCAGGCGCTCCTCGTGCCAGCCGAGTTCGCGCCCGAGCAGCAGCATGTAGCCGGCCACGCGCGCCGCGTGACCGACCGCGTACGAGTCGCGGGCGTTCATCGCCGAGATCAGCGCCTTGAGATGGCCCACGTGCATCGTCTTGATAGTCTCGTAGAGGCGCGCGTTACGGAAGGCGAGCGCGAGCTGGGAACCGACCCGCGAGAGCAGGCGGCGGTCGGCGACCGAGAAGGCGTCCTTGCGTCGCGACGCCAACGCAAGAGCGCCGCTGAGGCGCTCGTCGAACCACAGTCCGACGACCACCGCCGAGCGCAGTCCGGCTCCGGCCCCGGGCGCCTCCCCGAGGAGCGGCTCGCTCTCCAGGTCGACGAGTGTCGCGCGCTCCTCCTGGAGTCGCTTCAGGAACTCGGGCGCGCCCACGCCGTCCATGGTCCTCGCCAGGGCTTCTACCTCAGGCAAGGAGCTGTAAACGACGCGCCACTCACCCACTCCGTCAATGACCACGCACACCTCGTCGAACGCGATGAGGCCGGCGAGTGCGCTTACGGTGGCCGTGGCGATATCCCCTGTGTCGAGACTGGCGGTCGTGACCGCCGCCATCCGATTGAGCAGTTCGGCCTCACGGCTGCGCAGTTCGAGGCGCTCGTACAGCTCGGCGTTGGCGATCGCCAGCGCGGCGACGCGACAGAGCGCTTCGACGCCGGCGACGTCCTGCTCGCTGAACGCCCGTTCGGCGCCCTGGGCGAGCAACTCGGCCAGCCCGATCACACGGTTCTCGACGACCAGGGGCACGATCAGGGCGCTGCGCGCCGGGCCTGAGTCGCCGTCGTCGGGCCGGGCGGCGTTCAGCCTCGGATCGTCCGGCCCGACGAGATTCACGACGGAGCGTGATTCGACGACGAGGCGCGCGGCGCGCCAGTCGGTGAGTCGTACGACGCGCCCGAGCCACTCTCGGTCCGTCGATCCGGCGACCACGCTCGCCGCGCACTCGAGCTCGTCGCCCTTGACGATGTAGATGTCGCACGACGAGGCTTGGGCGATCTGCGTCAAGCGGCGCGCCGCGGCGCCGAGGACGCGTTCGAGGTCGAGCGAGGCCGCGAGGTCGACGCCGGCTTCGTTCACGAGGGCCGTGCGCCGGGCGCTCGCGTCGAGCAGTTGATGGACGCGCGCGTTCGCGATCGCCTGGGCGGCGATCTGTCCGAGGCTCCGCACGAGATCGAAGCGCGTGAATTCGCCGGGTTCGCGGCCGAAGAGCGCTGCGACTCCGACGACTTCGCCGCGATGGATCAGCGGGAACTCGAACAGCGAGCGGAATCCGTGGGCGACGTTCTCCTCGCGCTCGCGGTCGCCGAGGCGCGGATCGCTGAGGACGTCTGCCACCGTCATCGGTTCGTGATCGGCGATGGCGTGCGCGATGAGAGGAAAGTCGGCCAGCTCCCACGTCCTGCCCGTGAACTCGGCGTCGATCTCCGAGCCGTCGGCGCTCACCAAGCCGTGGAGGCGTCCGTCCTCGACGGCGTAGATGTCACAGGTGGCCGCCTGGCCGGCCACGCACATGCGGGTGGCGACGGAGCGCAGCACGGAGTCGACGTCGAGCGAGGCGCCGAACTCGAGGCTCGCGTCGGCAAGGGTGCGCAGCTCGGCATTGCTCTCGCCGAGCTGCTCGAGGAGGAGAGCGTTGTCGAACGCTCCGGCGACGATCTGACCGACGCCGCGGGCGAAGTCGGCGTGCTCGTCGAAGTCGCGCCGCTCCTCGGCGAAGAGCTCGATGATGCCAATGAGCCGATCCTCGATCAGAAGCGGTATCGAGAGCTGACTTTGGAACCCCCAGCGCTCGTACATGCGGCGCTCGACCGCCGTGAGGCGGGGATCGTCCGGGCTCTGGATCACTAGCAGGTCATGTTTGCGCGCAGCCTCGACCACGCTCGGGTAGTCCTGGAGATTGACAGCGTTGGTGGCGTCGGGGTCTTCGAGGCCGGACCGTGTCTCGAGGCTGACGATCACACGCAGGACGCCGTGGTCGATCTTCGAGATCTCACAGCACACCGCCCCCGTCATGGCGACCAGCCGCTGGGCCACGTACTCCGCCAGGGCGACTGGGTCTCGCGTCCGGCCGACGTGCGCGCCAAGGTCGATGAGCTCGCGCATCGTCTGATTGCGGGATTCCAGGGCCTCGACGAGCAGCGATCTGTCGAGGATGTGCCCCGCGACCTCCGCCAGGACGCTCGCCGCATCGACGACGTCGTTGAAGTCACGGGGCTCGATGTCGTAGACCTCGGCCACACCGATGACGGCGCCGTGCACGACGAGGGGGAGGACCAGGAGTGAGGCCGCCCCCCACTCCTTCATCTCGGCGACGGCCGCCGCGTCGAGGCGCGGGTCGTCGAGGTCGCACAGGGACTCCACGCGAGCGCCCACGACAGCAGCCTGCGTGACCGGCCACTTCGCTAGCGGGTACTCGGTGCCTTCTTGGTCGTGATCGAAGGCACCACCGTTCCAGCTGACGACAGTGTGGAGCCGGTCGTGCTCGATCGACGAGATGTCGACGAACGGAGCGCGGCACAGATCGGCGAGGCGACGGGCGACCACTCGAAGCACCTGCTCGGACCCAGCGGTGCGGCTCTGCGCCTCGATGTCGGCGTCGAGGATCAAGGTGAGGTCGGCGGCGCGCCGCTCGACCGTGGCGAGCCGCCGCTTCTGGTCGACGAGGTCGGCGACGAGCCGGATCAGCGCGTCCAGATCTTCGAGTCTGATCGTCAGATCGCGCGGCCGGCCGTCTGCCAGCTCGAGGAGACCGACGACGGCGTCGTCGATGAGCAGCGGCACGACGGCGACACTCACGCCGTCGCCGTTCCCGTACCACGCGGTCCGCTGCGCGGCGCTCAGGCGCGGGTCGTCGGTCCCGGTCAGCGAGACACGCCGGCGCGTCGCGAGCGCCTGCTGCGCGGGCGGGATGTCGGCGATCTTCCAGCGCGTCCCGGCGGGCCGCGCCGTAGGGCCGCTTCGAGCGTGCGCGGCCAGGACCTCGGCCTCGGCCTCGGTCGCGGTGCTTATCCAGCAGCAGGCGGCGTGCGTGCGGCGGCACAGTTCGGCTGCCGCGAGTTCCAGCGCCCGAGCCATGGCGACATCGCCGCCGTCGCGCAGCGACGCCGGACGTGGCTGGCCTGTGATGTGGTCCATACTCCGGTCATCGGCACGGAGCGTCACCGGCTCAACTCCGGGCCTGCTTGCGGCGAGCCCGCGATGCTCGGCGAACCGCCGCGTGATGCTATTATGAACCTCGTATCACGTGCGTCCGGCATTTGACTGCGCCGTGCTCCCAGTCTCCTCGAGCGTGCCGGCCAGCGCGCGGGCGATGTCGTGGAATGCCGCACCGACGGTCGACGAGGCGTCGAGGGCGGCCGGCGATCCTGCATCGCCGCCCTGGCGCGTCGCTTCGTCGAGCGGGATGCGGCCGAGAAGCCTGGTGCCCATGAGCCGGGCGATCTCGAACGCCCCGCCGCGCCCGAAGATGTAGTGCTTCGCGGCGCACGACGGGCAGACGAAGAACGCCATGTTCTCGATGACGCCTGCGACGTGGTGCTTTGTCAGCTGCGCCATCTTGGCCGCCTTGACGGCGGTGCGGGCGGCGGCCTCCTGAGGGGTCGTGACTATGACGATCTCGGCGTCCGGGATCATCTGCGCGACGGTGAGCGCGATGTCTCCCGTTCCGGGGGGCAGGTCGATAAGCAGGAAATCGGGGCTCCCCCAGAGGACGTCGCCGAGGAACTGCTCGATCGCCCGGCCGAGCATCGGCCCGCGCCAGATGACCGGCTCGTCGCCGTCCAGAAACAGGCCCATGGAGACGACCTTGACGCCGTGGGCCTCAGGAGGGATGAGCTTGCCGTCGTGCATCGCGGGGCGCGCATTGGGCAGGCCGAGCATGAGGGGTATGGTCGGGCCGTAGACGTCGGCGTCGATCAAGGCGACGGCGTGGCCCTGCTGCGCCAGCGCCACGGCGAGGTTGGCTGTCACCGTGGACTTGCCGACGCCGCCCTTGCCGCTGGCGATCGCGATGGTCCGCGTCGCCGAGCCAGGGCCGAAGAGCGTCTCGGCGAGCTCATGGCGTGACGCGAGCCTCTGCGTCAGCGCATCGCGCTCGGCGCACGACATGGCGTCCATCTTGACCTCGATCCGGCGCGCGCCGGCGATCGCCGCCAGCGCCTGCTCGACGTCGGCCCTGATCTTGTTGCGGAGGGGGCATCCCGCGGTGGTCAGGACGATGGTGGCGCCGACCCTCTTGTCGTCGATGACGATGTCGCGCACCATGTCGAGGTCGACGATGCTGCGCCTGAGTTCCGGATCGAGTACGGCGGCGAGTGCCTGCCGGACTTCATCGTGGGTCACGTGCGCCTCCGCGTGTCGAACAGTCGCCGCCCTGTTGCGCCCGCAGCGCGAGCGTCCGGGGGCCCTGATTGTAGCAGCGTCGCGAGACAGCCCGACGCAGCGTCACCGGTCCCACGGCCTCGGAGCGTGTTCCACGTGAAACATACGACCCACGTAGGGCCGAACGCGAGAAGCCCGAGGGCCACAGCTCAGGGGCCCTCGGGCTTCTCGCTCCAATGACGACGCCTTAGGGGATGCCCTGCACGCGGTGGTCGTCCACGAGGAACGCCCCGCCGCGGACAGGCCGCCGGCCGACACTCGACCCGCGTGTCTCGCAGGTCGGTCCGCGGCGCCCGAGTGCCGTCATTCGCCGTCAGGTCCGGAAGCGGATCAAACCTCCGACGCCTTGATGCCGACCGGCTCGGGGTTGCCGGCGCCGGTCGCGTACGTCTCCTTGAACAGTTCCATGAGCATCGGGCTCTCGCGCACCGTGTTGAGCGCGATGGCGGCGTGGTCCTTGGTGTAGCCGTTGCCGATGATCATCGTCGTGTCGGCACCGATGCCCTCGGCCCCGAGGGCGGCCGACGTGAAGCTCGTCGCCATCGAGAAGAAGTACACGAGTCCGTCGTCCTTGGTCGCGAGGATCGACGACATCTCGGTGTTGGGGATGTCGACGCAATTGATGGTGAGGTCGGCCATCTCGCCGCCGGTGATCTTCGCCATCTCGTTGTAGACGAACAGCTGGTCGGTGGCCGAGCCCTGGAAGATCACGTCGGCGAGCCCGGTCTTCTCGAGGCGCTTCTTGCCGGCGTCGCCGTGCACCAGGCCGATGATCTTGCCGGTGATGCCGACGCGCTTGCGGGCCTCGTAGGCGCACAGGATGCCGCTCTTGCCGCCGGCGCCGACGATGAAGACGGTCTGGCCGGGCTTGCTGAGCTTGGCCGCCTGCGCGGGGGCGCCGGCGACATCGAGGACGGCGAGAGCGAGTGCCTCGTCCATGTCGGCGGGGATCTTCGCGTAGATGCCGCTCTCGAAGAGGATCGCCTTGGCCTTGACCTTGACCTGACAGGTGTCCTTGTTCATCGAGATGATCTCGTCGACCTTGAGCGGCGTGAGCGACAGCGACACGAGGGTGGCGATACGGTCGCCGACCTTGAGGTCGCGCTCGTTGAGCTTGGGGCCAATCTCGGCGACCGTGCCCAGAAGCATGCCGCCCGAGCCGGTGTCGGGGTTGTGGTGCTTGCCTCGTTCCTTGATGATGCCGAGGCTGTGGCGCGCCATCTTCTTGACGTCGCCACCTTCGGCCTCCTCGATCTGCGTGAAGCTCGCCGCGTCGATGTTCAGCGTGTCGACGTCGATGAGGATCTCGTTGTCGTAGATCTCCATCGTGTTGTCGATCTTCCACGCCGGCTGCGGCAGGACGCCCTTGGGTTCGAGGACACGGTGGGCGCCGTACTTGTCGCCTTCTTTCATGGGCGTTCTCCCTCCCCTGGAGAGGTCGTCCGGCGCTGGGGCGACCCGCTACGCGGCGGGTGCTTCCGGCGCCGGTCGACCTGTCGCTTGATCTGACTCAGCCTTCGACCTTGATCACCGAGCCGGCGCCCTGGCCGCCGCCCACGCAGGCGCCGGTGACGCCGATCTCCTGGCCGCGCTTCTTGAGCTCGTGGATGAGCGTGACGATCATCCGCGTGCCGGTGTTGCCGAGCGGGTGGCCGAGAGCGACCGCGCCGCCGTTGACGTTGACGATGTCCGGGTCGAGACCGAGCTCGCGGGTGGCGAGAGCGGCCACGCAGGCGAAGGCCTCGTTGAACTCGGCGAGCTGGACGTCATTACTCGTCATCCCGGCCTTCTCGAGGGCCATCTGGGCGGCCTTGGTCTCGCCGTAGCCCATGATCTCGGCGGGCACGGCGGCGGTCGCGAGGCTCACGACCTGGGCGATCGGCTTGAGGCCCAGCTCGGCGGCCTTCTTTCGCGACGTGACGACCAGCGCGCTGGCGCCGTCGGCGATGGCCGAGGCGTTGCCGGCCGTCACCACGCCGCCGTCCTTCTTGAAAACGGGCTTCAGGCCGGCGAGGGCCTCGGGCGTCGTCTCGCGAGGGCACTCGTCGGTGTCGACGATCTTGGGATCGCCCTTGCGCTGCGGGATCTCGACCGGGACGATCTCGTCCTTGAACTTGCCGGCCTTGATCGCCGCGGTGGCGTTGAGCTGGCTCTTGTGAGCGACGTCGTTCTGCTGCTCCTTGGTGATGTTGAAGCGCTCGCTGAGGATCTCGGCCGTTAGGCCCATGTGGTAGTCGCCGATCGCGCACCAGAGGCCGTCCAGGACCATCGCGTCGAAGATCTTGTCGGAGGGCATGCCCATACGGTAGCCGCTGCGGCCGTTCTGCAGCAGCCAGGGCGCGCGCGTCATGTTCTCGGTGCCGCCCACGAGGTACAGGTCGCCCTCGCCGGCCTTGATGTCGGCCGCCGCCCAGGCCAAGGCCGCGGCGCTCGACACGCAGACGCGGTTGACGGTGACGGCCGGCACGGAGTCGGGGATGCCCGCCTTGAGCTCGGCCTGACGGGCCGTGTTCTGTCCCAAGCCAGCCTGGACGACGTTGCCGAAGATGACCTCGTCGAGCTGCTCGCCCGTCACCTTGGCGCGCTTGAGCGCCTCCTTCATGGCGATGGCGCCCAGCTCGACCGCCGGCGTCCCCGTGAACCCGCCCTGGAACTTGCCCTGGGCGGTGCGCACCGCTGAAAGAATGACGATATCGGTGTCAGACACTGTTGCCTCCTCGTGGCTGTGATGTGAGTATGCAGCCCCCGTCGCGTGACTCAAGTGCTGCAGCTCGACATATTCGCAATAGTACGACGTTACATATGATACTGGTGTCGCCTCACGCCTTGCCGGCGCGGCGCACGACCTCCTGGGCGAGGAACGACGCCACTTCGAGTGGCGTCGTCCGCGGTCCGAACCCTGCGTCGTAGCCGAGCTCCTTCGCAAAGGCGTTGTTGATGCGCGGCCCCCCGACGATCAGCACGAACCGCTCGCGCACGCCCTCGGCCTCGAGCAGCTCGATGAGCTGGGTGAGGTGCTGGACGTGGATGTTCTTCTGGGTCACGATCTGCGAGACGAGGATCGCGTCGGCCTTGCGCTCCAGCGCGGTCTTGAGCAGCTGCGCGCAGGGGATCTGCGAGCCCATGTTGAGGGCGTCGATCTCCGGATAGCGCTCGAGACCGTAGTTCCCGGCGAAACCCTTCATGTTCATGATCGCGTCGATACCCACGGTGTGGGCGTCGCTCTCGATCGCGGCGCCGACCACCGAAAGCTTGCGGCCGAGCTTCTCCTTGATGAGGCCGTTGATGGCGTAGAAGTCCATCACCTCGACCTCGAGATAGTCGCCCTTGACCTCGTCGGGGTCGATGCCCTCGTCGGTGCGCCCATAGGCGACGTAGAAGGTGAACTGCGGATCGATGCCGGTGCACTCGGCGATGGCGACGTTGTGCAAGCCCAGCTTCTCGAGGAACTGCTTGCCGACGTCGGTCGCCTTGGGCGAGTAGGCGATGGGAAGCGTGAAGGAGAGCTGGATCACGCCGTCGTCGCGGGTATCTCCGTACGGCCGGACGATCATGACGGCCTCCCCTCCTTCCTCCCGGTCCGCACGCCGGGCGCGGGCCCCGTCGGCGGCCCGCTCATGCGGCCTTCGCGGAGGGCGGCGAAGAACGGGTTGAAGTAGTCCGCGGCCCGCTTGACGACGCCCTCGGCGCCGCGGCCGCCCTCGGGGTCGCGCTCGACGTCGGCGAACTCGCCTTTCTCGAGCGCGGCGAACAGGCCGATATCGCGCACATGCTCGATCTGCTCGACGGCCTTGGCGAGGACCTCGTCGGCGCGCTTCTCGATCGTGCCGCCGGGCCGGAACTGGATCTCGTCGCGCAGGTGCCGGCAACCCTCGAAGACGTATTTCGCGTTCTTGATCGAGAGGTAGCGGTCCTGGAGCAGCGGCGTGTGCAGCGCTTCCGTCAGCATGCCCAGGAGCATGATGTCCTGACCGGTGAAGATGCCGGTGAAGTTGAACATCGCGTCGACGATGTGGCCCTGGAAGATGTCGCCCGGCATGTACTTCGTCGGCGGCATGTACTTGGGGGAAGCCTCGGGGAAGAGCTGGCGCACGAGCTGGGCGTCGGCGATCTGGTAGACGACCTGGTCTGGCGTCGCCGGGTTGATCTCGAAGGCGTGCCCCAGGCCCATCTGCCACTTCTCGAGGTTCGCGCGCATGGCGAAGGTCTCGTTGATGAAGTCGGAAGCGATGACGGTGTATCCCTTCTCGAAGGCGTCCGCGGTCGTCAGATAGTTGTCCTCGCCGGTGTTGATGATGATGCCGGCGCGGGCGTTCAGCAGGCGCGCGAGGTACTGGTCGACGAAGGTACGCCGCATGTTGATGTTGCGGAAGATGATGCCGTACAGCGAATCGTTCAGCATCATGTCGAGGCGCTCGATCGAGCCCATGTACGCGATCTCGGGCATGCACAGGCCGCTGGCGTAGTTGCAGAGCCGGATGTAGCGCCCGAGCTCCGCGCCGACCTCGTCCAGGGCGGCGCGCAGGAGGCGGAAGTTCTCCTGTGTCGCGTAGGTGCCGCCGAAGCCCTCGGTCGTGAGGCCGTACGGCACGTAGTCGAGCAGGCTCTGCGCGGTCGTGCGGATGACGGCGATCACGTCGGCGCCGGCGCGCGCCGCGGCCTGGGCTTGGACGGCGTCCTCGTTGATGTTGCCGGTGGCGACGATCACGTAGACGTACGGGCGCAGTGGCTCACCGGTCTCGGCGACGAGATCGTTCCGGCGCCGGCGGACGGCGTCGATGCGGGCGACGCCCTCGGCGGCGAGCTCCGTGGCGCGCGCCTCGACGACCGCGCGCCGCTCGGCAGGCACCTCGGCGAGCTTCAGCTCACCGCGCGCGACGCCCTCGGAGGTCTCCTGCGCGCTCCGGCCGGTCTGCATCATGAGGTCGACGAGCGGCCGCATGATGCCCCCGGGCAGCAGCGCGCGGGCGTGCTCCACGACCACGTTGACCAGCGGCACGTCGATCTCGTTCACACCGCTGATGCCGAGCAGGCGCAGCGTGGCGCGCTCGGTGGAGTCGGTCGTGTGGGCGTCGATGTGCTGCTGGATGTCGTCGGCGATCTCGCCGGCCGCCGCACGGGCTCGGTCGACCAGGGACTGGTCGATGCTGATGGCATCGGTCACAGGACCACCCTCTTTCGTCAGGCGGGATCGGGAGCGTCGGTCGCGTCCTGCCCGCCGGGGAGCGACGCGAGACCGTTGACGACGTCGAACAGGGGAACGCGCGAGCCGACGGCGTCGACGAGCGCATTGAAGAACACCTTGGGCTGGTACGGCTGCGGGACGCGGAACGGGTTGGCGGTGAGCGCCAGGACCTTCAGCGGGCGCAGGACCTCGAGTGCGATGCCGCGGCGCGCGAACAACGACACTGTGGCTGGCGGCAGGACGAGCACGGTCGCGTCGCGCACAACGACACGCAGCGCGCGGCGGGGAGGCAGCACGCGGGTGAGATCCTCGACGAACTCACGCGTCAGCGCCCCGCCGATGAAGAGCGTTCGCGTCGCGAGACGCTCCACCTCACGGGCGACGGTCACCCCCTCACCGATGACCGTGTCCAGCTCGAGCCTCGTCGCCTGGCCGTGCGCGTTCACCACGACCGCGCGCGCGGACTCGGACAGCTCCGCCGAGATCAGGTCTCTCGTCGTCTCGGAGACCTCCGGGAGCGTGAGCACGTCGAGGGTGGCGACGGTGGTCTCGATGACCTCGTCGAGCGTGTCGCCGACCATGCCGCCCGTGGCCACGACTGCGCCGTCGGACACGCGTGGGGAAGCGCTCCCGAGACGGTTGATGGCGCCGTCGACGAGGACCTGTTCGGCGCCGTGCGCCCGGAGGCGCTCGACCGTGAAGCGCAGCTCCGCCAGGGTCGTCGGACCGCTCACCTCGACCTGCCCGTCGTTGCCGGCGCGGCCGATCACGACGCGACCGAGCGGCGTGTGGAAGGGCAGCTCCTCGAGCACCTCCATGGCGTAGCGCGACCGTTCGAGCGAGCCGCGCGTCGTCGCCACCAGCGTCCCCTGAGGCGGCGCGATGCGTGGCTTGGCCAAGCCTGTGAGGTGGTCGACCTGCTCGCCATCCAAGCCGAGGGAGGTGAGGCCGAAGCGGTGGTCGCAGTGCGCCATGAGCGCGTTCACGACGGTGGTCTTGCCGGCGTTCTTGACGAGGCCGATCACGGCGAGCGAGCGCACGCCGGAGCGGGCGATGAGGTCGTACAACGCGTCCACGGTCGCCGCATGTGCGGCGCGCTCGCCCAGGGTCGTGCCTTGACCGCAGGTCATCGCTTCCTCTGGCCGGAAGGGGCGCTGCCGTCGCCGGCCGGGGCGCTCGACGGAGCACTGGGGCGGCGGATCTCCTTCAGGTAGCTGAAGATGGTGTAGCGCGAGAGGTCGAGCGCGTCGGCGACCTGTTCGGCCGAGCGCTTGACGAGGAAGGCGCCGCGTTCTTCGAGGCGCTTGACGACCTCCATCTTGTCGTCGCGCGACATCGCCGCCGGCGTCTTGCCCATCTCGTTGAGGATCTTGGCGATCATGCCGGCGACGACGTCACGGATGTCGCCGGCGAAGATCTCCTCGGTCTCAGGGACGGCATCTCCGCCCAGGCGTCTCACAGCGGCCAGATTAGCGAGCGTGCGCTGGGTCTGGAGCAGGCCCGAGACGTCTAGGTTGAGCCCAAGGATGCCGAAGACGTCGCCCTCCGCGTCACGCAGGGTGACGGCGAGCGACTTGAGGACCTTGCCGTCGCTGGAGGTGACGTAGAGACGGACGTCAGGTCCGCCTTCGGTGGCCCGGCGCAGCGATCGCAACATGAGGTCGGTGGGAACGTCGCCGACGCTCCGCCCCGTCACGTGGCCGTTCTCGATGGCGACGATCGAGCGGGGGAGCTTGCCGATGTCGTGCAGGACCACCTCGCAGTCGGGGCCGAACATCTCGGCCAATCCCTGAACGAGGGGCAGCAGTGGGCGCATGCGTGGGTCGAGCGGCCGCCTGACCACACCCAGCCTCCGGGTAGCGATGGATGGAGGATTCACCAAGGCGGCGACACAGCCTTGGAACACAGTTGTACCCCATCCCCGGGGAGCTTGTCAAAAAGAGTGGTGGTCGTACCCTGTTTAGTGGGACGCGCGTGCGTCCTACATACTCTTCGGGCGTTCGCCCAGGGTGGCCGCGACCGTCTGGGTCTTGCCGTCGCGCATGATCTGGACGTCGACCTTGTCGCCCGGTTTCTTCTCGAGCAGGAAGGCGATGACGTCGTCGAAGCTCTCGATGGCGGTGTCGTCGACCTTCACGATGACGTCGCCGCCGACGACGTACTGCTGACCCTGGATGGTGACGGTGTCGCCGCCGCCGCGGATGCCGGCCTTCTCGGCCGGGCCGTCGGCGGCGACCGACTCGACCAGGGCGCCGCGCTCGACGGAGAGATCGAACGTCTTCGCCAGATCCGGTGTCAGCGACTTGCCGTTGACGCCGAGCCACGCGTATGCGACCTCGCCGTTCTTCTTGAGTTGACCCATCACGCGGATGGCCGTGTTGATCGGCACGGCGAACCCCAGGCCTTCGTTCCCTCCGCTCTGCGTGGCGATCTGCTCGTTGATGCCGATGACCTCACCGCGGCCGTTGATGAGCGGCCCGCCGGAGTTCCCGGGGTTGATCGCCGCGTCGGTCTGGATGGCGTTCGGGATCACGGCTCCGGTCGGCGCTTCGACGGTGCGCTCGACCGCCGAGACGATGCCGGAGGTGATCGAGAAGTCGTAACCCAGCGGGTTCCCGATGGCGACCACGGGCTCGCCGACGACGACCTTCGACGAGTCGCCCAGCGCGAGCGGCTGGACGGGCGCCTTGTGGGGGTCGACACGAAGCACCGCGACGTCGCTGTCGCCATCGACGCCCACGAGATCGGCCTCGAACTCATCGCCTTCCCCGCCCGGCGTGTTGAACACCACGGTGACTTTGTTCGCAGTCTGGCCCTGCTGGTCGAGCACGACGTGGGCGTTGGTGATGATGTCGCCGGCCTTGGACGCCACGAAGCCCGTGCCGATCGACTGGACGCTCTGCTGCGGGTCGCCCCAGGGATTCCAGGTATCCTGAGCGGCGAAGGTGGCGCGTACCATCACGACGCCGTTCGCCACGCGACTGTAGAGCTGAGACGGCGAGAGGCCGGCGTCCCCCTCGACGGACAGGTCGGCCGGGACGTCGGCCGGCTGTACGACGGTGGCCTGCTCGCCCCGCCCGAAGTCGAAGACGACCACCAGCACGAGCAGCACCAGCGCGGCGCCGACAGCGCCGCCCGCCATGCCGAGCAGGAACCCTCTCATTCTGTGCATCGCGGCCGTCCTCCGTGGTCGGATCGCTTCGTCGCATGCGGCCGTGAGATCATCGGCGCGTGCTTGAGTCCGGCGTGTTCGCCGTCACGTATTAACTGAACGGACCCCCACGAATGCAAACTGGGCCGCGACCGCGGCGCCGTCGCCCTTCGAGGGGGTCATAGGTCGGCCGGTGAGCGCGCCGCGTCGGCGGGGACTCTCGCCTGGCGCCGTGGTCGACGCGGAAGCCTGATCGTGAAGGTGGCCCCTCTCTGGTGGAGTGATTCCGCCGTCAACACTCCGCCCATCAACTCGGTGAGTTCGCGGGCGATGGAGAGACCCAGGCCCGCCCCTGACGTGGAGGCGCGCTCGTGGCGGCCCCTGTGGAACCGCTCGAAGAGCTTGGGCAGATCCTCGTCGGCGATGCCCGGACCCGTGTCGGTCACGACCAGGGCGGCCGTGCTTGCGTCGCCGTCGTCGACGGCGACGCTCACCGTACCGCCCTGCGACGAGAACTTCACGGCGTTGTCGACGAGGGCGCGCAGCACCTGTGCGAGACGCTCCTCGTCGCACCACGCCGTCACCGCCTCGCCGCCGTTGGCGACGCTGAGGGAGAGCTCCTTCGCTTGCGCCTGTGCCTGGAACTCGTCGAGGACCGAGCGCGCGAGGCCGGCCAGGTCGACGTTGGCGGGGACGAGCTCGATGGACCCGGCCTCGACGCGCGAGAGGTCGAGCATGCTCACGGCCAGGTTGCGCAGGCGGTCGACCTGTTGCTGCATCAACTGCAGGAACTCGTGCTGCTCGTCGGTCGAGAGGCTTCCTTCGTCGAGCAGCTCGAGGAAACCGGCCAGCGAGAAGAGCGGGGTCTTGAACTCGTGCGAGGCATTGGCGATGAAGTCGCGCCGGGCGCGCTCGAGCTTGGCTTGGGCGGTGACGTCACGCAGAACGATGATCGAGGTGAAGTCCGCCTCGTCGCCGACCGGGTAGGTGAGGGCCTCGAGGGTCCGCTCGCCGTGCACGAAGACGACGTCCTGGACGCCGCCGCCGCGCCGCGACTCGTACCAGATGTTGGCGACGTCGTACGGGAATGCCCGACCGAGTTCGGCGCCGATCGGCAGGTCTCGTCCGAGCAGGTCGGCCGCTGCAGGGTTGGTGATCGTGACGTGGCCATCCGCCGAGATACCGATCACGCCTTCACTGAGGTCGTTGAGCAGGATCTCGATGCGGTTCTTCTCGAGCTCGACCTGCGAGAACGCGTCGCGGAGACGCTCGGCCATGGAGTTGAACGACTGGCCGAGCTGCCCGATCTCGTCTTCGAGGCCGATGGGAACGATCACCGAAAGGTCGCCACCGGCCATCGTCTCGGCGCTGGCCTCGATCCGCTTCAAGCGGGCGGCGATGAGCGTCGACACAAGCAAGCTCGCGACGAGGCTGACGAGCAGCGCCAGGGCGGCGGCCAGCAACAGCTGGCTCTTGACGCTGGCGACAGCCTGGTCGACGTTGTCCAGCGGCGCCAGGAAGAGGACGGCACCCGCCGCCGGCTTGGACGCTTGCCCGGCAAGCAGCGGCACAGCCGTCGCCGCGAACCGTCCATAGCCCGTCGTCACGAGTCCCTGCTCGACCGCGCCGTCCTCGATCGCGGCCGGCAGTATCGAGAAGTCGCCGGCCTCGAAGGGGTCGTCGGCGGCGGAGTCTGCAAGTTCGACCTCGGCGCGGGTGAGCACGATCACCCGTGAGTTGAGCCGCATGGCGAGGCGGCCGATCACCTGGTCGAGCGCCGGCGGGTCGGCGACCTCGAGCTCGCCCGTGAACCCGTCATAGCGCATGAATTCGCCGACGGTGCTGCCGACGAGATCTGCGTTCTCGCGCAAGTCGGCGAGCTTCTGGCGCTCGAGGCGCGCGCCGAGCGGCGGCACCACGTAGAGCCAGGCGACGAGCATCGCGAGCGCGACAAGGCCGACGACGAGCAGAGTCAGCCAGTTCTTGACCGATCGCAGCAGGAACATGCAGGTGTGGGCGAGCCGGCCCCGTCCTTCCTCAGAGCTCGCGGAACTTGTAGCCGATATTGCGGACCGTGAAGATGTACTCCGGGTCCTTGGGGTTGCTCTCCATCTTCTCGCGCAGGTGTCGGATATGCACGTCCACGGTGCGCGCGTCGCGATAGTCCGAGTCGCCCCAGACGAGTTGCAGGAGCAACGGCCGGCTGTACACACGCCCCGGGTGCGAGACGAGGGTCTTGAGGATCTCGAACTCGATGTAGGTGAGGTCGACCCGGCGTCCGCGCACGGCGACGTTCCGCTTGAGCAGGTCGACCTCGAGCTCATCGACCTTGATGACGTCGCGGCGCGCCGCCTCGGCGCTGCGCGCCATCTCGGCGCGCCGCAGCTGGGCGCGCACACGACTGCGGAACTCGCGCAGGCTGAAGCGGTCCTTGGTTATGTAGTCGTCGGCGCCGATCTCGAGTCCCAGGACCTTGTCGAACTCATCCGACTTGGCGGTGAGCATGATGATGGGCACGATGCTCTGGGAGCGCAGGCGGCGGCACACCTCCATGCCGTCGATGCGCGGCAACATGATGTCGAGGATCACCAAGTCGAAGCGCTCACCAGAGAAGGTCTCGAGGGCCTCCTCGCCGTCCCGCGCCGTCACCACCTGGTAGCCCTCCTTCTCGAGGGGAAAGCGCAGCAGCTTGAGGATCGCCTCCTCGTCGTCGACGAGCAGGATGCGCGCTCCGGTTTCGTTCATCGAGAGCCCCCCCTCGCCGCCGGGGCGCCGGCGGTCGCGTCGTCGCGTCCGACATCCGCCGGCGGGTCCGGAGGCGGTACGAGCCTCCTGACGCGGAAGTGGGCGCCGATCTTCGTGGCGATGACCTCACAGCCCGGCAGGTCGGCGCCGGGGTAGTCGACGGCGGTCAGCGTCGTGTCGATGCCGTGGTCCACACACTGTTCGGCGAAACGCAAGACCGCCCTGTGCGCCTTGCTGAAGGTCGGCCGGCAGATGAGGTCGTAGCTCTCGGGGTCGGCGGCGTTGAGGCTCACGGTCGCGGCCTGCAGGCCGGCCGCCGCCAGCGCGGCGACGACGTCGACGCCGGGATTGAGGAGCTGACCGTGGCCATTGGAGTCGAGACGCGAGCGGAGGCGACGCAGAGTGAGCCACTCGGTCACGGAGAGGATGACGTCGAGCCGCATGGTCGGCTCGCCGAAGCCGCAGAACACGACCTCGTCGGCGGGCCCGTCGAGAAACTCGAGTTCGACGGCTCGCGCCACCTCGTCGGCCTCCGGCTCCTCCTGCAGGGTCAGCACCTCGCCGTAGACGTCATCGGTGAACTCGCGCAGGCAGAACTCGCACCCGCACGAGCACCGGTTGGTGATGTTGAGGTAGATGTTGCCCTTGCCTCGATAGACGATTTTTCCCTGCTCAGTCACGTCTCGAGTATAGCAGGGTACAATGAGGACCCCGGTCGTCGGCCGGGTCGCGACGCGACGAGATCCCCGTCGCCGCGACGACGAAGGACGCCACGTGAACGACACACTCGAGCGGCTCATCGAGTTGTGCGACGGGCTGCGCGGCGTGGTGCTGCCCGCTCTTGGTTCGCACGCGGCGCGCGACCACGCCGGAGTGGCCGTCGGCGGCGACGTGACCTTCGGCATCGACGAGGAAGCCGAGCGCCACCTCGTCACCCACATGCGCCAGCGTCTCCCCCGGTGGGCCTTCTACTCCGAAGACGGCGGGCTGCAGGGCGCCGAGGATCCCGAGATCGTCCTCGTCGTCGACCCCATCGACGGCACGCGTCCGGCCGCGGCGGGCTTCGAGATGGCCTGCGTCAGCGTCGCCGCGGTCCCGGGCGGTGGCGAACCCACGATGGGCGACGTGGTCGCCGGCGCGGTCCAGGAGATCAAGTCCGGCGACCTCTTCGTGGCCGAGAAGGGTGCGGGGTTCAGCATGCGGCGCGCCGGTGGTGGCGAGCTGCCCTTCCGGCCCACGTCGAGGGTCGACCTCGAGAGCCTCTTCTGGACGCTCGGGTTTCGCGGCCGGCCCGCCGTCGTTCTCGCCGGAGTGCTGGCCGAACTCATCGACACGTCCTCCGTCGGCGGCTCGGTGTTCGACATCGGCTCCGCCACCTACTCCGTGACGCGCATCCTCACGGGCCAGCTGGACGCCTACGTCGACATCGGTCCGGCGATCATCGACGCTCACCCGGCGCTCGAGGCGGAGTTCCGGCGCGTGGGGCGCGGTCATGTGCTCTGCAACTCGCCCTACGACCTGGCCGCCGTTCATCTTCTCTGCCGGGAGGCCGGTGTCCCGATCGGCGACGCCGACGGCGCGCCGCTCGACGGCCGGCCCGTGCTCGGTTCCGACGCGAGCTACCAGATGGCCTGTATCGCCTCGGGCAACGATGAGCTGCAGCGCCGGCTGATCGAAGTCGTGCGGCGCGGCATCCGCGACTATGCGCCGCCGGGGCGGACGCCATGAGCACATCCGGATTGCACGAGGCGATGCTCTACGATCGCCGTGAGGACGGCGCGGTGCAGTGTCGCGTCTGCCCGCGACGCTGCGTGATCGCGGAGGGGAAGAGCGGCGCCTGCCGCGCGCGGCTGAACCGCGACGGCACGCTCTACACGCTCATCTACGAACGCGTCTGCAGCGTCGCCGCGGATCCGATCGAGAAGAAGCCGCTCTACCACTTCTTTCCCGGCTCCACGGTGCTGTCGCTCGGCAGCGTCGGGTGCAACTTCACCTGTCGTCACTGCCAGAACTGGCAGATCGCCCACGCCGACGCGACGGCCATCGCCCGCGACCTGCGCGCTCTGCCGGTCCGCAACCTCCCGGTCCTGGCCGATCACAACGGGTGCCGCGGCGTCGCGTGGACCTACAACGAACCCACCATCTGGCTCGAGTACATCCTCGACGGCGCCCAGGTCGCCCACGATCATGGGCTCTATACGGTCATGGTCACGAACGGCTACATCAGCGACGAGGGTCTCGACGTCCTGGCGCCGCACGTCGACGCCTACCGGGTCGACGTCAAGGGCTTCAGCGCCGACGCGTACTACGAGCTCTGCCGCATCAAGGACTTCGCCCCGGTGCTGCGCGCGGCGGTCCGCGCCAAGCACGAGTTCGGGTGCCACGTCGAGGTCGTGACCAACGTGATCCCGACCCTGAACGACGACGACGGCATGGTGCGCGACATCGCCGGCTGGATCGCCGACGAGCTTGGGCCGGAGACCCCGTGGCACGTGACGCGGTTCATGCCCTACCTCGAGCTCGCCCACCTGCCGGCGACGCCCATACGGACGCTCGAGCGCGCGGTCGAGATCGGCGCCGAGGCAGGTCTGCGCTTCGTGTACGTCGGGAACGTTCCGGGTCATCCAGGAGAGAACACGGTCTGTCCGAACTGTAAACGGTTGCTGGTGCGACGAACGGGCTACGAGATTGAGGACGTCGCACTGCGGGGTACATTCTGTGCGATGTGTGGAGAGAACGTGAACGTGCGTACCGAGCTGAAGTGACGCACGGGTGGTCCGGCGGGCGCAGAGACCGGTAGGATTCACGGCAGTGGACGAACTCGTCAAGCTCGATATCCCCGCGAGGCCGGAGTATGTGGTGCTCGGCCGGCTGGCGCTCTCCGGGCTGCTGCGCAGTCGCGGCTTCTCGGACGACGCGGTCGCCGACCTCAAATTGGCCCTCACCGAGGCGTGCTCTAACTCGGTCCGTCACGCCTACGACCACGACGACGGCCAGGTGCACCTCGCCTTTACCTTGCACGACGATCGCGTGACGATCCGGATCCGCGACGAGGGCGCCGGCTTCCACGAGGACGACGTCGACTGCCCGGACTGCCAAGCTCTGCCCGAGATCACCTTGGGGGAGGGCGGCATGGGTATCTCGATCATCCGTGCCGTGGTCGACGAGTTCAGTCTCGAGTGGCCCCCCGAGGGCGGCACGATGCTCGTCCTCACAAAGCGCCGCGACGCCTAGGCCGCGCCGCGCACGTCGGTCCCGGCCTGACCGGCGCCTGGCCGCCGACCGGCCCCTTCTAGACTCGCGCCCGTGAAGTCGCTCGACGACGTTGTGGCGGACTTCGGCCTCGACGAGGCCCAGGCGGCGGCTCTCTCGACTTACCTCGATCTCCTTCTCGGCTGGCGACGCGGCAACATCACCGCCGTGCGATCGCGGGCGGAAGCCGTCGATCGGCTGCTGGCCGATTCGCTGGCGATCCTGGACGTGCCGGCGCTTCAGGATGTCGGACCTCACTGGCTCGACCTCGGCGCCGGCGCCGGTGTCCCCGGCATCCCCCTCGCTGTGGCTCGGCCGGCGGCGCGGATGACGCTGCTGGAATCGGCCGCCGGGAAGTGCGCCTTTCTCGAGGAGGCGGTGACGGCGGCCGGATTGACCGGCCGGGCGGGCGTGGTGCACGCGCGCAGCGAAGAGTTCGCCGCTCCGGCCGGCGGCGGCCGCGAGGTGTTCGACGTCGTGTTCGCGCGGGCGCTCGCCGGGCTGGCGAGCGTGGTCGAGCTCGCGGCGCCGCTGCTCGCCACGGGCGGCGTGCTCCTGGCGGTGAAGACGGCGAGGGGCGCCGAACAGGAGGCCCCCGCCGGAGAGTTGGCAGCGGGGCGCTGCGGTCTGCTCCCGTCGGGGACGGTGGCCCTTTCGCGCTCCCCGCTGGCGGAGTCGGCGTGTGCCGTGTTCAGAAAGCGGGAACCCGCGCCCGAGTGGCTGCCGCGACGGCCGGGACTCGCGACGCGGCGACCACTCGCCTGCTAGTCGCCGCGCTGGCGGGACGCCGGGCGCGCCAGTATCATCGCGGCCATGGGAGCCCGCTCATGACGCGTGTCATCGCCGTCACCAACCAGAAGGGCGGCGTCGGCAAGACGACCACGGCGATCAACCTGGCCGCGTGTCTGGCCGAGGCGGGCGTCAGTGTGCTTCTCGTGGACCTCGACCCGCAGGCGAACGCCTCGGCGGGGCTGGGGGTCCGCGGCCGCGAGCCGGAGCTCTCCACCTACGGCGTGCTCTCCGGCGAGACCAGCGTCTTGAAGGCGGTCGTCCCGACCGCCGTGACGGGCCTGGACCTGTTGCCGGCGTGCGCCGACCTGGCCGGAGCCGTCACCGAGCTGGTGGATATCGACGGAGGGGACTTCGTCCTCGCGCAGGCGCTGGACGGGCGGCTCGCCGGGTACCAGTTCGTCTTCATCGACTGCCCGCCGTCGCTCGGCGTCCTCACCGTGAACGCCCTCGCTGCGGCGCGAGAGGTGCTGATACCGGTCCAGGCCGAGTACTACGCGCTCGAGGGTCTGGCGCAGCTCCTCGACACGGTCGCGCTCGTCCGCCAGCGTCTCAACCCCGACCTGCAGGTCCTCGGCGTGCTGGTGACGATGCTCGACGGGCGTACCCGCATCGCGCGCGAGGTCGCGGCGGAGGTGCGCGAGCACCTTCCGACCTCTGTCTTCGAGGTCGCGGTGCCGCGCAACGTGCGCCTCGCCGAGGCGCCCAGTCACGGCCTGCCGATCTCACGCTATGATGCCGGCTGCGCCGGCAGCGACGCGTACTTCGACCTTGCGAAGGAGGTCGTGTCCCGTGGTTGAGGGCTCGCCCCAGGCGCCCAGGAAACGCGCCCTCGGCCGGGGTCTCGGCGCCCTTATCGGCGAGGGCTCGGCGGCTCTCGCCCGGGCCGGGACGGTCCCCGGCGAGGGCCGCCTCCGCGACTTGCCGCTGGACGCGATCGCCGTCGGCAGGCGACAGCCCCGACGCTCGTTCGACGCGGACGAGCTCGCCGAGCTCGCGGCCTCGATCAAGGCGCTCGGCGTGGTGCAGCCGGTGGTCGTCAGGCCGGTCGGGTCGTCGGAAGACGGCCGAAGGGTCGACGCGTCCGACGCCGGGGAGGCGGCCCGGCCCGATGGGCCGCGGTACGAGCTGATCGCCGGCGAACGCCGCTTGCGCGCCGCCCGGATCGCCGGCCTCGACAGCGTACCCGCTCTGGTGCGGTCGGCGGGCGAAGCCGACGCTCTCGGGATCGCTCTGGCCGAGAACGTCGCCCGCGAGGACCTCAACGCGATCGAGGAGGCCCAGGCGTACGCATCACTGGTCGACGAGTTCGGGCTCACGCACGAGCGCGTCGGGGAGCTGGTCGGGCGCAGCCGGGTGTCGGTGACGAACACGCTGCGCCTGCTGGAGCTCCCCGACGAGGTGCAGCAGATGATCGAGAGTGGCGCCTTGAGCGAGGGGCATGGGCGTGCGCTGCTGGGGCTCGGGGACCACGGGCGCCGTCGCAGCGTGGCGAGACTCGTGACGGACCGCGGTCTGAGCGTGCGCGAGACGGAGGCGCTGGTGCGCAAGCTGCTTGCGGCGCCGGAAGGGGCGCCGCCCGCGTCGCCGCCCGCCGCCGACCTCGCTCAGCTTGTCGACGAGCTCTACGGCGTGCTGGAGGCACCCGTCTCGATCCGCAGCGGTAAACGGGGCGGCAAGATCCAGATTTCGTTTCGCGACCAGGCCGAGTTCGAGCGCCTCGTCGCGCTTCTCCGGTCGCTGGGTCGCTGAAGGGGCGTCAGCCGCCGCTCTTCTTGCCCGGTTCGCTGGTCGGCGCCGCCGCGGGTGCACCGTTGGTGACCCCGGAACTGCCGTCGGTCGTGGCCGCGGGCGGCCCCGTCACACCCGGCGCGGGCATCGCCAGCGCCGTGGGCGCCGGCGTGACCCCGGGCGTGGTCGAGGCCGTCGGTGAAGGCGTCGCCTGGGGGAGCGGCGAGGCGCCGGCGGGCACGGTGCCCGACGACGGCACGTAGACTGTGGTCCCGTCGGCCAGGCGGTAGAACGATCCGATCAGGGTGCCTACGCCGCTCACCTGCTCGCCGGACTCAAGGTCGAGCCGTTCGATCGTGTCCCCCGACTTGACGATGACCTGCATCTGGTCGGTGCCCGGGTTCGTCACGACCGTCATGTCCTTGCCGGTCAGGACGTCGCTCATGCCCAAGCCGGTCAGGGCGGCGAGCAGAAAGCCGACGGCGAGCACGATGGCGACGTCGAACAGGTTGATGACCCCGTCCAGCGGGTCGCCGTTGCGGTCGTGACGGTCTCTCCGGCGACGCTTCATGTAGCTCAGGCGCAGACCGCTCCCCGGCTCGTCCAGGACGGTCGGCAGGAAGCGGATCTCGGTGTCGTCGACCTCGTCCGTCATGATCGTGCGTGGCGCGACCGGGGCCGCGTCGTCAGCCGCGCTCCCCTGGTTCTTCGGCTGGGCCGAGCGACGCGAACGGGTCGTCGTCGCGGTTCCACGGGATGGTGCCGTCCTCGAACGACGCCAGCTGGTCCAGGGACGGCCGCTCGGCGTTCGACGGGGTCACCAACGCCGACTCGGGGAGCGTGTCCGCGCGCGGCGCAGGTTCGAGCGTCACGCCCGCGTCGTGTTCTTCGTCGGCGCCGGAGGATGCGGCTTCGTCCGACGGAGGCGCTTCTTGAGAAGCCGCACCTTCGTCGGCCGCGCCGCGCTCGTCCTTTGAAGCGCCTTCATCGAGAGGCGCCTCGGCCGTGCCTGAGGCGAGCTCGTCGACCCAGCGGCCCTCGGTGTCTTTGCGGCGGCCCGCCCGGAGGCGTTTGGGGCCGCCCTCGAGCAGCTCGAGGAGGTATTCGAGGTCGGAGATGTCCTGCGAGTAGATGCGGTCGCGCACGATGCTCACCACGAAGGCCAATCCGCCGATGAGCAGGCCGATGACGGTCACCGAAAAAGCGATGCGCAGCTTGTCGGCGAGTTGCTGGGTGTCGCCTTCGGCGAGCGCCGCGAGCGCGGGCGAGAGGGGGATCAAGGTTCCCATGAGGCCGAGCATCGGGCCGAGACGCACGAGGATGCGCGTCCGTTCGAGCCGCTTCACGGTGTGGAACTCGTACTCCTGGAGGAGCTTCAGCGGCTTCACCGCGAGGCGCTGAGTCTGGTAGTTGCGGATGAGGTCGAACAGGAACCGCGCCACCACGAGGGAGTAGTTGTTCTCCTGAAGGTAGCGGTAGGCACGCCGGGGTTTGCCGTCGGCGAACGCCTGCCGCGCGCGCAGGGTGCGGATCTCGAGCGCCTCGAGATCGCGGTAGCGGAAGCGCAGATACAACTCGTAGACGAGCCAGCCGAGCTCGATGAGCACCCAGATCAGGCAGACGACCGCGGCGACCAGCACCGGGTAGAAGAGCATCTCCGCGGCATCGAAGATCGCCTGCTGGATGTCCTGGCCGAAGTCGGCGAAGATCAGCATGAGCCTGCCATCACCCCTTCGATGAGCGTGTCACGACGTTCCCGGCAGGCGGCCTTTGAACCGCTGCCAAGGCGACCCTCCGCCGGCCAGCAGCTTGCCCCGCCCGGCGGTGGACAGGGCCGCCGCTTGGCGGCGGTGCAGCCAGTACGAGAGCCCGGCTCCGACCGGCAACATGGCGAGCAGCGTAACACCGAGCAAGCCGCCGGAACCACCCCCGTCGCCGTCGCTGGTCTGGCCCGTGACCGTGGAGCTCGGTGAGGGCAGCGGGCTACCGCTCGGCCCCGGCGTGAGCGGCGTGCCCGAGATCGTCCCGCTGGCGGTGGGCGCCGGGGTCGTCGGAGTGGTGGCGCCAGGCGTCGGGTAGAGCGTGGTGGTCGGTGTGGGCGTGCGGCTTGTGGATGAGGACGGCGGCGGATAGGTGGTTGAAGTCCCTCCTCCAGAACTCGGCGCGTAGCTCACGGTGATCGTGTGCGCGAGCGTCCGTTTGTTGCCGGCCCTGTCGGCGATACGCAGCTCGATCTTGTGCTGACCGTAGCTGAGGTCGACCAGCAGGAGCGAGATCTTCGACGAGTAGATCTTCGCCTTTCCCGTCTTGTTGACGCTATCGACGAAGACGCGCACAGCGCCGACGTCGATGCCGGTGCCCTGTTCGGTGTCCGAGTACTCGGCCGCGACGGTGACGTCGTTGGTCGCTGAGAACACGGCGCCGTTGGACGGCTTGAACGAGGTGAAGCGCGGCAGATGCTTCGGTCTGTAGATCGTGCCCTTGAACGTGAACGGGAACGGTCGTCCGGCCAAGGCGATCAAGCTCTCCGTGGTCGTCATCATGGCGCTCAGCCCCGTGTCGTTCGTGCGGTGTGCGAACGAGCCGTTCGCCCGCTGCAGGCGACTCAGGTAGCCGAGCGGCGTCTTGCCGTTCTTGACCCAGTCGGCCGGCTTCTCGCCGACGGCCACGATGGCCTGGACCGTCCAGGCCGTCGACTCGGCGTTCGAGCGCACGTCGGAGAGGTAGTAGCCGAAGCCGCCGTCGGCGCGCTGCGCGGCGACCAGGAAGCCGAGACCCCGCTGGATCGTGGTGTCTCCTGGATCGACGCCGGCGGCCACGAGCGCCTGGATCGCCGCGGCCGTCTGGTCGGTCGCGCTCTTCGCGCCCGTCTGGATGCCCCAGCCACCGTCGGCGTTCTGCGCGTCCACGAGCCACTGTCGGGTCTCGACGACGACGTCGCCCGTCTTGCTCTGGTCCGCGGCGCGGAGGGCGAGCAGGGCCCACGTCGTCGTGGTGACGTCGTAGAGGCTGCGATCGCCCGCCACGTCGGGCGAGAAGTGGCCGTTGATGTCCTCGTTCTGGTTCGCGGTGGCGGGGTCGTCCTCGAGGTCGTAACGGTACGTTAGGAGCTTCGCCAGCAGGTTGATGCGCGGTGTCCCGGCGTTCTGGATTATGAGGTCGTTCTGAAGCGCGGCCGTGAAGGCGAGGATCGACTTCGCGTAGAACGCGGGGGGGTTCAGGCTCGACCTGGCTTCGTTCTCGAGATTGAGCGACTGGAGGTAGTCGATCGGGTCCTTGCCGTCCTTGTCCCACGCGGTCGGCCTCTCCTGGCCGGCGACGATGGCGAGGATCGCCCACGGCGTCGTGCCCGGAGCGTCGGCCTCGCCGGAGGCGAAGAACCCGCCCTTCGACAGTTGATGGGCGCAGATGTAGTCGAGCGCCTCGGTGACGTGGCGATCGCGGACGGCGAGCGCCGGCGCCGGCGCTGTCGCCCCGAGCAGCACAACCGCCAGGAGCGCGACGGCCAGCAGCAGCGCCGACCGGGATGTCTTCGTCATGGTGCGTCCTCCAGTCCCACGAAGGTGACGCGGGTCCGGACACGGAACCGAGCCACAATGGTAACAGCCTGCACCCCGAAAAGACCAGCAAACAGGCAGGTCGCCGCGACGTGCGCAAGGTCGAAGGGCAGCCCTTGGGCGTACAGGGCGACGAACGCCGGCCAGGACCGGGCGGTGTAGGCGAGGAACATCCACAGCGTCACGAACCAGTCGAAGGCTAGGGCAAGGAGACCGCCGGCGACGACGAGCTCCCAGCGGCGCGGCAGGCGGCCGCCGCGGCCGATCAGGCCGCCGGCGGCCCCGACCGCGCCCCAGGCCAGCATCTGCCACGGCGTCCACGGGCCCTGGCCGAAGAACAGGTTCGACACGAGAGCCGACGTCGCCCCTACCATGAAGCCCGGACCGGAGCCCAGCGCGACCCCCGAGACGAGCACCACGAAGGTCACGGGCTTGACGTTGGGGAGCGAGGCGAAGAGCACGCGGCTCGCGGTCGCCAACGCCGCGAGGGCGGCGACGAGCGACAGCTCGCTCGCCGCCGTGGCGCGGGCCCCGTAGGCCGCGATCCCCAGCCCCACGAGCGCCAACACGAGGGCGAAGCTCACGGTGCCCCAGTCGACAGCGCCGGGGTCGAGCGTGGCCCAGGCCGCCAGTATGGCGGCGAGGCCGACCAGCGCGAGCAGGGTGAGCCGGCCGAGATCGAGATGCAGGGCCCTCACTGCGGCGACACCTCCCAAGCCACCTCGTCCTCGTGCAGAATGCCCGGCAGGGCGTGGTGGAGCAGCCGGTTGACTTGGGTCGAGAAGAAGAGGGAGCCGTTGAGCACCTCGGCCGTCGGCCCGTCCGCCAGGAAGCTGCCGTCTCCGAGTACGATCACGCGGCTCGCGCAGCGCGCCGCGAACTCCACGTCGTGCGTGACGACGACGACGCAGCGTCCGTCCCTCGTCCAGCGTCGCAGCGTAGCCGCCAGCTCGAACTTGTGGGCCGGGTCCATGCCGCGCGTCGGTTCGTCGAGCACCACCAGGGCAGGGTCGCCACAGGTGACAGCGGCCAGAGCCACCCGGGTGCGCTCACCGCCCGACAGCGCCCGCGGGTCGCGCTCGAGGAGGCCTGTGAGGTCAAGCTCGCGCACGATGCGCTCGGCGAGCTCCCTGCGGCGCCGGTCGTCGACCGGCAGCTGCGCCAGAGTGAAGTCGATCTCCTCGGCGACCGTGTCGCGTACGAAGTAGTCGTTGGGGTTCTGCCCCAGGAGGGCGCACGAGAGGGCCGCCTCGGCGACCGACAGGTCGCCGACGTCCCGGCCGAGCAGGCGGAGCTCGCCACGCAGGGGTGCAAGGAGGCCGTTGAAGTGCCTCACAAGGGTGGACTTGCCGGCGCCGTTCTCGCCCATGAGGGCGACGAGCTCGCCGCGATGGAGGCGAAGGTCGACGTCCTCGAGCAGCGGCTCGTCACCCTCATAGCCGACTGTCAGGCGGCGGACCTCGAGTACGACGTCTCCGGGCTCTGTACCGGCGCTCGCCGCGCGGCGGCGCGGCGCGGCGTCTTCGACCAGGTCGAGCATGTGGCGTGCGTCCTTGACCGTCATCGGCAGCCGTCCACGCTCGGCGTGTGCGGCGGCTTGTCCGTTGAGTCGTTTGGCGAAGAGACGCGCCACCGGCGGCAGGAGTTCGCGGTGGCCGGCGACGGCCCAACGCGCGAAGTCCTGCGGAGTCGCGTCGACGGCGACGGCGCCGTCCTCCAAGAAGAGGACGCGCGTGGCCAGGTGAAGGCAGCGCTCGACGCGGTGCTCGGCGAGCATGATGGTCGCGCCGGTGTCCTCGGACAGACGGCGGATGGCGGCGAGCAGCTCCTCGGAGCTCACGGGGTCGAGCTGCGACGTCGGCTCGTCGAGGAGCAGGAGATGCGGCTGAGCGGCGATGACGGCGGCGAGCGCCACCTTCTGCAGCTCGCCGCCGGACAGCTCCTTCAGCGGCGCGTGCCGCAGCCGCGACAGGCCGAGCGAGATCAGCGCCTCTTCGACGAGACGCGTGATCGCGGTGCTCTCGACCCCGAGGTTCTCGAGACCGAAGGCGATCTCGCGCTCGACGGTCGTCATGACGGCCTGACTCTCGGGGTCCTGGAACACGAGCCCGACCCTGCGCGCCAGATCGCTGGGGCGGGCCGTCCGCGTATCGAACTCGTCCACCGTCACGCGCCCGGCGAACGTGCCGCCGTGGAAGTGGGGCACGAGGCCGTTGAGGGCGCGCAGCAGCGTCGACTTCCCGCTGCCGGAGCCGCCGAGGACGAGGATCACCTCGGCCGGCTCGATGGCGAGTGAGACGTCGCACAGCGCGGCGTGCGGCGCGCCGGGATAGGTGTAGGTGACGTGCTCGAGGCGGGCGATCGACGTCATCGGCGACCCCGTCTCAGCGCTATTCCGGCAGGGACGACGAGCCCTGCGAGCGCCACGAGCCACCATGCATCGAGGAGCTGTGGCCGGGGATCGTCGAGCAAGGGGTAGAAGCTGTAGGCGGTTTGACCCGCCAGGAGGCCGGCGAGGACGGCGACGGCGGCCAGAGCGGCGCCGCCGGCGAGGGCCGCGTCGGCCGCCCGCCAGGGCCGCCGGTGCAGCCATCGCGAGCGGCGCGCGGCGCCGTAGCCGCGCGCCTCCATGGCGGCGGCGACGTCGAGGGCGCGCTCGAGGCTCCGCGTCAAGAGCGCGCTGAGGAGAGGGACGCGGGCCCCCGCTCTTTGGCGTCTGGTGCCGCGGTCGAGCTCGAGCCCGCGCGAGCGCTGTGCGTCGGCGATGCGGGCGGCATCGTTCGAGAGCACGGGGAACAGGCGCGAGGCCAGCGAGAGGACCAGTCCGGACCTGAAGGAGAAGCGACTCAACAGGCCGAGCTGGTCGTCGGGGTCGAGGGCGACGTTGAGCAGCGCGAAGGCGAGGATGACCGCGGTGAGGCGCATCGCCGTGGTGATGCCGAACACCATGCCCTGCACGGTCACGGTGATCGTCATCGGACCGAGATCGGTCTCCCAGAGGACGTCCAGGCCGCCACGACTGAAGAGGGGGTTGAGCACGGCGAGAAAGAGCCCGACCGCCATAGCGATGCGCACGTACGGCAGGCTGTCGCGCAGGTGGCCGCTCAGGGCCAGGACGGCGAGGATGAAGGCGAGCAGGACGGCGACCTGGACGGGATTCACGACGACCATGGCGGCGAAGGCGACCGCGGCGACGAAGGCGGCGGCAGCGAGTGGTTGACGACGCGCGAGCCCGCGCGCGACGGGCGCGACTCGCAGGCGGCCGCGGCGCGGGCGGGCGGCAGCGACGGGGTACTCGGCGACGGCGTCACGGGCGCCACCATGGGGCCCTGTCACGACTGGCAGGGCGGGTGTCGCCGGCGCACTCACGGACCCCCCCAGGGCAGGCGCACGAGCTCGCCGTCGACGACGGCGACGGCGACCGTCGCACTGAGACTTTCTGCGGTCAGCCGAGGCAGGACATCGACCAGGTCGGCGCGCGAGACCCCGAGGACGACCAGGAACGGACGCGAGGGGTGGTCCGGGTCGGTCACCGGTTGGGCGATCGCCGATGCGGCGGGACCGGTCTCGCCGTCGGGCGAGAGCAAGGTGAGCGACCCGGCGTCGGCCCTCGCGAACTCCAGGCCACTGCGAGCGTCCCCCAGCAACTGCGCGACCCACGGCGTCGCGGCCGCCTCGGCGGCGGTCGCCATCACAAGGCCTCCGACGGGTTCCCCGCCCTCGAGGTCGCGCCGGGTCTCGAGTTCGAGGCCGGCCGCACTTGCCCACTCTCTCACGCCGGCGACGTCGGCCGCCGCCGTGAACGCGAGCGGCCGCGCCGCGTAGGGGCGCGGGAAGGCGTGCAATGCGGCCGGGACGACCGCGGCGTCGGCCCAGCGGTGGTAGTCCCACCAGACCGTCTCGCCGCCGCGCAGTCTCCAGTCGGCGGCGCCGACGTCGGCGAGCGTGCCGTCGACCCAGTAGAACCAGTCGGCAGCGTCGGCGCTGCTGACGGCGCCGAAGCTGGATCGGAGTCCGTCGATGGCCTCGACGAAGCCGCCGCCGTACCCGGTCTCGACGTCGGCGTTCTCGGCGAGCACGCGCAGCACGCTGACGCCGTCCTTCGCCGGGACAACGACGTCGCGCATGACCTCGGCGCCGAAGTCGCGCGACACGACAAGCCGGACCTCCGCCGGCTCGGGCGGGCGGCCTGCGGCCGCCGTCCCTCCGGCGCCGCTCGCCGCGCCGGCGCAGCCAGCGGAAACGAGCGCTGCCACGAGGGCGAGTGCAGCCATGGTCGCGCGCGCCAAGGCGAGAACCGACCTGGCGGCCCCGCTGATCGAGGGGCCGCCAGGTGCGACGCCTGAGAACGGCTGTGTCATCGTGCCGTCAGGTTGGTCTTCCTGATGGTCTGGTCGCCGCTCAACGAGCGACGCGGACCGGGACCGACTTGAGGGTCACCCGGCCCCAAGTGTCTGCGGCTTGCACCACGAAGGACACCCGGTCGGTGACGGCGGCGCCCGGCTGGCCGCGCCAGGAGAGAGCGTGACGGCCGCTGCCCAGGCCGCGCGCCCGCATCGTGGTGAGCACCTTTCCACGCTGGTTGAAGACGGTCACGCGCACGTCGCAGCGCTTGTCCAGCGTGAACGCCGCGCGCGTGGCGAGGTTGGCGCCGGCGAGGGTGGCGCTGGCGGTGAGGCTCGTGACGCGTGGGCCGTAGGCGACGTTGACGGAACGGACGGCGGAGCGGACGTAGCTGTACGAGGCATCCATCGCCCGCTCGGCCCAGACGCCGTAGGTGCCCTTGGGCAGGTCGCTCACCACGATCATCCCGTCTGCGGTGTCGGTGCCCTCGCCGTCGACGTACACGCGGCTGCCGACGTGAAGGGTCGCGCCGAGCACGGGGATGAACTGCGCCGGCTTCTCGACCAGCGCGGGGTCGGCGACGGGGTCGAGGCCGTAGCGCGTGGCCTCGACGGCGCTGTTCGCCTTGGCGACGTCGTCACCGAGGACCGTGACCGTGACGGCCTCGCCGGGCTTGACGGCCTGGCCGGGGGCCAGGCGCAGCCGCAGCAACTTGGCCCCGCGGGCGAAGGTGGCGTCCGGGTTCTGCGTGAAGGCGACTCGGTCGCCCTTCTCGAGGATGAAGTCGGCGGCGCCCATGTCGAGGATGGGGTAGCCGACACCGTTCACCATGTAGGTCCAGCCGTTTGAGAAGTCGACCGGGTCCCAGGTGAGGCCGGCGACCGTCTCGAGGAACGGGGCTCCATAGGTCATGTTGTAGTGGTAGGTGAAGCCGCGCAGAGAGGCGGTCAGGTCGAGGGCAGCGAAGGCGTTGGCCCGCGCGTAGGCGAACGACGTGCCGTCGGTGTCGGTGAGGGCCCCCTGGGACGGCACGTCCACCGCCGTCACTGGCGCGATCTGGTACGGGGTGCCTTCGACGCGCACCGTCACGGGCACGGCGAGGGCGGTAGGGACGGCGGCGAGCCCGATCGACAGGGCGAGGATCGTCGCCAGCAGGACACGTGCACGAGCTTCCATGAGGAGCTCCTTTCCGGCGCCGGGCGATCGCCCAACCGTGCGAAGCCGCCTTAACGGGCAAACCCCGCTGCTCTCACAACGGGGTGGTCGTCCACTCGTGCGAGCACCCATCCACGTGGGAAGCAGCTTCGCAGGCGGCTCAGCAGGTTTTCTGGCTCCCGGTCGTACCACACACGCCTCTGCTGCCTTCCCGGACC
>Ga0315281_10001145_pt1 | contig 38791 bp, 39 predicted proteins | sample YL17G07_0_MG_FD_204540 | JGI IMG/M metagenome (GOLD analysis project Ga0315281, IMG submission 204540) | Sediment microbial communities from Yellowstone Lake, YNP, Wyoming, USA - YL17G07_0 | ecosystem: Environmental > Aquatic > Freshwater > Lake > Sediment | place: USA: Wyoming | collected...
ATTTTGACTCGCTCGGACTTCCAAGATTAGTTGTTCGTAACGCTTAACCAGCCGAATCGCCGTGTACGGACCCGTACGCACGGTGGTGTGACAGGGAAAGCCCGTGAGGGCCTACCTATGTCGATTTCGCTTGAAACGCATCAAAGATATGGACTACACCATCACTAAAGAAAAAGTCTCCCTCTAACGTGTTGTACTTCTAAGGATCTATGCTCCCGTAAAGACATCTCTTCGTCCCATTATCGGAACTGCTTATGGACGCCGGGCTCTTTCACGCGGAAGCGGACATCAAATGGCTTACGTTGTGCGAGTCGAAGATCAAGGCGATGAAGAAATAGTTCGTAGTTTGGAGTCCAGAGTTCGGAGTAAATACCCTAACCGAGGTGAATCATGATCGAACTGAGGAATGCCAGCAAAAAGTATCAGCAGGGTGCGCGGGAAGTTCATGCCTTACGGGATGTTTCTCTGAGTATCAGGAAGGGTGAATTCCTTTCCGTCATGGGAGCGAGCGGCTCAGGCAAGAGCACGTTCCTGAACCTGATCGGCGGACTCGACCAGCCTACAAGCGGAGAGATCTTCATCGACGGGAGGCCCCTTCACGGCATCTCTGACGATGAACTGACCCTCATCCGAGGACGAATGGTTGGCTTCATCTTCCAGTTCTTCAACCTCCTCCCGATCCTTACCGCCGCGGAGAACGTAAGCCTGCCGCTTTTGCTTGAAGGAGCACCCTACTCGGAGATAAAACCAAAAGCAATCAAGCTCCTGGAACAGGTGGGACTCGGTGCGCGGACCGAGCACCGACCCGAGCAGCTTTCCGGCGGCGAAATGCAGCGGGTGGCGATCTCGCGGGCGCTCATTTCGGATCCAGCCGTTCTCCTGGCTGACGAGCCGACCGGCAACCTTGACTCCCACACCAGCGAAGACATCTTTATGCTTTTGAAATCCTTGAACGAAAAAGGACAGACCATTGTAATGGTGACACACGACTCGAGGGCGGCGGCGTACGGTTCACGTATCATTACCTTAAAGGACGGCGCGCTTTCCGAAGACATTTCAATCGGAGAACGCGCATGATTATCGGAAATCTCCTGCGCCATATCAGTATCAAGCACGTCAGACTCCAGAAGACCCGAGCGATCATTGCGTTGTTCGGCATCGCGCTGGGTGTAGCTTCAATGACCTCCATCGACATTGTGAACAGCAGTGTGGTCCGCTCTTTGGAGGACTCGATCAACCGCGTAACGGGTCGTGCCGTGCTCCAGATCACGGGCGCGGAATCCGGTTTTCCGGAATCCATGCTTGAACGTGTCCAGAAGATCCCGGGCGTGGAGTATGCTGTTCCGGTAATCGAGACCAATGCGAATCTCGCTCTCGGCAGCGAGCGAGCGTTCGTGGTCCTGGGAGTCGACGTGCTACAGGACAGCAATATCCGCGACTACAGCGTGACCGATGAAAGCGCGGACATTCCCGACCCTCTGCTCTTTCTCGCCAGACCCGACTCCATCCTGCTGACCAAAGAAATGGCGCTTCGTGAAGGCATCAGGATCGACCAGAAGCTCCAGGTCCAGACCGTACAGGGGCTCAAAAACTTCACGGTACGCGGCCTGCTCGAACCCGATGGCCCGGCAAAAGCTCTGGGCGGCGACATCGCGATCATGGACATTTTTGCCGCGCAACTGGCCTTTGGCATGGAGACGCGTATCGACCGGATCGACGTCAGTATTCTTCGCGGAGAGTCCCTTGATTCGATGAAGGCCCGAATCCAGGCTGCCCTGCCTGAGGGCTATAATATAGACACCCCGGCGGGAAGGTCCCGCCAGATCAAGGACCTGATGACGCGGTTCAGAAAGAACATGGACTTGATCAGCTTCATGGCGCTCTTTGTCGGCATGTACCTTATCTATAACACGGTATCCATCTCCGTGGTTCAGCGCAGGAGGGAGATCGGCATCCTGCGGGCGCTCGGCGCAACCCAGGGCCGGATCATCAGGCTCTTCCTTGCCGAGACCGTGGCGCTTTCCCTCCTCGCCTCGATCCTGGGCATCGGGCTCGGCCTGCTCTTTGCCAAGCTCTCGATCAGCGCCGTTGCCCAGACTGTCTCGTCCCTGTATGGCCGGTCACAAGTCTCGGAGTTGGTATTCACGTGGCCTGGCATGCTCAAGAACATCTGCATCGGCATCGTAGCCAGCATTGTAGCAGCGGTCTTTCCCGCACGGTCGAGCACGCGTGTGGCGCCGGTCTCCGCGATCCGTTCCCTGCCTTATGCTGCGGACGGCAACGCACTCAACAGGACAATCAATATCCTGTCCGTTTGTTTTATCTCGCTCACCGGCGCTATCATTCTGACCTACAAGTTCATCAGTCCCGCGTCTCCCCTCAGGAGTTCCGTCACGACAACCGCGGCGGTGCTCTGCCTGTTGCTCGGAGTATCACTGGCTACTCCCCTTTTTCTCCGGTGGTTCATCAGGGCTTACCGCGCCGTTGTTGCGCCGCGCCTCGGCGCAGGAGGCAGGCTTGCCGGTCTCAACCTGGAGAAAAACCTGTCTCGGAACGCAGTGGCTGTCGCGGCCGTATTCTTCAGCATCTCGCTTTCCGTGAGTTCGTCGAGCATGATGAACAGCGCGCGAAGAGGCATACTTGATTACATCGACTCCGTTGATAACAGCGATATAATCATAACGACGGGACATCCCCTGGCAACCGCGGGCGCGCCCACCATCCCCATGCCGCTCGACATGCTCCAGGAGCTTGAAGCCATCCCCGGGGTGCAGTCGGTGGATCCCTTTCGCAAACTTTTCCTGAATATCTCAGGAAAACGGGTACTGCTGGAAGCGATCGATGTGGTGTCCTGGCCGAAGCATAATACATGCACAATCATCGAGGGCACGATGAAGGACATACCGCTGATTCGCGGGCATGACGCGATCTCGATCAACGAGACCATAGCGACCCGCATGGGGTTGAAGCGGGGAGACTCACTCGTGCTTCCCACACCGGACGGCCCGAAACCCTTCCAAGTTTCCACCGTCATTGTCAGTTATGCCTCTGACGCAGGTGTTATTTTCATGGATATGCCGACCTACGAACGTCATTGGAACGACCATGTGGCCGACATGTTCTCGGTGTATGTCAAGCCGGGCCATGACATCGTTTCGGTTCGCAACTCAATACAAGCCAGCTTCAAAGGCAAACGCAAAATGTTCGTGCTGCCCGCGCTGGAGTTCAGGCAGGAGATCAAAAAGTTGCTCGACCGTTCTTTTGTGATGAACGACGCGGTGAATATTCTGACGCTGCTGATCGCCGGGTTCGGCATCATCGTGACACTCCTCGCATCGGTGCTGGAGCGTACGCGCGAGATCGGCATCCTGCGCGCGATCGGCATGAAGCGGAGACAGGTGTCCGGGATGGTATTGATCGAATCGGCGCTCATCGGCGCAGCCGGCGGACTGCTCGGCATCTGCGCGGGCGCGCTCACCGGGTGGATCACCCTCGAAGGATTCTTTCGGATTGGCTTCGGAGCGAGCATGGCCTACCATCTTCACTGGCCGTCGATCGGCTCGGCGCTGCTGCTGTCGATCGGACTGTCCGTGCTCGCCGGGATCTATCCCGCGCATCGGGCGGCAAAGACCAATATTGTGGAGGCGCTGGCGTATGAATAGCTGTCAATTTCCGTCTGACCTGAAGAATATGCGCAGGTTACAACCTAACCCGGACAAGCCGGAATCGAAAAGCAAAAACTTAAAGGCGTCTCTCGCAAAGGCGCAAAGAACGCCAAGAAAATCTTTAAGTCTTGATTTTAAAAACAAATAATCCAGCATTTCTTTGAGAACTTTGCGCCTTTGCGAGAAATATTCTTGCCGTTTTGCGTAGAATTTAATTTATAACTAACTAATGCTTGAACACGCGCTGCCCGGTAAACGCCATGGTTACCCTGGGATTTGCTTCGTTACAGGCCGTGATGACATCGAAATCACGGTCCGAGCCGCCTGGCTGCACGATGGCGACTATTCCCTCTTTAATGCCGACATCAACGCCGTCACGGAACGGGAAAAAGGCGTCTGATACCATAGTGGACCCGATGAGACCACCCTTGTCCTTCCTGGTCCGCTCATCGATCTCCCTTAGCGCATCCTTATCACGTTTACCCTGACCGGCTTCCAGTTCAAACGTTTTGTAAGGCAGCCCATATTCCCGGAAGCAGAGCGCGTCCGCATACTTCGTATAGGCCTTGACAATCGCGAGTTCGGCCACCCCTACTCGGTCCTGCTCGCCGGTGCCGATTCCGACAGTCACGCCGTCTTTCACATAGATGACCGAGTTTGAGGTAATCCCCTGCTCCACGCTCCAGCCGAACAGCATTTCTTCGTACTCCTGGTCCGTCGGCTTCCGTTCGACCTTGTACTCCCTGCCTTTGGCAAGCGTCTTTGCTTCCTGAAAATCTTCTTTCTTGCGGATGGCATTTTTCTGGGACTGTTGAACAATAAGACCGCCGTCAATGAGCGCCTTGAACTCCACAACACTCATATCCCGATATTTCTCAAGCTCGTTGATCTTCTCAAGCCTGATGATGCGCAGGTTCTTGCGCTTCGACAGGATTGCTACGGCGCCTTCCTCATAATCCGGCGCCGCGACGACCTCCAAATAGTTCGCATTTGCCGTCTCAGCGGTCTGTTTATCCATCGGGCGGTTGACCACAAGACAGCCGCCGAACGCCGCGATGCGGTCAGCCATGTTCGCCCGGTCATACGCCTCCGCAACGGTCTTTCCATAGGCCACGCCGCAGGGATTGTTGTGCTTCATGATGGCGGCCGCGGGACGGCCCATCAGATATTTCAGGATATTGAGGGCATTATCGAGATCCGTGAAGTTCGTCTTACCGGGGTGTTTCCCCGCCTGGACCATCTGCTCCTCGGTGATGGCGCTTACGAGGCCGTTGCCGGGCCCTATGAACTTTACACCAGCGAGCATAAGATTTCCGTTCACCAACTGGTACATTGCGGCCTGCTGATCGGGATTATCGCCATAGCGCAGGCCTTTCTCGATGAGCTCGCCGGACTTTTCATCAGCGAGCTTCCATGACCTTTTCCGGTATACCAGCTTCTGGTCGCCGAAGGTAATGGTCATTTCCGGCGGGAAGTTATCGGACATGATGGCTTTGTACATTTTTTTCAGATCTGACATGGAAAATCCTCCTAAGAATAAACCATTAGCTCGTAGTCACGGCGCGTCGCAACGCGCGATAAGTTGCGAGCGATTGTTATACCTTGTCCACTGACTTCTGTCCCAGCAGCCCCGCGGGACGGATAACGAGCACCACAATGAGAATTATAAAGGCAAAGGCGTCTTTATATACGCTCGAGATGTAGCTTGCGCCGAAGTTCTCAATCAGCCCAAGCAGAAATCCGCCAAGCATTGCGCCGGGAATACTGCCGATGCCCCCGAGCACGGCCGCGGTGAACGCCTTGATGCCGGCAAGATAGCCCATAAAGAAGTGCACGACCCCGTAATACAGGGTGACCATCACCCCTGCCACTGCCGCAAGCGAAGAGCCGATCATAAAGGTGATGGAAATGACCTGATTGATGTTGATCCCGACCAGCCCCGCCATAACCCGGTCCTGCGACGTGGCGCGCATGGCCTTGCCGAGTCGTGTTCTTGCAATAAAGAATTGGAGCCCTATCATGATCAGGACCGATGCCGTCAGGATGAATATCTGGACCGGCGACACATTCGCTCCCAACAGAGAAAATCCTTCGGAAGGAAGCATGGGCGGCAGGTTTTTGTATTCCTTTCCCTGGGCAAGCATCACAAAATTCTGGAGAATGATCGACATGCCCACCGCGCTGATGAGCGGCGCAAGCTTTGATGCGTTTCTGAGCGGACGGTAGGCAACGCGTTCAATGACCGCGCCATAGGCGCCGCAGAAGAGCATGGATAAGAGTACCGTGAGCACGAGTGATAACGGCAGGCTGTATGCGGTAAGCCCCAGATAGGTCAGGAGACCGAGGACGATGATCCCCAGATACGCCCCGAGCATATAGAGCTCGCCGTGGGCAAAATTGATGAGCTGAAGGATGCCGTAAACCATGGTATACCCGAGCGCGATGAGCGCATACACCGCGCCGAGCGCAAGGCCGTTTATGAGCTGCTGGGTAAACATGGGATACCGCCGATGTTGGGTTCAGGGTTCAGGGTTCAGGGTTCAGGGTTCAGGGACTTTCCAACCTTGAACCGTGAACCGATAACTTTAAAACTGAGCAATTACTACTTCACTTCCACGAATTTTCCGCCCTTGACCTGCCAGATCACATAGGGAGCTTTCGTTACATCGCCGTTCTTATCAAAGGAGATGTCCCCAAAAGCGCCGTGGAAGACGTTCTTGGAAATATACTCCGCCATTTTCGGTCCCTTCGTGGTCCCGGCTTCAGCAATGGCAGTCAGAATGATATTCGCGGCATCGTACGCATAGATCGAATACGGGCCCGGATCGCCGTATTTGGCTTTGTATTTATCCATGAAAGTCTTTGCCGACGGAAGCCCCGCCGGCTCAGCGCCGAAGGTCACATATGTCCCTTCGGCTGATGTTCCCGCAATATTGATGAAGGTCGGATCATACACGCCATCGCCGGTAATCATGGGAATGTTCATGCCGATTTCCTTTGCCTGGCGCACCAGCCTGCCGGCCTCGGGATAGATGCCGCCGAAGAAATAAAGCTCAGGATCGCTCTGCTTGATGGTCGTGAGCACGGCCTTATAATCAGGGTCCCTCTGAATGATGCCGCCATAATAGACAACCTGCACCCGGTCGTCAAGCGCGCGTTTGAAATAATCAGCCAGCCCCTGCCCATAGGCGGTCTTGTCGTGGATGATCGCTATTTTTTTTGGTCGGATGGTCTTGAGGATAAATTCCGCGGCTACTTTGCCCTGCTGGTCATCAGTGCCGCAGACGCGAAAAACATTTTTGAAGCCCTGAAGCGTCAGCCGAGGATTCGTTGTGGCCGGCGATATCATGACGAGGTTCGCGTCTTGATAGTACTTTGACGCGGGTATGGAACAGCTCGAATTCCAGTGGCCGACGAGCGCAACGGCTTTCTGGTTGATCAGCTTGTTCGCGATGGACACGGCCTGTTTCGGATCCGCTTGATCGTCGGCGGGGAGCAGAACAATCTTCTTCCCCAGCACGCCGCCCTTATCGTTCCATTCGGCCACGGCAAGCTCAACCGAGTTCCTGAGGTCAACGCCCATCTTGCTCTGGTCGCCGGTCATGGGACCGGCCGCGCCTATCCTGATCACGGTTTCATCCTGGCGGGTACAACCCGCCATCAATATAAACAGAGTTGACACGATATACATAAACCTTTTCATTCATTCTCTCCCAACATCTGAAATTGAGCTCAACATGTTCTCAACAGCCGTTGTGATGTTCCCGGCTGATAAAATTGCGCTGAGCACCGCCACACCGTCCGCGCCGGAACGGACAACTTCCTGAACATTCGAGTGTTTGATTCCGCCTATCGCTAGGACAGGGAGTGCGACGCTCCGCTTGATGATTGACAGCGTGTGAATTCCCCGCGCTTGTCCCGCATCCTTCGTCGTTGTCGGGAAGATGGGGCCGAACCCGATGTAGTCCGCGCCCGCGGCTTCCGCTGCCGCGGCCTGCTCAAAACTATGGGTTGAGATCCCGATGAGTTTCTCCCCGCCAAGCAGCTTTCGCGCGAATTCTATCGGGAGATCGTCCTGCCCGAGGTGCACACCGTCCGCATCAACTGCCGCGGCTATGTCGGCATGGTCATTGACAATGAAACGCGCCCGCGCGTTTGCGGCGATACGCGCAAGCATCAATGCAATTTCATAGACCCCCTTCCGAGCGCCGTCTTTGTTCCGGTATTGAAAAAACGTCACTCCCGCATCCAGCGCCTGCCGCATCGCCTGTTCCGGGCCGACGCGGAGCAAACCCTGATCGAGGACCAGGCAGAGCCCTCCGATATCACTGCGCCGGGTTATTGTACCGCTCCATGAACTTCGTGGAAATATCGCCCTTCTGAAAATCCGGGTCGTCGAGAATTTTCTTGTGCATGGAGATCGTGGTCTTCACCCCTTCGATGATGAACTCGTTCAGCGCCCGCCGCATCCTCATGATCGCGTCAGCCCTCGTCTCCGCATGCACGACCAGCTTGGCGATCATCGAATCATAATAGGGCGGGATCACGTACTGCGTATATGCGGCGGTCTCCACCCGCACCCCGAGGCCCCCCGGAGGATTGAACGCGGTGATCGTTCCGGGTGAGGGAGTGAACGTTTCCGGGTCTTCGGCGTTGATCCTGCATTCGATGCTGTGTCCTTTGAGCTCGATATCACGCTGGGTGAATGAAAGCGGCAGTCCGGCCGCCACACGTATCTGCTCTTTCACGAGGTCGATTCCCGTCACCATTTCGGTCACGGGGTGCTCCACCTGAATACGGGTATTCATCTCCATAAAGTAGTATTTTGCGTCCTCGTCCATCAGAAACTCGATGGTGCCCGCGTTCCGATACTTCACGGACCTGGCAATTGCAACAGCCATCTCACCCATCTGTTTTCGCAGGCTTTCGTCGACAATGACGGAGGGGGCCTCCTCGATGAGCTTCTGGTGCCGCCGCTGGATAGAGCATTCGCGTTCGCCAAGGTAAACCGTGTTCCCTTGTTCATCAGCGATAAGCTGTATCTCAATGTGGCGCGGCTGGAGGATATACTTCTCGAGGTAGACGTCGGCGTTGCCGAACGCCGCAAGCGCCTCGGTCTGGGCCATGACAAAGGCATTTGCGAATTCAGACTCCGCCATCACCACGCGCATCCCTTTGCCGCCCCCGCCCGCGGCGGCCTTGACGATCACCGGGAATCCGAGTTCCCGCGCGAGCTCAATGGCGCTGCTTTCCTCGGTCACCACACCGTTGCTGCCCGGCAGCACGGGGACTCCCGCTTTCCGCGCCGTTTCCCGCGCCCTTGCCTTGTCGCCCATCTGCTTGATGCTTTCGGGGCTCGGTCCGATGAAACGGATCCCCGTGGAGTTGCAGATCTCGGCGAAACTCGAGTTCTCCGCCAGGAAGCCATACCCGGGGTGAATGGCTTCGGCATCAGTGATCTCCGCGGCGCTGATGATGCTCGGCACATTCAGATAGCTGTCCGCGCTCTTCGGCGGTCCGATGCACACACTCTCATCCGCAAAGCGCACGTGCAGCGAGTTTGCGTCCGCGGTGGAATGCACGGCAACGGTCTTGATGCCCATCTCCTTGCAGGCCCGGATGACGCGGAGCGCGATCTCGCCGCGATTGGCGATCAATATTTTTTTAAACACTCACTCACCTCAACGCCATATATTTATCATATTGCATTATCATAGTGAATTGCGATCCTACGCCGGCTCGATCACGAAAAGCGGCTGCCCATACTCCACCGGGGCGCCGCTCTCCACCAGAATCTGGATGATCTTTCCGGCATTCTCGCACTCGATCTCATTCATGAGTTTCATTGCTTCGATGATGCAGAGCGCCTGGCCTTTCTTCACCAAAGCGCCGACCTCCACATACGCCGGTTTGTCAGGAGCGCTCGAACGATAGAACGTGCCGACAATGGGAGAGGTCACCATGATGCGGTTTGTTTTCGCCGGATCCTCTGATTTCCCGGCGGCGCTCCCGGGCGCCGGCGCTTCGGTGACCGCCGGCGCCACGATGGCAACCGGCGGATATTCCATGCGCGGCATCGAGGGATGGAAGGTGACGTCTCCGCCCTTCCGGAGGCGCACTTTCACGCCTGAACGTTCGATCTCCAATTCGGAGATGTCGGTGTTTTTCATCAATTCTATCAGTTCCTTGATCTCTTTCAGGTTCATGATAACTCCTTTTCACATCGCTGGTGTGATGATGCCCAGGACTATTTCTTGACCCGTTCGATAAAGGTCCCCGTGCGCGTGTCGATCTTAATGACGTCTCCCTCGTTCATGTAAAGGGGCACCTTGACCACAGCGCCGGTCTCCAGCGTTGCCGGTTTGGACCCACCCGAAGCAGTGTCACCCCGCACACCCGGGTCGGTCCTGGCGATCGCGAGTTCCACAAACATGGGCACTTCAATGTTAATGGGCATCCCCTTGTGGTAGAGGATCTTGATCTCCATGTTCTCTTTCAGATAATTGATGCTGTCGCCGAGCTGCTTTTCATTCAGGGACACCTGCTCGTAGCTGCTCGTATCCATGAACACGCGGTCCTTGTCAGCTCCATACAGGTACTGCATGGTCTTTTCCTCAAGCTCGGGGACGCCAACTTTTTCACCCGCCCTGAAGGTCTTGTCGGTCACGTTACCCGATTTGAGACTTTTGAACTTGGTCCTCACAAACGCCCCGCCCTTGCCGGGCTTCACATGCTGAAACTCCACGATCACATAGGGCTCACCATCGAGCTCGATTTTCAAGCCATTTCTAAACTCCGTTGTCGATACCTGCACTTCGTACTACCTCCCTTTCGAGTTACAAGATGATATCAGGTTATTTTGACCGCCCTGTTCTTTTCATAAAACTCTAGAGACCCCTTAATCCCTCCAACTCTTTCGGCAGCGAGGTCAGCGTCTTTGCGCCGGTATCCGTCACCTGGACCATGTCTTCGATCCGTATCCCGCCCCAGCCGGGGATATATATTCCAGGCTCGACCGTGAAAACCATGTTCCTGACGACCGTATCACTGGACAACGGTGAGACGGACGGCCCTTCATGGACCATGAGCCCGATACCGTGTCCGGCGCCATGCCCGAAATACTTGCCGTAGCCTGACCTTTTGATGATCTCCCGTGCGGCATCGTCGATAGACTTGCACGGAACGCCGGCCCTGACGCTCTGGATCGCCGCTGCCTGGGCTTTCAGGACAATCCCATGAATCTCCAGCTGTCTTGGGGTAGGCCGTCCAACACAGATGGTCCGCGTCATGTCGCTGAAATACCCGTTCGCTTCAGCGCCGAAGTCGAAGGTCACCAGGTCGCCATTTTTTATGCGGCGGTTTGTGACCGCGGCATGAGGCATTGCACCGTGAGCGCCTGACGCCACAATGATATCAAAGGCCGCCCTGCGGGAGCCCTTTCCCCTTATCAGATATTCAAGCTTCATTCCGAGCTCCCGTTCCGTGGCGCCTGGATGAATGTCCCCCTTTAACTCCCGGAACGCTTCCTCGGACCGGCGAATGGCTAAAAGGATGTTCGCAAGTTCCTGTTTGTCTTTCTGCTGCCTCAGCGTCTTGACAAGATCACGGTGCCCCTTGATCTTGAACCCCTTTTTTTTAAAAATTTTGAGCCCTTCGACAGTGAGCGCCGACTCGTCAAACCAGAGCATATCCACATCCATTCGCTCTTCGGCATCACGAATGGCCGCAAAATAATCTTTTTTTTGGATCAGGATTGTGATGCCGGATGTTTCCCCGCGGGCCTGCATTTTATATCGGAAATCGGTGATCAGACATGCTCGATCGGAAGTGACCAGCAGAGTGCCGGAGGACCCGGTAAAACCGCTCAGATAGCGAACATCTTCGCGCCGGCTCACGAGAAGCGAATCGAGTCCGCTCCCGCTCATGATCCGCCTGAGCCTGGCAAGACGGTCCTGTTCCGGCCTCCGAATCACTTCCCGCCCCCGCTTGCCTTCCCGGACCCGACGGCTGCTCTCAATGCAAGGAGGTAGCTGTCGGCCCCAAAACCGGTGATCTGCCCTATGGCCACACCGGAGATGTACGAATGCTTCCGGAACTCCTCGCGCTTATAGATATTGGAGATGTGCGCTTCCACGGTCGGAATGCCGGTCGAGGCTATCGCATCGCGGAGCGCAACGCTTGTGTGAGTATACGCGCCCGGATTTATTACAATGGCCTGATAGACGCCCATGGCGTCCTGTATCTTCTGGACCAGTTCTCCCTCATGATTCGACTGATAGAACGACACTCCGACGCCGAGCTCATCGGCAAGCGCCGCAAGCCGGTTGTTGATATCGTCAAGGGTGAATGGGCCGTAGATATCCGGTTCGCGCTTACCGAGGAGATTCAGATTGGGCCCGTGAATGACCAGGATTTTCATGCTTCCCCCGTACAAAATAAAAAACTGCCTGAGGCAGTTTATGGAACGACCGCATTACAGTTAAAAGATAATTTTATCAGAGCTCTTTGAGCAGCCTGGGCGCCGACATGCGAAGGAGGAACCTCCCTTTGCCCAAATTTCCGTCGGGTTTGATGATCAAGACGAAGAAATATTCCTCATTAAGCTTGCGCAGCATGATGATGGCCTTGTCGGAGATGATCGTCACTTCCCTGGTGGATCCCATCTGCGCGGCTTGGGAGCCTTTCTCTATTTCCTTAAGGAGCGATGAGAATTCAACGGTCATTGCCAGGATGTCCATGTCTCGGTTCACGGCGAACTCATCAACAGGAATGCCGTCAAGACCAACGATCAGCGCGCCGATGGCGCCTTCCGTACCATTGACCACTTCCTTTAGAATATCTGAAAAGGGCATTTATTTCTCCTTCTTGATATTAGTAAGCCATGTTTCCAAACGCGCGATCGTTTCCTTGCGCCCGGCGGCGCCCGCTTGCGCTGTCGCGCCGACTTTTTCAACTTTCGGCTTCAGGGATATTGGCTCCGCTGTGGGAGGAACATACTCCCGTGGTTCAAAATCGAGATACTGCGGCTTTGGCCGGGCCTGCTCCTGAACTGCCGGAGCGGCCGGCAATTCGTCAAACCGGTCTGCTGTCGGATGTTCCGTCGTCTCTGATGTCGGTTTATACTCACTGGATTCCGCAAAAAGGTCCTCTACTGGCGATGGTTCTCCTGACTTGGATTCACCCGACTCCTCTAAAGCCCCGACCTGGGTCATTATCTCTTCCGGTACGACCGTTGGGACATATTCCCCGGACTCCCGGACAACCTCATGCGTCAAGTCCCCTGTTTTAGATTCTTGTTTGGGCCGGGATCCTTCCAACTCATCGAAAACCGATGGCTCGACTTCAATTTCACCGGCTTCAGCAACAGAGCCCTCTCCCTTCACTTCTTGTTCAACGTGAATTTCCGGTTCCTTTTTTTGTCCCGCGGACGGAGTGCCATGCTGTGCGGCCGCGGTCCTCACCCATGCCAGCTTGTTCTTCAACCCAAGGCTGTTCGGATTATCCGCCAGCATCCGGTTGTATATTTCACTGGCCTTTTCGAAGAAACCCTGGGCGATATAAAGCTCCGCAAGCGTATCGGTCGTGAAGTCATCTGATTTTTCAGGAACTTCTTCGAATGTTGGTTCCGGGACCTTTTCAGTGACATCTTCACAGAACGCAGCGTCAATGATCTCGCCCACGGCTGTTTCCTCGGAAACAGCAGGCTGGATTGTCTCCGTGGCCTCAACGTTAAACAGATCTGTTTCGAAATGAATGTCGTCGATGACAGGCGACTCATCATGAACGTGACTAAGCGCCGGGACGACAACGTCATGACGTTCTTCCTCGGCAACCACAGGCACTGCCTCGCTTGCTTGTTCCCCAGCAAGATCAAAGCCGGCCGCCGGCGGTTCCGGCGCAGACGCCTCCGGCTCAAGCGGCTCCACGATGAGAATCTCTTCCGGTTCTTCTGTTTCCGTAACCGAAGAACGGGGCGTACGCGCCGCCTCTGCAAGCGGCGCCGGTGACAACTCCAGAGACACGGGCGGATTTTCACTCTGCATGATGGGTTCCGCTTTAGATTCCGGGGCGGGAACGAGCGCTGACGCCGGTTCACGGGCAGCCACTGATGCCGACGGCTCCTGTTTTACCGCCTGCTCGGCGGTTGTCTTCGCTTTAGTCACATGGATTTTTGAACTGACATCCCTGCCGGCCTCGAGGTCTGAAATCAGGGAAGCCAACTCTCCATCATTGGGGTTGTAAGAAAACGCGATTTTATAATGCGGAAGCGCATCCTGCGGCCTGTTCTGAACAATAAAAATATCGCCCAGTTTTTTCCGGGCCATAAGATTGTCAGGTATGCGTTTTACGACCTCTTCAAATTCCTTTTGCGCGCCGGTAAAATCTCCTTTTACAAGCAAAATCTTGCCGAGTGATGACCGAGCTGTTACATAGTCTGGGTTGTTGTTGAGCCCCTCCAAAAGTACATGGATAGCCATCTCTAAGTCCCCGGCTTTTTTGTACTCTTCCGCGAGCGGAACAAAAAGCTTTGACTTAGGGTCTTGCGAAATACGCCCCGTTAACTTGGCTATTTCGGAGGTCTCTTTATCCATTGAATTTGCTTGTCATATCAAACTGATAGAGGAAATTTTACCAAACAATGGCAACTAAAGTCAAGGTAATACTTTTTTTCGGTGTGCAATTCCGCTTTTTCAACAGCAAAAGAAAAATCTCTTGACAATCAACTCCCTACTCTGCTATTTTACCGACCTGCTGTGCTGTGATTGAGTTGTTGTTAAAAGAAATGCCGAGGTAGCTCAGTTGGTAGAGCAGAGGCCTGAAAAGCCTCGTGTCCGCAGTTCAATTCTGCGCCTCGGCACCATTCCTTCCTTTGTTTATGCTCATTATTGGCGATTACTTGTGATTTGGCGCCTGGCGCTTGTCTTTCACTCTTTATCAAACAACCCCAACTGCAGCATCCTCTCGCCGGGAAACGGCACCGGATACTCCCCGTCGAAACAGGCTGAGCAGTAATTCATTCGGTGCGGCACCACTTTCTGAATACCTTCCAGACTGATATATCCTATTGTGTCGGCGGTAATGTACTTCCTGATCTCTTCGATGCTGTGCGATGAAGCAATGAGTTCCTGTCTCGTTGGAGTGTCAATGCCGTAGAAGCAGGGATAGGAGGTCGGCGGAGAACTGATGCGCATATGTATTTCTTTAGCGCCGGCGTTCCTGATCATCTTGATTATCTTCTTGCTTGTGGTGCCGCGCACGATGGAATCATCCACCACAACCACACGTTTGCCCATGAGCGCATCCTTGACCGGGTTGAGCTTGATCTTTACCCCGAAGTGCCTGATGGTCTGTCTGGGCTCGATGAACGTGCGGCCTACGTAGTGGTTCCTGACCAGGCCGATATCAAAGGGTATCGCCGCCTCTTCGGCATATCCCAGGGCCGCCGGCACGCCGGAATCAGGGACCGGGATCACGACATCCGCCTCGATACCGGTCTCGCGGGCGAGCTGTCTGCCGAAATTCTTCCTGATGGTATACACGTTCTGACCGAAGACCATGCTGTCGGGCCTGGCAAAATAGATGAACTCGAAAATACAGTGGGAAGGCGCCGCGGGCCGGAAGGGGAACGATGAGTGGATGCCCGCGCTGTTGATCACGACCATCTCCCCGGGCGCGATGTCGCGGATGTAGGACGCCTCGATCAGGTCAAAAGCGCAGGTCTCGGAAGCGACCACATACCCCCCGTCAAGCGCGGCAAGCGAGAGCGGCCTGAACCCGTTCGGATCGCGGACGGCAATCAGTTCGTCCTCGGTTATAATGAGCAGACTGTAAGCGCCCTGCACATTACCGAGGGCGTCGATGATCCGCTCGTGCAGGGTGGCCATGCGCGACTGGGCTATGAGGTGGATGATCACCTCGCTGTCCATCGTGGACTGGAAGATGGAGCCATAGGCCTCTAATTCGTCCTTGAGGATGCCGGCATTTACCAGGTTGCCGTTGTGGGCGAGGGCGAGCCCGCCGAGCGCGAAATTCACAAGGATGGGCTGAATATTGATCGCGATGCTGTCGCCGGCGGTCGAATAACGGTTGTGTCCGATGGCCATGTGACCGGGAAGCTTCTTGATCCGGTCTTCCGTGAAGATGTCCGCCACGAGACCCATGGCCTTCTCGCCGAAAAGCCGCTTGCCGTCCGACGACACGATGCCGGCTGATTCCTGGCCGCGGTGCTGGAGCGCGTAAAGCCCCAGGTAGGCGAGATTCGCGGCATCCGGATGGTTAAAAATACCGAATACGCCGCATTCTTCATGAAACTTATCGAACATAATCCATACCGTGTCCTTTTCGCCGCAAAGCCGCCATGGCTGTAAGATGAAGAACTGAATAATATTTCATCGTGACCTTGTGTTGCGCCTTCGGAGCTGATTATTTATGCTTTTTCTGAAAAACCCGCTTGAAAATAAAATCAACGTTCGCGAGCATATGCGAAAGATCAAAGCAAGCCTCGAGCTCTTTGGCGCTCAAGTACTTGCGGATATCCTGATCGCTCTTCAGCCGTTGTTTGAAATCGCCGCCCCGCTTCCACACCTCCATGGCGTTCCGCTGTACGCTGGAATAGGCGGTCTCGCGCGAAAGCCCCTTTTCCACGAGCGCGAGCATCACGGTCTCTGAATGGAACAGCCCCCTGGAGAGCGCCATATTGCGCCGCATGTTCTCGGGATACACAAAGAGTTTGTCTATCAGGGTAGTGAATCGCGCAAGCATGTAATCAACAAGGATGGTGCTGTCGGGAATGATGATCCGCTCGACCGACGAATGGCTGATGTCCCGCTCGTGCCAGAGGGCGATATTCTCCATGGCGGCGATCGAGTTCGCGCGCACGACCCGGGCAAGACCCGACAGATTCTCGGCGGAGATCGGGTTCCGCTTATGCGGCATGGCGGACGAACCCTTCTGCCCTTCCGAGAAGTACTCCTCCGCTTCAAGCACCTCGGTCCGCTGGAGATGACGGAGCTCTATGGAGAATTTATCGAGTGACGACGAAATGAGAGCAAGGGTCGTCAGGAACTCGGCATGCCGGTCGCGCTGCACCACCTGCGTCGCAACGGCTTCGGGTTTCAGCCCCAGCTTGCGGCAGACGTAGGATTCCACAAAGGGGTCGATGTTCGCAAAGGTGCCGACAGCTCCCGATACCTTGCCGACGCTGATTGTTTCGCGTGCGCGCATCATACGTTCGAGGCCGCGATGCATTTCCTCATACCAGAGCGCCATCTTGAGACCGAAGGTGACCGGCTCGGCATGCACACCGTGTGAACGGCCGATCATGACCGTATTTTTATGCAGCAATGCCTTCTTTTTGAGGGTTTTGAGAACGAGGCGGATATCATCAATAATAATATCCGAGGCCCTTCGCATGAGCGATGCGAGCGAGGTATCGAGAACGTCCGAGGACGTGAGCCCAAGATGGATGTAGCGGGAATCGGGGCCGACCCTCTCCCCGATTGCGGTAAGAAAGGCGATGACGTCGTGTTTCACGATCTTTTCGAGGGCCTCGATCCGTTTGACCTTGAAGTCAGCTTTTTTCTTGATGGTCGCGAGCGCCCGTGCCGGCATCAGCCCCAGTTTGGCGTTCGCCTCACAGGCGAGGAGTTCCACTTCGAGCCAGGCGCGGTATCTGTTCTCCGGTTCCCAGAGGCTGGCCATCTCTGGTCTGCTGTAGCGTTGGATCATCAGGTTCTCCTGTGTCTGTTATGCTTTTATTAACCGGGAAAGATGTTCGAAGGCGGCGGCATCCGGGGCCAGCAAGAGGACATCGAAGCTGCGTCCAGCGGCGCCCTCGTTCAGCCCCTGATGCAGAGCAGTGACCCCGGTGTCCCGAGACATATCGGAGGACGGGAAATATTCGATCGCCGCGCTCCTGACGCCCGCGCCCACGGCGCTGGTCGCCGCGTTCCTGGCCGCGCTCCGCAGCGTTTCCGGGGTCATCCCGCTGCGTGGTCCCAACCCCACCATGAATATCTTTTGCACGGGCGCCTTGCCCTGCGAGGTGAGAAGGGCCACATCACCGAGCGAACCGCGCAGTTTTTTCGTGAGAATAAGAGCGGAGAGAGAACCGCAGAGCAGCCAGTCGAGTTCTCCGGCGACGCCTTTCAGCGGCCGGACATCCTCATAGAAACCGACGATCAAGGCTTCTGTCTCGAGTTTTTTTATGTCCTGGAGTATCACCTGCACCGTCACGCCGGACATCCCCTCTCCTACGACTCAATCTTTCCCTCGTCAAGTTTCCCGGTCGTCCTGGCCACGCTGTCCAGAATGCCGTTCACAAATGAAGCCGATTCTTCGGTGCCGTATTTTTTGGCGATTTCGATGGCCTCATTGATCGTAACACTGGTGGGAATATCCATCCGGTAGAGAATTTCATATATCGCCATTCTGAGCACATTGCGGTCAACCACGGCCATGCGGTCGATCGTCCAGTTCTTCGCGCACGCGTGGATCAGCTTGTTGATTTCAGGAAGATGCTTATAGGTCCCCTTGATGAGCTCTTCGGCAAAGGCCTTGACCTCGTCATCCGGCTGATACTCCGCCCAGAAATGCTTCAGGACAACAGAGGATGGCTTCTCTTTTCTTATATCGAGCTGGAACAACATCTGGAGCGCATGCTCCCTTGCCTTGCGTCTCTTCATTCCCTGTCGCCTGACCGCCGTCCCGGTATATGCATCCGCTGCTAGGCCATCTGCTTCATAACGTTCGCCATCTCGATGGCCGAGAGGGCCGCGTCCCAGCCCTTGTTGCCGCTCTTGGCGCCGGCGCGCTCGATCGCCTGTTCAATGGTGTCGGTGGTCAGGACGCCGAAAATGACCGGCAGTCCCGTCTCCATGGAGACCGAGGCCACGCCTTTGCTCACCTCGGCGCTCACGTACTCGAAGTGGGGAGTCGCGCCGCGGACCACCGCGCCGAGACAGATGATCGCATTGTATTTTTTTGACTTGGCAAGCATTTTTGCGGCAAGAGGTATCTCATAGGAACCGGGGACCTTAAGGACCACGATGTCGTTGTCCGCTGCGCCGTGGCGCTGGAGCGCGTCGATAGCCCCTTCCAGAAGCCGGCTCGTGATAAAATCATTGAACCGGGCCGCGACAATTCCGAACTTGAGCCCCTTTGCCGTCAGATCACCCTGTATTATTTTTGGCATCAAACCCTCCCGCGACTATTGAGTAATATAAATTGCTTTGCATAGCGCATAGTGCATGGGGCATAGAGTAGGGTTGCTCTCCGCTCTCTGCTCTCTACGTTCCTGCCTACACCTTCTCCAGCATATGTCCCATCTTGCTCTTCTTCACCTTGAGATACTGGAGGTTCTTCGCATGGGGGCGCATCTCGATCGGTATGCGCGACACAACAGTCAACCCGTAGCCTTCGAGACCCACGATCTTCTTGGGATTATTCGTAAGCAGCCTGATCTTCCGGATGCCGAGATCGCGCAGGATCTGAGCGCCCACGCCGTAGTCCCTGAGATCGGCCTTGAATCCGAGCGCAAGATTCGCCTCAACAGTGTCCTTGCCCTGGTCCTGAAGCTCATAGGCCTTGAGCTTGCCTTCCAGTCCGATACCGCGGCCTTCCTGGCGCATATAGAGGATGACGCCTTTGCCTTCCTGGTCGATTATTTTCATGGCGTTGTGGAGCTGGTCGCCGCAATCGCAGCGGAGCGAACCGAACACATCTCCGGTGAGGCACTCGGAGTGCACCCGCACGAGGACCTCATCCTCGGGTTTGATGTCGCCCTTTACCAGGGCAATGTGGTTCATCCGATCGATGTCGTTTGCATAAAGGATGGCGGTAAAGTCACTCCCGTGACTGGTCGGCATTTTCGTGACCGCCACCCTGCGCACGAGCGACTCTTTTCTGACCCGATAGGCGATCAGGTCCTTTACCGTAATGATCTTGAGGTGGAATTTTTTTGCAAATTCCATGAGATGCGGAACGCGGGCCATGGTGCCGTCATCGTTCATGATCTCGCATATCACACCGGCGGGGTAGAGCCCCGCAAGCCGGGCGAGATCGACCGATCCCTCGGTCTGGCCCGCGCGCTGGAGCACGCCGCCTGAACGCGCGCGGAGCGGGAACACATGTCCCGGCCGCGCCAGGTCTGTTGGCCTGGATTTGGGGTCTATGGCAACCTTGATCGTCGTGGCCCGGTCAGCCGCGGAGATACCGGTGGTCACGCCCTTTTTCGCTTCGATGGAAAGAGTGAACGCCGTGCCGAACGATGACGTATTGTCCGTGGTCATCATCGGGAGATTCAACTGTTCAACACGTTCGGGCATAAGCGACAGGCAGATGAGCCCGCGACCGTTCATGGCCATAAAATTGACGGCCTCGGGCGTCACGGCCTCCGCGGCCATGGTCAGGTCCCCTTCGTTCTCCCGGTCCTCATCATCAACGAGGATGACCATCTTGCCTTTTTTGATGTCCTCAATTCCTTCTTCGATCGTGTTGAACTTCATAAAATCACCTCAGGGTAGTTGAAACAGGGTACAGGGTACAGGGGCCAGTAGCCGCGGGAGGGACGCCGCATATTTCTGAACCCTGACCCCCGGACACTGAACCCTGTCTTTTACGCAAATCCGCTATTCTTTAACAGTTCCAGGCTCACGCCGCCCTCCGCCCTTCCGGACAGAAGCCGTTCAACGTATTTCCCGATAACATCCGACTCCAGATTGACACTGTCCCCAGCGGACTTGAACCCCAGCGTCGTGAACCTGGCTGTATGGGGGATTATGGCGATGGAAAAACCGGTTGTATCCACATCGGCGATTGTAAGGCTGATGCCGTCGATCGCGATCGAGCCTTTTTTTATGACGTATCTCAAAACGCTCTCCGGCGCATCAATGAAGATTCGCCGGCCGTTGCCTTCGTCACGTTTATCACGGATGCGCCCTATCGCGTCAACGTGACCGCTCACCAGGTGACCGCCGATCCGCGCTGATAACCGCAGGGCCCGCTCAAGGTTGACCTTTGCTCCGGTCCTCAGTTCGCCGAGGTTCGTGACCTTCAGCGTTTCCATTGCAACATCGGCTGAGAACTCGCTCTTCGTCATATCGACGACCGTGAGGCAGACACCGTTCACGCAGATGCTGTCCCCGAGTACTGTGTTGCCGAGCGCCGTGGATGCGGATATGGTTAAACGGGCGGCTCCCGCGTCACGCCGGAGCGCCTTCACACTCCCCATCTCTTCCACGATCCCGGTGAACATGAATGATTGTTTCTCCTGTTGAATTCTACTTCAGGAGCGGCAGAAGAACGATCTCGATCCTGCGGTTCATGTGCTTCCCTTCATCCGTGTCGTTGGGCGCAACAGACTGGTATTCCCCGTAACCGGTCGCGGACAGCAGAGAGGAATCTATGCCCCCGGTCTCCTGGAGATACCTGACCACTTCGGTCGCGCGGGCGGTCGATAGTTCCCAATTCGTGGGGAACCGTTTCTTAAGATCGCTCACGATCTTCACATTGTCCGTATGTCCTTCAACCTGGATGCGCTTGTCTTTAATATCTTTCAGGATGCTGATCACCTTGTCCAGCACCTTCTTGCCCTCCGCGCTGATTTCGGCGCTGCCCGAGGGGAAGATGATTTTGTCCACCATGGTCATTGTCAGCCGGTCCTTCATCTCCTTGAGTTGGACCTGGCCCTCCTGGATCTCCTTCTCGAGCTTCTTCTGCAGGTCCTGATAGGTCTGCGTGGCCTTCTCAAGCTGCTCGGCCTTCTGGGCCTTCTGCGACAATTCGTTGACATTTGCCTTAAGCGAGTCATTCTCTTGCTGAATCGCTTCCTTTTCCATCAGTACGATTTTCCTGTCTTTTTTAAGCATATCCACTTCGCGGGTAAGGGCATTCACCTGGGCCTGAAGGTCTTCGCTCTGCGTGGCCAGCGTCTGGACTTCCCTGGCCTTGAGATCATACGTTCCCTGCGACACACACCCGGTCAGGAGCAATAAAGCAACGACAGGAAAAACAAAGGCTTTTTTCATGCTGTCCTCCCCATTATTGGAATCATTGAAATTGAGGCCGTTAAAGCAGCGTTATAATAACTTCAGCGGGATTTATTGTCAAGAATATTGTAGCAAAACAATGGGCTATATCTTCTCAATAAAATATAGGAGGCAATTGAAGGGGTAGCAAGGCGTTGCTGAGGGAGACAGGTCCTGCAAACGCCCACCTGAACGCCGTGTGCGGCCAAATCGCGCCGTAAGCGCTCGGGGCCGCAAGTCTGGCGTGTACGCTTATGCGATGCCTTAGTAGACCCAAAACCCTTTGTGCCCAAACGTGAGGATGTGGTTTGGATTTCCTTGAAGCCTCAAGCAGGTCACGAACAATCGGGTCGCCGTCCGGCAGTGATTCTTTCGCCGCAGCCCTATAACGATAAAGTAGGGCTGGCTCTTCTGTGCCCCATCACCAATCACCTCGGCAAACAGTGCGTTCGGCTTTACCCGCTGCAATACTTTACAAAACGACAATAACCGTAGCCGACCGCTGTTTTTTTCGGTACAATGCGACCATGATCATCCCCTTTTTCATTCCCCATTCCGGATGCCCGCACCAGTGCGTATTTTGCAACCAGAAACACATTACCGGCTGCACGAGTCCGGTTGATCCATCAGTGGTGCCTCAGACAATCAAGGAGTACCTCGCCAGCAACGCCTCTGACAAACCTGCACAGGCGGCATTTTTCGGCGGGAGCTTTACCGCTCTCCCTTGTGAAATGCAGAGGGCCTATCTCGCGGCTGTCCGGCCCTTCATCACCACGGGCCAACTTGAGAGTATTCGTCTTTCCACCCGTCCCGATTGCATCACAAATGAAGTCCTCGCACTTCTCAGGGAATATCACGTCACCACCATTGAACTCGGCGTCCAATCCATGGACGATGTGGTCCTTAAACGTTCCGGCCGTGGTCACACGGCAAGCGATACGGTGAATGCGGTAAGCCTGCTCAAAACGTATGATTTCCTGATTGGTCTTCAGCTAATGCCCGGTCTGCCCGGTGATTCTGCCGATGGTTTCATGAAAACAGTGGGCGCGGTCATTGGGCTCAGGCCTGACTTTGTCAGGATCTATCCAGCTCTCGTGATCAAAAACACGCCGCTTGAAGAGCTGTACAGATCAGGCCGCTATATGCCGCTCTCGCTTGATAAGGCTGTTGCGTTGTGCCGGGAAGCTCTTGAAAGGTTCGAACGGGCGGGAATCGACGTTATACGGATCGGGTTGCAGCCGACAGAAGAACTGGAAAGACCCGGTACTGTCATAGCCGGGCCATATCATCCTGCCTTCAGACAAATGGTGGAATCCTCGATCTTATTGGATGCCATGCGCTCCGCCTTACGCGCCAGGAAGGGAAAGAAGGATACGGTAACCTTTCAGATACACCCCAAAGACCTGTCCACCGCTATCGGCCGGCGCCGCTCTAACATTGAACTTCTCAAGAAGGAGTTCGGAGTCCGGAAAATCCGCATTGTAACGGGGGAAAGCGTTATGAGGCGTGATCCGTTTCTTTTCTCAACTGATCAGGAATAGCTTACATCAACTCTGCTCCACAATAATACGGTTCCGTGTCAGAGATACCTCGCTCACCGCTCCACGCACTCTTTTCTCCTCGCCGAACAGGTTACGGACCACCACTTCGCCGTTCTCAACACGGATATTGTTTACCGATTCAAGGAGCAGCTCCTCTTTGCCTTGTTTTTTTACATAGGCCTTCAGATCGCACATCGTTGACCCGCCTTTCCTTTGTGAAAAACAACAAACCCGCCGTGACTCAAGGACGGCGGGTTATTTTCTTACGATCCTGTCGATGCTGCCTGGAGGCGCCGCCCAGCGGATCGAACCGGCCTTCTGCCGGGCGCCCCGGCTCTCCGCGATGTACGACAAGGTACCGCACACGGGCTTTGCCATATTCCCACCGGCGGGCTGCCGCTGTTTTCTCGGTTTATTCGTTTCCCGTTTCATAGAACAGTATCACCAGTGATTCACACTGTGTATTCTATAACATATGCTCTGCCGTAAATCAAGATAAATTGGCTGAGCTCACAAAAGCTCCTTTACCTTTTTTATAATAGCCTTTCTTGAGATCTCTTCATAGTCGAGAAGATCCTTAGGCTGCCCGCTCTTCGGCGCGTTTCGCACTGCCAGGGAATATATTGACGCGGCAACCCCGGCCAGCGCGCTCCTGACCGCTTCACCCATCCCGCCTTCGGCGAAATGGTCTTCCACGGTGATGATCTTCTTCGTGGCCCGAGCGGCCTTGACAAGTGTCTGAACATCAATCGGCTTGATGCTGTACAGGTCAACCACGCCGACGAAAATACCATCCTTCTTCAATTCGTCATATGCGGCGAGGGCCTCATGGAGCGTGATACCCGCGGCGACCACCGTGGCCGCATCCTTCGCGTTCCTCCTGAGCACCTTGCTGCCGCCGATGCGGAACACCTCGTCGTTCCTGTAAATGATAGGCGTGTCCTCACGCGTCGTACGGAGATAGACGATCCCCTTGTGCCTTGCCGCCTCTTCCACCAGTTTCTCGGCAGCCACGGCGTCCGAGGGATAGAGGACTACTCCATCCAGGATGGTCCTGAACATGGCGATGTCCTCCAGCCCCATCTGCGAAGATCCATCGACGCCGATGGAAACGCCGGCATGAGAGCCGCAAAACTTGATATTCGCATCGGAGTACCGGCTCATCCGTATCTGGTCGAACGCGCGCGTAAGGAATGCGGCGAAGGTGGAGACAAAAGGGACCTTTCCGCGGAGAGAGAGCCCGAGGCCCGCGCCCACCATGTTCTGCTCGGCGATATACATTTCAAAAAAACGGTCCGGATGGCTTTTTTTGAAGATCTCGGCAAAGGTCGAGTTGCTGACTTCAGCATCGAGCACAACGATATCCGGGTACTCGGGATAAAGCCGCTCGAGCGCCATGCCATAAGCATGCCTCGTGGATATCGGCTTGTCTCCGCCATACGACAGCGGGTCGGCCTTCCCTGCTATTCGGTCCTCCGGCTTGATGTCCTCGGGTCTCCGCATCTCGCCGCGGACTGCCGTGTCGAGGGGACCGAGCTCTTCGAGAGCGCGCACGAGTTCTTCCTTTTTGAGCGCCTTGCCGTGCCAGCCGTCCTTGCCCTCAAGGAACGAAACACCTTTGCCTTTTTCGGTCTTTGCGATGATCATCACCGGCTTGTCACGGACCCGGCCGGCCTGTTCATAAGCCATAAGGATCTGCGGCAAATGGTGCCCGTCGATCACGATCGACTCCCATCCGAAAGCGGCCGCTTTTTTCTTATACACATCCAGATCGTGGCCGTACATGGTCTCCCCGCGCTGTCCGAGCCGGTTCACGTCGAGTACGCCGACAAGGTTGTCAAGCTTGTAATACGCTGCGAGCTCCATGGCCTCCCATTGGGACCCTTCGGCCATCTCGCTGTCGCCAAGGAGCACATACGTGCGATAGGAAAGCTTGTCCAGATACTTTGCGTTCAGGGCCATACCAACGCCGATCGAAAGCCCTTGTCCGAGGGAACCCGTTGCCGCTTCGGTATAAAGGAACGCCGGCGTCGGATGTCCTTCCAGGGGGCTGTTGAATTTTCTCAGGGTCATCATTTCCTGTTCCGTCACCTTACCCGCGGCAAGCCAGAGTGAGTAAAAGAGAGGCGACGCATGCCCTTTGGAAAAGATGAGCCGGTCATTGTTCGGGTGTCTGGGCTGGTCCGCATTGAACCGGAACGCGCCGCCGAACATCAAGCCGATCATTAGATCAGCGGCGGAAAGTGACGAGGTAGGATGTCCGGAACCTGCTTCCGTTGTCGAGACCAGGCTCCAGTAACGGGCCAGTTTCGCCAGCTTTTCAAGTTTCAATATATCCGTCATTGATTGCCTCCCTATGCCCGTGAGGATCGTTTGGTCATTTTTTCGCTTTCACTTCGTTACAACAAGGAGCAACCATAGGGCAAACAAAAAAGGAGTCGGCCTGTGTGTCAGCCAACTCCCTGTTTCTAATGGTAGGCCCGGGCGGTTTCGAACCGCCGACCTCTACCGTGTCAAGGTAGCGCTCTCCCCCTGAGCTACGAGCCTGTGTGTTTCTTTATTTGCAAGTGCGAATTTTATGAAATTTCAGAGGTTTTGTCAAGGATAAAACCGCGCATATCCTTATTTTGGATGGCCCTTGACGTTGTTCTTGAGTACGAAGTAGTGTTAAAATCCACCCGGATCACGCTGCTGCAGAGAAATTGAATCAAACTCCGGCAAAAGCTGGATAAATTTATCTTTCGTTATCTTTATCTCTTTATTATTCTTCATTTTGTCGAGCACCCGCGTCACCGTCTCGCGAGAGAGACTGGTCATGTCCGCCATATTTTGATGAATAAGCTTGATCCTGATGGTTGTCCCTTCCGCTGTTTTATCTCCGTAGTCGTCCGCAAGCATGAGCAGGAGCATCTTGACCCGCTGCGCCGCATCGTTAAAATTCAGCATCTGGATCTTTTTCCATGACTCACGAAGTCTGGAGCAGAGCAGCTCCAGCAGATTTTCCAGGATCTTTTTCTGGGAGTACAGCATAGCGTAGAAGTCGTCTCGTGATATGATTGCTACCAGCGAGAGCTCCATCGCCGCGACTGTCGCAGGGTCTGTCTTGCCGTCTATGAGGGACATTTCTCCGAAGAATTCTCCCACGCCGTGTACGGACAGGATCATCTCCTTTCCTTCGTCCCCGATCTGATATATCTTGACCTTTCCCCGAACAATGATATACATAAAGCTGTTCGTATCCTCCTCATGGAGGATAATATGGTTCTTCCTGAATTCCTTGAGCCGTACTTTCTGAGACAGCTCATGGAGCTCCCTGTCGGTAAGAGAATGGAAGAGACGGATGTGTTTTAACAGTGTGACCCTGTCTTCGGACCGTGTCTTTTCCGTGGGGACAGCGGCGCCCGGCTTTTTCGCTTTTTCATTTGCCGTATTAACGTGTATTTTATTTTTCGGTTTCATTGCTTTTAATTATACCACAAGGGGGATACGCATTCATGTCGTAAATACTTCACTGAACAAGCGCGGACCATAAAATAAAAAGCCAAAGGATGCTGACGCGAATAAAGCGGACCACATCCTCATCCATCCTCATCTTCTGGAAAATAAGGATCTTTCACAGTCAAATCATCAAAACAGAAAATAAACTATGTTTATCCCGATGGTAACAGGGGCATACTTAACAGATGCAGTCCCCGCTATCGGGCCGTTGGCCAACTCTTTTTTCAGGTCTATTGATGCGCCGCTCAGTTCGATAGAACCGAATATGCGTTTGCCCAGTGGGACCTCGACGCCGATCATACCGCTCATGCCGCTGTCCTGAAACCTGGTCTTGATGCCGAGGAGCTCCACCGATCGCTCCGTGGTGACCTTCAAATACCCCGCGCCCAGATAGGGAGTAACCCCTGATGATAACGAATATCGCGCGAGGATCCGGCCTTCAGCTGTCGAAAACGACCCAACAGTGTAACTGGCCTGTAAACCCACGTGCTTGAATGGCCACAGGAGCATCGTTGCTCCGCCAGTACTGTTCAGGGTGTTCGCATACAGACCGACGCCGACACTCCGGTATTCCGCCGGACTGCCAGGCGCCCGCTTGAAGGCCGCTTCGGCGCTCGCACCGCCATCGACCGGCGTTGTTGTTTTCACGGGCGGAAGCGATGGTGCGACAGCAACAAATGTTTTGGAGAGCCGGTGCAGAGACCGCATGTCCCTGGAATATACATTAAAATCCACTTTATAGGTCCCGGCCGATTTCATCTTGTACTCTTTTGGTATGTTAAAAGATTTGATATCACCGGTCCGCATGCTCACATTCTTCCACGTCCACGATTTCACAACATGGTCCGGCCGGACCACAACGGCAATTACGGTTACGACTATAGTCTTGTCCCGCGCGAGCGCCTTGGTCGCTTTGATACTTCCGGTAACTTCCGGATACCTCCCGACCGTGGTTTCAGAGGGGACTATCTGGATAGATTGAATTTCAACCGGTCCGGCAAAAGCGGAATGAGCCGCCACTGACATGAGAAGGAGCAACATCAGGCTCAAAATGGTCATTTTTTGAAAGCTATCTCTCATGGCAAATTAACGTAGTGAAAAATGAATGACCATTCCCTGGCATTGTTCTTCATCGTCTCAAATGCTTTCACCTGTTTCTACCGGCTGTCAGAACTCGTTATACAGCCCGTACTTCTTCATGAGGTCATACAGGGTCGGCCTGCTGATCCCCAGCTCTTCCGCGGATTTCGCGATATTTCCTTCATTCCTGTCGAGCGAGGACACCACCATTTCCTTTTCCACGCCTTCCTTCGCTTCCTTCAGCGTCCTGATACCGGATTGCGCCTTCCACTGGGTCGTCAACTTCGCGTCAAACCCAAGATCATGGGGTTCAATGAGCGGACCATCCGACAACAGGACGGCCCTCTGTATCTTGTTCTCGAGTTCTCGTATGTTTCCCGGCCATTCATACGTCTCCATGCTCTCGAGGGCAGCGGAATTGAAACCCCGTATTCTCTTGGTATACAGATCGCCATAGCGTTTTAAAAAAAAGGTTGCAAGGACCATGATATCGCCTTTTCGTTCCCGGAGCGGCGGGACTTTTATCAGGACCACCCCAAGTCTATAGTACAGGTCCTCCCTGAATTTTCCCGATTCCATTTCCTTTAAAAGGTCCTTGTTCGTTGCGGCAAGGATCCGTGTGTTGACCGGGATATCTTCCCTGCCGCCGACCCGTTGGATTGTCTTGTCCTGGAGAAATCTCAGCAGTTTCACCTGGAGCGAAAGGGGAAGTTCTCCGACCTCATCGAGGAAGAGCGTCCCGTCCTGGGCATATTCCACCTTGCCTTGCACTTGCGCATGGGCCCCGGTGAACGAACCCTTCTCATGACCGAAGAGTTCGGGCTCAAGAAGCGTCTCGGGGATCGCACCGCAGTTAATGGGCACAAAGGGGCCATTCTTGCGAGGACTCATGGCATGGATCGCCCGCGCGACCAGTTCCTTCCCGGTCCCGCTCTCGCCCTGGACAAGGACTGCCGCGTCAGATGGCGCGATCTTCCGCATAGTGGAGAACACCGCCTGCATCTCCGCGCACTGGCCGATCATACCGCCGAACTGCGCGGTCTGTCGTTCAAGCACGCTGTGCAGCGCGCGGTTCTGCTCTTCAATGGCAGCGAGGTAAAATGCCCTCCGGACGATGACCTTGAGCTCCTCAAGGTTGATCGGTTTCTGATAGAAGTCATAGGCCCCCAGATGGACGGCCTTGAGGGCATTTTCCCGCTGGTCATTGCCGGTTATCACAATAACTTTTGCCCCTGGGTCATGCCGGAGCATTTCCTGAAGACACCGAAACCCTTCTTCGGTCCCATTCTCATGAGGAGGCAGGCCCAGGTCCAGGGTCGTGACCCGCGGGTTATTCTTTTTGAACAACGCGAGCGCATCACTCCCATCCCTGGCAAGGAGCAATACATATTCCCGGCTAAAGCCCCATTTCAGTTGGGTCCGTATTTCCTCATTGTCATCTGTAATCAGCAGTTTTTCCATACCGGCAATGCCACCTCCGAAAGCAATGGATCGTCAAGCAAGAATGAAGAACTCCACAATCAGTTACCGCAACGTCCCGAACAGCGATGACCGGGCTTTTACAATGCCTTTAGATTACAACAGAAGGAAAGGGTTTAAGGCGTCCCTAAACAGCGTCCGCGCTCCGCGGTCTTTTGCGCCGCGCTTTTTGCCGTCTCGCATGGCCGGCCAGATGCCGGGTCCCTTCTGATCTTCCATGTATACAGTAAACCGAGGACCGACAGCGCTCCGCAGAAATCAATGATCACATCGTATCCGGATGAATGCCTGCCGGAAGTGGACGATTGATGATATTCATCACTAACCGCATAGAGCAGCGTAAGGAACAAACTCAGCATAAACGTCGCTGTTCCTGTCTCAGCAAGCGACTTCCTCCCTTTGAGCGCGGACAAATACAGCGCCGCAAGGACGCCGAAAATGATGAAATGTCCGGCTTTCTTGATGAGATTGACGATCAGTATATCCGGGCCCAAATCATCACCCGGAATGGAAGACAGATAAAATATCAAGGACATCCAGGCAGCTGAGCAAAGGCCGAATAAGGCGGTTTTCATCGCATCTCCCGTATCTGATGACCGTATTGTCATGATTTGAGGCAGGGGCAACTTTTCATTGTTGCCCTGAATGCGGGCGGCCATAGAGGGTCGCCCCTGCAAATGCATGGTGAGAAAAGACTTTTCCGGGTCAGGCTGAACTACTCAACGACTTCCGTGACGGGCAGGCATATCGTGAAAATCGATCCTTTGCCGGGCTCGCTCTTCACTTCGATCCTGCCGGCATGGGCCTCAACGATCTGCCTGCACTGGTAGAGTCCGATGCCCAGCCCCGTTTCCTTGGTGGTCCTGAATGGCCTGAACAGGTGGTTCTTTACATAATCTTCCGTCATCCCGCTCCCGGCATCGGAAACTTGAATGCAAGCGCAATTGTTCTTCTTGCGCGTATCCACCATCACGGTCCCCTTTGCATTACCCGCTTCCAGTGCGTTCTGAACAAGATTCACGATGACCTTTTTTATCTCTTCTCCATCAACCTGGGCAAAAACGGGTTCGCCCGTATTCACAACGCTCTTTGGCCTCAACTTTGAGAACTCGGCGACAACCTCCCTGGACAATTGGTCGATATTTTCCACCCTGGAGTCAAGCGAGGGCTTCTCGGGGATAGTCTTGAGCCTCTGCATGAGATCTTTCATCTTGAACAAGGTATTTCTCATGGTAGTAATGGCGTCCTTCTGGAAATCAGGATTTCCAATATACTCTTCCGCGTTGTCCACGCAAAGGGAAAGACCGGTTGTCAAATTCTTGAGATCATGAATGACAAAGGTGGATACTTTTGACACCGCGGCCATGGCCCGCATTTCGATGATCTCTTCCGAAAGCCTGAGATTCGTGATAGCCTGCGCTGCCTGCCTTGCCAGAACTTTCATAAGGTCAAAATCATCATAAATAAGCGTCTCGGGAACGAGCTGTTCCCTGACCATTGCAAGCCCGATGACTTTATTATTGCTGATAAGAGGTATGACCAGCCATGCTCCTGCCTTGCTGAAGGTCGACAGTTCTGACGCCGACAACGCAAACTCTGCGTCAGTAATATTCAAGACACGCTCACGTTGCGCGAAATAATTATAGAGCTCCTCGGATATGCGTATCTCGACCGGGCTCATGGGCATGGCCAGTTCAGAAACACGAGTATAGCGCTTGTATTCCCTACTCTCGAGATACAGCGAAGCGCCTGACACTCCGAACGTCTCCGTAAAAACTGTGAGAATTGCGTCCTGAACATCGCTGAGCGCCGCGCACAACGAAAACCGGCCGGTAAGTTTGATCCATTCCTCCCGGTAGTCATGCTTGTTGCCCGCGTAAAAATGTTTGTTGATATAGACCTTTGCCCTTCTCCTTACTCGTTCGGATAAAAGCATGGTCAGCAGCAGGATGGCCCCCGCGAAAACCAGAATTGCGGTCAGGTCCCTGCCGAAGGCGACTCCGAAATACCTCATCCCTTCGCCGGCAAGACCAAGGACGATCAGGTATACGCCTATGGCCAGCATGGTGATGGAACGATACAGGATATGCCGCGATATCGATACACTCGTCCCGCCGCCTCTGAAAGCGCGTGAATAACCGATCAGGAGCGCGGAAATGATAAATACGCTCGACCGGATGGGGATGAGGTTCATGTTGATCGACCGGTACAGAAGTCCCTGAGTGTAATAGAAGATCAGGACGGCGAGCAAACCCATTATCCCGATGGCCTCGAATTTCATACGGCTACGGGCAATGCCGTGCGTCGCTCCAAGAGTGACCTCAACGCTCGCGAGGGAAAAGATGAGCGAAATCATGATCCCAATATAATACCAATAGCCCGCCTTCCCGAGGAACAGGACCCTTTCCTTCTGAAAATCCGGGGAGTAATAAAGCTCGCTTCCCGGAAGAAGCGCTATTGCCAGCGGGAACAGGACCCAGGCGGCCATGAGTCCGAGCCGCATCTTCGACATCCTGTCAAACGGTCCGCCGCGGCCATAGGTAAAAGCCAGAAGCAAAAGTGAACCCGGCAGGAACGATTCCAGACAGAGCGAGACATATTTGATCGTCGTAAAATCAGCGACTGATCTCAGGGACCATTGTTCAAAGAGCTCAATACCCGCGAGGAGCACGGAAGAAAGACAGAGGGCGACGTTGGCCGCGGTCCTCTGCTTGCTGATAGCATAGATCCCCAGAGTGAAGAGCAAAATTGCCGCAATGCTTGATAGAATCAGTTCTGCCATAAATGTTTCTCAGACGGTGGTTCAGGGTTCAGGGTTCAGGGTTCAGGGTTCAGGGTTCAGGGTTCAGGGTTCAGGGTTCAGGGTTCAGGGTTCAGGGTTCAGGGTTCAGGGTTTCAGTACTCCGAACTCCCAACTCCGCACTTCTCACTAATAAAACCTCACGCCTTCACAACCTTCCCGCCATGCTTCAACCCTTTCATCGCATTCCGGGTGTCCACGATCAACGACGAGTGTTTGAGGATAAATGCGTAGTCGTAAGAGGAATGATCCGTGGCGACGAGCACACAGTCATATGTCTTAAGCGCTTCTTTGGTCAGAGGTACCGAGCTCTTCTTGAGATCGTAGTGGCGCATTTTTTTTGTACGCGTTATATGGGGATCGTTGAAATCGACATGCGCGCCCTTCTCCATCAGGAGTTCGATCAGTTTCAGTGAAGGCGACTCCCGCGTATCGTCAATGTCCTTCTTGTACGCGAGGCCGAGGACAAGGACACGGGACGATCGGATGGTCTTATTTTTCACATTCAGCGCGTCGATGACCTTCTCCACCACGTAATACGGCATATGCGTATTGATCTCGCCGGCCAGTTCGATGAATTTCGTATGATAGCCATGCTCCCGGGCCTTCCAGGTCAGATAGAACGGGTCGATGGGTATGCAGTGACCGCCCAGACCCGGGCCCGGATAGAAGGCCTGAAAACCGAAGGGTTTGGTCTTTGCCGCGTCAATCACCTCCCAGATGTCGATTCCCATCCGGTCAAAGATCATCTTAAGCTCGTTGATCATCGCGATGTTAACGGAACGGTAGATATTTTCGAGCAGTTTCGTGGCCTCCGCGGCCCGTGTGGACGATACGGAGACTGTTCTTACAACAACAGAGTCATAGAGGGTCTTCGCCGCTTCAAGACAAACAGGTGTATAGCCTCCCACGACCTTTGGGATCGTGCTGGTCGAATAATCTTTATTATTGGGGTCTTCCCGCTCCGGTGAGAACGCCAGATGGAAGTCCACCCCTGCTTTAAGTCCTGTTCTTTCGAGTATCGTCCGCATATCCTCATCCGTCGTACCCGGATAGGTCGTTGATTCGAGCACGATAAGCTGGCCCTTCCGCAGGTATTTTGCGACCATTGTTGTCGTGTCCAGAACAAAGGATAGGTCCGGCTCATGATGCTTTCCCAGCGGCGTCGGGACGCAGATGATGATGCAGTCCGCCTTTTTCAGCAATGAAAAATCGGTCGTCGCGGTAAAACTGCTATTGCTCTTGAGCAATCTTACCTCTTCTACGGGGATATGTTTAATGTAGCTCTTTCCCGCCTGCAAGTATTTGATCTTCTCCGCGTCAACATCGAACCCGATCGACTTGTACCCCGCCTTTACGAACTGGATAACGAGCGGAAGTCCAACATAACCGAGTCCGATAACACCTACTGTTGCTTTGCGTTTTTTGATTTTGTCCAGAAGTAACATTGATAATCTCCTTTTTTATGAAAGCTTGCAAGCTTGACAGCTTGTCAGCGTGCCGATTTTCGGCCCTCCATTTTTCTGAGCAGCATAATGATCCCTCCTGCCAGTAAAAGCGCCAGTACAAAAAAAACAAAGCCTCCCCTTGTATGCAGATCACCGTGAAGAAAATCCTTGTCCCAGTAAATTGTGAGAAAAGTGAGAACCGAGATCCTGATCCCGTTCTTAAGAATAGCCAGAGGCACGAGCGAAGCTATCAGGATGGCACTGGCCCAGCCTGTTCGTAAAAAGAAATAGGCAGCAAGAACTCCGGTTATAAGGAGCGAAAGAGAAGACCTGATCCCGCTGCACTGCGGTGCAACCTCGATATCGAGCGTCGGCATATGGAAAACAAAACCATCCCTCGCGATCGGTACGCCTGAAATTCTAATGAGCCAATAAGAGACTTCAGCGGAGCCGGTCTGGAGAAATACAATTGTCCAATTCAGAAGGGCGTTCGGGATGGGTACGGCGAAAAGCAGAAACAGCAGTGGAAACGCCGCAGCCCTCAGGGCCCTGGCCCCATAAAACAGCGTGAACCCTCCGGTCCAGAGCGCGATCAGCAAAAAGGTGATGAGTGACAAGCGGTCAGCGCTGCCTGCCAGAGGGGCATTAGCATGCGCCACATACAGAAATAGGCCGCTGATGACGATGAGTGGGAGCCCGAGAGGAAGCGAGTATTCCTGATGCGAGAAAATGTCCCGACGCTCCTCATGGATCAAATATGCGCTGATAAAGGGGATAAATGGGATATACGTGTAATATTCACTTTTCCAGGAAGTCAGCACGAGCTCCCGCAGCGGTATGAAGAAGACCAGCACAAAAACAATATTGAATAGCAAAAACCGCAAGTTTCTATTCAAGTGCCACCTCTCATTGGGAGACCATGTATTATTGCTCAGGTTGTTGAGTAACCAAGAATATCTTTAATTTGAGCAATCGCCGTTCAAGGTCCTGTATCGCCCGTTATTCACAGTTGTGAGGTTGTTATCCCCATAGCCGTGGCAATACGGAGAAGGATTTTATCCGAACAAAGAAAAGAAGCATCCGGTAAACCGTGCGCTATTGAAAGGTGAAGGGCGTCCAGTGTCTTAATCCCCTGCTTTCCTCCAAACTTTCGGATAATCTCGATTGCCTTGACATGATGTCTTTCGAGAAGATGCACCATCTCCACCGTACCGACGTGCATGTCATCGAGAAATGCCGTCCAGATCACCGTTTCCGCTCGTTTGTTCAAATCGCCCGTGCGCACCTTCTGGGTCAGCGCTGATGCCATCTCGACCATGGTCAAATCCGAAATATAGACACGTTCAGACTTGAGAAGAAGTTCTTCCACCCTGTCGCTGTTCTCTTCCGGATAATAAAACTTCACCAGAGCGCTGGTGTCAACGTACAGAGGCGCCATTTAACAGGCCTCCCGCTTTCTCGAGGCCAGCACAATTTCGGACAATGCCGATCCTCTGGCGCGCAGAGATTCTCTGAGCGCCTTCCTGCTCGCCAATACCCCCCCTTTCTTCGTTTTCATGGGGCTGATCCTTGCGATCGGTTCGTTCCTTTTCGTAATTATGATTTCCTCGCCTTTTTCAACCCTGGAGAGATATTCCGTGAAGTGCTGACGCGCTTCTTTAATGCCTGTTTTGATCATCACCGCCGCCTCCTTAAGTGACTACCAGTGTACACAATACAGCACACGCTGTCAACACCTTCGGATACAACCTGCGAAGATTGAATCTGGACCTTATTTCCATCTATGCTTTGATCTTAATTTCTTCTTGCCCGGCCGCATTTGATGCTGTATAGTTATGCCGATTCATCCCGTCTTCGTGAGGTCTTGATTTGAAAAACCACCACTTGCTGGATATCAACAGACGTCATCTCGGGATTATCTGCCTCTGCATCATCGCTATCATTCTCTTTGCCGGACTATGGCCTCGTACGTTCCAGACAAGCAATGATGTTTCCTTCCTGCCGGACGGAAAGGGGGTCCGCTTTTCCGGGAGAGGCATCGTTTACACCCAGCCATTAAAGTCAAACCAGCGTCAACAGCTTGATTCAATGAACGGGTCTCTTACCCTCGAGATGGCCATTCAACCGGGAAAAGAGTGGGGACGGTCCCTACCCATTTTTTTTGCTGTTGACGACGGACAGCCCTGCGAGCGCTTATTGATCAGTCAGTGGAAAAAACACCTTATCATCAGAAGCCGCCGTAATGCTTGTGTTCAACCAGAGGATTATGCCGAGATCGATCTCGACAACTCGCTGCCCAAGGGGAAAGCACAATTCATTACCATTGCATCGGGAAACAAGGGCACTGCACTCTATCTGAATGGGACCATGGTAAAACGGAGCAGTAACTTTTCCCTGCTCAGGCCGGGAGAGGCGCTTTCCGGGCGTCTCATCCTCGGCAATTCAAGTACCGGAAATCATTCGTGGCAAGGGACAGTATCAACGCTTGCCGTCCATGATCAAGTTTTATCTTCTGATGAAATTCTGCGGAATTATGGGGCCTGGCGTGAATCAAAAACTCTTTCACCTGCCGGGAACAGTTCACTGATTACTTATTACCGCTTTAATGAACGGACCGGCCCGATCATCAAAGACCATTCCGGCCAGGGGAACGACCTGATCATTCCTGAACAGTTTACCCCTCTTCAGCACCGGATGCTCACCCCGCCATGGCAGGATTTTCAGGCAACGATGCGATACGCAAGAGATGTTGCGATAAATATTTTAGGTTTTATTCCCTTCGGGTTCTATATTGCCTGGTATCTTTCGGAAAGGGGCATCACCAGTCTGAAAGTGGTGATCATTGTCCTGGTCCTGGGCATCGGCACCAGTCTTTTTATTGAGATCGTTCAGGCTTTTCTGCCGGAAAGGACGTCACAGGTTATTGATGTCATTACGAACAGCAGCGGAACTGCCATAGGTGTTTATCTGTGGTACGGATATATTAACCGCTCACGCTCACAGTAATTTTTATCATCTTATCCGCCTCCTTAAGTGACTACCCGTGTCACACCATACAACACCCTCTGTCAACATCGTCGAATACAGCAGGACGGTCGCAGTAAATCAGGCGAAAAGCACCGACACCTGGCCTGTCTTACGCGAACGGGAAACCGGTTTGACGACGATCTGCACGTCGCGGCCCAGAAGGGTCATGCACTCAAGCATCTTGGCTTCCGAAATACCACGAAAGCGGCCACGCAGCATATTGGACAACTTGGGCTGGGTCATCCCGAGCAGCGATGAGGCCTGCGTCTGTGTCAGTTTGCGAAGTTTGATGATCTCAGCGATTTTGGTGGCAAACTGAGCTTTGACCAGCATCTCGTCCGCGTCCGCAGCGCCGAGATCGGTATACACATTCATGCTTCCTTTTTCAATCTTGCTCATGGTCATACTCCTTCCGAATGCCGGCGGGCCAATTTCAGCCGCGCCTCGATCATGTCCTTATCCTGTTTTGAAGTTTCAATGCCCCTGCGCGATTTTTTCTGGAAACAATGCAGCACATATACGCCATTGCTGAATCTGACGGTATACACTGCGCGATAGGTACTGCCGTCGTAATCCTCCACAACCTCAAGCACTCCGGCCGACCCGAAACCCTTGAGCGGCTTGGCTTGCTGATGCTTATGACCACTCTGCGCCAAATATAACGCATAGCCGACGACATCGACCACTTGCGCCGGCATTTCCAGAAGATCTTTCTTTGATGATCCTACCCAGAATAGGGGCTTCAATTCGTTTTCTCTCTTGAAAGCATTATACCTAAATGGGTATAATAAAGCAAGCCATTACGCTCCCGTTTGGCAAAAATATTCAGGAAATCACTGGTGAGAAGGTTTCCCGGAATCAAGGGTTTTGATTTCACTTGGCGTCCTTTGCGGCTTTGCGAGAGACGCCTTTTATTTTTTCCTTTTGGTTCCGGTTTGTCCTGGTAGATTCTATATTGCCTGGTATCTTTCGGAAAGGGGTATCAATAGTCTGAGAGTTGTGATCGTTTCCTTGCTCCTTGGCATTGGAACCAGTCTTTTCATCGAGCTCGTTCAGGCTTATTTACCGGAAAGGTCGTCACAGCTTATTGATGTCATTACGAACAGCAGCGGAACAGCCATAGGTGTTTACTTATGGTACAGATATATCAACCGCTCACGCTCACCAGGGTGAGGTTGATATCCCCATTGCCGTGGCAATACGGAGAAGGATTTATCCCAACAAAGAAAAGAAGCATCCTGTAAAACCGTGTGCCCTGGAAAGGAAAACGTTGGTAGAACCAATATAACGTGAGTTTCCTCGAACTGCATCTTGCACAGTTTATTTCATGACGCCTTTGCCGTTTCGTACTTCACGGGCAATATACGGTCCAGACTCACCTGTCGGGATGCATCCATAATTTCTATTCCAACAAGTCGTTCGCCATCGCCGATATCAAGCACGATGTCCTCCGTGATCCGCTTGTTAATAACATCCTGTTTCCGGTTATCCAGTCTCATGTAGAGAACATCGGTTTTATCATTGTAGATTATGTCCATATGCTAATCCTCCCATTTGCCATAAAACACGTAAACTGTTGCGGTAATCGCCTTATCTCCCTCAAAGCTATAAATATACCTCAACTCGTTTTTGTTCAAAGTATTTACCGAGCCGTTCCTTCTTGAAAGCAAACACTTTGGCGCGGCCGAAGCGACCGTACTTTGCGGGTATGTACGATCAAGAAGAGCAAAATAATCATCCCGGGACATTCCTGCGGTCCTCAAATTGTTCTTAATGATAAAAACCGGTACCGCATGCCAATCAGGGATGACTACCGGCCTCGCAATGCCCTGTTTCGTATAAACGAAATGGTCGCCTTCCGTTCGTTCGAACATGCGTAAAACCGGCTTTTTCGAAGATTCTGCGGAGCCTGCCGGCGGGAATGGGGGTGATCTTCGGCATCTTACGATACGCTTACCAACTCCGTTGAAACAAGCCGCGGCGGAAGCCACCGTCCGTTGGCATCTTGTCGGTAACGAGACTCCTCAAGGATGTCCACCAGTGTTCCCATCTTTTCAGCTTCTTCCACAAATAATCGTATTGCGGTCTTCAGCATCTCTTTTGGCCTCCTTCGCTGAATCTGGGGGGTTGTTTGAAGGATAAGTACAAAAGAAGAAGAGCATAGCTAACCAAGTCAGTGTAAGATGTTTCCACGACGAAATATCAAAACACAGAGAGGAAAGCCATG
>Ga0315281_10001146_pt1 | contig 38788 bp, 29 predicted proteins | sample YL17G07_0_MG_FD_204540 | JGI IMG/M metagenome (GOLD analysis project Ga0315281, IMG submission 204540) | Sediment microbial communities from Yellowstone Lake, YNP, Wyoming, USA - YL17G07_0 | ecosystem: Environmental > Aquatic > Freshwater > Lake > Sediment | place: USA: Wyoming | collected...
AATCCCGGCAGCGCGGCGGTGATCGACTACTACCTGAAGAGCGACGCGCAGGGGCCTGTGACGCTGGAGATTCTCGACACCGGCGGCGCCGTGCGCGCCACGTTCACCACCGATGCCGGCGGTGGACCGGCTGCCGCGATCGGCGGCCGAGGCGCGGGTGGCGGCGGATTCGGTGGTGGCGGTCGCGGTGGAATTCCGAATACGTCGGCTTTGTGGCGGCAGACGCCTGAGCCGTTCTCTGGTCGCGCCGGCATGCATCGGGTGACGTGGAGCCCGGGGGGCGCGGGCGGCCGCGGCGGCGGCCGTGGTGGGGCTGGCGGCGGAGTCGCACCAGTTGCGTTGCCAGCGACGTTCACGGCGAAGCTGACGGTGAACGGGCAGAGCTACACGCAGACCTTCATAGTGAAGCCGGATCCGAGGTGATCGCCCGGGCCATCACTTCGGATCCACGTTCGTGATGGGTACGGACTACGACGTTCTCCCGGCCTTCACCTGCGCATCGAACTCCCTGAACCCGATCAGGCGCCCATTCTCCTCATCCCACAGTGACATGCGGAGCGTCTTCGCGGCCGAGGCGACCGTGAGCACGGTCACGCTGTGGAATAGCTGATTCTCGTCGTGGCAGCGCTTGAGGTTGTAGTTCGGGATGCGCGGGCCAAGGTGGTGCACGTGGTGCAGGCCGATGTTGCCGGTGAACCACTGAAGCACAGGGTTCATCTTGAAGTATGAGCTCCCGCTGATCGCCGCCTCAGCGTAGTCCCATTCCTTGTGCTGCAGCCAGTACGTGTCCTCGAACTGGTGCTGGACGTAAAAGAGCGAGATGCCGGCCGAGGCGGCGATGAAAATCGCCGGAAAATAGATCGCAAAGAACGGTACAAACCCGATCCAGAACGAGAAGGCCGCAGTGATCACGATGATCGCGAGGTTTGTCGATTCGACGCTGAACCGCTGCAGATCATTGATCTGAGTGCCCTTGAGCAGGCGGCGCTGGCTCAGCATCAGGTAAATCGGGCCGAGCCCGAGCATCACGAGAGGATCGCGGATGAAGCGGTAGCGTCTCTGCTGCTTTGGGGTATAGGCGAAGAACTCCTTGACCGTGATCGTCTCGATGTCGCCGTGTCCACGGCGATCGAGATCGCCCGACGCGGCATGGTGCAGCGCGTGATCCTTTCTCCACTGCGCGAACGGCGTGAGCGTTAACACCCCGGTGATCCAACCGACGATCTCGTTGGCCCGTCGCGACCTGAAGAACGATCCGTGTCCGCAGTCGTGCATGATGATGAACGACCGCACAAGCAGGCCCGCGGTGGGAAGCGCGAGCAAGAGCGTCACGATGTACGGGAGCCGGAGCGACAGGTACATCACCCAAAAGGCGACGGCGAGCGGGACGAGCGTAGTCAACAGCTGCGAAACGGCGCGGAGGTGTCGCGGCTGCTGATACTGCGCGACGATGTCAGCCCACTTTGGTCTCGCTGACTGGGAAAGGGCGCCGCCCGCGCGCATGATTCCGTCCGTCAACGGCCGCGCCCCAGGCACAGGAGGTTCAGTTTCTGCATCTGTTTGTCCTCCAGAGGAAGAGGCGAGGGCAGTCGGAACGAGTCAAGCGCCCACTGTGTTGGCCCCGGTGAATTTAGCCGACAGGGGACGCCCACCGCGACCCCTGCCCGGAATCGGATTTCGGGGGTATCCCTGACAGAAATGTGACTCGCTGCCCGGCTCGCGACTGCCGCTCCAACGGGCGATTGCGGCTCGTGGAAATCGCGGGACGCTACTTGCCGCTGACGGCGCTCCACTCGGGGCAGACCGCGGCGGTCTGTCCGCCTCGCCCACCTCCGGCCGGCGGCGGTGCGGCACCGACCGGTGGTGACGTACGCGGCAGCGTGTCCGCTACCGCGAGCAACTCGACGTCAAAGATGAGCATCGCCTTCGGCGGAATTGTCGGTGGCCGTCCAGCGTCGCCATACGCCAACTGGAACGGGATGAACAGCCGGCGTTTGCCGCCCACGTTCATGCCCTCGAAGCCGGCGTCCCATCCGGCGATGACGCGGCGCACGCCCTGGTTGAAACTGAGCGGCGTCCGCGGCTGTCCGTTCGGCATCGTGTCGCGCGATGAATCGAATTTCTTTCCATCGGTCAGCCAGCCGGTGTAGTGGGTGTAGATGCACTTTCGCGGCGCAACCGGCGTGCCGGTCCCTTTGACGAAATCGATGTACTCGAGGGCGAATAGTTGCCCTTTGTCGCCCCTGACTTCCGGGATGGCAGCCGCGAGCGTCGTGCCGTGCCGCATGCAGCCGGCGAACGCCAATACGAGCAACGCAAGGGAAGGTTTTCTCATCGCGATGAATCTACGATCACGCGGTCGGTGGTGTCGGCGCTACCGAACGTTGGCCCAGTGCAAACGGGTCGTCAGCTCATCGGATGCGCTTTCGAACCAGGGGCCGATCTTTCGTCGTTGTTCGTCGTTCAAGAACGCGTTGATCGCGCCGAGGCGGGTGTCGTATGCCTCGCGGATTGTGAGCAGTGTCGACGCGAGTCCGTTGCGCCCCCCGCGATATCGCTCCTGCTCCTTGTCGTCGTTCATCTGGTCGATGCTGTCGCTACGCGCGCGCTCGATGCTGTCCCTTGCCGACGTTGGCCGGTCCCGGGTGCGGGCGGCAGCAGCGCTGCGGGCGTTGTTCATGATGTTGCGGCGGGCTTTGCTCATGATGTTCTGGAGCGAGTCGATCGCCTTGGCGAAGTCCCGTGCGTCGAGATCGTACGCCCGCGCGATCGAGTCGAGACGCACCGCCTGATCGACACTCAGCGCGAGATCCTTCTGCCGGTCAACAGGGATTCTCGCCGGATTCAGGCTGACGAGATCCTTGGCGCTGAGTTCGGGCGTCGCGGCCTGGCGGGTCATGACGCCGCCGCTGCCGCCGGGGGGCTGGCCGCCACGTTGCCCATCGCCGCCGCGTTGTGCGTGGACGGTTGCCGGCAGCGCGAGCATGACGATCAGAGTGAATTGAACAGGCCGCATGTTGCCTCCAGATGGTCTGCAACAAGCTAGCGCACCGTCGGCAGCGCGCGCATCACCGTCACCGGCGGTGTCTGGGTTCGCTACTTTGCCAGCGCAATGCCGAACTCTACGCAGTCAAAGACCGCGGCGGCGCGAGCCGCCCACGCCGAGCACGTCGATCGCTACCGCTGGCTGATCCTGCTCGGTTTGATCACGGCGGCGATGATGGAGATTCTCGACACCACCATCATCAACGTCGCGCTGCCACGGATGGCGGGAAACCTGTCTGCGACGCAAGAAGAAATCGCCTGGGTCAGCACGTCGTACATCCTCGCCAACGTAGTCGTGCTGCCAATGACCGCGTTCTTCGCGGAGACGTTCGGGCGCAAGAAGTATCTCACGTTTTCCATTCTGATGTTCATTGCCGCGTCGTTCCTCTGCGGCACTGCACACAGCCTCGGCCAGCTTGTGCTTTATCGGTTGATGCAGGGGGCGGGTGGAGCGGCACTGCTCTCCACGGCGCAAGCGACCTTGCGCCAGATCTTTCCGAAGGAAGAGCAGGGGCTCGTGCAGGCGATCTTCATGCTTGGCGTCATTGTCGCTCCAACACTTGGGCCGACGCTCGGCGGATGGATCACTGATAACTATGATTGGAGCTGGTGCTTTTTCATCAACGTGCCGATTGGCGTGGTGGCCGCGTTTCTCGTCGGGACGTTCCTGCACGACTCACCAGAGCATCTTCGCCAGCGGCGGCCGGTGGATTGGTTCGGGATCGCGCTCCTCATCGCCGGCGTCGGTTCGCTCCAGTACGTGCTTGAAGAGGGCAACAAGCGAGACTGGTTTGCCGATCAGCTGTTAGTCCAGCTGGCGATTCTCGCCGTGGTGTCGCTGATGACAATGGTCTGGTGGGAACTGTCGCGACGCAACAAGCACCCGGTGATCGATTTTCGAGTGTTGCAGAACCGCGATCTTGCGGCGTCGATCTTTCTGTTCGTGATATTGGGCTTTGGCCTGTTCGGCGGCACGTTTCTGTTTCCACTGTTCACGCAGGGCATCCTTGGATTCAGACCGACGGACACCGGGCTGGCGATGCTGCCGGGTGGCATTGCGACAATGGGCGCGGCAGTGTTTTGCGGCAAGATGCTCAACGGAAAGCGGCCGCTGGCGGATGCGCGGATGCTGATCCTCATTGGAATGGGTCTCTTTGCGTTGGCGATGTGGAACCTCGGGCACCTGACAACAGCGGCGGGCGAAGCGGACGCGCGGTACGCGCTGATCGTCCGCGGCATCGGGCTCGGCTTCTTGTTCGTACCGATCAACAACGCGGCGTTCGGGAGCGTCAAACCGAGCGAGGCGCAGCAGGCGTCGGGGCTGATCAACCTCTCGCGTCAGCTCGGCGGTTCGTTCGGTATCGCGATCCTCGGCGCTTATCTCACGAGGCACATTGCGTATCATCGCGCGGATCTCGCGATGAACACGTACGTCGGCAATCCGGCGTTCGACCAGCGCTACCAGGGCGCGATCCAGGCGCTGATCGCGCACGGAACGCCAGTGGCCGCGGCGCCGCAGGGGGCGCTTGCGCTCGTGCAAGCCGGAGTGATGCGCCAATCGGCGATGCTCGCGTACAATGATGCGTGGATGCTGATACTGTTATCATTCCTCGCGGTCGCTCCGGCGGTGTTCCTGCTGAGAAAGCCGTTGGCGAAGCCGGCGATACAGGTCGAGGCGCACTGACCGGAGGCACGATTGTCTGATTTCGTTCGCGTCACCGGACGCGAGCCCCACTACGAGCGAACGCGACTGCTCCTCGCGAATCATCCCGAGGTGCGCAAACTCGTCGGCAACGCGCCGGTCACGTCGCTCGCGGTCTTCGGGATTGTCGGCCTGCAGCTCGGCATCGCCTGGCTGTTGCGCGATCAGCCATGGTGGATGATTCTGCTTCTCGCGTATGCCGTTGGCGCGTTTGCCGATCACGCGCTGTGGACGCTGATCCATGAGTGCACCCACAATCTCGTCTTCAAAAAAGCCTCCGAGAACAGCCTGTTGCAGCTGGTGGCGAACATTCCGATCGTCATTCCATCGGCGATTGCCTTTCGACGCTATCACCTGCTGCATCACAACCATCAGGGCGATCAGGATCTCGACGCCGATCTCCCGAGCCCGCTCGAGGCGAGACTCGTCGGGAACAGCGCGCCACGGAAAGCCATCTGGCTGGCGTTCTACTTTCTCGCGCAGCTGTTGCGTGTGCCGCGCCTCAAGCGCATCAAGCTGATCGACGGATGGTACGTCACCAACGCGCTAGTGCAGATCGCGATTGTCGGGTCGATCCTCTACGGCTGGGGGTGGGCGAGCCTCATCTTTCTCCTGCTCTCGAGCGTGTTCGCGATCGGCCTCCACCCGGTCGGGGCGCGATGGATTCAGGAGCACTACCTCACCGAACCCGGAGGGCAGGAGACGTTCTCGTATTACGGCGGCCTCAACGCGATCGCGTTCAACGTCGGCTACCACAACGAGCATCATGACCTGATGCGCGTGCCGTGGATGCGGCTGCCCGAGATTCGCCGAGCGGCGCCGGAGCTTTATGAATCGCTCCACTCCCACACGTCGTGGACGCGGCTGCTGATTCGATTCATCGTTGATCCGACGCTAGGACTGCACAGCCGCGCCGTCCGCAATCCGGCGCCGCCCGGTGCAGAAAGGACCGTCGCCTCGGAGGTCAAAGCGACGATCGGGGCTGGGGCGGAGTACTAGCGCGGGGTGCCGTCACGCGATCTGCAGCCATGGCTGGTGGTCCTGCGCCCACGCGCAGCGAGCCGGGTGAAACAGATGGGCAAGTAGTTCGACGCCTTCGGCGACACGTGGGCCCGGTCGGGCGAAGTACGCGTTGGCGTCTACGGCATAGACCGTTGCTCCCCGCACTGAAGGCATCGCGCGGGCAAGCTCGGCGGCGCGAGCGAGTCCGAAGCCACAGGGGGCGACGATGATCATCTCCGGCTCCGCACCGAGCACGTCGTCCCATGTCATTCGGCCCGAATCAGCCCCGGTTTTGCCGAGTGGATCGTGGCCGCCTGCGAGGCTGATCATTTCCGGGACCCAGTGCCCGGCGCAAAAGAGCGGATCGGTCCACTCAAGAAAGACGACGCGCCGCTGGGGGACATCCGCGGTCGCAGCCTGAACGGCGGTCATGCGGCCGCGATTATGCGCAACAAGCGACACGGCCGCCTCGGTTCGCTGGGTGGCTATGCCGACGTCGAGAATGTTCTCCTCGATGTCGGCGATAGTCTGCGGCGTCAGCCAGAGGACGTGCGGCTTGCTCGGAAGCTCCGTGAGGGCGCGCGTGAGCTCGGTACCCGACGGGGCGCAGACCTGGCAGAGATCCTGAGTGAGGACGACGTCAGGCGCGAGGCGGCGAAGCAAAACCTCGTCCACCTCGTACAGACCGTCGCCGCTCCTGAGCCGGTCGGCGACCGCGCGATCGACATCCGCTTGCGAAAGGCCATCGAGCGTCAAGGACGGTCTGCTCACCACCGGCAGCGCCTTGGCTTCCGGCGGGTAGTCGCACTCATGGGATCGGCCGACGAGCAGGTCCCCGGCGCCGACGGCATAGGCGATCTCAGTGCCGGCGGGGAGGAACGAAACAATACGAGTCATGATCGGAATCTAGACCCCGGGGGTCGACGCCTTCATGGTCTGGAGCATACTTTTCAAGCTCACCAAAACGGCCCCGGATGTTCAACCCAGGGTCAACCATCGTTCACCATCCGGAGTTCCTCAATGCGTACTCGTCTGTTTGTCAACGCCGGCGTTCTTGCCGCCGTGCTCGCCGCACCCCTCGCCGCGCAGGGCGGCGCCATGGCTGGGATGCCAGGCATGAATATGGATCCCACCAACAAGATCGTCGGCTCGGGCAAGCTGCCCGGTGATTGGATGATGAACTTCGATCCGGCTCGCCCGGCCCGGGGTGCGACCGCGCCGCCGCCGGCGCCCGCGATGACCGAGGTCGACGTGCAGACGATGGGGACGGGCATGCACTTCCGCACGGGCCCGGCCGCGACCTACTGGAGCCCCAAGAACATGGCGACGGGGGAGTACACGGTCAGCGCGACGTTCTCTCAGGCAAAGAGCATGGGCCACGAGGCCTACGGCATCTTCATCGGTGGATCAAACCTCTCCGATACGACGCAGCGCTACGTCTATTTCGTGGTCAAGCCCTGCCGGTCGAGCGGCGACTGCAAGCAGCCAATCGTCCTCGGACCGAACTTTGGCGAGTTCATCATCAACGAACGCACGAGCAACGCGCGACCGACCGCGCTGGTTCCGGCGACGCATGACGCGGCAGTCAACATCGAGAATGCCACCACTGGCGCGGCGACGAACAAGCTTGCGATCCACGTCGCGAAGGACACCGTGCACTTTATCCTCAACGACAAGCTCGTGCGTGCGATTCCGAAGTCGCTCCTCACCGGGTCGACGGACGGTCTGGCCGGAATCCGCGTGAACCACAATCTCGACATCCATGTCGACGGTTTCGGTATCAAGAAGTAGTGCGTAACGGGCTCGCGATCTGGACGCTGGTCGCCGTCACGGCGGCCAGCGTTTCGCTTGGAGGGTGTGTGCGGCGCGGTCCGGAGCCTGGCGGTGCCAGCCAACGTACGAGCGCGAGCGTCGGACCCGCCCAGGTGAGCGATACTGTTCACTCAAAGGAGATTTTCCAGGAACTGCGGCAGTTTCGCATGATGGCGACGGTGCTCCATGTCGGCGCGCATCCGGACGACGAGAACACGCAGCTGATTACCGCTCTGGCACGCGGACGCGCGGTACGGACGGCGTACCTGTCGGTCACGCGCGGCGACGGGGGCCAGAATCTGCTCGGCCCCGATTTCGGCTACAGGTTAGGCATCGCGCGGACGCAGGAACTGCTCGCAGCGCGCCGCGTCGACGGTGGGCGGCAGTTCTTTACGCGTGCGCTCGATTTCGGATTTTCGAAGGATTACCTCGAGGCGTTCAGTGTCTGGGGCAGGGACTCGATCCTCAGCGACGTCGTACGCGTTGTGCGCACGTTCAGGCCGGACGTCATCGTGACGGTCTTCTCGACGCAGCCCGGCGGGACGCACGGCCACCACACGGGTTCTGCCGTGCTGGCGCTCGACGCATTCTCGCTCGCTGCGGACGTGAAGGCGTTTCCCGAACAGCTCGCCACGCTGGGCGTCTGGCAGCCAAAACGCATTTTTGTCGGGGGCGGCCGGGGGGCGGCGGCGGCGGGCGGTGTGCGGATGGAGGTCGGCGGCGTCGACCCGGTGCTCGGTGAATCGTTCGCCTCGATGGCCAACCGCAGTCGTGCAATGCACAAGACGCAGGGCTTTGGCCAGCCGGGAGGGGGAGGCGGCGGAGCAGGCGGACGAGGCGGCGCGGGCACGGTCGGAACGTCACGGCTGCAGGCGTTCTCGCTGATCGGTGGCGAGGCCGCAACCGCCGACATTTTCGAAGGCATCGACACGACCTGGGTGCGGGTGCCGGGCGGCGCGGCGGTCGAGCGACTTGCGGGCGTGGCGATGGAAAAGTTCTTGCTCGCCGATCCATCGCGGAGTGTTGGCGCACTGCTCGAGATTCGAAAAATCATCGCTGGCTTGGGGAATGATCCGCTCGTCGTCGAAAAACGGGCACTGCTCGATCGGATCATCCTCGAATGCGCCGGAGTGAAGGCAACGACAACGCTCGCCAGTTCTGACATCGTGCCCGGCGAAACGCTGGCCATGACCTCCACATTTCGAGTTGAATCGCGGATCCCTGTTTCGATTGTGAAGATTCGTTCGCCGGCGGGCGACGCCGGGAGCACGCAACGGGTCGGCCGCGAAGGACAGTCGGTGCATTGGGGCAAAGCCCTGCCCGTCAACACTCGGCTCACGCAGCCCTATTGGCTGCGCCAGGGAGGCTCGGCCGGGATGTTCCGCGTCGAGGAGCCGTCGTTGATCGGCATGCCCGAGAATCCACCGGCGTTCCCGATCACCTACGTCTTTGATGTGGGTGGTCAGCAGGTAGAGCTTGCCGATGAGCCAGTACTGATGGTCAAGGACTCAACACGCGGAATAATCGGGCGCCGACTCGATGTGATTCCGGCGGCGTCAGTCGGTTTCGCGAGCGAGGTGAGTGTGTTTCGCCCGGGCGCGACGAAAGCGGTGACCGTCGAGATCACTGCCAACCGTGCCAACCCCGCCGGCGTCATTTCGCTCGACGCCCCGGCCGAATGGGCCGTCGTTCCGGCACGGGCGCCCGTTCCACCGACGGCGGCGGGCGACCACGTCTCAATCACGTTCTCGGTTACCGCGCCGCAAAGCGCCACGACGGCGAACATCGGCGCTCATGTTTCGATCGATGGCAACACGTGGAACACGCAAAGCGGCGCGATCGACTATCCGCACCTCCCGCGGCAGTTGCTCCAGCCGGTCGCGAACATCAAGGCGGTCACAGTCGACGTCGTAACCCGCGGCAAGACGGTGGCGTACATCCCGGGCGCCGGCGATGACGTTCCTGACGCCCTCGAGCAGATGGGCTACACGGTGACGCAGATGCCGGCCAAGACGGTCACTGCCGATGCGTTGCGCGGCTTCGACGCGGTCGTCATCGGCGTTCGCGCGTCGAATACGAGCGCCGACCTGGGCGCGGCGATGCCTGCACTGACCGCGTATGCCGAGAATGGCGGCACTGTCATCGAGCAGTACAACCAGAGCGGCGGCCTGCGGAACAACGTCCTCGGTCCGTACCCGCTGACGATCGGCGGCGACCGTGTCACGAACGAAAATGCGGCGGTCACGTTTCTCGCGCCTGATCATCCGGTGCTAAATACGCCAAACAAGATCACGACGGCGGATTTCGCGGGCTGGGTTCAGGAGCGCGGTCTCTATTTCCCAAGTCAGTGGGACGGTCGATACACGCCGATTCTCGGGATGAGCGACGCCGGCGAGGCGCAGCTCAACGGCTCGTTGTTGATCGCAAAGGTTGGCAAAGGGTACTTCGCGTACACGGGGTTGGTGTTCTTCCGCGAGCTCCCGGCGGGGGTCCCAGGAGCCTACCGCCTGTTTGCCAACTTGATGTCGCTCGGCAAGCCCCCGGTCGTCGTGCCGTAGCTGGGCGTTCTGCTCAGTTGCCTCCGCGCCCCCCGCGACCACCGACCGGAGCGGCGGCCGGAAAGACGTAATCCTTTGGCGGCTCGCCGCCGAGGAGATGCTTCACGAAGTAGTCCCAGCGCCGCCGCATGACGTAAGGCCCCGGCGTGTAGCCGTGCGCCGAGTTGGGAATCATGAGCACGTCAAAATCCTTGTTGGCCTTGATGAGCGCGTCGACAAGGAGGTCGGTGTTGTATGGCGGGACGTTGTTGTCCATCGTGCCGTGGATGAGAAACAGGTGGCCCTTGAGGTACTTCGCCTGGCTCTGTGTCGCCTCGATGTCGTAGCTGTCGGTGCCGTCTGGGTTCTTTGCCATCAAGCCCTGATAGCGCTCGCCCCAGTCGTCTTCGTACTGCCGCTGGTCGTGATTGCCCGACTCGGCGATCCCGACCTTGAAGAAGTCGTTGAACGGCGGGCGCATGAGGGCGTCGGCGGTGATGAATCCACCCCCCGAGTGCCCCCACATCGCCGCCTTGTCGATGTCGATCCAGGAATACCGGCTCGCCAGCTCCTTCATCCCCGCGACCTGATCCGGAATCGTGTTGTGCCGGCCCATCGCGCCGTAATAGTTGTCGTGGAATGACTTCGACCGGTCCGGCGTTCCAGTGCCGTCGATGCTGACGACAATGAAGCCAAGTTCGGCGAGGGCTTGCTTGTCGCCGCGCGCGACTGAGAACGTTCGGCCACCGACGCTGCCCGACTGGGGGCCCGGGTAGGCGTTGTTGATGATCGGATACTTTCTGGTCGAGTCAAAGTTTGTTGGGCGAAACAGCTGACCGTACAGGTCCCACTTGCCGTCGGCCGACTTCATCCTGATCTGCATCGGCGGTTTCCAGCCCGTGGCGACGAGCCTGGAGATGTCGGCTTTTTCCAGCGGCATGATCAATTTGCCCGTGACCCCGTCGCGGACCGTGACCTGCGGCGGAACGTCGGCCTGCGAGTAGGTATCGACGAGATACTTGCCGTCCGCGGAAAGCTGGACATCGTGCATGCCGACGTCCGGCGTCAGCGACACGACGCTCTTTGCATCGAGCGTCGTTCTGTAATAGTGACGAAGATACGGATCCTGCCCGGGCTCGCGTCCGTTGGCCCCGAACCACAGCGTGCGGGTTTTCTCATCGAGGCGCGCGATGGCGGTGGCCGGACCTTCACCCGTGGTGACCTTGTTCTTCAGCGCCCCCGTGGAGAGGTCGTAGAGGTAGAGTTGGCTCCAGTCGTCGCGCTCGGAATTCCACAGCACCTCGTTCGTTGCCCAGAGAATGCGCCACGTGATCCGCGCCTCGTATTGGGTCGGCACCGTCTCTTCGAGGATCGTCCGCACGCTACCAGTCGCGACGTCAGCGATCTTTGCGACGGCCGTTTTGTGGTCGCGAGACGAGGAGATCAACCCGAGCCGCGATCCGTCCGGGCTCCAGAGATATTCTGCCATGCTGATATCGTCGCCGATCGTCGCGCGATGGAAATCCGGAGGCATCTGGAGGCGCGTCACCTTGCCGGTCTCGACGTCGATGACGACGCGGTGGATCATCGCCACGACGCTGTCGCCGACGAGCGGATATTTCCATGCGCGGAGGACCGGATGCCCACCGGTCACCGGCGTCTGGACGAGGTACATCTCGCCGCCGCGCCGCTCGTCCTGCTGTTGCGTGGCGATCTTCTTGCCGTCGGGCGACCATGAGACAACGGGCGCCGCGCTCACGACCCAACCGGCGTTGCTCGTCGCGTAGCCGAAATCCCTGGACCCATCGGTGGTCAATTGGCGATCCTGGCCGTTGGCGACATCACGAACCCAAATATTCCAATCGCAGATGTAGAGCGCCTTGGTCCCGTCGGGCGAGTTGACCGCGGGCGGTCCACCGCGTGATGGCACGCCGGTCACGTTCGGCCCGCAGGTCTTGTTGATTGTCGCGCCGCCCGCGCCTCGACCACCACCACCGCGGCCGGCTCTGCCACCGCCTTGAGCCGAGTTTGCGGCTGCCGCGCCGCCCTGCACGCACTTCGCACCTTTGACGTCGCAGGTCCACCGGTTACCGTTGGCGTCGAACCCGACCGAATCACCCTTGGCGTTGACGGTCGGGGTCTGGGCTCCGAGTTGGCTCGGCGAAAGCGTCGCTCCTGACGCGGTCGAAAGCGCGGTCGCGACCGCTGCGGCGACGTACAGCGGCTGCCGCGTCTTCTTTGCCGGGTCGACGATCACGTACTGCGTGTCCGTCATCGTCATGCTTCGATACCAGAAGCGGCCATCGGACAGCCACGTCACCTGCGCCACTCCGCCGACGACGAGACCATTGAGTCCCTGGCCGAGCATTGTCGCAGCGCGATCGTAATCGGCGGTGGTGAAGATCCTCGGTTGCTGCGCTTCCGAAACGGATGCGGCGGCGGTGAGCAGCGCGATCGTCAGGCGAGAAAAAAGCGAACGAGACATGCGTGGGCTCCGAGCGGTCAAGGGAGGTTTGCGTGTGCGGTGCCGCGGGCAAATCGCCGCGCGCAACGTCAGTATTCTGGCCGCCGAGGGCGCCGGGGGCAACTGCGACAGTGTTCTGCGCGTGCGGTCAGACCGAGATGCGATTTCCGGGTTCGGGGCACGTCGCTGCGTACCCGTCGGCGCGTAGCCGCGCCGCGAACGCATCCTGGGCCTTTGCTTCGCCGTGGACAAGACAGACCTGCTTTAGCGCCGGCGATCCGCGCCGAACGGCGCCCAGCCAGTTCGCCAGTTCGGTTCGGTCGCCATGCGCGCTGTACCCGCTGAGGACCTCGACCTTGGCGCGGAGGTCGACGTCCTGCCCGAGGACGCGGATCGTTGGCTGGCGCTCGACGATCCTCCGTCCGAGGGTGTGCTCCGCCTGAAATCCGACGATGAGAACCGTGTTCCTGGGGTCGGATGCGCCATGCAATAGATGGTGAACGATGCGTCCAGCTTCGGCCATTCCCGAGCCGGCGATGATCACCACCGGTCCAACACGGGCGTTCAATGCCTTCGATTCCATCGAGCTGTTCGTGAACGACATTTGGTCGAAGCGAAACAGTTTCTCAATCTCACGAACTGGAGTCTCGGTCGTGTCGAAGAGATCGACATTGTGCTCGAAGACGGCGGTGGCCGCGGTGGCAAGCGGGCTGTCGATGACAATCGGAATGCGCGGAATGCTCCCATCGCGCATGAGCACGTGGAGATCGTACACGATCTCCTGTGCCCGGCCGACGGCAAAGGCGGGGATGAGGATCCGCCCCCCACGGGCAGCCGTCTCTCGGACGACCCGCGCGAGGTTGTCGCGAGCGCCGGCGACGCTTTCGTGGTCGCGGTCTCCGTACGTCGACTCCATGATCACGAGGTCCGCCCCGTCGGTCGGCGGTGCGGCATCGCGGATGATCGGCAGGCCTGGCCGGCCAACGTCTCCGGAAAAGACAACCCGCCGCACGACGCCATTCTCGGTTGCTTCGACCACCACCGACGCCGAGCCAAGGATGTGGCCTGCCTCGGTGAACTTGGCGCGAACGCCGGGCAGCACGTCGAACCATTCCCCGTATCCATGGCGGCGCATGAGTTCTTCGACCCGCGCTGCGTCCTTCACTTCATATAACGGGGGAGCCACCGGGCGGCCGTGCCGTGAGAGATGTTCAAAGTCGCTCTCCTGAATTCGTGCGCTGTCGGCGAGCATGATCGCCGTCAGGTCCGCGGTCGCCTTCGTCGCGTGGATGTCGCGGGAGTAGCCGGCATGCGCGAGAAAAGGCAGCCGACCGGCGTGATCGAGGTGTGCGTGCGACAGAACGACCGCATCGATCTCGGCTATGGGGCAGGGAAGGCGTCTGTTCTTCGCTTCTGACTCGGCGCGGCGGCCCTGAAACAGGCCGCAGTCGAGGAGAATGGTCTTGCCGTTGACCCGCACGATGTGGCAGGAACCGGTGACTTCCCGGGCCGCTCCCGCGAATTCGATCTGCATGAAATGTTGTCGTGTTGGGCTAGTCGCGGGCGCGGACCGAGATGACGGTGACGTTGTCCTCGCCGCCGCGCTCGAGGGCGAGGGCGATCAGGTCGCGGCAGATTTGCTCGGAGCCGATGTCGCTTTCCATCTTTTCACGAAGCTCAATTTCGCTCACGTGGCGCGTCAGCCCATCGGTGCACAAAAGCCAGCGGTCGGCGCGCCGGACTCTGAGTGCCTCCACCGTCAGATCGAAGGCTTTGCTCCCGGCGGCGCTGAGGAGAACATTCTTGAGCTTCGAGGACTCGGCCTCGTCACGCGACATTTTGCCCGCGTTGACCATGACCTCTGCCATCGTCTGATCCGACGTGATTCGCTCGATGACCGAGTCGCGGAGGCGGTAGGCGCGGCTGTCGCCGGCGTGGGCGACGAACGCAAAGGGCCAGATCACGAGAACCATGGTGATCGTCGTGGCGGCGCCGCCGCCGACCTCCTTGGCGTAGGCGCGGAGCTCCTCGTGCGCCGCCGTAACCGATTCGTGAACTCGACCGAGCATCTCCCCCTCGCGATCCGGCTCGGCCTGGAGAGATACTTCGCTCATGTTGACCACGTACTTCGCAATCACGTCGGTCAGCTTGGCGCTCCCCTCTTTGGCGTGCGACAGGCTACCGACGCCGTCGGCGACGAGAAAGAGAAACCCGCGCGAGTCCGGCGAAAACGTCGGAAATGCGTCGGCCGGCATGCTCGACCCGTGGACGCGAATTGCGCGGTGAAAGCTCGCGAGAAGGAAGTGGTCGGCGTTGGTCGACCGAACGCGTCCAGGATGCGTCATCCCGAACACGTCAACTTCATGCAGCAGGGGCTTGGGGCCCGCGCCTACCGGATCAGCCGGAGTGGTTGCCATCAGCTTGCTCTCTGTCTTCGGGGTCGATGTCTACAGCATGACAGTCCGAGGGCGGTCGCGCTAGGTTCTTGCCTTCAACTCCTGCGAGCGCCCGCCCAGATGCACCTTCCACGCCGACTCACGATCATTGGCCTTGCGGCGCTGTCCGCCTGCGCTCGACTGCCGCAGACCGTGCCCGTCCCGCAGCCGCCGCCGATCTCGGTGATTCCGATCCCGGAGAGTCTCGTCAGGGCCCCTGGCCTGGCGTTTACGATCACCCCATTGTCGGCCATCGTCGCCGACACAACGACCATCGGTCAGCGTCGCGCCGCGACCGCGCTTGCCGCGGTCCTGCGGCCATCGACGGGCTATGCGCTCCCGATCGTCGCGAACCTTGATTCGATCTCTGCCGCGGTCAGGTTGCCGCCCGATACCAGTCGGCGGACGATTATTCGACTTCGCATTGCCGCCGACAGCGGGCTCGGCGGCGAGGGCTACACGCTCGTCGCCGGCGACGATTCGGTGGTCATCACCGCATTCTCCGGCGCGGGTCTATTTCACGGCGTTCAGACGTTACGCCAGTTGCTTCCGTTCGGGATCGAGTCGCACCAGGCCGCTATCCGGATGGGACCGTGGACGGTCCCGGCGATGAGGATCGTCGACAGTCCGCGCTTTGGTTGGCGCGGCGCGATGCTCGATGTCGCTCGGCATTTCTTCACGACGGACGAAGTGAAGCAGTACATCGATATTCTCGCGTTGTACAAACTGAACGTTCTGCACGTCCACCTCGCTGACGATCAAGGCTGGCGGATCGAGATCAAGTCGCATCCCGAGCTGACGACGATGGGGGCGCCGAGCGAGGTAGGCGGCGGCGCGGGTGGATTCTTCACGCAAAGCGATTACGCTGACCTCATTCGCTACGCGGCCGACCGGTACGTGATGATCGTGCCGGAGATCGACATGCCAGCGCACATCAACGCGGCGCTGATCTCGCACCCTGAGTTGAGCTGTGGTCGCCGCCCACCGGTGGTGTACACCGCGATCAATGTCGGCTTCAGCGCAATTTGCCCCGACAGCGAGGGCACGTACACTCTGCTCGACGACGTGATTCGTGAAATCTCGGCGATTACTCCCGCCCCCTACATGCACATCGGGGGCGACGAGGTGCAGGCGCTGAACGCGGTGCAGTATGCCAAGTTCATCGGTCGCGTGCAGTCCGTTGTCATGAAGTACGGCAAACGGATGATCGGGTGGGAAGAAATCGCCAAGACCGCACTCCATCCTACCACCATCGTCCAGCAGTGGCAGGGTGACTCGCTTGCCGTGCCGGTGCCGGCGAACGGCGACGTCATTTTGTCCGGCGCGACCAAGATGTATCTCGACATGAAGTACACAACGGCGACTGAGCTTGGGCTGCGATGGGCGGGCTACAACGACGTCAAGGTCGCGTACGCCTGGGATCCGGCCACCGCTTTCAAGGGGCTCGGCGGCGCTCGGGTCATAGGCGTCGAGGCCCCGCTCTGGAGCGAGACAATTCGCAACATTACGGCCGCCGAATACCTCGCGATGCCCCGCTTGCCGGCGATCGCCGAAGTCGGCTGGTCGCCAGAGTCTCGACGGACCTGGGAAGACTTCCGGGTACGTCTTGCCGTTCACGGCCGGCGCTGGAACTTGTTGGGCATCAATTATTACCATTCGACGCAGATCCCCTGGTAGTGGCGGCGTCATGGTGCTTTGCTGCAAGTTCTGCCGCTGTAACATTCGTCGGACCGACTGAACCCATTTCTTGTCATGCGCCTGTCACTGCTGAAGAATCGACCGCTCTCTGAGCGGCTGGCGCGACTGCATAGCGTGTCGCTGTTCTCCACGCTCGACCCGCGTGAGCTGAGGATTGTCGCGGGCTTTCTCCATGACCGGCAGTACACGAAGGGTGAGATCATTTTCGATGAAGGTGAGGAGGGGCAGGCCCTCTACGTCGTGTTTTCAGGCGAAGTGACCATCTGGCGGCCGGGTCATGGCGAGACTGGACATGTCGCCTCGCTTGGCCCCGACACGTTCTTTGGTGACCTCGCGCTACTCGATGCCGCGCCGCGTGCAGCGCAAGCGGTCGCGGCGAGTCAGTCGCACCTCGGCGTGTTCTTTCGGTCGGATTTTCAGCACTTGCTTGAGACAGACGCGCGGGCCGCGACCAAACTGTATCGGCAACTTGCCCACATTCTTGCGCGCCGTCTGCGCGAGGCGGTGTATGGCGCACGCGGCGAGCAGTACCTGTGACCGCGCCAGCGGAGCGGCGGCCAACCATTCCAGTTGACCCGCTCGCCGAGCCCGCCACGCTCATTGAGGCCTCGACGAGTCCGGTGGTGTGGGGCGCAATCATCGGTGGCACCGTCCTTCTGCTTTTCCTGCTCCAGAAGGTTCTGTGGCTGGTAGTGCCGCTTCTGCTCGCGCTAATTCTCTACTATCTGCTGTTTCCGATCCTGACCTGGTTGATGTATCGCGGCATGCGTCGGCCGACGGCCGCGAACCTGGTGATGGCGGGATTTGTGCTGCTGGTGATAGTGCTTGGCTTTGTGTTGTTGCCGAACGCGGTCCAACACCTCCTCGATTGGAAGACGTCGACGGAGAAGTATCTCCTTGGCGGCGTCACGTTCCTCGATCGATCTCTGCGCAGTCTCGAGCGAAGCTGGCCGTACCTCGCGCAGGCCCATATCGCGGACAATGCGATCGGAAAGCTGATGGAGATCACCGGCAGTGCGGAACAGTACCTGCAGCCGATTGCGCTCGGGCTCGCTGCCTCTCTGCCGTCGCTCCTCCTCACGCCGTTTCTCGCCTTCTTCTTCCTGCGCGACGGTGGCCGTTTTCAGCAGATGTTGTCGGCGGCAGTGCCGAATGCGTTCTTCGAAAAGACGCTCTATATCATGCACGAAGTGGATCGGACGACCCGCGCCTATTTCGTTGGCCTGATCAAGCTGACCGTGCTCGACGCGATCACGCTCGCCGTCGGACTGCGGGTGATCGGGATGACCTCGCCGATTGGGCTGGGGTTGCTGTGCGCCGTCCTCGCATGGCTTCCGTACTTCGGCTCGCTTGCCGGCGGACTATTGGTCGTGCTCGTCGCGGCTACCGACTTTCCAAATTCCCCGGGGATGGCGTACTCGGCGATCGGACTGTTCGCGATCGTACGGGCTCTCGACGATTTCGTCTACATGCCGATCACCATCGGGAAGAGCCTGCACCTGCATCCCGTGCTCACCGTGATGATGTTGTTCGTCGGCGGCGCGGTGGCGGGGATTTCAGGGCTGATGCTCGCGTTGCCGTTGCTGGGCGTGGCAATGGTCATCGGAGAAACGATCGGGAAAGTCGTGACCGATCCGCGACTCATGGCCCGCTACCGGCACGCCAAGCACCTCCGCGTTGTTGAGGCACGAATGGATCTCGCTGGCTAGATGGCGCCATGGCACAAAGGCCGACTTACTTTCGGGGCCGCGCGGCGTTCCGCACCTGGCTGAAGAAGCATCACGAGCGACGCACCGAGTTGTTCGTCGGCTTCTACAAGAAGAAGTCGGGAACGATAGGCATCACCTACCAGGAAGCCCTGGATGAAGCGCTGTGTTTCGGCTGGATCGACGGAGTCGTGAACTCGGTAGACGCCGACAGCTACATGCATCGGTTTACACCGCGAAAAGCGAAAAGTCATTGGAGCCTGACCAATGTCCGCCGATTCGCAGAGCTGGACGCGGCGGGTGAGGTTTCGCCGTCAGGGAGGGCGGCGTACGAACGGCGTACGGTGGAGCGGACCGGTAAGGCATCATACGAACAGCCGCACGCCGAGTTCACTCGGGCTCAGGCGAAGACGCTGAGGGCGAATGCGAAGGCGTGGGCGTTCTACGAGACGCAGCCACCAAGCTACAAGCGGGTGACCAAGTTCTGGGTGACGTCGGCGAAGCAAGACGCGACGCGCGAGCGGCGTCTGGAGGTGCTCATCACGTGCTGTGCGAAGGGGGAAAGGATTCCGCAGTTCATCAGTCCAGTCGGAAAGCACTGAGTTGGCCGGGTGCCGCTGAACTGACTGAAAAAGAACGAGCCGAGGCTTGCGGTGTACGTCCGTTGACCGTTTCGTGAAACAGCACAACGGGCGGCGATCCGCTCACGGAGCTCGCCGGCCAAACCTGAGGTGACGAGGACTGAACGATGAGACGATTTGCTATTGTGATCCCGCTTGTTGCGATCGCGCTTCCACTTGGCGCGCAGGCCAAACCCAAGGGCGTTGCGCTCGACACCGCGGTGTTCGCCGGCGGATGCTTCTGGGGTATCGAAGCCGTCTTCGAGCATGTGAGGGGCGTTACGGACGCGATGTCCGGCTATGCGGGCGGGCGCGCGGCGTCGCCGTCCTATGAGGCCGTCAGCACCGGCGAGACCGGCCATGCCGAGTCGGTTCGTGTCGTCTACGATCCGTCGGCGGTGTCGTACGGGACGTTGCTCCAAGTGTTCTTCTCGGTGGCGCACGACCCGACCGAGCTCAATCGCCAGGGCCCGGATGTGGGAACGCAGTATCGTTCGGCGATCTTCTATCGAAACGACGCGCAGAAGAAGGAATCCGAGGCCTACATCGAGCGGCTGACCAAGGCCAAATCCTATCCGCGCCCGATCGTGACTCAGCTGGCGCCGCTCGACAAGTTCTTCGTGGCCGAGGCCTACCATCAGGACTACATGGCGCATCATCCTGACCAGCCGTACATCATCTACAACGACGCGCCCAAGGTCGCGCACCTGAAGAAAGGATTTTCAAGTCTGTACCGCGACCCGAAGAAGCCGTGACCGAAACGAAAGGGCACGGTCCTGGCGTCCGTTTCCCTCCGCCACTCGTGTTCGTGGCCGGGCTGGTCCTTGGCTGGATCGTCGACCGTTATCTGTTCCATTTGTGGCCGACGCTGAGTTCGCCGGCAGTGTCTGGCGCCGAACGGGTCGGCATCGTGTTCATCGGGGCGGGCCTGGGGCTGATATTCTGGGGGATCATCACCTTCAACCGTGCCGAGACGGCTGTCTTTCCAAATCACGACGCCTCTCGGCTCGTTGTCGCCGGACCGTACAAGTACACGCGCAATCCGATGTACAGCGGCATGTCGGCGGCGTACATCGGTGTCGCGCTGTTGATTCCATCGGGATGGGCGTTTGTGATGCTGCCATTTGTCCTGCTGACGCTGTACCGGTTGGTCATTTCTCGTGAGGAGCGGTATCTCACCGAAGCGTTCGGCGATCAGTACCGCCAGTATCAGGCCAGAGTCGGTCGTTGGTTCTGAGCGCAGTGTGATCTGCGAGTACGAATTTGGTAAACTGGTCTCATGAGCCAACCGAAAACGATCGTCATCACCGGGGCGAGCGGCGGGATCGGCGCGGCCCTTGCCCGCGTGCTTGCGGCAGAGCGCCACAACCTCGTGCTCGCCGCCCGGCGCGCGAAAGAACTCAACGAGGTCGGCGCCGATGCGAAGGCCAAGGGGGCGAGCGGAGTGGCGTGCGTTGTCGCCGACGTCACGCTGCGTGCCGATGTCGAACGCATCGCGCGCGAGGCGATCGGGCGGTTTGGCGGCTTCGATGTCTGGGTGAACAACGCCGGCCGCGGGATCACCCGTGAGGTCGTTGACCTGACGGGGCAGGACATCGATGAGATGATGAATGTGAATCTGAAATCAGCGGTCTTTGGGATGCAGGTGGCCGCGGTACACTTTCTCGCGCGCGATGCGGGGCAGATCATCAACATCTCGTCGTCTCTCAGTCGCGCGCCGTTGGCGAGCTTCCGATCGGCATATAGCGCGGCCAAGGCGGCGCTGAACTCGCTGACGGCCAACCTTCGCACGGATCTCGCGGCGAAGTCACCACACATCCATGTGACGTTGGTGATGCCGGGCGTTGTGACGACGGAGTTCGCGCGCAATGTGGTCGGTGAGCCGCGTCCCCCCGCCGCCAGACCCGGTGGACCGCGGCCGCAGACGCCCGAAGAAGTCGCGGAGGCCATCGCTGGCGTCATTCGAACCCCGGTGGCGGAGATCTACACCAACCCGTCGTCGTTGCCGTTGGTGAAGGCGTATCAAGACGACATTGCGGGCTTTGAAGCCCGGATGCGAGCGCAGTGATACCTCAACCGACGTACGCCATGGGAAAGAAAGATCCGCGCGTCGACGCGTACATCGCCAAGTCAGCGGATTTTGCCAAGCCGATTCTGACATATCTCCGCAGCGTTGTTCACGAAGGCTGTCCCGAGGCCGCGGAAGATCTCAAGTGGGGAATGCCCGCATTCATGCTCGACGGCATCCTCTGCCAGATGGCCGCCTTCACCGCGCATTGCGGCTTCATGTTCTGGAAGGGAGGGCTCATCGTCCGCGCGAAGGACAGAAAGGTTGGCGATGAGAAGGGGATGGGGCAATTCGGGCGCATCGCGAAGCTGAGCGACTTGCCATCGAAGAAGACGCTGCTCGGTTACGTGAAGACGGCGGCCAGGCTCAACGACGGTACCGCCGCGCGGCCGAAGGCTGCCAAGCCACGGGCGAAGAAGTCAGCACCGCTGAGGACGCCAGTCGCTCTTCTCGAGGCGCTCGGGCGCAACCGCAAGGCGAAGGCGGCTTTCGACGAGTTCCCGGCGAGCCATCGCAAGGAGTACATCGAGTGGATCGCCGACGCGAAGGCCGATGCGACAAGAGATCGCCGCGTAGCCTTGGCTGTTCTGTGGATGGCCGAGGGGAAGCAGCGGAACTGGAAGTACATGAAGAAGTAGCCCCCCTCAGTGAACGCCGTTGCCCTCCTTCATCTTCCGTCTCTACAAAAGTCTGACGCTGTCGCGCGACCGACGAATCGTCCGCACGGACGGTACGTATGCGACTGTTCCGATCGGATCAGGCGACGCGTACTTTCCGGTTCTGCACACGACGACCGAGGCCACCATCAATGAACGACCTACCGCAGGAATGGCGTCGCGGTTCGCTCCATATCACGACGGATCGGTCGAGGATCGATCTCGACGCGATGCTCGCCCTCATGCACACCGTGCCCTGGGCGGCATCGATGACCCGTGAAGTGTTGTCGCGCGCGGTCGAGGAGTCGATCGTGTTTGCGGTGTACGACGGCGTCGAATTGGTCGGGTTGACCCGCGTCGTCACCGATCGGGCGACCTACGCCTATTTGACCGATGTCATCGTCGCCCAGGGTCGGCGCAAGGAAGGGATTGGTCGGTGGATGATCGGCTGCGTCCTCGAACACCGGGACCTGCAGTCGCTGCGACGGATCACGCTGCTGACCGCCGAGGCACCGTGGTTGTACGAGAAGTTCGGGTTCACACCGGGTGCCGGACAGTCGGCGTATATGGAGATCAAGGGGCATTTGGGAAAGCGGTAGGGTGGTCGGGTCGTCCAACACTGTATCTCGCGCTCGGGCCGCGGCTCGCGAATATTCACCGTCCACGAATCGCGCACCCGCGAATGCCCTCCCTCATCTTCCGCCTCAAGAAACGCGCTGACGCCGCCGCGCAGCTGACTCTCGTGCGCGAGGACGGCACGTACACCACGGGTCCGGTTGGATCAACCGACGGGTACTTTCCGGTCCACGACCTGACGCACTATGCGATCGAGCAGACCCTTGGGCTGCGCGACGGGTTCCTCGGCCTCGTTGCTGGTGGCTGGGAGATCAGGGACTTCGAAGTGAAGGGAACGGCCAAGCGATTGTCCGCCGAGACGTTGTTCGCCGAGTGCGCCGCCGGTGAACTGTCGCGACAGACCCTGATGCGCGACCCGTCGTCGCTTGAGGACTTCATATGGGCCGTGGAAATCAAACTCCACCAGACCTGGCCCGACTACAATAGTCCACCGATATCCGATGCCGAGTTCGCGACGATTCGTGAGGTGGTCGCCACCGAGTGGCGCCGCTGGCGGGAGTTGCCGCCCAACGGAACGCTCGAGTTGACGTTTACCGGCCCGCGTGTCGCAACGCTCGCGCCCCCGACGGCCGCTGAACGGAAGCGCGGCGCGCTCGCACCCGGCTGACCAGGGTGCAAAGCGCTGCGCCGTCGCTGGCGGGACGAGCCGTCACTTGCCGCCGCCTGTTCCGTTCCTGACATTCCAGCCGGCAGCATCTTTCTCTCACCCGACCTCACGTGCGCAGAATCTCCGTTTTCGTTCTTGGCATCGCCGCTGTTGCCTGCACCAAAGACTCAGGAGCCGTCAACGATGCCGGCAATTCACCGGAGGTCACGACCGCCGGCCAGGCCATAACGGCCGCGGGCCTGCTCCAGCACATCAAGGACCTTGCAGACGACTCGCTCGAGGGGCGCGGGCCGGGCACGCCAGGTGAGGACAAGGCGGTCGCGTACATGGAGAGTCAGTTCAAGGCCCTCGGCCTCAAGCCAGGCAATCCCGACGGCACGTTCATTCAGCAGGTCGCGCTGATCGGCTACACGTCTCACCCGACCGCGTCGTTCACCGCCGGTGGCAAGACCGTCGCACTCAAGTTCCCCGACGACTACGTCGCCAATTCGAGGCACAATCGGAAGGAGACCAAGATCGCGAACTCGGATATCGTCTTTGTCGGCTACGGCGTCGTCGCGCCCGAGTTCGGCTGGGACGACTACAAGGGCGTGGACGTGAAGGGCAAGACCGTCATCATGCTGATCAACGATCCTGCGGTTCCGGCAGCGGGCGCGATGGCATCGAAGACCGGCGAGACCAGTGCCGCTGACCTCGAGCATCTCGATCCGGCGATGTTCAAGGGGAAGGCAATGACGTACTACGGTCGCTGGACGTACAAGTACGAGATGGCGACGCTCAAGGGCGCTGCCGCGGTGTTCATCGTCCACGAGACGGCGCCGGCCGCGTACGGCTACAACGTCGTGCGGTCGAGCAACTCCATCGAGGCGATCGATGTCGTTTCGCCGGATGCCGAAACGCGTGTGCCTGTGGAGGGTTGGATTACCCTGCCCAAGGCACGCGAGCTCTTTGCCGTCGCAGGCGCGAATTGGGATTCACTGCACGCGGCGGCGACGACCAAGGCGTTCACGCCGCTGGCGCTCAACGCCAAGGCGAACGTCGCGGTGAAGATGGACGTGCGGACGATCGCATCACGGAACATCGTGGCGAGACTCGAAGGCACCGACAAGAAAGACGAGTACGTCGTCTACACGGCGCACTGGGATCACCTCGGGCGCAACACGTCGCTCAAGGGCGACCAGATCTACAACGGCGCGCTGGACAACGCTTCGGGCAGCTCGATGCTGATCGAGATGGCCAAGGCTTACTCCGCGCTGCCGACCCCGCCGAGGCGTTCGATTCTATTTCTGTCCGTGACGGCGGAAGAAAAGAGCCTGCTCGGCGCGAAGTTCTACGCGAGCAATCCTCTCTATCCGCTCGACAAGACGGCTGCCAACATCAACATGGACGGCGTCAATCAGTGGGGAAGAACGAGGGACTTCACCGTGATCGGACTTGGGAACTCAACACTCGATGATGTGTTGACCGCCGTCCTCTCCGCCGACGGTCGCGTCGTTCGCCCGGATCAGGAGCCGGAGAAGGGCTTCTATTATCGGTCCGATCATTTCGAGTTTGCAAAGAAGGGCGTGCCGGCGCTCGATCCCGACGACGGCATAGACTTCATCGGCAAGGATTCAACGTACGGAATGAAGAAGCGTGACGAGTACACAGCGAAGGACTACCACCAGCCGTCGGACGAGGTGAAGCCGGACTGGGATCTCTCCGGCGCGGTCGAGGATGGTCGCGTGCTTTTTCGCGTTGGCCTTATCGTCGCACAACGCGACGCGTTGCCTGAGTGGAAGCCTGGCAACGAGTTCAAGGCCAAACGGGACTCGATGATGACCAGGAAGCAGTGATTGAGCCCGCATTCATTGCTACCACAAGGTTGCGGTGATATCTCTCCGCTCTCCCACCCACGAACAATCTCGAGGCTCCAATGATTCGTAGTCGTCTGCTGCTCGCCCTGCCCGCCGCCGTTGTACTCGCTGCGCCGCTCTCGGCCCAGTACAAGCCGAAGTACACGGTCGAGCAATTCCTTTCGCCGCCGTTCCCGCTCGTGTTCTCGTCGGCCAAGAAGGCCGATCGGATCGCCTGGGTCGGCTACGATCGCGGCAAGCGAAACGTCTTCACCGCGGCCGCGCCGGCGTTCACACCGGTCAAACTCACCCGCTTCGATACGGACGACGGCCAGGACATCACCGCTGTGGACGTTTCTGATGACGGCTCGACGATCGTCTTCGTGCGAGGCTCGAATCCCAACCGCGATGGATGGATCGCCAACCCGTCGCATAATCCTGACGGCGCCGAGCGCGCTATCTGGGCAGTCGCGGCGATCGGTGGCGCTCCGGTACGGCTGGTCGAGGCGAGCGGCCCGCAGGTGTCGCCGGATGGCAAACAGATCCTGTACGTAATGGATGGGCAGATCTATCGCGCGCGATTCACGGGAGTCGCGCCCGCCACGCCGATGGACAAAGGCGAGGTGCCGTTCATTCGCGCCTGGGGTTCGCAGAGCGCGCCGCGATGGTCCCCCGACGGGTCCAAGGTCGCGTTCGTCAGCGATCGCGGCGATCACTCGTTCCTCGGGATCTACGACGTGAAGACACGGACGGTGACGTTTCCGTTTCCTGGCGTCGATCGTGACGCGGCGCCGAGTTGGTCCGCGGACGGCAAGCGGTTCGCCTTTTCACGTCGCCCTGGGTCGCCGTTCGGCGCAACCACTCAGGCCGGAGTCATCGGGGCGGCAGGCGCAGCGGGGTCAGCGCCAATACTCGCGGCCGGTCGCGGCCGAGGAGGTCGCGGCGGGAATGTCGGGGGCGGACGCGGCGCGGGGGGCCGTGGCCGTGGCGCCGCCGTGAATGGCGTCGGGGGAGAGTTCACGCCGGAGATTCGCGCATTGGTTCAGACCGTGCCGCCTGACTCGACGACGTCGACGCAACGTTGGCGCGGTATGTATGACGAGCATTTCAAGGATGGCTCGACGCTCAAGCTCATGACGTACACGCTCGCGACAAACGAGGTGAAGGAATTCTGGACCAATGACACGACGCCGCCGGCCGCTGGGGCGCCGCAGATCACTCCGAACAACTTCCGCTGGGAGGGCGACGTTGTCGTCTTTCAGCAGCCGGTTCCGTTCGATGACTGGGATCGGTACTACGCGATCAAGATCGATGAGCCGAATGCAAAGCCGTTCAACCTCATCACGACCAACGGAATGGTCGAGGGCGCGACCTCGGTGACCTTCTCCGCCGACGGGAAGACGATGTTCTACTGCACCAACGCAACAGATATCGAGCACCGGCACATCTGGTCCGTTCCGACGTCGGGTGGCACGCCAAAACAGCTCACCTCGGGCAACGGGATTCATACGTCGCCGGTGGCGATGGGTTCGGGGAAGTACCTCGGCGTGTTGCATGCGACCGCCAAACAGCCGGAGCTCGTCGCGGTTCTGCCGACGGTGGGAGGAACGGCGCGGGTGATTGAGAAGCTGCCGACGGAATTCCCAATGGATGCGCACGTCGTTCCGGAGATCGTCCATACCACGGCGATCGATGGGGTCGCCATCAGCAACGAACTTTTCCTCCCGGCGGATCTGAAAGCCGGTGAGAGGCGCCCGGCGATCATCTTCGTCCACGGCGGCTCGCAGCGACAGATGCTGCCGGGCTATCACTACATGCAGTTCTACCACGAGTCGTATGCGGTGAACCAGTGGTTTGCAAGTCAGGGCTACGTCGTTCTGTCGATCAATTACCGGACGGGGATCGGCTACGGCAATTCGTTCCGTTCCGCGAAGAACGCCGGAGGGCAGGGCAACAGTGAATACCTCGACGTGATCGCGGGTGGAAAGTATCTGCAGAGTCGCGACGATGTCGATCCAAAGCGGATGGGCATCTGGGGTCTCTCGTACGGCGGCGACCTCGCGTCGCAGGCGCTCGCGCGCAACTCGGACATGTTCGTCGCCGGCGCCGATCTCGCCGGCGTGCATCTCTGGGGCAATTCACTCAATCCGCAGGACGTGTCGTTCCAGTCCTCGACGATCTCGGCGATCGACAAATGGAAGTCGCCGGTCTTTCTCGTGCAGGGCGATGACGATCGCAACGTCGCGTTCACGCAGATGATGGGGCTCGTCCACCTGCTGCGTCAGCGGAACGTGTACTACGATCTGACCATCATTCCCGATGACACGCACGAGTCGATGATCCACGAGCGGTGGGTCGATACGTGGACGAGAATGGGCGTCTTCATGCGGGACTACGTCTGGGAGTTGAAGAAGCCGCCGGCGGAGTCAGTGGTCAGGACGGTGCCGAGGTGAGTTGCAGTCCATACGTTCGATTCAACGCGACCTTTTCCGACCTCCAGCACCCGAACTAATGAAGCGTCTTTCGTCGCTCGCACTGATCGTGCTCGCTCTTGTGGCGTCGGCAGCCAACGCACAGCGCGGGGCTGCTCCCGGTGGTCGCGGAGCAAACGCGCCGCCGCCGCTCAAGTTCCAGTTCCTCGGCCCCGCGAGTGGCGGCCGGTTCGCGTCTATCGCGGGCGTGGTCGGTGACCTCAAGACCTGGTACCTCGGCGCAGCGTCTGGCGGGATCTGGAAGTCGAGCGACAGCGGCAGCACGTTCCTGCCCGTCTTCGACAAGCAGTCCGTGCAGGCGATCGGTGCGCTCGCGACATCGCAGTCCGATCCGAACACGGTCTGGGCCGGCACAGGCGAAGCGTGGGCGATCCGCGACGCGGACGTGATGGGTGACGGTGTCTACAAGTCGACCGACGCCGGTGCCACCTGGACCAACATGGGTCTCAAGGAGAGCGGCCGCGTCGGGCGCATTCTGATTCATCCGACAAATCCGGCGATTGTTTTCGTCTGCGCACTTGGCCGCGCGACAGGCCCGCAACAGGAACGCGGCGTCTATCGTACCATCGACGGCGGAGCGAAGTGGGATCGCGTTCTGTTCGTCGACCCGAACACAGGGTGTTCGAGTCTGTCGCTCGACCCGAAAGATCCGAATACGATCGTCGCTGGCATGTGGTCGCTGGTGATGCATACATGGAAGATCGAAAGCGGCGGATCGGGCGGGGGCGTCTTCATCTCGCACGACGGCGGCGCCACGTGGACAAAGGCCGTTACCGGAATGGCGAAGTCACCGGTTGGCAAGGTCGGTGTTGCGATCGCGGCGTCGAATCCCAAGCGCATGTACGCGCTCGTTGAAACGGATCGCCAAGGCTCGATGTGGCGCTCGGATGACGGCGGCGAGACGTGGAAAGTGACGAGCTACGCGCGCCCGTTGATCGGCCGGGCCGGGTACTACACACACGTGATGGTGTCGCCGGCGAACGAGAACGAAGTGCTCGTCGCGGAGAGCAGCTTCTGGAGATCGATGGATGGAGGGGTCACCTTTTCAACCGTCAATTGGGGCGGCGACAACCACGACATCTGGTGGGACCCGACGAACGCCGATCACATCGGGGTGACGAACGATCTGAACGGCCGCATGAGTTGGACGCACGGGCGTGTCTGGCAGCAGACGGCGCTGCCGATCGGGCAGTCGTATCACGTCGCGATCGACGATCAGACGCCCTACTGGGTGTACACGAACCGTCAGGACAACGGCACGATGCGCGGGTCGAGCTCGGCGCCCGAGCAGCCGCCGACGGTTGGTCGCGGGGCAGGCGGCGTCGGCCCGGCGTTCTATGGAACTGTCGTCGGGCCGCAGGGTGGGCGCGGCAATGGTGGCGGCCGGGGCCGCGGCGGTGCGCCAGGTGATTCGGCGACGATCGCCGCGGATTCGAGCGGCGCGCCGGCACGGACTGACACGACCACCCAAGGTGCGCGCGGTCGCGGCGGGCGAGGTGGAAATCCCCCGGATTCGAGTGGCGCGCCGGCAGCGTTCGGCGGTCCGGGTGGCGGCGGAGGTGGCGGGGGCTTCGGCGGCGGCGGTGGCGGTCCACAGTTCGCGGCGTGGACCCACGGAATTGGCGGATGTGAGTCAGGCTTTACGCTGCCGGATCTCACCAACACCGACATCGTCTGGGCGAGCTGCTACGGCAATACCGTGACACGGTGGGACGCAAAGACCGGGCTCGCGCGCTCGGTGTCACCGTGGATGCACACGCTCGACTGGCCGCCCGATCAGCTCAAGTACCGCTGCCATTGGACACCGCCGCTGGCGATCGATCCGTTCGATCACAACACGGTCTATTACGGGTGTCAGGTGGTGTTCAGGACGTCGAACGGCGGCCAGAACTGGAAGGTGGTCAGTCCCGATTTATCGACGCGGGATCCCTCGCGCATTGTCTCTTCTGGCGGTCTCATCCCGGACAATCTTGGCCAGTTCTATGGCGAAGTCGTGTTCGCGATCGCTCCGTCGGAGATTCAGCGTGGGTTGATCTGGGCCGGCACCAACGATGGAAAGGTGTGGTTCACGCGCGATGGCGCGACGACCTGGAACGATGTCTCGAGGGCAATGCAGCTGCCGCCGTGGGGCACGATCCGAAAGATCGAGCCATCGCACTTTGATCCGGCGACCGCGTACGTCGCCGTCGACTATCACATGATGGACGACCGCAAGCCGGTCGTGATGAAGACGACCGACTTCGGCAAGACCTGGACGAACATCACCGGCGATTTGCCGACCGACCATCCCCTGTCCTATGTGTTGGCGGTTGCCGAAAACCCGAACCGGAAGGGGATGCTCTTCGCGGGCACGGGTCACGGCTTCTTTTACTCGATGGATGACGGCAGACACTGGACGCAGTTCGCCGATGGGCTGCCGGCGGCGCCCGTCTCGTGGGTGGTCGTATCCAAGTTGTATCACGACGTCGTTGTGTCGACATACGGGCGGGGCGTCTTTGTGCTTCGGGACATCTCGATGCTCGAACAGGGCGACAACGCCGGGTCTGCCGATGCAATCCACTTCTACACACCGCGAACTGCGGTGCGCGATCCGCGTGGCGGGCGGGCCGAATTCACGTTTGCTCTCAAGGAAGCGCCCAAGGATTCGGTGAAGATGGAGATCAGGGACGCAAGCCAGCGCGTCGTTCGAACCATCAAGAACGTCGGGCGGCTGGGCGCCAATCGGGTGACGTGGGATTTGCGCTACGACCCGCCTGTGCGCATCGACCTCCGCACGCTGCCACCGGACAATTCGCACATCTGGGACGAGCCGCGCTTTCGGAATCCGGCTGGTGCCGGAGGCGGGCGGGGAGGTGTCGGTCCAGGTGGAGCTGCTGTCGCTTCTGGTGATGCGCCGGCTGGTAGCGTCACTGCGTCAAACTCGACTGCGACGAATACAGCGATTGCGGCCGATACGGCCCCGCCGCGCGTGCTCACTCGCGGAATTACACACTGGGGAATCGATGCGCCGGCAAGGACCGGGCCCCTCGCCGCGCCAGGCAGGTACACGGTCAACCTGACTGTCGACGGAAATTCGGCATCACAGGCCGTTCAGCTCAGCCGAGCCTACGCCATCACCGCGCCGGACAGCGATCTCAAGGCGTCAACGGCGGCACAAGTACGTATTCGCAACACGATGAATGACGCGGCAGCGATGGCCAACAAGCTCGAGATCATGCGCAAGCAGATCGAGGATCTGATACCCGCCAACGCGGCGAATCCGTCGGTGGCTGAGCCGCTGCGCGATCTGGACAAGAAGATGATGGATGTCGAGTTGAGGATCTTGTCGCGATCGGACCTGAATACCGACGACAAGTGGTACGTCGAGCCGACCAAGCTGTTCCTGACATTGATCTGGCTGTCGGGCGAGATCGGGACGGGCGCGGGTGACGTCGCGGGCGGGGCGGACTTCCGGCCGACCGATGCGTCGTTGGCTACGTTGGCATCGCTGGAAAAGGACCTTGTCGCCACCAAGGCTGCCTACACCAAGCTGATGCTCGATGTCGCGAGCTTCAACAAGGCGATGGCCGGAAGGATTCCCTCCATCTCGGAAAAGCTTCAGGAGCCGAAGGCGGCGGTTGCCGGTCCGATCCGGCCACGATAAGTCCGCTGACCCCACTTTCCGGCCGGTTGGGCCCGGTCGGGGTATGCCGGACCGACCGGGCCCCACTCGCGCATCAGGGTCTTTCCTCACTTCAGGGTCTTCCCTAACGTACAGAGCAGTCCGGCGTCAGAGGTGTGGCTGGGTACGCCAGCAGGGTCACCTTTTCTCGCCAGCCGTACTTAGGCCCAATCCACCGAAATCAACTCGAACCGGTCCAGATCAATGCGCACCATCCGTACCGCTGCATTTGTAGCGACACTTGGCCTCGTTGGGGCCTGTATGGGTACCGACAACACGGCGCCGCTGCTCGATGACGGCGCCCCCGTATTTCTCGACGGCTCGACATTCGGCGTTGTCGCCGCGGCCGGTGGGGCCACAGGAGCTACGGCCATGCTGCCGCCACTCCCGGCCGATCTCAAGCTTTCTGACGCGCAGCGGGCTCAGATAAACCAGCTGATCCTGGCGTTTCAGGATGCTACAAAAGCCGACATGACCGCGCTGATGGCGATTCAGCATGAGGCCGAGCTGGCCCGGAAAGCAGGGAAGACCGAAGCGGAAGTGAAGGCGATCATCGCGAGGGGCGTCGCGATCAAGGCAAGGCTCGAAGCCGCCCACGCCAAACTTCAGGCCGACATCGAGGCTGTGCTCACGCCCGCACAACTGGCGTGGATCCGCGCCCACGCGCCGAGAGTGTGCAACACCACTGGCATCATCCTCACGCAGGCACAGCAGACGCAGATCAGGGCGTTGATGGAAGCCTTTCAGCTGGCCAACCGGACCGACCTGACAACCGTTGCGAATGTGATGGCACAGGCGAGAGCCGCGAAGCAGGCGGGGAAGACCGAGGCCGAGGTACGCGCGATCTTGCAGACGGCGGCCGCCGCCCAGGCCCGACTCGAGGAAGCGCACAAGGCGCTTCAGGCGCAGATCGAAGCACTGCTGACGCCGGAGCAGAAGGCGTCGGGCTGTTTCACCAAGCGACCGTAACCTGAAGCGATGGTAGAAACGAAAAGAGGCGCCTCGGCGCCTCTTTTCGTTTTCATCCGTGCCGGGCTATCGTCCCGCGCGAAACATCATCTTGCCCTTTTCCCAGACCATCTGAACTTTCGCCGACTTCTCCAGTGACTTGATCGTCACCTTCAAGGAGTCGAGTGGGCCGACGGCAGACGCAGGACGGTCGGCGATTGACGCGTCGCCGATTCCGGCGTTCGCGGCATACCACCGGTTCATCTTGCCGACGACGTCACTGACCGAGCCGCTGGCGATGAACCGGCCATCGATCCAGCCGAGTGCTTCGTCCGTCTCGACGGACGTTGGCTCGCGGATCTTTCCGCCCGTTTCGATGACGAACGACTGGCCGGTGGCCGCCGTCCAACTGCTGTCGCCGACCTTCAGGCGCGCCTGACCGACGCGCACCCTGACGAGAGTGGGCGCGAGCGAGTCGGCGCGGATGTCGATTGTTCCGGTGGGCAGGGAAACCGCCACGCCGTTGGCGCGGAGTTCGAACGGCATCGCAGTCGACGCGACGGCGAATGACGCCGTGCCATTGAGGGCGACGGCACGCAGTTCCGTACCGAACTCAGGCGAAACATGGAGTCGCGAACCGGAGCCGAGCTTGACGACCGTCTCGTCGGCCATCGTGATCTTGCCGATCAGTCCGTTGTTCGCGGTGAGCATCTGTGCCTCGGACGATGCCAGGGCACGCTGGACCACCTTGTCACCGGAATTCCGCTGCATGGTCCAGAGTGCGAACGCGCCCGCGGATATCGCCATGATGCCGAGGACGCTTAGCGCTGGGATCACCCAGCTCTTGCCGCGGCCCATGGCGCCGGACATATGCGCGGCAGAGCGATGTTTCGCGTCTACCCGAGCTTCGGCGTGTGACGCGCTGGACGCTGCTTCTTCCGGGTGCATCGCGCGCCGAATTCGCAACCAGGCTTGTTCGATGTCGGGAGATGTAGCGGCCGCGTCGCGGGGACCCGCGTTCTTCACCCCTTCGTTGCGCTCGAACCGGTGCAGGGCGACGCGTCGACTTTGCGCGCGGACCACTCCTTCGTGCAACGCTTTACGCATCGCAACGTTCACGGCGTCGATGGATTTGATACCGGCTCGTTCGTCCCAGATGCGCACGAAGGCCTGCTCGACGACCCGGGCGGCTCCGGCCGGCTCGCCGAGCGCGGTCGCGGTTTCCTGGACCAGAACCGAAAACAACGCGCGAAAGCCTTGCTCGAAGAGCCGGTCATCGCTGTTCTGGAGCCCCGTCAGCAGGTCGGGTGGAATGGGGTACATCGGTGCGGTCATGGCGCTCGTCCTCGCGTGGGTGGTTCGGAGAATGGAATGAAAGGTCGTCTCTCGCGGCAAACAATCAAGGTTTCGCCGCGCTCCCTGACAGCGTCGGTGCGCCTGCCCATATTCAGGGCTGCTCAGTCCAACCGTCAATCCGTGATCCCGCGTTCAATGCGTATTCGCTCGCTCATACTGTCCCTCTTTGCCGCAGCGACCGCTGCCGCGCAGGCGACGCCGGTCATTCTGACGCAGCCCCTGCCCGCTGACCCCAAAGTCATCGTCGGCACCCTGCCCAACGGTTTCAAGTACTACATCCGCAAGAACTCACGTCCGGAAAAGCGCGCCGAGCTGCGCCTCGTCGTCAACGCTGGTTCGATTCTCGAGGACGACAATCAGCGTGGCTACGCGCACTTCGTCGAGCACACCGCGTTCAACGGGACGACGCACTTCAAGAAGAACGATCTCATTGGTTACCTGCAGTCGATTGGTGTGCGCTTTGGCGCGGATCTCAACGCATCGACGAACTTCGATGAGACGACCTACATCCTACCGATTCCGACCGACACCGCGCGCCTGGTCGAAACGGCGTTCACCATTCTCGAGGACTTCGCGCGCGGGCAGACATTCGACTCGGTCGAGGTCGTGAACGAGCGTGGCGTTGTGCTCGAGGAGTGGCGGGGTGGCCGAGGCGCCAACGAACGAATGCTGCAAAAGTGGTTGCCGATCGCGTTCAAGGGGTCGCGCTATGCCGTGCGTATTCCGATCGGGACAGACGGGAGCATTAGTACCGCCCAGCCGAGCCGACTGCGCCGGTTTTACGACGACTGGTATCGTCCAGATCTGCAGGCGGTCGTCGCCGTCGGCGATTTTGACCCTGCCCGCATCGAGACGTTGATCAAGCAGCATTTCTCGTCGATTCCAAAGGCGGTAAACCCTCGGCCTCGCGTCAACTCGAGCATCCCCGACAACGCGACACCACTCGTGGCGATCGCCACCGACAAGGAAGCGCAAGGGTCCGAGGTCGAGCTGATATTCAAGGTACCGCGCCAGCCGACAAAAACGGTGTCTGACTATCGTCGGCGAGTGATGCAGAACCTGGCGCTGTCGATGCTGAACCAGCGATTCGAGGAGATTGCGCAGAAGCCGAACGCGCCATTCCTCGGGGCGGGTGGGTCGGTCCAGGGCTTCTTCAGCCGCGCGACCAACGCATTCATCCTCGGCGCCGGCGTCAAGGACGGTGGCATCGAGCAGGGCGCCGAGGCGCTGCTCACTGAAGCGAAACGTGTTGCGCAGTTCGGCTTCCTTGCGACGGAGCTCCAGCGCGCGAAGGACGATGTGCTCCGCGGCTATGAGCGCGAGTACACCGAACGCGACAAAACCGAGTCCGGCGCGTTGGTCGGCGAGTACATCGCGAACTATCTCACCGGCACGGCGATGCCCGGCATCGAGTATGAGTATCCGCTGATTCAACAGCTGCTGCCGCTGATCAACGTTGCCGACGTCAACGCCGTGGCGAAGGGCTGGATCACCGAGAAGAACCGCGTCGTCATCGCGGGAGCTCCTGACAAGCCGGGTGTGACGGTGCCGACCGTGGCGCAGCTTCTCGCTGTGTTTGATCGCGCGGCCAAGGCAACGGTAACCGCCTACGCCGAAGCGCTCTCGGCGGATGCGCTGGTCGAGCCGCTGCCGACGTCGGGCAAGGTCATTTCTGAAATGAAGCGGGCCGACATCAACCTGACCGAATGGAAATTGTCGAACGGCATTCGGGTGCTCGTCAAGCCGACGGACTTCAAGGACGATCAGGTGGTGATCAACGGAGTCGCTTCTGGCGGAACGTCCCTCGCTCAGGACGCGGACTTCATGTCGGCGGCGCTGGCGTCGCAAATCCTTTCCATTGGTGGCGTGGGCAAGTTCAACGCGACCGACTTGCAGAAGAAACTCTCCGGAAAGGTGGCGGGCGCGAACGCCGATTTCAGTGAAGTCGACAATTCGATCAACGCCGGTGGCTCTCCGAAGGATCTCGAAACAGCCTTGCAGCTCGTCTATTTGCGCTTCACCGCGCCCCGCCTCGACACGGACGCGTTTTCAGCGATGAAAGCGCAGGTCGAACCGTTCCTTGCCAACAAGGGGACCGATCCGGACGCGGTGTTCGGCGACACGATGTCGGTCACGATGTCGCAACACCATTTCCGGTCGCGGCCGCTGACCGCGGCGACGTTCGCCGAAGTCGATCCAGCAAAGGCCCTCCGGTTCTACAAGGAACGGTTTGCCAACGCCGGAAATTTCACTTTTTCGATCGTCGGCAACGTGAAGCTCGATGAACTCAAGCCGCTGGTCGAGCGCTACATCGGCTCACTCCCGACCGGACAATCGGAAAGCTGGCGCGAGACTGGCGAGGAGAAACCCAAGGGCGTCGTCGAGCGGGTGGTGAAGAAAGGCACCGAGCCAAAAGCGTACACCCACTTCATTTTCTCCGGTCCGGCGGTGTTCGCGCCGGAGAATCGCTTTGCGATCAGGGCGCTGAACGAGTTGGTACAGATGCGCCTCAACGACGTCCTCCGCGAGCAACTCGGCGGTACGTACAGCCCGCAGGTCGGCGGTGGAATCAACCGGCTACCCCGTCAGGAGTTCGAGGAGCATATCGAGTACGGCTCGTCGCCAGAGAACGTCGACAAGCTCGGCAAAAGCGTCCTCCAGCTCATCGACAGCCTGCAGAAGAACGGCCCGACGGCTGCGGAAGTCGAAAAAGTGAGAGAACAGATTATCCGGGCTCGAGAAGTCGAGACGAAGACCAACGAGTATTGGTCCGGCAACCTCGTCTCCCGCGATCGCGCCGGTGAAGACGTCGGCGGGCTCGGTGCGCCCTACGACCTGTTGGTCAAGGGCCTGAGCGCGGCACTGCTGCAGGACGCCTCGAAGAAGTACTTCAATACGACGAACTACGCCAAGTTCATCTTGCTACCGGAAAAATGACGTCACGCCGCAGACCGAGGCTGTAGCGGTCGGGCGGGGCCATCATCCCGAATATCCGCATCACGAAGTGAAATCGAAGAATTGGCCGCGGTCAGCGGCGAGAGCGCGTTCGTAGACGAGGGCCGCCGCCGCAACGTCTTCGAGCGCCGTGCCGGTGCTGTCGAACACAATGATGGCCGCGTCGTCGATCCGTCCGACGACCTTGCCGCTCACGACGTCGGCAAGGTCCGCGTACACATCCTGTCGAGTCATGACCCCGGCCGCGATCGCGTGGTGCAGGTCGCCGATCGTCGCGCATTGATCGAGGGCGTCGACGACCACCGTCGCAAGACTCAAGAGGGCCGGCTCGAGCTCCTGCTTGTTTTCCGAATCAGCGCCGACCGCCGCCACGAACGTTCCCGGTCGCACGTCTGAGACGCCGAGAAATGCCTGGCGCGCCGCGGTGCACGTGACGACGATGTCGCTCTGCGTCGTCGCCGACCGGAGTGCCGACGATATCGGATGAATGTCGAGCCTCGTCGAGGCGGACATCTCGGTCGCGAAGGCGACCGCCGCTCTTTCATCGACGTCATAGGCGAACACGCGGCGAACTGGTCGCACGGCGAGCAGCGCCTCGAGATGCGCTCGCCCTTGCACACCGCATCCGCAGATGGTCATCACCGTTGAATCACGACGCGCGAGGAACTTCGCCGCGACCGCGGTCGCGGCCGCGGTACGGAGCCGCGTGATCTCGGCGGAGTCCATGACCGCGAGCGGCGATCCGTTCGTTGCGTCAAAGAGCACGAGCGCTCCCTGTATCGTCGGAAGGTTGAGACGCCGCGGATTGTCCGGGAAGTTCGCGTTGATCTTGGCAGCGAAGTACGCTCGCGACGTCGAGACGCCGGCGGTCTTGACGTGGAAGCCGCCACCCGGGGCGTGAGCGCCGAGCACGCCCGCCGCGATCGTCAAGCCGGCGGCCTGAGCGGCAAATGCGGCTTCGACCGCCGAGATGCATGCCGACATCGGGAGGAACTCGGTCACGTCCGACCGCGACAAGAGCAGGGTTGTTCGGGGGCCCGCGCTCATCCCGTCCCTCGCGCAACAACGCCGACGATGGCCGCGGCCGTGAGGACGGCGACGTCAGGTACGCGGCGCGTCGACAGAACCAGGGTCAGGCCGGCGACAGCTATCGTCCAGGTCAATCCGTCGGTGAGGCTCCTCGAGGCGAGTATGACGACGGCGCCAAGCAGCGCACCAACTGCCGCCGCAACGGCGCCATCGACGGCCGCCTTGGCCGAGCGACTCGCCGCGATGCGCGCGACGTGCGGAGCCGCCACGGTGACAATCAGCAGGACCGGCAGAAAGACGCCCAGCGATGCGACGATCGCCCCGGTGAATCCGGCGATGAGGTAGCCCATGAACGCGACCGTGATCACGATTGGACCCGGCGAGAGAAGTCCGACCGCCACCGCGTCGAGAAACTGTCGGTCGTTCAGCCAGTGGTGTTGCTCGACCACGCCGCCGTAGAGAAACGGGACGATGGCGAGTCCGCTGCCAAACACGACCGTGCCGGACTTGACGAAAAACCAGAACATTGGCGCGAGCTGCGGCGCGGTCACCGGCAGCACGGCGATCGCCATCGCGGTTGGTGTTGAGATGGACCGGGGGAATCGCCCTCGAATTCTCCAGACAATGGCTGCCGAGGCGACGACCGCGGCGACATGCTCCGCGCGGCTCAACGCGACGAGCGCAAAGTTGGCCGCGCAAATGCCCCAGAGAAGCGCGTCTCGGCGCAGCGAGGCAACCGCGAGCCGGTACCCGGATCGGGCGATCAGCGCGATGACCGCAGCACCCGCGCCATAGAGTGCTCCCGCCACCCAGGGCAGCCCGCCCGCTCTCTGATACGCGGCGGCGGCGACGATGACGAGCACGAACGACGGAGCGATGAAGGCGGTTCCGGCACCGATGGCGCCGGCGACCCCGGCCTGGAGCCAACCGATGTACATCGCGAGCTGTGCGGCGAGCGGTCCGGGGGCGAGCTGCGCGAATGCCAGACCCTCGCGGTACCGTGACTCGTCGATCCACCCGCGCTCGGTGACGAGGTCGTGATGCATACGCTCCGCGAGCGCGACGGGTCCGCCGAAGCCGGTGCTGCCGAGCCGAAGGAAATAGCGAACGATGGACGCAAGGGACATGGTGATACAACTGTATCATTCTGCCCTTCGCGGCGCAAGACGGGGCTCGCCGGTCGCTCAGCCGCGCGAGTAGTTGGCGTACAGGTCGTCGAGGATCGCTCCCGCCCGGGCAATGCGCTCCCGATCCTTGGCGTGCCGGTGCACGACCCCGCGCATCAGGCTCGCGACCCCGGCCGTCTCTGGCCGGTTGAACCGTTCGTCCTTGCAGTCGATGTCGTGGACGATTTCTCCGATCGCGGCCAGGGCCACGTCTCGGAGATGGAACCGCCGGACGAGCGTCTGGAAGGTGCACTCGTCGCCGTCGTGCGTGTACTCGGCGCCCGTCATGTCAAACCGCAGCTCTCCCGGACGTGGCTTGTAGCCACGTGCCGCGACGAACTTGAAGCGCGGCGACGGG
>Ga0315281_10001147_pt1 | contig 38780 bp, 27 predicted proteins | sample YL17G07_0_MG_FD_204540 | JGI IMG/M metagenome (GOLD analysis project Ga0315281, IMG submission 204540) | Sediment microbial communities from Yellowstone Lake, YNP, Wyoming, USA - YL17G07_0 | ecosystem: Environmental > Aquatic > Freshwater > Lake > Sediment | place: USA: Wyoming | collected...
TCCACGACGTGCACCACGAAGCTGGTCGCGGTGGCGTCGTTGCCCGCCACGTCCGTGGCGTTGCAGTCTACCGTCGTGTCGCCCAGGACAAACAGCGTGCCCGATGCCGGCGAGCAGGTCGCCGTGTCCGCGCCGTCCACCGCGTCGCTCGTCGCCGGGGCCGTGTAGCTCACCGTCGCGCCCGCGGCGCTGGTCGCCTCGGCCGTCACGTCGCCGTGCGCGTCAATCACCGGCGCAGTCGTGTCCCGCACCGTCACGCTGAAGGTGGTCGAAGTCGCGGCGTTGCTGTGGGCGTCCGTGGCGTTGCAGGTCACGGTCGTCGCGCCCAGGGCGAAGATGCTGCCGGATGCCGGCACGCAGGTCGCCACGCCGAAGCCGTCGAACGCGTCGCTGGTCGACGGCGCCGTGTACGCAACCGCGGCGCCGGAAGAGCTGGTCGCCTCGGCGGTCTCGTTTCCGTGCGCCGTGATCACCGGCGCCGTGGTGTCAGCGACCGTGATGCTGAAGGTGGTCGGCGTCGCCGCGTTGCTGTGGGCGTCCATGGCGTTGCAGGTCACGGTCGTCGCGCCCAGGGCGAAGATGCTGCCGGATGCCGGCGAGCAGCTCGCCGTCCCGGGACCGTCCACGGCGTCGCTGGTCGCCGGGCTGGTGTAGCTCACCGCGGCTCCCGAGGAGCTCGTCGCCTCGTGCGTCTCGTTCCCGTGCGCGGCAATCACCGGGGCCGTCGTGTCCCGCACCGTGATATCGAACGAGTTACTGCCGGTGTTGCTGTGGGCGTCCGTCGCCGAGCAGGTGACCGACGTGGTGCCGATTGCGAAGATGCTGCCGGTCGCGGGCAGGCAGCTCACGGGCACCGGGCCATCGACCAGGTCGTTCGCCGTGCAGTGGCCCGCGTAGGCCACCGCGGCGCCGGAGGCGCTCGTCGCTTCCTCGGTGATGGTGCCGCCGCAGGTCACGACGGGCGGCGCGAGATCCTGCGGAGTCGGTGTCGCGGTCGGCGTGAAGGTCGGCGTATTGGTCGCGGTGTTCGTCGGCGTCGGCGTATTCGTCGACGTAGCCGTGTTGGTCGGCGTGAACGTGTTCGTCGGTGTGAACGTCGGCGTGAACGTCGGCGTCGCGGTGTTCGTGGGGGTCGCCGACGGCGTCGGCGTGGCCGCAGGCGCCGAGACCGTGACGCTTGGCTGCGTGCCATTGAGTGCGAACACGATGGACGAGCAGTTGGTGTTACCGAACGCGCCCGTAGTCCAGGTCCTGGCGCCAGTCGTCGAAGCCGTGGAGGTGAAGGTGATGGCGATAGTGCCGTTGACATCGATACTGTTGGCGGAGGCGCCAGTGCGGATAGTTTCGATCGTGCTGCCTGTCAACGTGGGTGCGCTCCACGCACGGGTCAGCAGGTCGGCGCCCTTGGCGACCACGCTCAGCGACCCGGCGGTGATCGACTCGCCGGCGGGAACGGCGACGTGCACGCAGTCCAGCTTCTCATTATTCAAGCTGGTATTGGTGACGGTAAGCGTGTACACGGTGCCGACGCCGGTCACCGCGGAGGTCGGCGAGATGGAAGGAGTGAACCGCGCGGCGTCTGCGAAGGTGGTGGTGAAGACGGCGCCGGAGGTCAGGCCGGTGGCGATCACGTCGTAAGTGCCGCTCTGGCTGTTGACGGGCAGGATGTAGGCGTCGGTGAAGTTGCCCGCATCGTCCGCGACGACGTCGTGGTGTTGCGCCAGGGAGGCGTCGGGAAGATAGACGTCGACCGCCACGGTCTCAGCCGCGGCCATGCCGTCGCCGGCGATGGCCACGGTCTCGCCCGGCGAGTAGTCCGGCTTGTCGGTCTGGACCGAGGCCAGCACACCCGCGACTGTCAGTGCGGCAGCCACCGCACAAGTAAACGCCAGAAGCCGTATCTTCATCGGACCATTCCCTCGCTGATTCCGCCGCTCCGCGGGCACTGCCGCCGGAAATTCGTTCTTGCGGCGCCCGGCCGGGCGCCGGGGACGGCGTGCGCTCGGGCGCACTGCATAGGCGCTCCCGCCGCTCGATTCGGCACGCGCGCGGATCGGCGGCATCCGTTACAGAGATAACGCGGGGATGGCTCAGTATGTAACTTGCCTACTGCCCACGGTACGGAGGGCCGGACACGCTGTCAACGGAATCCGTCAAGGCAGCCAAGGTTCGCCCCGTCCAGGCAGTTCGGAACTTGACAGCGGCGAGAGGCGCGCCGACGGACGGACGAACCGAACTAGACGGTCGCGTCGCCACGCGGCGCGGCCAGGCCGCATCGCGTGTCCGCGGGCGCCGGGCGGCGCCCGCGGATCCGTCCGCACGTGCCGTGGCCACAGCGCTCCGGGCGCGGCAAGGAGCCGACCGGCAAGGCAAGATGTACCTTTCGGCCCATGTTCCCGCGACACATGGCGTACGACGATCGACGCGTCGTCTGACAGCGGCACGAGCGGGCACACAGCACGCTGCTCGCCGCCGGACAACGCAAGGCAAACGGCGATGGTCGCGCCTTCGGCCCGACGCCCCCTCGACTCTCTCCGACAGGTGCTCCCTCTCGGGCAGCTGTACACGATCCCCGAACGCTGCAAGGGCTGCAAGTTCTGCATCGAGTTCTGTCCGAAGGACGTGCTCGAAGAGTCGACCGAGATCAACATCAAGGGGTACCACTACCCGATCGTCGCGTCCGGCAAGGAGGAGGCGTGCGTCAGCTGCGGCTTCTGCCAGCTCGTCTGCCCTGAGTTCGCGATCTACTCGGTGGACACGAGGGCGGCGACATGATCCAGGCAGCGCAGGCGCCGACGGTGCTGACGGGCAGCCACTTCATGAACGGCGACATCGCCTGCGCGGAGGGCGCGCTGGCGGCCGGCTGCACATTCTTCGCCGGGTACCCGATCACGCCGTCCACGGAGGTTATGGAGCACCTGGCGCGCCGGCTCCCCGAAACGGGCGGCCGGTTCATCCAGATGGAGGACGAACTCGCGAGCATGAACTGCATCCTGGGCGCGGCCTGGGCGGGGAAGCGGTCGATGACCGCCACGTCCGGCCCCGGCTTCAGCCTGATGCAGGAGAACATCGGCCTGGGGATGCTCACGGAGACGCCGTGCGTCGTCGTCAACGTGATGCGCGGCGGCCCCTCGACGGGGCTGCCGACGCTGATCGGCCAGGCGGACGTGATGCAGGCGAAGTGGGGCTCGCACGGCGACTACGAGGCGATCGCCTACGTGCCGTCGTCGCCGCAGGAGATGTTCGACCTGACGGTGAAGGCCTTCAACGCCGCCGAGATCTACCGCCAGCCGGTGTTCGTGCTGGGCGACGAGGCGGTCGGCCACCTGACGGAGCGCGTGGTGATCCCGGAGGCATCGGCGATCCAGCGGTTGGAGCGGCGGCGGCCGGCGTTCGCGCCGGGCGAGGGGCGCATCTACGAGGTTGCGAACGGCGACATCGCGCCGCCGATGCCGATCGCCGGCGAAGGCTACGCGATCCATATGACGGGGCTGACACACGACACGCGCGGCTACCCGGTGACGAGCGCGGAGGTGCACGATGCGCTCGTCCGCAGGCTGCGCGACAAGATCCAGCTCAACGCCGACAAGATCATGGAGTGGGAGGAGTACCGGCTCGACGACGCGGGCGTGTGCGTGATCTCGTTCGGATCGAGCGCGCGTTCGGCTCGCCACGCGATCAACATCGCGCGGGAGAGCGGGCTGAGCGCGGGGCTGATGCGACTGATCACGGTGTGGCCGTTCCCGGGCGCGGAGATCGCCCGCCTCTCGGACCGAGTGCGCGCGTTCGTGGTGGCCGAGGCGAACCTGGGCCAGATCGCGACGCAGGTTGAGCGGTTCACATCGCGGCCGGTGATCGGCGTGCACCACGGCGGCGGCGAGATGCTGCGGCCCGACCAGATCCTCGCAGCGATACGAGAGGTGGCGTGATGGCACCTGCCGAACAGACCGTCGCATCTCACCCGCTGGATGAACTCCTGCGCGCCGACCGGCTGCCTCACATCTGGTGCCCCGGCTGCGGGCTGGGGCCGATCATGAACTGCTACGTTCAGGCGATGGCGGCGTCGGCGATCCCGATCAACCAGCACGTCGTCGTGTCGGGGATCGGCTGCACGGGGCGCGTGCCGGGCTACATCAAGATCGACTCGTTCCACACGACGCACGGGCGCTCGATCCCGTTCGCGACGGGGCTGAAGCTGGCGAACCCGGAGCTGGAGGTGACGGTCTTCAGTGGCGACGGCGACCTGTTCGCCATCGGCGGCAACCACATCCTGCACGCGACGCGGCGGAACCTGGATCTGAACATCATCTGCGTGAACAACTTCAACTACGGCATGACCGGCGGCCAGCTCGGCCCGACGACGCCGAAGGGTGCGCGGACCTCGACGACGCCGCAGGGCAACCCGGAGGACGCGCTGAACCTAGTGGCGCTGATGGGTTCGCTGGGGGCGGTGTACGTGGCGCGCTGGTCGGCGCTGCACGTGCGGCAGCTCGAGCAGTCGATGGCGCGCGCGTTCCAGAAGAAGGGGCTGACGTTCATCGAAGTGCTGGCGCCGTGCCCGACCGGGTTCGGCCGTCCGAACGAGCTGGGCGAGGGGCTCGACGAGATGCACCTGTACCAGGAAGAGTGCATCGTCGACGACCACGCCGACCTGCGCGATTGCGGCATCGACCTGCGGTCGCACAAGCCGCTCGTGCTGGGCAACTTCATCGACATCGAACGGGCGACCTACGGGGAGTGGGAGACGTAGCGATGCGGCGCGAAATCCGGTTTGCGGGGTTCGGCGGCCAGGGCGTGATCTTGGCGGGGCTGATCACGGGGCGGGCAGCGGCGCTGCACGACGGCGCGGAAGCGATCGTCACGCAGTCGTACGGGCCGGAGGCGCGCGGCGGCGCCTGCTCGGCGCAGCTCGTGATCGACGACCGGACGATCGACTACCCGATGGTGACGCGACCCGACGTGCTGGTCGTCATGTCGCAGGAGGCGTCCCAGAAGTACACCGGCGACCTGGCGGACGACTGCAAGGTGATCCTCGACGAAGGGCTCGTCAACCTGCCGGCATCGGCAACGTGGCCGACGTTCAAGATCCCGGCGACGAAGCTGGCGGAGCAACTCGGCAACCGGATGGCGGCCAACGTGGTGATGCTCGGCTTCTTTACGGCCGTGACAGGCGCGGTGGGCCGCTCGTCGATGGAGGCCGCGATCCGCGATTCGGTGAAGGAGCGCTTCATCGACCTGAACATGAAGGCGTTTGACATCGGCTACGGCTACGGCCGATAGGAGGCGTACGTGAGCGACTCAGTGCTGATCGTCGGGGGCGGGATCGCCGGCGTGCAGGCGGCGCTGGACCTTGCGGACGCGGGCGCGAAGGTCGTCCTGGTGGAGAAGAGCGCCGCCGTGGGCGGCAAGATGGCCGCGCTGGACAAGAACTTCCCGACGCTGGACTGCTCGATCTGCATCGAAGCGCCCAAGCTCTCCGAACTAGCCGAACACCCGAACATCGAGATCCTCTCGCCGGCCGAGGTCGTGGGCTTCGACGGGATCGCGGGCGACTTCACGGTGAAGATCAAGGAGCGGGCGCGGTTCGTCGGCGACGAGTGCACGCGATGCAACCTGTGCGTCGACGCGTGCCCGGTGGTGCTGCCGAACGAGTTCGATGTGTCGATGGCGTCGCGCAAGGCGATCTCGACGCCGTTCCCGCAGGCCGTGCCGGGCGCGTACAGCATCGATCTGGAGCACTGCCTGAACGATCCGCCGAACTACCTGCCCTGCGGACGCTGCATGGACGCGTGCCTGCCCAAGGTGATCAACTTCATGCAGCCGCGCGAGCGTATCCTCGAACGCAAGGTCGGGTCGGCGATCGTGGCGACGGGGTTCGAGCTGATCGAACCGTCGCTGCTGGGGCAATTCGGCTACGGCAAGCACCCCGACGTGCTCACGTCGATGGAGTTCGAGCGGCTGCTGACGTCCGCCGGGCCCACGGGCGGCGAGATCGTCAAGCCGTCCAACGGCGAGCACCCGCACAGCATCCTGTTCGTCCTCTGCGTCGGCTCGCGCGACGTGCGCTTCTACAAGCACTGCTCGCGCTTCTGCTGCATGTACTCCGTGAAGGAGGCGTTCCAGGCGATCGACCACGGCGTCGAAGACGTGACGGTCCTCTACATGGACATGCGCGCCTACGGCAAGGGGTTCGACGCGTTCTACGACCGGACGCGCGACGAGGGCGCGCGCTTCGTGCGCGGACGCCCGGCCGGCGTCGAGCCGGACGGCGACAAGATCCGCGTGCGCTACGAGAACACCGACGAAGGCCGCGTCGAGACGGCCGAGGTCGACATGGTGGTGCTCGCCACGGCCGCGCGGCCGCCGGAGAGCATAGAGCAGCTCGCGGGCATCCTTGGCATCGGCATGGGCGCCGACGGGTTCATCCAGGCGCGCGAAGAGCGCGGCGGCCTCATCGCGACGACGCGGGCCGGCGTCTACGCCGCGGGATGCGCGACCGGGCTCAAGGACATCCCCGACAGCGTGTCGGAAGCGGGCGCCGCCGCCGCGCAGGCGCTGGTGCACCTGGACCAGCGCACGTGGCCGCAGCCGGAGACCAGCGAGCCGCAGGAAGACATCGATACGGTCCGCATCGGCGTCAACGTCTGCCACTGCGGTAGCAACATCGCCGGCACGATCGACATCAAGACGGTCGTCGAGGCGGCGCGCGAGATGGAAGGCGTGGTGTACGCCGGGTCGTCGATGTTCTCGTGCGCCGGCGTCACGCAGGCCGAGATCGCGCGGCGGCTGCGCGAGTCGCGCGCCAACCGCATCGTCATCGCCGCGTGCTCGCCGAAGACGCACGAATCGACGTTCCGGCGCGTGATGCTGAAGGCGGGGCTGAACCCGTACCTGATGGAGATGGCGAACCTGCGGAACCAGGACTCGTGGGTGCACAAGAAGACGAAGGACGACGCCACGCAGAAGGCGATCGACATGATCCGGATGGCGGTGGAGAAGGCGCGGCGCCTGGAACCGCTGACGGTGAGCCATCAGCCGGTGATCCAGACGGGGCTGGTGATCGGCGGCGGCATCGCCGGCATGACGGCTGCGACGAACCTGGCGCAGCAGGGCTACGAGACCCACCTGGTCGAGCGCTCGGGGCGCCTCGGCGGCATACTCAACGACCTGCACGAACTCGCGCCAGCCGGCATCTCCGCCCGCGCGCTGCTCGACGAGAAGCTGCGCGAAACGGCGGAGGCGGGCGTCAAGGTCCACCTGCACTCCGACATCGAGATGATCGGCGGCCACATCGGCAACTTCCACGCGCGGCTGTCGACGGGCGAGGACATCGATGCGGGCGCGGTCATCCTGGCGATGGGCGCGAAGCCCTACGCGCCGACCGAGTTCGGCTACGGCGAGCGGCCGAACGTCATGACGAACGTCGAGCTGGAACAGGGGCATGCGCCGCAGGGCGAGCATGTCACGTTCGTGGGCTGCGTCGGCTCGCGCCAGAACGGCGTCGGCTGTTCGCGCTACTGCTGCGAGTCGATGATCGGGCAGGCGGCGAGGCTGCGCGACGAGGGGAAGAAGGTCCGCGTCCTCTACCGCGACATCCGCACATTCAGCCGCAACGCCGACGAGGTGTACCAGGAAGCGGCCGCGAAGGGCGTCCAGTTCTTCCGCATCGACCCCGAGCACGCGCCCGAGGAGTCGATCGCGTGGAACGGCAACGCCGTCCAGTTCCACGACCTGCTCAGCGGCCGGACCGTGCACATTCCGACCGACACGCTGGTGCTCACCGTCGGACTGGCGCCGCAGGACGAAGAGATCTCCGGGCAGCTCAAGGTCGCGCACAGCGAGGATGGCTTCCTGCTGGAGCGCCACCCGAAGCTCGGCCCGGCCGAGGCGGGCTCGCCGGGCATCTACCTGGCCGGCACCGCGCAGTCGCCGAAGGACGTGCGGGAGACGGTGGCGCAGGCGCTGGCGGCCGCATCGAAGGCAGGCGCGGTGCTGGCGCGCGACACCATCGAGAAGGAGCCGATCACCTCGCGGCTCGATCGCGACAAGTGCATCGTCTGCGGCATCTGCGTGTCGTCGTGCCCGTTCGGCGCCATCGAGCTGCTGGGCAAGGTGAAGGAAGGCGACATGAAGTTCATCGAGGCGGCATGCCAGGGCTGCGGAGCCTGCGCCGCCACATGCAACTACGACGCCATCGAGATGCCGTACTTCACGAAGGAGCAGATCCTGGCGCAGATCGACGCCGCCATGGCCCGCGAGCCGGAGAAGAAGACGCTGGTGTTCGCGTGCAACTGGTGCTCGTACGCAGGCGCTGACCAGGCGGGCGTGGAGAAGATCCAGTACCCGCCGTCGTCGCTGATCATCCGGACGATGTGCTCGGCGCGCGTGGAAGAGGACTTCATCATGCGGGCGTTCGAGAAGGGCGCGGGCGCGGTGCTGGTGACGGGCTGCCGGCTGACGGAGAAGGGCTCGGACTGCCACTACAACTACGCGAACGTGCAGACCGAGAAGCGGTTCAAGCTGTGGCACCGCAAGCTCGACCGGCAGGGGATGGACGGCGACCGGCTGCAACTGGCGTGGATCTCGGCGTCGGAAGGCAAAGAGTTCGCGCGCAAGATCGGCGAGATGGATGAGATCGTGCGGCGGCTGCCGGGCGCCGTCGCCGAGAAGGTATCGCCATGATGTCGGAGTACACGCGCACGGGGCGGAAGAAGCTGTGGTTCGACCTGATGAGCGAGGCAGGGATCGCCGCCGGCGACGACGACATCATCGTCCTGAACGATGACTCCTGGGAGCAGGTGATGGCCGCCACGCACGGAGAGGCGGCGGCGTGCTTCCAGTGCGGCGTCTGCACGGCCACCTGCCCGTGGGGGCTGGTCCGGCCGGAGCCCGTGATCATCCGTCACCTGATGCGGCAGGCGCAACTCGGCGCGCCCGGCTGGACCGAGGCGTTGTGGCTGTGCACGACGTGCGGGCAGTGCAGCGCGCAGTGTCCGCGCGGCGTCGACATATCGAGCGTGATCGTGGCGCTGCGCGGCCTCGCCTGGGGCGAGAAGCAGGCCCCGGCCGGGCTGCCGACGCTGATGTGGAACCTCTACTGGGACGGCAACCCGTACGGGCGGCCGCCGTCGCAGCGGGCGGCGTGGTCCGACGACCTGGGGCTGCACGAGTTCACGGCCGAGGACGAGGTCATGCTCTACCTCGGCTGCACGGCCAACTACGACCAGCGCATCCAGAAGGTCGCGCGCGCGGTCGTGCAGGTGCTGCGCGCCGCTGACGTGCGCTTCGGCGTGCTGGGCGAACGCGAGCCGTGCTGCGGCGACGCGGCGCGGACGGCCGGCCACACCGGCTACGCCGACGAGATCGCGGCGAACGGCTCGAAGCTCTTCCGCGAGATGGGCGTCGGCACCGTCGTGGCGATCTCGCCGCACTGCCTGGACCAATTCGTCCACCACTTCGATATGCCGACTGCCTTCCGCGCGCTGCACTACACGCAGTACATGGGGCAGCTCATCGACGAAGGGCGTCTGCGCATCGAGGGCGAGCTGGCCGCGAAGGTGACGTTCCACGACCCGTGCTACCTGGGCCGCCGTGGCGGCGACTTCGAGTCGCCGCGCGACGTACTAGGCAGCGTGCCGGGGTTGGAGCTGGTCGAGATGCCGCGCAACCGCGACGAGGCGCTCTGCTGCGGCGGCGGCGGCGGTCGCATGTGGCTGGAGACGCCGGCGAGCGAGCGCTTCGCCGAGATGCGCGTCGCCGAGGCGCGCGCCACGGGCGCCGAGATCATCGGCACGGCATGCCCGCACTGCGTGTCGTGCCTTGAAGATAGCGCCGGCAGCAGCATGCGGGTGGCCGACGTGGCGGAGATCGTGGCATGGGCACTGGCGAAGACAGAGCCGGCAGCCGCGGAGGTGGCGCCGTGACGAAGAGCATCTACGGACCGGCGGACGCGAACGGCGTGTGGGTGTACCTGGAGCACGAGCAGGGCCGCATGGAGTCCGTCTCGCTGGAACTGCTCCAGCAAGGACGCGCGCTGGCGGACGCGCTGCAGACGACGCTGACGGGCGTGCTCACCGGCTACGCGCTGGGCGACCTGCCCGCGCAGGCCGTGGCGTGCGGCGCAGACCGCGTGCTCGTCGCTGAACATCCGATGCTGCAGCCCTACACCACCGACCCGCACACGAAGGTCGTCGAGGCGATGGTGCGGGAGGGCAGGCCAGACATCCTGTTGCTAGGCGCGACGCCGGACGGGCGCGACCTGGCGGGACGCCTCGCGGTGCGCCTGCGCACGGGGCTGACGGCCGACTGCACCGGGCTCGCGATCGACGCGGAGCGGCGGCTGCTTCGCGGCGACGTAGTGGGCTTCGGCGGCGGCATCGTCGCGACGATCCTCTGCCCCGAGCACCGGCCGCAGATGGCGACCGTGCGGCCGGGCATCTTCGCGCAGCCGGAGCCGAATCCGGGACGCAGCGGCGAGATCCGCCCCTTCCCCGTGGAGCTGACGCCCGACGACGCGCCGGTGCGCGTGCTGGAGCGATCGGTGAGCGACGGTGTCGACCTGACGCGCGCGCCCGCGATCGTCGCGGTGGGCCGCGGCGCGCACGGCGACCTGGCGCTGATAGAGCAGCTCGCGCGCCTGCTCGACGCGGAGATCGGCGGCACGCGCGTGGCCGCCGACGCCGGCTGGATCGGCCGCGACCGGCAGATCGGACAGACGGGCGTGGTCACGGCGCCGAAGGTGGCGCTGTGCTTCGGCATCAGCGGGGCGATCCACTTCACCGTCGGCATCGAGAAGGCGGAGTGCGTGGTCGCGATCAACACCGACCCGGAGGCGGCGATCTTCGAGCACGCGGACGTCTGCATCGTCGATGACATGTTCGCGGTGCTGCCGCACCTCATCGAGGAGCTGTCGCGGCTGCGCGCGGAGGTGGGGGCGTCATGAGCGGCCTGCACACGATCGTCTGCATGAAGGTGGTGCCGATGCCTGAGGAGGTGCGGGTGAACCAGGAGACGATGCTCCTGGACCGCGCCAACGCGCGCTCGATCTTCAACCCGCCGGACATGAACGCGCTGGAGATGGCGCTGCGGCTCAAGGAGCAGCACGGCGGCACGATCAGCGTGGTGTCGATGGGGCCGCCGTTCTTCGAGAAGTTTCTGCGCCTGGCGCTGTGCATGGGCGCGGACCACGTGTACCTGCTGAGCGACCGCGCGTTCGGCGGCGCGGACACGCTGGGCACGTCGCGGACGCTCGCGGCGGCGGTCGAGAAGATCGGGCGGTTCGACCTGCTGATGTGCGGCGAGGAGTCGTCGGACGGCGCGACGGCGCAGGTGCCGCCGGGGATCGCCGAGTGGCTCGAGGTGCCGCAGGTGACGTACGCGCTGGAGCTGGAGCTGGACTACTTCAACCGCCGGATGCAGGCGACGCGCGAGATCAAGGGCGGGCACGAGCTGCTGCAAGTGCGGCTACCAGCGGTAGTCTCGGTGAAGATGGGCGTGAACGAGCCGCGATTCCTGGACTGGTCGCTGCGGCCGTGGGGCGAGCGGGGCGACCTGGTCACGACGTGGACGGCCGCGGACCTGCCGGTGGATGCCGAGGAGATCGGCGCGGCAGGCTCGGCGACGATCGTCGACGGCGTGCACCAGGCGGCATCGCCGGAGCGGCGGCGCGAGCTGCTGGCCGGGACGCCGCAAGAGGAAGCGCACGCGCTGTTCGAGCGGATTCGCCAGTACCTCGGAGAGCGCTGAGCCGGGCGCGGGCGCGCCGCACGAATTGAACGCCCTTGCGCCCAGCGGCGCACACTCACCCGCCGCGGCGCACTCCGCCGCTTGGCGCCGCGCCGTACGGTTCCGGCTTTTCGTTTCTCCACCCGTTAACCTTTCCCGCCTCCCGGGCGTTCTACCTCGGAATCGAGGCACACCGAATGCGCTATATCGCCGCAATCCTGGCCCTCACGCTCACGCTCGTCTTCGCCGCGCCACTGCGCGCCAGGGCACAGGACGGCGAGACCGGCATCACCGCTGTCGATGCCACGATCCAAGCGCTGCAGGCGCACGACATGCCTGCCCTCGTCGCGGCCGCGGGTTTCATCGATCGGCCGTGCGTCAGGGGCGGCTCGGCCAGTGCCCCGTACTGCCCGCCGGATTCGCCGGCCGGAGAACTCGTCGGCTCCCTGGTGTTCGCGTCGTGCGGCAGGCTCGCGTTCTGGGGTCCCGGCGAGAGCAGCATCGGCTATCTCTTCCCGTCTGTGCTCAAGGGCTCCGCCAGCGGCTCAGTGTTCGCCGTGCTGCGCGGCTCGCTGACGCCGGAGCCCGTGCAGGACTACATCGTCGCTCTTACGCCCGGCAGCCCCGCCTCGCCGACGGAGGACGGCAGCCTCTGGCAGATCCGGCCGAACGGCTCGATCGTCGCCGTCGCCGACCAGTGCGCGCCCGTCGGCATCGTCCAGAGCATCGAACGCTACTTCCCGCAACCCGCGTACGAGGTAAGGCCGGTCTACAACTGCGATCCGCCGCCCGGCAAGCCGGTGCGCGCCGTCGTCACCGTCGAAGGCGTGTACGGCGACGTCAACCCGCACTTCTGGGGGCACGGCACGACGCCCGAAGGAACGCCGTTGACCGAGCGCTTCGTCGTCAGCGTGCGCAACACGACGTGGCACGGCGACGCAACCGACTTCATCTCGGTACACGTCGGCATGCAGGTCGATGTCGAGGGCGTGCGGCTGCCGAACTGCCTGATCGACGGCGTCAGCGCGACGGTATCGTTGGGCGGCCCGCCGACGGCGCCGACCGGCGTCAGAATCAACTTCGCCACGCGCGAAGTCACCTGGGTCGACAACTCCAACTCGGAGCAGGGGTTCCGCGTCGACTACCGGATCGCGCAGGGGGCGGAGGGTGCATTCACCGTCCCCCCGAACACCACGCACTTCGCCGTCCCCGGCGAAGGTCCGCTCGGCGGCTGCGGCTTCACGATGATCGATGTCATCGCCTTCAACAGCGCGGGGGAATCCCAGCCAGCCCGCTACGGTGTGATAGCCGACTGCATGTCGCTGGAAACGCCAGCGGCCCAGAACGACACCGGCTCCATCCGCCTGCCGAACACGGGAACCGGCTCCGCACCCGATTCGACGGCTTGGCCCGCGTTCGCCACACTGGCCCTGATGTTCGGATCAGCCGCGACCCTCGCGCTCGGCTTCAGCGCTCGCCGTCGGCCGTAGCAGTTAGCCGAAGCGACCCGTGATGTAATCCTCGGTGCGCTTGTCCCTGGGCGTCGTGAACATGACCTCCGTCAGGCCGAACTCCACGAGCCGGCCGATGCGCTCCTCGCCGGCGAGCATGAACGCCGTGTAGTGCGACACGCGCGCGGCCTGCTGCATGTTGTGCGTCACGATGACGATCGTGTAGTCGCGGGCGAGATCGGTCATCAGGTCTTCGACCTTCAGCGTGGAACGCGGATCGAGCGCGCTGCACGGTTCGTCCATGAGGATGACGTTGGGCTCCACGGAGAGCGCCCGTGCGATGCACAGGCGCTGCTGCTGGCCGCCGGAGATGCCCATGGCGGGCGCGCGCAGGCGGTCCTTCACCTCGTCCCAGAGGGCGGCGCGCTTGAGGCAGTGCTCGACGATGCCGTCGAGCGTCGACTTGCCGCGGACGCCGTGCTGGCGCGGCGCGTAGGTGACGTTGTCGTAGATGCTCATGGGGAACGGGTTCGGCTTCTGGAAGACCATGCCCACCTGCCGGCGAAGGCGCACCACGTCGATGCCCGGGCCGAGGATGTCCACGCCGTCCATCTCCACGCGCCCTTCGCAGCGCGCGCCGGGGATGAGGTCGTTCATCCGGTTGAAGACGCGCAGCAGCGTGCTCTTGCCGCAACCGGACGGCCCGATGATGGAGGTGATCGCCCGGTCGTGCACGTCGAGTGTGACGTCGCTGATCGCGAGCGTCGAGCCGTAGCGCACGCTCAGGTGCTCCGCGCGCAGGCGCACGACGGAGCCGGCGGTGGCATCGCGCTGGATGTTCGCGCCGAGCGCGATCGGGCGGGCGGCGACAGGTCTCGCGTCGGTCATCCGAACCGCCCCGTTACGTAGGACTCCGTGCGCTGGTCGCCCGGGCCCGTGAAGATCGTATCGGTGTCGGCGTACTCGACCAGCTGGCCGCCCTGGCCGTCCTCGGCGAGCAGGAACGCCGTGAAGTCGGACACGCGGGCGGCCTGGTGCATGTTGTGGGTGACGATGATCACGGTGTACTCGCGCGCCAGCTCCCGCATGAGGTCTTCGATGCGGATCGTCGCCACGGGGTCGAGCGCGCTGCACGGCTCGTCCATCAGGATCACCTCCGGCCGGACAGCGATGCAGCGGGCGATGCAGAGGCGCTGCTGCTGCCCGCCCGATAGGGCGATGGCAGGCGTGCGGAGCTTGTCGCTGACCTCGTTCCAGAGGCCGGCCTTCTTCAGCGCCCACTCGCTGATGTCCGACAGCTCGCTGCTGTGGGCGCCGGCGAGCCTCGGCCCGACGCCGACGTTGTCCCAGATCGACATCGTGGGGAAGGGATTCGGGCGCTGGAACACCATGCCGACGCGTTCGCGGACGACCGCGGCGTCGACGTCGGCGGCGTAGATGTCCCGCCCGTCGAGCAGCACCTGGCCGTCCACGCGCGCGTGCTTGACGACCTCGTGCATCCGGTTCAGGCAGCGGAGCAGGGTCGATTTGCCGCAGCCGGACGGCCCGATGATCGCCGTGATGCGGTTCGCCGCGAAATCGAGGCTGACGTCGCGCACGCCCGCGACCGGGCCGTACCACGCCGTCAGGCCGAGCACGCGCACGGCGGCGCCCGTGGCGTCCGGCAGACGCTGCGTGTCCGCCAGTTGCCGCGCCTCCGCCGTCATCGTTGCCTCCGCTGCAGCGCCAAGCGCGCGCCGACGCTCATCGCCAGCACCAGCATGACGAGCACGAACGAGCCCGCGAAGGCCTGCTCGTGCTGCTCCTGGAACGGGCCGGTGGCGTAGATGAAGATGCGCAGGGGCAGCGCGTCGATGGGGCGGAAGATGTCGGTGCTGTAGAAGTTGTTGCCGAGCGCGGTGAAGAGCAGCGGCGCCGCCTCGCCCGCGATGCGCGCGGTCGCCAGCACGACGCCGGTCATGATGCCGCCCGACGCCGCCGGAAGGACGATCGTGACGATCGCCCGCCACTTCGGCACGCCGAGCGCGTAGGCCGACTCGCGCGTGAGCTGCGGCACGAGCAGCAGCATCTCCTCGGTGACGCGCGCGACGACCGGCAGCAGGATCAGCGCCAGCGCGATGCCGCCGGCGAACGCGGTGAACTTCTGATCGGAGCCGGTGAGCCAGTGCAGCCGTCCCATGTTCAGCACGACGGCCGAGTAGACGAAGATGCCGATCACGATGGACGGCACGCCTGCAAGTACATCGACCAGGAAGCGGATGGCGAAGCCGAGCTTGCCGCGACCGTACTCCGCCAGGTAGACGCCCGTCGCGATGGCGGGTGGCAGCCCGATGAGCAGGGTCAACCCGATCAGCATGAGCGAGCCGACGATGGAGTTCTTCAGGCCGCCGCCGTGCGCGCCGGGTGGCGCGAGGTTCTTGGTGATCAGCGCCACGTTCAGCGCCGGGATGCCCTTCAGGAGGATGAAGACCAGGATGGCAAACAGCGGGATCATGGCGCCGAGGCCCGCGGCGATCATCGCGCCCGAGGCGATGGCATCGACGACGCTGCGGCGGCGCCTGCGCCCCCGCACCGGTGCGGCGATCATTCGATCACCGTCGTGATCTGGCCGCGCGTGACGCGCCAGACCAGCGCCCGGGCGATCGCGTTCACCAGCAGGGTGATGAGCAGCAGCACGAGCCCGACGTAGATCAGCGACGCCTCGTGCATCGGGTTCTCGACCTCGCGGAACTGGTTGGCGATGACGGCGGCCATGGTGTACGCGGGCGAGAAGATCGAATCCGGGACGTTGGTGCTGTTGCCGATGACGAGCGCGACCGCGAGCGTCTCGCCGATCGCTCGCGCCAGGCCCAGGATCGCCGCGCCCAGTACGCCGGAGCGCGCGTACGGCAGGACGGCGATGCGGATCATCTCCCAGCGCGTGGCGCCGAGCGCGAGTATCCCTTCGCGTTGCGACCGCGGCACCGCCGCGATGACGTCGCGCGAGATGGCGACGATCGTCGGGAGGATCATGATCGTGAGAATGACGACGGCGGCCAGGATGCCGACGCTGAGGACCGGCCCCTTCACGAACGGCACCCACGAGAAGTAGTCGAGGATGTACGGGCCAGCGGTGTGCTGGATCCACGGGCCGAGGACGAAGACGCCCCAGAGGCCGTACACGACGCTCGGGATCGCCGCCAGCAGCTCGACCACGTACGAGACGGGCACGCGCACCCACGGCGGGGCGAACTCGACGAGGAAGAGCGCCGCGCCGACGCCGATCACCGTGCCGAGCACGAGTGCGAGCAGCGACGTGACGATGGTGCCGGCGATGAAGGGCAGCGCGCCGAAGCGTTCCTTCGGCGGATTCCAGTCGGTGGACCAAAGGAAACTGATCCCGAACTTGCTGATCGCCGGCCACGCCGTGCGCGTCAGCTCGAAGAGCATCAGCATCAGGATCGCGGCGACAGTAAACGCCGCGAGCGTCACCAGCGCGCGGAACACCAACTCGCGCGTATCGAACCGGTTGAAGATGCCGGTCGGGCGTTTGAAGTTGGGCGCGGACGGGATGTCAGCGGGTTGCATGCAGTGCCAAGATAGCAGAGGCGGGCCGGTGAAATGAGTTCACCGGCCCGCCCGTGTGCTGTCGCTACGAGCCCTTGAGGACGGGCTGGCCGCCGGACGTGATGTCCGTGGTCAGCGTCTTCTCGATCGCCTTGACCACGGCTGCCGGAAGCGGCGCGTAGTCGAGCGTCGCGTTCGTCCTTTGGCCGTCATGGATCGCCCACCAGAGCAGGTCCACAAGCGCCTTCGCCTTGGCTGCGTCCGTCTGGTTCCGGTACAGCAGGATGTAGGTGAAGCTGGCGATTGGGTACGCCCCCTTCGCCGGCGCGTCCACGATGCTGACGCGGTAGTCGTCCGGCAGCGCGACGCCGCTCGCGGCCAGCGAGGTCGTGTCGGTGGACGGCGTGACGTACTCGCCGGACTGGTTCTTCACCTGCGCCATCGGCAGTTTGTTGGAGTCCGCGTAGATCAGCTCCACGTAGCCGATGGAGTTCTTGTTCTGCTTCACCTGCTGCGTGACGCCGTCGTTGCCCTGGCCGCCCAGGCCCACGGGCCACTGCGGGTTCTTGCTGGTGCCCGGTCCGGCGTTCCAGTCGGTGCTCACCTTGCTCAGGTAGTCCGTGAACACGTAGCTGGTGCCGCTGCCGTCGGAGCGGTGGACGACGACGATGTCGGACGAGGGCAGCGTGACGCCGGCGTTCTGGCCGGCGATCGCCGCGTCGTTCCACTTCTTGATCGTGCCCAGGTAGATCTTCGCGATCGTGTCGCCGTCGAGCTTGAGCGGCGCGGAGACGCCTTCCACGTTGTAGGTGATGACGACGGCGCCGAGCGTCGTCGGGATGTGCTGGATGCCGGGGGCCTTGGCCATCTCGGAGTCCGACATGGGCGCGTCGCTCGCGCCGAAGTCGACGGTCTTCTCCGTGATCTGCTTGACCCCGCCGCCGGAGCCGATCGACTGGTAGTTCACCTCGACGCCCGGAGCGACGCCGGACTTATAGTCCGCGAACCAGCGAGTATAGAGCGGGTTCGGGAAGGTCGCGCCCGCGCCCGTCAGTTGTGCCTTGTCGTCCTTGCCGACGTTCGACGCGATCGCGCCCGTGCTCGCGGCAGTCGCGCCGCCAGCGGGCGTCGTCGCCTTCGCCGCAGATGTGGGCGCGGTCGTGGCGGGTGTCTTGTCGGAGCTGCTCGAGCCGCCGCCGCAGGCGACGAGCGCGGTAAGGCTGACTGCTGCCAGTCCTGCCAGCGCCGCGAGCTTACCGGCCCTCCATGTGCGTTGCTTCACGTTGATGCGTTCTCCTTCCGGCCCTGCGGCCAGCCCTTTGCGCGTTCTGATATCTTCCTCGCTCGCAGGCTAGCCGCGCCACGTTAACGGGCTGTTAACGGCAATTAATGCGGGGTAAACGTGGGGAAGACGAGCTTCGGAGTGTCAGCGTGCGGGCGCGGCGACGACGTGTCGCTCCAATTCGCGGCAGGCGCTACCTTCATCGTGGGCAGTCGCCATGGTGGCGCTGTACGATGGGGCGGCTGATACGCGGGTGCCACGCGACGGAGTACGACGATGGACCTTGCACCGAAGGAAGCGGGATTCTCCCCCGAACGCCTGGAACGCATCACCGACCACCTGGCCCGGAACTACATCGAGCCGGGGAAGATCGCCGGATGCCAGACGCTGGTCGCGCGCCGGGGTCAGGTCGCCTACATGGGGTCGCTGGGCCACATGGATCGCGAGCGACGGCGCCCGATGACCGACGACACGATCTTCCGCATCTTCTCGATGACCAAGCCCATCACGTCGGTCGCCCTGATGACGCTGTACGAGCGGGGCTACTTCCAGCTGAACGATCCCGTGCACCGCGTCATCCCGGAGTGGCGCGACCTGCAGGTGTACGTGTCGGGCGAGGGCGAGCAGATGCAGACGCGGGCGCCGGCGCGCCCGATGACGTTCCGGCACATCCTCAGCCACCAGAGCGGACTGTCATACGGCGGCGGCCTGGCCCAACTGATCGGCGACGAGTCGCGGCTGCACCCGGCGGACGCCGCCTACGTCGCCGCCGGCGTGCAGCGCGGCCGCGGCGAGACGCTGCGGTCGTTCGTCGAGAAGCTGGGGCACGTCCCGTTGCGTTTCGACCCGGGCGACCGCTGGATGTACTCTTACTCGACGGACATCTGCGGGTACCTGGTCGAAGCGATCTCCGGCAAGCCGTTCGACGAGTACCTGCGGGAGACGATCTTCGATCCGCTCGGCATGAACGACACGGCGTTCTTCGTCGCGCCAGAGAAGAAGAGCCGCCTCGCCGCGAACTACCGGCGGGCCGCCGACAAGTCGCTGCGGCTCATCGACGACCCCGAGACGAGCCCGTACCTGGAGCGTCCTTCCTTCTTCTCCGGCGGCGGCGGGCTGACCAGCACCACCGCCGACTACCTGCGCTTCAGTGAGATGCTGCGGCGCGGTGGGGAGCTGGATGGAGCGCGCATCCTCGGACCGCGCACGCTGCGGCTCATGACGCGGAACCACCTGACCGGCGGCGGCGACCTCTCGCAGGTGGCGATCGGCGCCTTCTCCGAGACGGCGTACGAAGGCGTCGGCTTCGGACTCGGCTTCGCCATGACGCTGGACGAGGTGAGCGCCGGCGCGATCGCCGCGGGCGACTACTACTGGGGCGGCGCCGCCTCGACGATCTTCTGGGTCGATCCCAAGGAGGAGCTCGTGGCGATCTTCATGACGCAGCTCATCCCGTCGGCGACGTTCAACTTCCGCGGCCAGCTGAAGAGCATCATCTATTCGGCGATCGTGGATTGACGCGCTCGGGCGATCGGATCCGCGCTGTTCCACGGCCATCGATCTTTGCTACGTCCACGCGGACGGCGCGGTCGACGGGCGTCGGCTGCCACTGGATGGGCCAGTAGCGGAGATGGCCGTACCCTCCCGCCAGGTGCAGCCACTTCACCATCCCCGGCTCGACGTCCATCGGCCCGCGCCACTCGCGGAACTGGTACGGCTCCCAGCCGTTGTAGCAGATCACCTGCCCGGGCATGACCGTCGGCGAGAGCTTGACCGGCACCAGGAAGTCGCCGACGTCGTTGAAGACGCGCACCTCCTCGCCGTCCTTGATGCCCCGCTCGCCGGCCTCGCGCGTGTTCATTACCAGGTGCGGACGCCCCCGGTGCGTCTGGAGCAGCATCCGGTTGGTGATGTTCATGGAATGGATGCTCCAGCGGTTGTGGCCTGAGGTGAGCACGAAGGGGTGGTCGCCGCCCATCTTCGGGTTCTCCTTGTGGACGGGGAACTCTTCTCCCGCGTCCAGGAACCACGGGTGGTCGATGTAGAACTGGGCGCGCCGGGTGAGGGTCGGGTACGGCACGCGCTTCTCCGTGTGCCACTGGAGTGACGTGTAGGGTTTGCCGGGCTCCGCGGTGGTCGCCTGGTTCAGCGTGTACACGCTCTCACCCATGCGGGTGAACTCCGCGTGGCCCTTCTTGCGCATCGTCTTCAGGCTCTCGCCCTTCTTCATCATGCCGGCTTCCGCGGTGTCCTTCACCCACTCGTCCACGAGCTCGTTGACGTCCTCAATGCCCAGCGTCATCGCGTAGTAGAGGTTGTCGAGGCGGTGGGTGCGGCCCGCGCTGTCGGCGTACTCGACGAGGCCGCGGGCCTTCGCGCGGCCCTCGATCTTCTGCGCGAGCAGGCGGAAGATGTCCCATTCGCTGAGCGATTCGCCCTGGGGCGTAGCGGCGTTATCGGAGTACTTGAGCTGGAGCAGGGCCGCGCTCGCCATGTGGAAGTTCGGCTTCTCGTAGTGCTGTGACGCGGGCAGCACGTAGTCGGAGAACCGTCCGGTGGTGCTCATCCTCCAGTCGACGCTGACGATGAGCTTGAGCTTCGGCCAGAGGTGCTCAAGGAGGTGGCTGCGGCCGCCGCGCTGCCGCCGGAGCATGTTGCCGCCGACCTCGAACAGCACGCGCGGCGGCGTGTCGGGATCGGGCTTGACCACGCCGTCCCACCAGCCGCTGCTCACTGCCTCCTGCAGGTACTCGTCGAAGCTCCGGCGCATCGTGGGATCGCTCCACGCCGGGTTGTTCCACCGCTCGCGATAGCCGCAGTGGTGGTACCAAAAGAACGCCGGGGGAACCATCCCCGTCATACCCAGGCGGGCGGCATTCACCATGCCATCGATGGCGGCGATCTCCGGCGAATCGCTCGTGCCCTGCGCGGCCGCCATCTCCAGCAGTTTCGCCCGCATGGCGAGGACGCGACGGGTTTCCGCTAGCCCCGGTTCTTGCTTCTGCGAGAAGATGCCCTGTCCTTCGAGGCCGCTGCCCGGCGACCAGCTACTGATACCGGAGCCGAGGCGGCCCCAGTTCGACGTGAGTGCCAGCAACAGCAGCATCGCCCGCTGCATCAGGTCGCCGTGATAGTACTTGCAGAGGTTCATGCCCATGAAGATCGACGTCCGCTTGCTGGCGACCTTTCGCGCCAGGGATCGGATCACCCCGGCGTTGACGCCGCAGAGCTCCGAGGCTTTCTCGAGCGTGTAGTCGCGGTTCAACCGCTCTCGCAGCAGCGCGAACGCGGGCGTCACCTCGACGCGCGCTCCGTCCTTCAGCCGTACCGCTCGCCGCCGCGCGTCGAGCGCCGGCTTCACGCTGCCCCAGCGGAGCGTGGACTTCCGCGCTTTCGCGATGCGCCGCGCCGCCGTATCCCAGGCGTAGAACTGCTCGTCCGAGCCGCCGTCCTCGACGTCCGACTCGCGCAGGAATCGCTTCGTGTCGAGACGGACGAGCAGCGGCAGGTCGGTCTGCTCTGTGACGAAGCGCTCGTCGAACAGCCGCTCCTCTATGACCGTCCGGCACATGCCGAGCGCGAGTGCGGCGTCCGTCCCCGGACGCACCGAGTAGAAGTAGTCCGCGTGGATGCTGGAAGGGCCGGCGTCCGGCGCGATGTGGATCACCTCGCAGCCCTGGTACCGTGCCTCGGCGACCGCGTGATAGTTCGGGATCTGCGTGTAGACCGGGTTGCAGTGCCAGATCAGGCGGAGCTTCGTGCGCGCCTCCGATCCGGCGCCGCCGGTCGGGTTGAACTTGCCCCAGGTGATGTAGTGGCCCGGCTGGAAGTCGTTGATGACGGCGTTCACGTCGGTGGCGACGCCACCCAGCAGGTTGACGAGCAGCCGCTGCGTGGGCCACACGGCCATCGTCCCGCCCTCCGCGGGCGTCATCTCGTGGACGATCGTCTCCGGCCCCGCCTCCTGGATGGCGTCCAGGATGTGCTCGGCGATGTCTTCGAGCGCATCGTCCCAGGACACCTGCTCCCAATTCCCGTCTCCGCGCTCGCCCACGCGCCGGAGCGGGTGGAGCACGCGCTCCTGTCCGTAGAGCGTGCGGCTCCAGGCCGCGCCCTTCTGGCAGCCCATGGGGTTCTTGTCAGGTATCCCCTTGAACATCGCCGGCTCGCTGCCGGCCACTTCCTCGAAGGCGACCTTCCCGTCCTTCAGGTACATGTGGTACATGCAGCTTCCCGGGTAGCAGTCCACGCAGTGGGTGCCCCAGGCGACGCTGTCCCACGTCCACTTGTCGCGGTAACCGCCGCTCTCCATCGGCGCGTGCGCGGGGGCGGGTGGCCTCGTGCGGCGAACCGTCTGGCGTACCATCTCTTATCTCCTCTCGACGGGCGTGAGCGGGATCGTCGCCGGGTCACGCGTAAAGGGGCCGAAGAGCTCCTTCCAGTGGTAGACGGTGAGGATGTCCATCAGCTTCGACTTCTTGCCGGCCCTGGTCCGGGCCATCTCAGTCTTCAGCGTGTCGAGCGCCGTTCCCACCCTGGGACCGAAGAGGCCCTCGAGATACTCGAGCGGAATGCGGGGATGCTTCTCGTCGGGCGATCCGTCTTCGTTCAGACGGGCGGGCGCGAGCGGCGGCACGTAGAAGATGTTGGGAGCCGTGCCGTACTCGGGGTGCAGGGGCAGGGCCACCTGCCATTCGTGCACCAGCTTGTGGATCGGCCCCTCTTCGTCGTCGAGGTAGCCGACGAAGACCAGGCGGCCGGGGCATTGGCGAGCGCACGCGGGCGCGACTCCCTGCTCCAGCCTGGGAAAGCACATGATGCACTGCTGGCTTATCCGCCGCTGCTCGTTGAAGAAGATCTTCTTGTACGGGCAGGCTGCCGCACAGGCCTGGTCGCCCCGGCACAGGCTCTCGTCGCGCAGCACGAGCCCGTCTTCCGCGCGCTTGAACATGGCGCCATTCGGACAGGCCTCGACGCAGGCGGGATGGGTGCAGTGGTTACAGAGACGGGGCAGGTAGAAGAGGTAGCTGTTGGGCCAGTCGCCGGCGCCCTGGTCTTCGTCCCAGTTCGGGCCCCAGGCCGGCTCCTCGCCCATGGGCGCAAGGTGCGCCGACGTGCCCTTGCCTTCGTAGTACACCTCGTCGTAGTTGAAGTCCCAGCCGCCGCCGAAGTCCGCGCGAGCCGGTACGCGGCCTCGCTGGAGCGCGCCGTCGCGGTAGCCGCCGCCCATCTGTTCCCAGTCTTTGGGGTAGCCGCGCCCGGGCATGGTGTTGACGCTGCACCACCACATATAGTCCGTTCCGTCCTTGCGGTCGTCGTCCCTCGTCCAGAGCATCTTGCAGGCGACCGCGCAGGTCTGGCAGCCGATGCACTTGTTGAGATCGAAGACCATCGCGATCTGTCGAGCCTGCTTCGCAACGCCGTTTCCTCGTGGCATAGCTCTCCTCCCGGCCGCGTCGAGGCGGCACGTGTCAGACGCGCCTTCCCCACGCGGTCATTCCCGCTGCCGGCGCCGGACGGCAGGCATGGCGACGGCTCCGGAATGGATCGCCGTCGATGGCTCCATCAGTCCTGCACGAGCATCCGGAAGCCCGCCAGCGCCAGCACGTCGTTCGCGCCGTCCTCGATCAGCGACGCGCGCGCGTCGCGGTACAGCATCTCAACGAGCACGCCCTTCGCCAACCCGAGCCCGCCGAACGTCTGGATCGCGTCCGATGCGACGTCCAGCGCCGTCTGCGTGCAGTACGTCTTCGCGGCGATCGAGTAGTGCGTCGTCGGCTGCCCCGTCGCAAGGCGCCGGTTCGCCAGGCGCGAAAGCGCGCGCGCCGATTCCACCTTGGTGAACATGTCGAACAGGCGTCGCTGCACGAGTTGGTGATGCGTGATCGGCACGCCGCCCTGCACGCGCTGCTGCGCATAGCGCAGCGCTTCCTCGAACGCGGCGCGCGCGACGCCGCAGAACGTCGTGCTCATGCCGGCGTTCGCGCTGGCGAGGACGTTGTCGGTGGCGCCGCCGAAGACGCCCGGCTCGACCAGCATGTAGTGCCGCGGGATGCGCACCTGGTCGAAGAAGATCTCGCCCTGGTTCAGCGCTCGTTGTCCGAGCTTGTTCAGCGGCTTGCCGCGGCTCACGCCCGGCAGGTTCAGCGGGATCACCGCGATGCCCGTGCCTGCCATGCCCTTCGACGGCTCGACGCACAGGAACGCCAGCGTGTGCGTCGCCATCGTCCCGTTCGAGACCCAGGCCGACTTCTGGCCGTTGATCTCCCACTCGTCGCCGACGCGCCGCGCCGTGCACTCGAAGTGGATATCCGGCCGCGCCGCCTCGCCCGAGTACAGGATGGCGTCGGAGCCGTGCTGCGGCTCGGTCGCGCACCAGCAGCCGACGTACTTGCCTTCGGTGTCGTCCAGGTAGGGCTGCACCACATCGCGCATCAGGTCCGGGTTCCCGGTCATCGCGGCGAAGCGGAACGGCATCGATGTGACGCCGAGGCTGATCGACAGGCCCGCGTTGCCCCAGCCCATCTCCTCGCTGACGACCCACGCGTCCATCGGCGCGAAGCCGGGGCCGCCCAGCTCGGGAGGGAACGCGCGGAGGTGGTAGCCCAGCTTGTACGCCTGGGCGAACACGCGCCGAAGCGGCGAGCCCGCCGCGATCACGTCCTCGGGCGCCATGCCGTCGAGCTCCATCGCCGCCGGCCGCATGACTTCCGCGGCGAAGCGGTGCGTCTCCTCGCGGAGGCGGATCTGGTCCGGCGTGAGGTCGAAGTTGAGGTCGATCGCTGGCATGATGCCCCCCTTTGAGCGCGGACGCACGCACGCCTGTGCGACGCGTAGACATGCACGTTCCGTACGGCCGGGGAGCCGACAGGCTGTCGCGGGGTAGAGTCTGCTCCGACAGGCAGGGCAGTGACAGTGGCGAACGGCACCCGGGCAGGGCCGAAAGTCCCGGGCCGCGGCGGCGTTCCGCGCCGGCGGGCACGGCGTTCGTAGCCGGCGGCCACGGCGAACCGGCCTTGTGCGCGCGACGCGCCGCTCATCACAATTCGAGCGGCCGATGGAGGGCCGGCCGTTCATCGACGCGGGCGGGCTTCGCATGTACTACGAGCGCGCCGGCACGGGCCCGCGGCTTCTGTGGATGGCGGCGCGCATCGCCGGCGCGCGGCTGGAGTTGTTCGAGGGCGGCCATCTCTTTCTTGCGCAGGATCGGCGCGCGTACGACTCCATCGTGGCGTTTCTGCTGGAGGCCGCGGCGTAAGCGCGCGCGACTGTCGGGAGCGGGATCTTCAGGCGCCTACCGGAACCCGCAGCGGCTGGCCTTCCGGGTCGCCGGCATACTGCGCAAGCGTGAACACGTACTCTCCCGGCTCGACCAGCCAACCGCTGCCGTCCCGAACGGCCAGGCGCTCAAGCGGGATCCGCATCTCGATCTCGCGGCGTTCTCCGGGACCCAGGTCCGCGCGGCTGAACGCCACCAGGTGCCGTAGCGGACGCTCGAAGCGCGATTCCGGCAGGCCGGCATACGCCTGCACGACGGTGGCGCCGGCGCGAGGGCCGGTGTTCGCAACTTCGGCGCGGAGTGCGATCGAGTCGCCGTCCCGCCGCGCGGCGAGCGCCTTCACGGAGAACGTCGTGTACGACAGCCCGAAGCCGAACGGGTACGCCGGCGCGTTGCCATCGCGGTCGAGCTTCCACTGGCCGTGCCAGAGGTCGTACGTGGCCGCGGTGGCGTCCCGGTCGAACTTCGCGAGGTGGGCCTCATCGACGGGGATCGCGAAGGGAAGGCGCCCGGACGGGTTGACGTCGCCCAGCAAGACGCGTGCCAGCGCGTGGCCACCCTCCATCCCCGGGTACCAGAGATAGACGATGCCCGGCACCCGCTCGCGCCAGCCCTCCATGGTGATCGCGCTGCCGCCCATCAGCACAACGATGGTGCGCGCGTTCGCGGCGGCGACTGTTTCGATCAGCTCGATGTCGCGGCCCGAGAGTTCGAGGCTCGTGCGGTCTCCGCCCATCGACGCGGTCGACGGACCGCCGCCGACGACCGCCTGCTTCGCCGGCGATGCCCCTTCCACCCGGGGCGGCCGCGGCGGAAACAGCGCCAGGATGGCGGGGTCGCCGCCGATCGAGATGTACTCGCCCTCGTCGCTGGCGGTCAGTCCCACCACGACGATCGCGGCGTCGGCGCCAGCCACGATGCGCCACAGTGAGTCCCGGTCCGAGCCGTCCTCGAAATCGATCGTCACCCCGGGCAGCGCCGCGCGCAGGCCGTCAAGCGGCGTCACGACATGCGGCGGATGGACGTCGCTGGACCCGTGGTCGCCGGTGTTCGGGCGCCCTGCCAGGCGGCCGACGACCGCGAGCCGGCTCAGCCGCGCGGCGGCGAGCGGCAGCGCCGGCTCCCCGCCAACGGCTTCGTTTCGGAGGAGGACGATCGCCTTTTCGGCCGCTTCCAGCGCCAATCCTTGATGCTCCTCGGACGCAACGACGCTGATCGGGGGCGCCGGTGCCGTAAGCCGGGCGTAGTAGCGGAGCAGCGTGGTCAGGATCCGCAGCGCCGCCTCATCGATCTCGTCCCATGTGAGACGGCCATCGGCGAGCGCCTCGGGGAGCGCGTACGCCCGCTGCTGGCGAAACGGCATCTCGATGTCGAGGCCGGCCTTCACGGAGGCGACCGGGTCGCGCAGCCCGGCGATCCAGTCGGAGATGACGATGCCGCTGAACCCCCATTCGTCGCGCAGGATGCCGGTCAGCAGCGCTCGATTTTCGCCGCACCAGGCCCCGTTCACGGAGTTGTAGGCGCTCATCACGACTTCGGCCCCGGCCTCGACCACGCGGCGGAAGTGCGGGAGGTACACCTCGTGCAGCGTCCGTTCGTCGGCCGAGACGTCGACCTTGAAGCGCGCGTTCTCCATCGAGTTGAGGGCGAAGTGCTTCACACAGGCCATCACGTGCTCGCTCGCGCCGCGCGTCAGCGCCGCGCCCATCTCGCCGACGTGAGCCGGGTCCTCGCTGTACGTTTCCTGTGCGCGTCCCCACTTCGGATGGCGCAGCAGATTGACGCAGACGCCGCCGAACAGGTTGCCGCCCTGCGCGCGCAGTTCCTCGCCGATCGCCCTGCCGACGCGTTCTTCGAGCTCGGTGTCCCAGGTGGCGCCGCGCGCCATCGCGACGGGGAAGCAGGTCGCGGAGCCCAGCTTGACCCCACGCGGCCCGTCGCTGAACTGGATGCCCGGAACCCCGAGGCGAGGTATGGCGGCCCCGGGCCACGGCGCCCGGCTGGCGGAGAGCATGCCGGCCAGGCCCGACCAGAACTCCAGGTCGCCGTCGAGGCAGCCGAGCCGCTCGTCCCGCGTGAGCAACGCGAGAAGTGAGCCAGCCACAACGTCGATGGGCCCACCGGCGCGAATCCGGGCAACATGATCGTCGAAGACCGTCATCCGCCGAAGTATCGCACCGCCCCCGGAGCCGGGCAATCGGGCGTGCGGCGAGTCCGGGGCCGCGTATGCCGAAGGGTCGTAGGGCAAGCATGACCATCGGCCCGTGTTTCACACACTACGCAGCGGTAGCCTTTCCGCGAGAGTAGAGAGGATACGACGAGCTTGGCGTGGGATCCGGCCTTCGACGTGGCGTTCAGCCCGGGATCAGTCGCAGTCCTCGGGGCGTCAACCAAACGGCGCGGCGGTGGCAACGGCTTCATCCGCGGCATGCAGGAGATGGGGTACGAAGGCCGCATCTACCCGATCAACCCGCACGCCGACAAGATCATGGGCTACCGGTGCTACCCGTCGCTCGCGGCGGTGCCCGAGATCCCGGATCTCGTCATCATGGCCGTGGGTGTCGCACGGGCCGAGCAGGCGCTCGAGGAGTGCGCCGCGAAGGGCGCGCGCAACATCCACATGTTCACCGCGGGTTTCGAGGAGACGGGTGACGAGAGCGGCGCCGCGCTCGCCAAGCGGCTGCGCGAGGTCGCTCGCCGCGGTCGCCTGAACATCGTCGGCCCGAACTGCATGGGCATCTATTCCGCGCGCGGACGGATCTCGCCGTGGGGCAAACTACCCACGGAAGTGGGGCCGATCTCGATGATCGCGCAGAGCGGCGCCCTGGGCGGCGAATTCTCGCGGCTGGCTGCGGACCTGCGCCTGTTCATGAACAAGGTCATTTCCTACGGCAACGGCTACGTCCTCGACTGCACCGACTACCTGGAGCACTTCGCGGCCGATCCTGACACGGGATACATCGGCATGTACCTGGAAGGTGTTCGTGACGGCGCGAAGCTCCTTGAGATGGTGAAGCGGATCGCGCCCGTGAAGCCCATCGTGATCCTCAAGGGTGGGCTCACCGACGCCGGTTCGCGCGCGGTCGCGTCGCACACGGGGTCGCTGGCCGGCCAGAGCGCGGTTTGGAGCGGCTTCTTCGCCCAGTCGGGGGCCATACGCGTGGACTCGATCGAAGAGATGACCGACGTTCTCCAGATCCTGTCGCGGCTGCCGGAGTTCACCGGACGCGGCATGGCGCTGATGGGCGGCGCGGGCGGGAACAGCGTTGCGGCGACAGACCTTTGCGCCCGGATCGGACTGGCAGTTCCCGAGATCTCGGAAGACATCCAGCGCAAGCTGCGGACGTTCATCGGCGTGGCGGGCACGAGCGTACGCAACCCGATGGACGTGGGCATGCAGCTCAAGGGTCCGGACGACTACGTGCGCGTGCTGGAGCTGGTTGCCAGCGACCCGGCCATCGACGTTGTGATCATCGAGATGCACCCGATGATGGCCCGCAACGGAGGCCGCAAGCGGGTGCAGCGTATGATGGAGAACCTGGTGGAGTTCGCCTCCCCGCACGGGGCGAGCAAGCCGGTCGTCGTGGCGATGCGGAGCAGCGGCGATAACCTCCAGTCGGAGCGCGCGCGTCTGCGGATCACAGAGTCGTTCCTGGAGGCTGGGGTGCCCGTATTCCGGAGCATGGAGCGTGCTTGCCGCGCCATTTACAAGGCGACATCCTACTACCGCCTGCGGAGCGAGCTGGCGGCCAGGACGCACGTGGGCACTCCAACGTAGAGATCGGGCGGAGGGGATCGATGAAGGTGGCCGTGCACCGCGGGCTATACGACCCCGACGACGGCGTGCCGGTGCTCCTCGGCACCCGGTGCGATGCCTGCGGGTCGACGTTCTTCCCGCCGCTCGGCGTCGGCTGCGAGGTCTGCGGCGCCGGTCCGGACCAGCTCGGCTCGACGGCGATCGCGGCGACGGGCGTCCTGCACTCCGTGGCCACCGTGCACCTCTACCACGGTGACGACATCGCCGCGCCGTTCGCGATCGGCGAGGTCCAGCTGGACGCCGGCCCGCTCATCAGATGCACCCTCGCCGAGCCCCTCGACCTCGACGCGATCGGCCGCCGCGTCGAAGGGCACTGGGTCGTCGCGCGTGTCGACGCCGACGGCAACGAGGTGATCGAGCCGCGGTTTGCGCTCATCGGTGATGCGGCCGCGGGCGCGGGCGCATCGTGACGCGCACGCTGCGCGATCTGCGCCCCGTGAGGGTGGTCGGCGTCGGCCTGCACCCGTACCAGAAGCCGGGCGATACCCCCTACACCGCGCTCGGCGTCCATGCCGTGCGCGCCGCGCTCGCCGATGCCGGCCTCGCCTGGGTCGACATCGAGTCCGCCTACACCGGCACCGCCACGACCGCCATGGGCATGTCGCGGCTCATGTACCGGCACCTGGGCGCCACCGGCATCCCGATGGCCCAGGTGGAGAACGCCTCCGCGTCCGGCTCCACCGCCTTTCGTCAGGCGTGCATCGATGTGGCCGCGGGTCTCGTTGACATCGCCATCGCCGTAGGCGTCGACAAGCCGCTGAAGATCGCGATGCCCCAGGGGCCTGCGGGCGTGCGCGATCTCAGCGGCAGCCGCGTGGCGCCGTTCACGCACTTCGCGCTGCTCGCCAACCGCTACATCTACGAATACGGCGCCACGCCGGAACAGCTCGCGCTGGTGGCGGTGAAGAACAGCCGCAACGGCGCGCTCAACCCGCACGCCCAACGCCAGCGGGCACGCACGCTCGAAGAAGTCCTCGCCCCGCCGCTGATCAGCGGCCCGCTCACGCGGCTCCAGTGCTGCCCCGTGGGCGAAGGGGCCGCCGCGGCGATCGTGGCTTCCGACGACGCGATCAGACGTCTCAGGCTGGATGCGGCGCGCGCGGTGCGCGTCCTATCGTCGGCGTCGCGATCGCAGACCGTGTACCGGGGCGAGAACTTCGACGCGGCGCTGACTCGCGAGACCACGAAGATGGCGCTCGATGACGCGGGCATCACGCCCGGCGATCTCGATGTCGTGGAGCTCCACGACGCCTTCACGATCGAAGAGCTGCTCTACATCGAAGCGATGGGGCTCGCGCCCGCAGGCCAGGCCGCCGCGGATCTCGCCGAGGGCCAGTTCGACATCGGCGGGCGCGTCGCCGTCAGCACGTCGGGCGGTCTGCTGTCCATGGGCCACCCGATCGGCCCGACCGGCGTCGGCCAGATCTGCGAGATCACGGCCCAACTGCGCGGCGAGGCCGGTCCGCGCCAACACCCCGGAGCGCGCACGGGGCTCGCGCACATGGTCGGCGTGGGCGCCGTATGCGTGGTCCACGTCCTCAGCACGAGCGCCTGACGCACATGGCGGATCGTGGCTGTTGGTGCGTCGAGTGCGGCGCCGCGGCAGGCGCACGCCCCGGCGCCTCGATTGGGGGTTCGCCGTAAGGTCAGCGGGTGGGCCATCGTTCAGGGCGCACAGGACAGGACTTGGAGCGGGAGACCGGACTCGAACCGGCGACCCTCTGCTTGGGAAGCAGATGCTCTACCAACTGAGCTACTCCCGCACGCTCCAGATACAGCTTACAGTCTATAACTGTAACCGGCTTGGCGCACAGCGCTGCGACAGCATAGAAGGCTAGTTGACGTCTAGCCCGAGGCCCAGGATCCGGTTCGCGTTCTTCCAGAGGATCTTCTCGCGCACTTCGTCCCGGAACGGCGCCGCGGCGAAGTCGCCGAGCCAGCGGTCGGGCGTGATCTGCGGGTAGTCCGACCCGAACATCACCTTGTCCTGCAGGAGCGTGTTGGCGTACTGGATGAGCTGCGGCTGGAAGTATTTCGGCGACCAGCCTGAGATGTCCATGAACACGTTGCCCTTCTGCATGAGCACCGCGATCTGCTCGTCCACCCACGGAAACGCAGGGTGCGCCATGATGATCGTAAGTTCGGGTATGTCGGCCGCGAGGTCGTCGATGTACGGGATCGGCGCGCAGTACTTCGTACGCATGCCGGCGCCGCCCGGCATGCCGGCACCGAAGCCGGTCATTCCGGTGTGGATCAGCACCGGCATCATCAGTCGCGCGCACTCCTCGAAGATCGGGCGCACGCGCGGATCGCTCGGGAAGAACTCCTGGAGCGACGGATGGAACTTCGCGCCGCGGAGGCCGAGTTCCTCCGAACTCCGCCTGACCTCGTCCACAGCCTTGCTTTCCTGCCAGGGATCGACCGAACAGAATCCAATGAAGCGCTTTGGGTAGTTGCGGACGATGCCGGCGATAAAGTCATTGCTGATCGGCGGAATGCCCGACGTCGATTCCCAGTTCTCCGCCAGGAGCACGCCGAAGATGTCCCGCTCTTCGTAGTACGCAGCCATCTCTTCGACGTTCTTCGGGACCGGACCCGAGCGGAAGTACGCCTGCGCCGCCTCGGCGATCTGCGCGAGCTTCGACGCCGTACCTTCGTGGGACTGGCGCCGCTCGTAAGGCGCGTGAACGTGCACGTCAATCGCCCGTGGCATGTCTCCTCCCGTTCCCTACGTGTGCGTCGATAGTCCTCACGCCCGGTCGCCGGCGTCTCACGCCGTCGTGCTCAGCGGTTGCTGGAACAGCTCACGCGCACCGACCAGCGCCAGGATCTCATTCTCGCCATCCTCGATGATCGCGGCCCGCGCGTCGCGCACGAGCTGCTCGACGAGCACGCCACGCACGAGCCCCATGCCGCCGTGCAGTTGCGCGGCCGCCGACGCCACGTCGAGCGCGGTCTGCGTGCAGTAGACCTTCGCCGCGACGGAGTAGTGGATCGACGGCAGCCCGGACTGCAGCCTGAGCGACGCCTTGCGCGATAGCGCACGCGACGCTTCGACCCTCGTGAACATGTCGAACAGCTTGCGGTGCACGAGCTGGTGCCTGGCGATCGGCACGCCGCCCTGGACGCGCTGCTCACAGTATGCGAGCGCCTCCTCGAACGCGGCGCGTGCCACGCCAACGAACGTCGTCGCAATCGACGCGTTCGTGCCGGCGAAGAGCCGCGGCTGGAACACCGGCATCGAATCAGGCGGGACAACCATGTAATAGCCGGGGACCCGCACGTCCTCAAAGAAGATCTCGCCCTGATTCAATGCGCGCTGGCCGGTCTTGTTTGTCGGCTTGCCGCGGGAGACGCCGGACAGATTCAGCGGCACGACGATGAACGCGTTCCCCGACATGCCGCGCTCCGGGTACACGCCCACCCAGAGCAACGCGTGCGTGGCGATGGTGCCGTTGGACACCCAGGCGGACTTCTGGCCGTTGATGACCCACTCATCGCCGTCCTTGCGCGCGATGCAGTCCATGTGGATCTCCGCGCTCGCGAAGTCGCCGGTCGCCCAGATGGTGTCGGAGCCGTGGTTCGGCTCGGTCCCCGGCCAGCAGCCGATGTACTTCCCCTCGCGATCCTCGGCGAACGGCATCACGACTTCGCGCATCAGGTCGGGATTGCCGCTGATGGCCGCGAACATGAACGGCATACCGGCCGTGGCGAGCGCGATCGCCAGCCCGGCGCTGCCCCAGCCGAACTCCTCGCCGATCAAGTGCGATTCCAGCGGTCCGAGCGAGGCACCGCCGAGCTGCGGCGGCATGCCGCGCACGTGGTAGCCCGCCTGGTACGACTTCTTGAAGACGTCCCAGAGCGGTGAACCGGGCTCGATCGCCTCTTCGGGTGTCAGCGCGTCCAGCTCGATGCCCGCCGGGCGCAGCACTTCTGCCGCGAAACGATGCGCCTGCTGCTTGAGCGAGACCTGGTCGCTGGTCAGGTCCGACGTGTCTGCTGCGTAGGCCATCTATGCCTCCCCTGCCTGCTCGGGCGCGCGGCGCAGATCGACGCGCACCCCCCGGTCGAACGGCACGGGCTGCCACTGTAGCGGCCGGTAGCGCAGATGGCCGTAGCCGCCCGCGAAGTGCAGCCACTTCACCATCCCCGGCTCGAGATCAGCGGCGCTGTCCCACGACTTGTACATGTACGGCTCCCAGCCGTTGTAGGAGATCACCTGTCCGGGCCGCACGGACGGCGATATCTTCGCCGCGGCGACGAAGGAGCCGAGGTCATTTCGTACCTCAGCATCGTCACCCTCCGCGATACCCAGCCGCCCGGCGTCGTCGTTGTTGATCACGACATGCGGGACACCGCGGTGCGTCCCCAGGAGTGTCCGGTCTGTGATGTTCATCGAGTGGACGCTCCACCGGCTGTGCCCGCTCGTGAGCATGAAGGGGTAGTCGCCGCCCTGCGGAGGATTCTCCTTGTGACGCGGCAGCGCCTCGTTCGCCTCGATGAACCATGGATGGTCGATGTAGAACTGGGCGCGACGTGTGAGTGTCGGATACGGGATCTTGTCTTCCGTATGCCACCGGAGCGGGTTGTGTGTCTCATCCGGCTTGACGTCCGAGGACTGGCTGTACGCGCCAGGACCGTTGCCCCAACTCGTGAAGCGGATGTGCCCCTTCTCGCGCAGCTTGTCCAGCGTCGCATCGGGCGGGAGGCTCCCGGTGTCAGCGCTGTCCTGCACCCACTCCCGCGCGATCTGCTCTTCGTCGATCCACAGCTTGCCGCCACCGGTGTACTGTTCCGCGAAGTCGTCGAGCCTGCGCTCGGTTCCACCAGCATCGCGCGACGACAGCACCTCCCGCGCCCGCGCGCGCTCCTGCACCTTCTGCGCCAGCAGGAGCGCCATCGAGACCTCATTTCGCGAGTCTCCGGCCGGCTCAACGATACGGTCGCCCATCGTAAGGTTCATCATCCAGGGGTTGGGGAACTGGAACGAGACCTTCTCGAAATGGTGCGCGGCCGGCAGAACGTAGTCGGACGCCATTGCCGTCGTCGACATGCGCCAGTCGACGGACACGATGCACTTGAGCTGCGGCCAGAGTGAGCGCAGCAATCGCTTGCGCCCGCCGCGCGTCCGCCGCAGGGCATTCCCCCCGACCTCGACGTAGACGCGCGGCGGATAGTCCGGACCGGGGTGTGCGACGCCCTGCCACCAACCGGCGTCGACCGACTCCTTCACGTACTCGTCGAACGGGCGCGTCATCGCCGGGTCGTTCCATGCGGGACGGTTCCAGTCCTCCGCGAATCCCCAGTGGTAGTACCAGAGGAAGGCCGGAGGGGTGCCCGCGCCGGCGCCGCTCGCGGCCATCCGCTCCATGAGTCCGTTGTGCGCCATCTCGTCGGTCATCGTCGGGTCTTGCTGCTTGATCGCCGCGGCCATCATCTCCTTGAGCTGCACGACCTTCCGTGCCGCCTCAGCGCCCTCTCCCTGCTTCATGCCGTACATGAATGGGCCGTCGAACCCGGCCGTCGACCATTCCGAAGAACCGGTGCCTTTGCGGCCCCAGTTGCCGGTGAGCGCCAGCACCAGCAGATACGAGCGCAGCATCAGGTCGCCGTGGTAGTACTTCTGCTGGGTCGCGCCGCAGATGAGCGTCGTGCGCCGGGAAGCAGCCTTGCGGGCCAGCGTGCGCATCACGTCCGGGTGCACGCCGCAGATGAGCGACGCGCGCTCGGGCGTGTACTCCCGGAGCATCTCCGAGACGATCTCAAACACCGGCACGACATCTGCGGCCGTGCCATCCTTCAGCCGCACCGAGTGCGCGCCCGTAAGAAGCGGTTCCACGCCGCCCAACGAGAGCGTTTCGCGCTGCGCCGGCGCCAGCGCGTTGTCCTGGCCGTCCCAGACGTAGAACTGGTCGTCGCGACCGTCTTCGACCATGTCCGACTCACGCAGGAAACGCTGGTTGTCGCGGCGCACGAGCAGGGGGAGGTCGGTCTGCTCGCTGACAAAGTTCGCCTTGTACAGCCCCTCTTCGATGATCACCTGCGCCATGCCGAGCGCCAGTGCGGCATCAGTGCCGGGCCGGACCGGCACGAAGTAGTCGGCGTGGATGTGCGACGGGCTGCAGTCCGGCGCCACCAGCACGACTTCGGTGCCGCGGTACCGCGCCTCGATCGCGATGTGCGCGGCAGGGATCATGGTGTACGCAGGGTTGACGTGCGCGTAGATCACCAGCTCCGCGTGGTACATGTCATCCATGCTGAGGACCGGGTCGAACTTCCCGTACGTCAGATAGGTCCCGGGCGAATTGTCGTTGATCACCGCGTTGACGTCCGTCCGCGTCGCGCCCAGCAAACTGGTGAGCCGGCTGAACGGCATCATCGCCAAGAGGCCGCCCTCCGCGGGAGTCCCTTCGTGGATGATCGACTGCGGCCCGATCTCCTCGATCGCGTCGAGCAGGTGGTCGGCGATCTCGGTGAGCGCCTGATCCCAACTCACCCGCTGCCAGTTCCCGGCGCCGCGCTCGCCCACACGCTTGAGCGGATGGAGCACGCGCTCCTGCCCCTTCATCAGAAGGTGCCACGCTGCGCCCTTCTGGCACCCCATCGGGTTGAGGTCGGGGAGACCGTGCTCCACCGACGCCATCGCACCGATTGGCTCGGTGCCCACGATCGTGCCGTCCTTGACGAACACGTAGTACGGGCAGTTCCCCGGCTGGCAGTCCACACAGTGCGTGGAACGTGCGACCCTGTCCCACGCCAGTGAGCCTCGGTGTGCCTGTTCGGTCTTGCCGCTCCTCATATAGATCCCTTCGGCATCACTCGATGCCCGATGCCCCGATCACTAGCGATGATCCGTGCCGCACCGCAGTGCCTCGATCGGCGCGTGGCAACGCGGCGGTAACACCCGCGTGGAGCAGAGAGAACATGCGCCGCAAGTCCGTCGTTTCCGGATCGACTTGCGCCGCGATGAACGCACCATCGAAGAAGGCGAGGCTGGCACGCGCCAGATCGATGGCAGCAGATTCCTGGTCCGCCGGGTCTACGATTCCTGCCTCCGCATACAGATGGGCGAGGCTTTCGAGCGCACATCGTCGAACGTGGCGAATCGCCTGCAGCGAACGCTCATCAACATCTCGTCGCTCCAGCGACAGAAGGAGCAGCAGGCGCAGGAACTCCGGCCGCTCTGCGAGCGCGTCGGCGAGATACCCTAGGTACGCGCCCAGCCGCAGCGCCGCCGAAGGAATTGGCTGCGCCATGGCGCGCACCGCGCACGCCCGGGCCTGCTCGAGCCAGCGCGCCGCCGAGTCCTCGAGCACGGCGAGGAGGAGCCCTTCCTTGCTGCCGAACTCCCAGTAGATGGAACTCGGAAGCGCGCCGGACGCGTCGCGAATCGCCGAAATGCTGCTGCCAGCGAAACCGCGGGCCGCGAACAATTCCGCCGCGGCGCGAATGACCCGTTCGCGCGTATCAGCAACAGCCGCGGCTGTGGTCACGTTGCACCTCTCTGGAACGATCGTTCCATCCGTGGCGCAAGACTACGCGCGACCCGGACACGGCGACAGGGCCGTTTGGACGGGACTATCTAGGATCATGGGCCACTGTCCGTCTTGCTGATCTCGACGTGGGGGCACACCCCGTTGCGCCGACCGACGGCGGCGCGGGCGAAAAGGGGGGGAGTTCAGCAAGCTTCGCCCCAATGGGCCCCGCCTGAATGGCGATAGAGCTCGATTCGTACCTGACTTCGGCGGCTACGTTGCGTCACGTGCCGTTGTCTCTCATCCACTCGTAATCAGAGCGCGCACACACAAAAGGGAGCGGCCTACCAGGGGTTGGCGTCCGGCGAGGTCGATCCGATGGGTCCGGTACAGCACGACCTTCCCCCGAGGCTCGTTAGCCCGTCTGCGAACAGCCGATAACTGGACGCGTTTTGGTCGGAGGCCACTCGGGGAAGCACAGCGCTTAGGCGGGGATGGTTGGGAAGCAGATGCTCTACCAACTGAGCTACTCCCGCGCGTACGCAGGCTCCAGCACCGATTCTAGCCGATCGTCACCGCCCGCGCAGGTGCGCCACGTCGGCTGCGCGGGGCCACGCCGCCGGCGCGGTTCAGCGTGCGCGGCGGCGCACGAGCAACGCCCCGGCCGACGCCAGGGCTATGAGTCCACCTGCCGTCACGAACAGAAGCGTGAGCCCGCCGCCACCCGTGCCGCGAGAGCCCGACGCCGGCTCGCGGCCGAGGTTGGCCAGGTCCGGCTGCTCGGCGACGCCGCCGACTGCCGGTACGAATGGCGCCGGAGTCGGCGTCGGCGTTGCCGCCGGCGCTACGCCGAGCGCCTCGATCTCGCGGATGCGGCGGTTGCCCTGGTCGGCGATGTAAAGATTGCCGCCGGAGTCGAGCGTGATCGCGCGCGGCAGCGTGAGGCACGCCGATGCCGCCGCCCCACCGTCGCCGCAGAAGCCGCTGGTGGCGCCCCCGGCGACCGTCGAGATGTTGCCGGCGCTCACCTTCCGGATGCGGTCGCCGGAGTGCGACGAGATGAACAGGTTGCCGGCGGCGTCCTTGACGACGGAGCTTGGCTCGTGGATGGCGGCCGCCGTCGCGAGGCCGCCATCGCCCGTGTCGCCGGCAGTGCCGTTGCCGACGATCGTCGTGAAGACGCCGCCGCTGACGAGCTTGACCCGCTGGTTCAGCGTGTCCGCGATGAGGATGCCCGAGCCGTCCACGAAGATGCCGTTCGGCGCGTTCAGGCAGGCGGTGGTCGCCGACGATCCGTCGGAGCACGTGGTCGCGGGGGCGCTGCCGTTGCCGGCGACGGTCGTCATCGCCTCGCCCGCGCCCCCGTTCACGACGCCGTCCGTCCCGGGCGTCACCTTGCGCACGACGTTGTTGTTCGTGTCGGCGATGTACAGGTTGCCGGACGCGTCGACGAACACGTCACGCGGCAGATTCAGCATGGCCGCCGTGGCGGCGGCGTTGTCGGCATAGCCGGCAGTGCCGTTGCCCGCGACCGTGGTGATCACCTGCGTCGCGTGGTCGATGCGCCGGATACGATTGTTCGAGGTGTCAGCGATGTAGAGGTCGCCCGCGCCGTTGATGCTGAGGCCGCGCGGCGAGAAGAGCCGGGCGGACCCGGCGGCGCCGCCGTCGCCGGCGAAGCCGGGCGTGCCGTCGCCGGCCAGCGTCGTGATGGTGGTGCCGGTGACGACGCGGATGCGGTGGTTGACGGTGTCGGCGATGTACAGCGGGTCGGTGGGGCCGCGGCGCTCGACGCCCTGGGGGTTGTTCAGGCAAGCGGCGGTGGCGAGGCCGCCATCGCCGCAGAACGTCAGGCTGCCGGCATACGTCGCGATGTTGTTCGTGATGTGATCGACGACGCGGATGCGGTGGTCGAGCGCGGCCGCGATGTAGAGGTTGCCCGCGGTGTCGTAGGCAAGGTCATCCGGAGAGTTGACGCAGGCGCTCGTCGCCAGGCCGCCGTCGCCGCAGAAGCTGGTGACGCCGCTGCCGGCGATCGTCGAGATCGTCTCGGTGCCTGCGCCGTTCACCAGTCCGTCGCCGCCCGTGACCACCTTGCGCACGCGGTCGTTATCGGAGTCGGCGATGATCAGGTTGTTGGCCGCATCGATAGCGACGCCGCGCGGGTGCGAGAGCAACGCGGCCGTCGCGGAACCGCCGTCGCCGG